>Ga0255057_10000810_pt1 | contig 18021 bp, 17 predicted proteins | sample Cases_109_6_MG_FD_189022 | JGI IMG/M metagenome (GOLD analysis project Ga0255057, IMG submission 189022) | Seawater microbial communities from Amundsen Gulf, Northwest Territories, Canada - Cases_109_6 | ecosystem: Environmental > Aquatic > Marine > Gulf | place: Canada: Northwest Territories... | reverse complement strand
ACGCCCAACATGCGTGAACACGTGGCCTGACCCCAAAGCCCCGGAATTGTAGTGCTAACAACCGGCGCAGTCAGCGTAACTTGTTGTGTCAAATAGATATTTTGAAAGTCACTGTTGAAGTCGGGTTAGAGCAAGCGCGGACGTTGATGGCGCGTGCCGTCAGTCTCCGCCCGGACAACAGTATCATTCATCATAACATCGCCTACTGCGGCCTGCCCTGGGATGACGCTTGTCTCGAGTTCCACAAGACCAAAAGCGGCCTGTGTTGACGGCCAGCACCTGGCAGGTCCGCCAGCCGCTTTCCCAAGGCTCGGCCGGTCGTTGGCGCCACTACGAGAAGCACCTGGGTCCGCTCCTCGAGGCCCTGGGCGAGGGCGGTACGAAAGCGGTATGAGGCCAACGCCGGATAGGCATGGTAGGAGATACCGGAGCATCCCCCATATATTGCTCAAGATATACGCGGCACAGAAGTTTTGTTAATAATAGTTAATATTCTTGATATTCAGTCTTACTCCAAATTTTTTTGAATTTATACTTTGATGTCGCGTATTTGTTCGATGCAGGCCGCCTTTTTTCTTTGGGCGTCGGCCTGCTCATGCTAGATTTCGCGGAGGAACCAAGATGGCTTCAAGCCACATTGAGGCGATGCTTGGCCGATCCGAGAGTCCATCAAGTATTCCAGGTTCGGCGAGCGAAGGGACGGGGGGAGCAGGCATTGGCGCTCCATGGCCTTCGGGCCGGCGGGATTGCATTGGTCCTGGCATTGGTATTGGCAGGTGGCGGGACGTCGCGCGCCCAAACCGCCGATCCGGCTGGTATGTACGAATTCGGCGGAGGGAAGCTTGACGGTCTGGGTGTCAGCGAGGCGAACGACGCCAGCCTCTATCTCGATGATGCGATCGCCCGGCGGCGTGTGCGCCTCGGCGCTTACAGCATCGAGAAGGCCGACCGCAACGCTCGCCTGTTGCCCGGTCTGTCGGGTGTGGCCAAGCAGGTCCAAGGCGCGCAGAAGGCCCACATGCCGCTCGAAGGTAAGTTCGGCTATTCCCTGGCCGATGCCCTGGTCGATGCGCTGTGGCGCAAGCAGGTCGTCGACGCGCTTTACCGCAATTCGGACGGCAGTCTTTCCAAGGATATTTTCGAATAGCGGAAGGTTAGCGGCGGCGGCGCCGGCCACTTTCGTCGGCCTGCCGACCCGACGCACGAAGATTGGGCTCGCGCAAGCGATTCCAAACGGCTTCGATCTGCTTTAGAGTAAACACCGGCATTAAGGCGGCAAGTGGCGAAGGTCGACTGTATCATGGACAACGGCGCACCTGACGGGCGCGAAGAAATTCGAGAGCTGGACCTAGCGGCCTTCACCACGCAAAGCGACCGTGAGACCGAGGCGCAGTTCAAGGCCACCCCTGTCAGCCGCCGGCGCCTGGTCGGGCCGGTGTTCCTGATCCTTCTCGTGTCCTTCGTATCCATCCTTGGGTTCCTGTGGCTCACCTCGCGAAACCTGAACGAGACTACCCTAGCCCGCGACAGACTTGTGGTCGCGAACCTGCTGATGGCCGAACGCTCCCGCCTCACCGCGATCGCCCAACGCCATTCGGTAAGCGACGATCTCTACGACGCCTTTGTGAAAGACGCCGGCGGCCCATCCGGCGATGCCGCGTTGGCCCGATTGTCTCGTGTGCTCGGTGGGCTGGACGGCCTTTGGGTGCTGGCGGCGGATGGAGGTACCCTCGCCGCGGTGGTTGCCGGCGAGGCGGTGGCGGATCCCTCACGGAGCGCATACGAAGGCGGCTTGCGCTTGCTCGTCGGGGAGGCGAGCGCGCGCGAGGATCACACGGCGGCCACCTTCCTGCGCTCGGGAGAGGTTGTGCAACTCGGGGCGATAGCGCCGATCAGGCCGAGAGGGGCCGATCTTTCCGATATAACCGATCCAAGCGCCTATCTGCTGTTGGTGAGCGATCTTACGGGCCCCTTTTTCGACCGGACACCCTTCAGAATTGGCATCCGCGGTTTGGGCGTCACGCTGGAGCCGGCATCGGACGCGTTGGCGAGATTGGAGCTTCTCGACCTGGCGAACGAGGTGGTCGGGTATTTGACCTGGACGCATCGGCGGCCGGGCGATCAGCTTCTCTGGCCGCTGTCGCCGGCCTTTGCGCTGGGACTGATCGCGATCGGCTATTTCCTTTTTCTCTTCGTGCGCCGCGCCGATCTTTTCATGGAACGTCAAGCCTACCTCGCCGCGGCCCTGCAACAGGAGCAAAGCCTCCGCAATTTGAAGTCGCGTTTCGTGTCCATGGTTTCCCACGAATTACGCACCCCTCTGGCCGTGATCCGCGCGGCTACGGAATTGTTGGAGCGTTATGGCGAGCGCATGAGCAAGGCCGACCAAGAGGAGGAACTTTCGACCATCCACCGCTCGGTCGACACCTTGAGCCGCCTGGTCGACAACGTGGTGATCATGGGCAAGTCGGAGTGGCTGACCAAACCCTCTCCGTCCGTAGAAGTCGACCTCGCGGATCTTTGCAAGCAGGTCTGGGGTGACTCGATCCGCGGCTTTAGCACCACGCACCGCCTGACTATCGACGAAGAAGGCCAAAGGCGGATGATGCTGGCCGATGTCGCCTACCTGAGGGCTCTGCTTTCGAATCTCCTGCAGAACGCGGTCAAATACTCCCCGGGCAAGGACGAGGTCAAGGTGGCGCTGGTCTACCGGCCGCGGGAAATCCGTATCAAAGTGAAAGACTTCGGGATCGGCATTCCCTCCGAGGAGATCGACGCGATCTTCGAGCCCTTTCGCAGAGCCCAGAATGCCGAGTCGATTTCCGGATCCGGTCTTGGTCTTGCCATCGCACGGGCGGCGGCCAAGGCGATGGGTGCCGACATAAAGGTCGCAAGTGAGAAGGGCAAAGGGTCGACGTTCGAGGTCATATTTAGCAAGCACTAATGCTTAGTTGACGTTTCGCTAGCGTAATGATTCTGTAATAATAGAAGCCCGTCGGTAACAATTGTATAGAATGATGGCCCGAATTCTCATAGTCGAAGACGACAACATGATCCGCGAGCGCCTGGTCAAGGCGCTCACCTTTGAAGGTTATGACGCGGTCGGTGCGGAAAACGGCGCCGTGGCGTTACGCCAGATCGAGAATGGCATTCCGGATCTGGTCATCGCCGATGTCCTTATGCCGGACGTGGGCGGCTTCGACTTCGTCTCCGTGCTGCGCGCCAAACCGGAGACGCGAACGGTTCCGATCGTGATCGTCACCGCACTCTCGGAGCGGCTGTCGCAGCGCGAGTTCATGGAGCTGGGTGTCGATGACTATCTGACCAAGCCATTTCACATCGAAGAGCTGCTGCGCGCGGTCAAAACCCAGCTCAAAAAGGCGCGATGGCGCACCGAGGGCCGCCGGGAGGTAGGCGACGCCAAGTTAATCACCTTCTCGGACTGGCAGTATGACATTGAGCGGCGATGCCTGATAGCCAAGTCCGGGGACGAACGCTCGCTGACCATGTCGGAAGCGCAATTGCTGATTACCTTTCTCAAGAACGCCAACAGGGTCTTGGATCGCGACACCTTGATGGAATTGCTCGGCCGCTCTCGAACCTCCTCCCACAGCGATCGCGGCATTGACGTCTTGATCGGCCGTCTGCGGCGTAAAATCGAGGATGACGTCAAGAAGCCCAGGATCATCGAAACGATCCGCAGCGGCGGTTATATCCTGTCGGCCGAGGTGGAAGGGCTGGCCGCGAGCGAAGGGCCCTAGGAGAGCCGTAACGCTCACTGGCGGGAAGGGCGCCCCGCTCGAGGCCGGAGGCTCAGTTTCGGTCTATAGCGGATCTCTCGGACCAGCTTGCGCCGCATGGCGCTCGAAAAATCCTCGAAGTTGGCCGCCGACACGACAAAGGCGCCGCTGCCGGTGATCACATTGCGCCGGTAATAAACCTCGAGGTCGGGATCGTCGGACAAGATAGCCAGGCCGTTTATCGTAACCCCATAGCGCTCCGCTTTGACCCGGGCCAGGTGCGGGACGATGCTCCAGTCCCGTGTGGTCGTTTCCTTACCGTCACCGGATATATCGATGACACGGCGGATCGCCTCGTACCGGTTACGGAGAATCAGGTCGACGGCGATCACGATGGCTCGCCCGATGCCGGTGCCGCCTATGGGGCGCCTGGGGAAGCCTTCGGCCAGCGCCGCGAAGGCCGCAGCGTTCTCGGGGCTGTCGATGAGATGCCAGTCGGAGACATCCTTGGGCAGACTGGCCTCGGCCCAAACCTCGATGGCGACGGCGATGGCACCGTAGGCGCCGTCGGCGATGGCGGCGTGCACCTCGGGATGCCGAAAGGCTGCCGCGATACCGCCCATCTGCAGCGCGAACTCGGCGTCGTTCACGCTGCCCGAGGCGTCGATCGCAAGCACCAGCTCCAAGTCGACCTGGCGAAGCGGCGCGGCCGGCGAGCTGCCCGGGTAGGCAAGAAGGCAGAAGAGCATAAGGGCCCCGACCCCGGCGGGAGCGATCTGTCGCAGGCGTCGAGCGACGGCCCCGATGAAGACCGGCCCTTGCGGTCCACCCTTAATCGATTCAGGATCTAGGAACGAAATCTTACACCGGTTCGCCATGGCCAACATCTCTACTGCGGAGACGATACAAACTCAAACCGAGCCTTGGTGCGAGGCACCCGCCGAGCTTGCCGGGCGCGACGTGCTGTTTGCCATCGGCGACGTGCATGGCCACGCGGGGCACTTGATCGCCTTGCACGATTTTATCCGCGCGCGCATCGAAAGGGCTTACGATCCGAAGGATGTCACCGTGGTTTGGATGGGCGACTACGTCGACCGGGGCCCGCAGCCGCGCGAGTGCTTGGACCTCGTCCGTGACGGACTCGGGATCGCCGGCGTCCGTGAGGTAGCTCTCAAGGGCAACCATGAGCAGTTTCTTCTCGACGTCGTGGACAATCCCGACCCGAAGGACTCGAAAATACTCGTCTGGGAGATGAACGGCGGAAGCCATACCATCGCCGGGTTGCTTCCTGAAAGGCGCTGGAAAAACCCGAAAGCCCTATCCCAGGGACTGCGGCGGAGTCTCGGCGCCGACCGGCTGGATTTTTTGCATGGGCTGGCGTTGATGCACCGGGTCGGCCCCTACCTCTTCGCGCACGCCGGCGTGAACCCGGACCGAGACTTGGGGGAGCAGCGGGACGAGGACCTGCTGTGGATCCGCGAACCCTTTCTTCACCCGCCGCGTTGGCTCTTCGACGTCGTCGTGGTGCATGGGCACACACCGCAGGCACCGGCCGTCTATCGCCATCGCGTGGCGATCGACAGCGGCGTTTTTTTTACCGGGCGATTGACTGCGGTAGAGATTCAGGGCAAGCGGCTGCGCTTTATTGGCGCCGAGAACGAGGCGGCCAAGCACTTCGATTGGAGCTTCATCGTCTAACCGGCAGGCGCCGCGCCGACGCGCTGCGCCCCTGTCATTTTTCCTTCGCCGGTCGCCCGCATCCGCCTTAAGCTCATGTCCGCTGATGAAAGGGGATATGGGGATACCTGCCGGGTCCCCTTTTCCGCGAGGAATTGGAGGGAGGTAGTGGTGCGCGATCTTGTCGGCTATGCCGGCGATCCGCCTTTCGCCGACTGGCCGGGAGGGGCAAGGATCGCGGTAAATTTCTGTGTGAACTACGAGGAGGGAGCCGAGTATTGCGTCCTTAACGGCGACGATCATCACGAGACGCTGCTCAGCGACCTGGGTGCTATGGATGCCCTTGCCGGTGAGCGCCACCTGAATATCGAGTCGGCCTACGAGTATGGCAGCCGTGCGGGATTTTGGCGCATCCTGGAGGTATTCACGAGCCGGAAGCACAAGTTTACGGTCAACGCCGTTGGCCTGGCGCTAGAGCAAAATCCGGCCGCAGCCAAGGCCATTGCGGCCGCGGAGTGCGATGTACAAGGCCATGCCTGGCGGTGGATCGACTACCAGTTCGTTGAGGAGGCCGTGGAACGTGAGCACATCCGCCTTTGCGTCGAGGCCATCGAACGCCGGACCGGCAAGCGGCCGCTGGGCTGGTACACCGGTCGGCCCTCTCTCAACACGCGGCGGCTGGTCGTGGAGGACGGAGGCTTTCTCTATGACTCCGATAGCTATAACGACGATCTTCCCTATTGGACGACGCAGCACGGCAAACCGCACCTCATCGTGCCCTACTCGCTCGACACCAACGATAGCTCCTTCACGCGGCCGATCGGGTTTTCGACCGCCGACGAATGTGTCCAGTACTGGTGCGACACCTTCGAACGGCTCCACCGGGAAGGGCGGGCCAGGCCGAAGATGATGACCATCGGACTGCACGCCAGGATCATCGGAAGACCCGGCCGGATCGCCGCGCTTGAGCGCTTTCTCGATTACCTGGACCGGCGCGAGGGCGTATGGGTCTGCCAGCGAGCCGATATCGCCAGGCATTGGATGGAGCGCCATCCGGCCTCCGGTGGGTAAAGAATCCCGGTTGAGCTTGCCAGAAAACGCGTCTTCGCCCAAAGATATGGCGGGAGGGCAACCGGTGGCATCTGAACCACCTCGAGTAGAGGGCTATCCAATCCCCGAAACCGAGCTTGCGGCCAAGCTGTTCGACGAGCTTGCGCTGGCGACGTCCCGGGGCCGCGGCATTAGCCGGGATTCCTATGGCGCGGGCGAGCAGGCGGCCCATGACATCGTGCGCCGCGCGGGGGAGTACCTGGATCTGGAGGTGCACAGCGACGCCGCCTTGAACCTCTACCTGACGCTTCCCGGCCGGGACCGGCAGGCGCCCACCGTGATCATCGGCTCGCATCTCGATTCGGTGGACCAGGGCGGCAACTTTGACGGCGCCGCCGGCGTATTGGCGGGCGTTGCCGTGTTGGCGGGCTTCCGCCGGGCCGACTTCAAACCTCCCTGCGACATCTCGGTGATGGCCATACGCTGCGAGGAATCGGCCTGGTTCGACACCACCTATGTCGGCTCCTACGCGGCTTTCGGCGAACTGCCCTTGGAGGAGCTGAAGGTAAGGCACTCGCAGAGCGGGTACACCCTGGCCGAGCAGATGCGCGAAGCCGGCTGCAATATGGACGCGATCGAGGCGGGCGAGGCCTACCTCGATTCGGCCAACATTCGGGTCTTCATCGAGCCGCACATCGAACAGGCGCCCTACCTGTTGGAGAACGATCTCCCGGTCGGTATCGTGACCGGCATACGCGGCGTCCTGCGCCATCGCGACGCGTCTTGTATCGGCCAGTACGGGCATTCCGGGGCCTTGTCCCGCGAACACAGGCGCGATGCGGTGGCGGCGACCGTCGCCTTGATCCAGCGCTTGAACGAAGAATGGCTGCGCCGCGAGAAGCAGGGCGAGGACCTCGTCTTCACGGTGGGAGAGCTGACGACCGACCCGCTCTTTCACGGCCCCAGCAAGGTTGCCGGCGAGACGCGGTTCGTCCTCGATTTTCGCTCGACCAGCGAAGACGTCATGAGAGCGATGAGCGACTTCGCCCACCGGGCGGCGCGGCGTATCGAATCCGATCTGGGCGTATCGTTCGAGTTGGGCCGGGCGTCTTATTCCGAGCCGGGAGACATGGACCCTCGCGTCCGCCAGCAGCTGATAGAGACGCTGCAGGCGATAGGCCTGCCGGCCGTCGAGCTGCCGAGCGGCGCGGCTCACGACTCGGTGGTCTTTGCCAACTTCGGGGTGCCAACCGGCATGGTATTCATTCGCAACCGGAATGGCAGCCACAACCCGGACGAGGCCATGGACATCGCCGACTTCGATTTGGCCTGCCGCTTGCTCTCGGCCTACCTTTTCAGCCTGCTTTCCTAGAGCCACCCGGTCATGGCACCAAGGTTGGTTCCCGTGGCGATCCTGTCCGACGAGCTGCGCGGGATCGTCTGGATGTTGGGGGCGATGTTCTTGTTCGTCTCCATGGACGCGATGGTCAAGCTGGCGCTCGGCGGCATCCGGGTCGAGCAGGTCCTCTGGGCCCGCTATTTCTTCCATTTCGTGCTATTGGCGGTCTTCATTGCGCCGCGCGCCGGCCGGGTGTTGGCGACCGCGCGCCTCGGGCTCCAATTGGCCCGCTCGCTGTTGTTGCTGGTTACGACCTTCTTTTTCTTCACCGGCCTGAAGTTCCTGCCGCTGGCGGACATGAGCGCCCTGATGATGGTGGCCCCCATTGTCGTCACCGGGCTCTCCGTTCCGATCCTCAAGGAAAAGGTCGGCCCCAGACGCTGGGCCGGCGTTGCCATGGGGTTGGTCGGCGCGCTCATCATCATAAGGCCGGGGACCGGGGTTTTTGGGCTGGCGGCGCTTTTCCCCCTTGGTGCCGCCTTGTGCTACAGCTTCTATCAGATCATCACGCGGCTGCTCAGCCATCACGACCGGCCGCTGACGACGCTTTTTTATACCGCGCTCGTCGGGGCGGCCTTGATGAGCCTCACCATGCCGGTGTTCTGGCAACCCCTGACCGGTGCGGACTGGGCCCTCCTTGTGGCGATCGGCCTTGTCGGCGCTATCGGCCACTTTGCCCTGATCAAGTCGCTGGAGGCGGCGCCGGCCTCTACGGTCGCCCCCTTCGGCTACACCGCCATCTTATGGGCGACGCTTTACGGTTTCGTGCTCTTCGGCGATTGGCCGGACCGCTGGACGCTGGTGGGCGCCGTGCTGATCGTCGGCAGTGGGATGTACATTCTGCACCGGGAGCGCGCGCGGCGCCGTCAGGACAACGACTGACCCGTGGTGGCGCTCGGAGAGCAAGGCCGGGTCCGCGCCGATCTCGCGCAATAGCTTGCGCAGCAATACGGGCGCGAAGTTGTCGAAATGCGCCACCATGACGAAGGCCCCCGCACCGCCGATAACCCGCCGGCGGAAATAGCCTTCGAGTCCCGCCGCCGGGGCGCCCCCCATGGGGTTGTTGCGCGTGTTCTCGATCGTCAGCGCGTTGATCACGATGCCCTCCGCCACAGCGTCGTCGCGGGCGAAGGAAACCCGGCGGCCGTTGCTATTCGGCCCGTCTCCCGATATGTCGATGACCCAGCGCCGGCCATCGAACCGGTTGGCGGCGAACTCCCGCCGCGCGAGGTCGATGAGGCCCGAAATCGAAGTCGCCGGCATGCTCATCAGGGGCGCCGCGGCGAGGCGGGCAAGAAAGGCCTGCGCGCTGTCGCGGTCCTCGACCACCTGCCAATCGACGACCTTGTGCTGATATCCGGGGCCGGCCCATTCCACATAAGCGAGTGCGATGCGACCTAAAGGCCCGCGCCTGATTTGCTCGATGACCCTTGGATCGGCGAGGGCGGCCAGATAACCGTCGCGCTGCTGGCGGGCTTCGACAGGATCGATGCTCAAGGAGACGTCGACGGCCAACAGCAGCTCGATATCGACCTCGCCCGGATCTCCCAAGACCGTCGATGGGTCACCGGCCGCGATGACCAGCAGGAAAGGGACTACAAGAAAAAATGATCGGAAGTTGTTGATATTCATTTTATTTATCAGATTGATAGTCTGATATCGGATTGTTCCCGTTTTTAACAAATTGCTACCTTTACCTGATATAAGCATATGCCATTATGAGGAGTGTGGGAGGGAGATACCATGTCTGAAATTCATACCATGACTAATAGGTTGTGCCGACCCAGGAGCATCTTGGCTCCCTTAGTGCTAACCGTTGCCATGTTCGCCGGCATCGCCGCGGCTTCGGCGCAGCCGCTCGATGGGCGGTGGTTCGGGCGGGGCGAACGCGATATTTGCGGCTTTGCCTGGGCCGCCGAATTTTCCATCGAAAGAGGAAACCTGGTCGGGCGCTTCTGGCGCGGTAAGGTCCTCTACAATGTGTACGGACGGGTCGACCGTGCCGGCCGGCTGGTCAGCGTGCGCACCGGCCGCGATAGGCGCGAGCAGGGCGTCGTCGGCGCCCGTTTTCTGTCCTTCGAGCTGATCTTCAATACCGAGGTCGAGAAGGCCGAGGGGGTCTACGGCACGCAGTCGACGAACGGAACCCTCGCGTGCGAGACGCCGATTACGCTTAGCAAGTCGCTGGAATAATTTTGTTTTCTTTTCGCCGCTAGGGGATTGCCAGGCGATTCGAAAACACGCACCTTCGGCCAAACCCGCTAATCGGAGGTTTGGCTGATGTTCCGTGACAAATCAGTTTTACCGCTGTTCCCAAGCAACGTTTGGGCGCACGACCTCGAGCCATCACTGTTCGAGCCGATGAACGAGCGCTTGCTGGCGCGAATCGAGGCGCTCATCGACCCGCGCCCCGAGATCGGCCCGGGCGAGACTTGGCAGACGCGCAACGACCTGCAAAACGATGCGAGCTTTGCCGAGCTGTTCGAGATAGCCCACGAGGCGGTCCAGGGGGTGCTCGAGTTTCAGCAGGCCGAGCCTCTGCCCATGGAGGTGACGGGCGCATGGGCCAACATCAACCCGCCGGGCTCGCCGCATAGTCCCCACGTCCACCCGAACAACTATTTGAGCGCCGTTTACTTCGTGCGCTCGCCGAGCGGCGGCGACACCATCACCTTCTACGATCCACGCGAGCGTGCTGCTATGATCGCCCCCAGGTTCAAGCAAGTGACCAAGGAAAATTCGCTCAGCATCAACGTAGAGGCGCGCACGGGACGCCTTGCGATATTTCCCGCCTGGCTCAAGCATTCGGTGCCGCCCAACGAGAGCAAGGAAGACCGGGTCACCCTAGCGATGAATTTCATGTTCACCGATTTCACCCGCAGGGTAAGCCGTCCGCAGTGGGAAGGACTTTGAGCCGGCCCGCGGTGGCGCGGCGTGGCGACGCCGATACGTGCCATTCGATTGCCTTAATCCGTGCTTAATTAGGACTCGTTCAAAATAGACCTTAGGCCCAGGCGGTTTTTTTAAAGGTATCGTTAGGGAATGCACGGCGATGGGTAATAGTCAATTGGACGGCCAGCACGTTCTGGTCGTCGATTCGGGTGTCGGTGGGTTCACGATTGTCGAGAAGATCCGTGCGCAGCTTCCATCTGCCCGGGTTAGTATCCTGATGGATAACGACTTTTTTCCCTATGGCGGGAAGGGCGAGGAGGCGCTCCGCTCGCGCTTGACCGTGCTGATCGGCACGGCGATAGACCGGCTGGGCCCCGATCTGGTGGTCGTAGGCTGCAACACGGCAAGCACCTCGGCGTTGGCTGTCCTCCGGGAACGGCTGCCGGTTCCGATCGTCGGAACCGTGCCGGCCCTGAAGCCCGCGGCCGCGGCCAGCGCCAGCGGTGTCATTGGGCTCATCGCCACCGAGACGACCTTGTCCAGCCCCTATATCGACGATCTGATCACCTCTCACGCAGGGTCGTGCCGGGTCCTGCGGCAGGCCACGCCCGGTCTGGTCGCTCTGGCCGAGGCCAAGCTGCGCCGCCGGCCGGTATCGATTTGGGCGCTACGCGAGCAGATCTCCCGCCTCTTCGATCAGGAAGGGGGCGGCGAGATCGATACCGTCGTCCTCGGCTGCACCCACTTCCCCCTGCTGATGCCGGAGTTGGAGTTGGCCGCGCCTTGGCCGGTTTCCTGGATCGATTCGGGTGCCGCCATTGCCCGGCGCGTGGCCGATCTTCTGGGCCAGTTGGAGGCCGCATCGCCGGCGGAGCCGCCTGCCCATCAGGGGCCGGCGCCCACGGCCTTCGTGACCGCTTGGACGCCCGGCATGGGAGTTTTGCGGCAAGCCTTAGCGGCGCGCGACTTCAGCGAGCTTTGCTATATGCCGAGCCCGTCTGGCGTATCGGTCGCCCGGCGCCCATTGGAGATGACCGGCTGATTATCGCCGGAATTGCCGATAGCTGCTGGCCGTCCGGCCGGTCCATTTCTTAAATGCACGGCGAAAATTCGCCGCCTCGCTGAAGCCCAGGCGGAAGGCGATCTCGTCCAGGCTCAAGTTGGTATTGCGCAGGAACTTGATCGCCAGTTCCCGCCGAACGCCGACGAGGATCTTGTGAAAGGACGTGCCTTGCTGGGCCAGCTTCCGGTTCAGCGTGCGTGAGGACATGTTCAAATTGCTGGCCATCGATTCTATGTCGGACGACGTGCCGATACTTTGCAGCAGAATCCTGCCGACCTGTTCGGCGACCCCCTCCTTCATCGACATTTCGAGGAGGATCCGGTTGCAGATCTCTACGGACAATTCGGCGGTGATGGGGTTGGCCCGGATGAGCGGCCGCTCCAGCCAAGCCACGGGAAAGCGCATTTCGTTGCGCTCCCGCTCGAAGCTGACCGGGCAGCGGAACAGCTTCGCATACTCCTCGGCGTGGTCGGGCCGGGGCATGGTCGCGTAGATCTCCTCGAAGAGAAAATCATCGCCCACCATCTCCTTGAACAAGGAGAACACCAGGCCGAACTGAAGCTCCACATTGAAGCGGTAGATCTCATCAATATTGAGGTGATCGGCGAGACCGAAGACCGCCAGGCCACGCTCCTCCTCGACCCAAAGGGACATCCGCACGGTCGGCGCGGCCATTTCATGGTACTGGATCGAGAACTCCAGGGCTTCGCGCAGGTTGGCGCTTGAAATCAATCCATAGCCGTAGATGCCGTAATCGGTGACGCGCAGACGCGATCCGGCGAGCAGCCCTATATAGGGGATTTGGGAGAGGTTCTGGGCGTTGCGGTAGGCGATGACGAGTTGCCGTTGCGAGATCCGCGTCGTCAGCGACGTAATTTCGTTATCCGACAGTCCCGTGCCGTCCAATAGCGCCGATGCCGGCACACCGTGCTCTCTCAACACGGAACTCAGCATTGCAATCTTATAGGCTGGATAGATTCTCTTATCCATGCCTTACTACCTTGGCACTACTGTGGGGCGCCAGCCGTCCCGTTCTTCCCCATTCGGGCACCCCAGGTAAATACCTATAAAACCAATAACACACCGATCTCCATCCTGACCCGGGGACGATGCGCCAGCTCAACTTGTCGATCGTGGTCGCCACATCGCCCGCCGACGGATCTCGAGGCGCGAGCGCAACCGCGGAAACGCGGCGATTATGAAATATTTTCTTTTGTTTTGCAATGTCACGGGTCGACGGTCGACCCTTGGGCCTCGCCCACATTAAACGGCCGCCCGATCTCCCGCCGCGCTTACGACAGCGGGTGGGGAGGGCCCGGGTCTCCGAACCCGCGCCGCGGCGGATCAGAAGTGGTAACCGAAGCCGATACTCAAGAGCCACGGGTTGAGTTGTATGTCCTTGGCTTTGAGCTTGCCGTTACCGACGCCCGGGGTGGTCCAGACGGCATCGAAATCGACTCTCATGTATTTGGCATCGATGTTGAAGCTCCAGTTTCCACCCAAGGCGACGTCGACGCCGAGCTGCGTGGTAAAGCCGAGTGTCGTCTCGCCCTTCACTTTGGTGGCGATGGGCTTCAGGGCGCTGCCGACCTTTTCGCCGACGAACATCACCAGCGCCGGGCCGATCCCGGCGTAGGGCTTGATGCGGGGCGTCGGGTGGAAGTGATACTGCAGGAGAACGGTCGCCGGCAGAATATAGGAGGTGGCGGCCTCGGTGCCGGCCAGCCCCAACCCGGGCATTGCGGCGGCGAGCGCTCCGGACGCGCTCAGAGTATGGAAGGTGATGCAGCAGGGGACCTCGAGGGCGATGTTGTCGGTGACGAAATAGGAAAGGTCGACCTCCGGGATCAACTGTTTGCTGATCTTCGCATCGTTGCCGAAGGTGGCGATACCGGCGGCATTGAAGGTGTCGAATCCGCCGTCGGGGATGATGTAGGTGCCGCGCAGTCGGACCAGGAAGTCACCGGCTTGAGGTTGGGCGAAATCCTGAGCCTCATCGGCCCGTGCATGGTTCTCGTCAACGGCGAACCCCATGATCGCGACCAGAACGCACGCGCTGAGCGCCCATGAAAGCAGTTTGTACATACTAAATACTCCTTTAAGAACAGACACATACTTCTCCTTAGGGAGGGGGTTCCTTGCTCCGGCTCTTGTCGGTGAACACCGGCTTCTCAGAGCCTGTTGATGGAATTGGCGTCTCTATCTCTTCCTCAACTCCCGCCTCAGGATCTTTCCTACCGTCGATTTCGGCAGGCTATCGAGAAACTCGACCTGCTTGGGAACCTTGTAGGCCGTGAGGTCCTTGCGGCAGTGGGCGATGATCTCCTCGGCCCCCAGCTCGCCTCCCGCGGCCCGCACGACAAAAAGCCGCACCGCCTCTCCGGTTTGTTCGTCGGGCACGCCGCAACAGGCGCATTCGGCGACGCCGGGATGCGCGGCGGCGACCGCTTCGATTTCATTGGGGAAAACGTTGAACCCGGAGACCAGGATCATGTCCTTCTTGCGATCGACGATCTTGACGCGGCCCGCCTCGTCGAGCACGGCCACGTCGCCGGTACGCAGAAATCCGTCCTCGGTGAAGGCCTCGGCGTTCGCCTCGGGCTGCCTCCAGTAGCCGCTCATGACCTGCGGTCCGCGCACGCAAAGCTCGCCGGCCTCGCCACCCGGCGCCTCGGTGCCGTCGTCGCGCAGCAGCTTGATATCCGTATTGGGCACCGGCAACCCGACCGTCTCGGTGAACTCCGGCTCCGACATCGGATTGACGCTGACCAGCGGCGAGGCCTCGGACAGCCCATAGCCTTCGCGGATGGGCTGGCCGGTAAAGACGCGCCACTTGTCGGATGTAGAGGGCAGGATGGCGGAGCCGCCGCCCACCGACATACGGTAGTTCGAGAAGTCGACGTCCTTGAACCGCGGATGCATCACCAAGCCGTTGAACAGTGTATTGACGCCGGTGAAGATGCTAAAGCGCGCGGTCATGATCTGCTCGACGAACTCGTCCATGTTGCGCGGATCTCGGATGAGATAGTTCACCGCGCCGATGGAGAAATAGCTCAGCAGGTTCATCATCAGCGCGAAGATGTGATAGAGCGGCAAGGCGGTCACCACGACCTCTTCGCCTGGGCGCAGGGCTGCGGGCATCATGGCCTTGAACTGCTCTATGTTGGCGACCATGTTGCGGTGCGACAGCGAGGCGCCCTTGGAGAGGCCGGTCGTACCGCCCGTATATTGAAGGAACAGGCCGTCGTCCCCGGTCAACCCGACGGGGTCGAACGTAAGCGCTGCGCCCTCGGCAATCGCGTCCATGAAGCGCTCGCCGCCGGTGATTGGCGCGGCGTCCCCGGGCGGGTCGGCATCGCCGCCGCAGTCCCGTGCCTGGGCGACGATCACCCGCTTGATGCCGGTGTCCGCGATCACCTCCGAGAGTGTCGGCAGCGATTGGGCGAAGATGACGATCGTCTTCGCATCTGCGTCGTTGAGCTGATAGGCCAACTCTCTGGCGGTGTATTGCGGATTGACGTTCACCTGGATGGCCCCGGCGCGCAGGATCCCCAACATGCCGACCGGGAAGGCCAGAATGTTGGGGCACATCATGGCGACGCGGTCGCCTTTCTCGACACCGACCCGCTTTTGCAGGAAGGCCGCGAAGTGTTGCGACAGGCGTTCGACCTCGCCATAGGTCAAGACCTGGTCGAAACTGCGGAAGGCGGGCAGGGGGGCGAAGCGCGCCATGGCCTCCTCGGCCATGGCCACGATGGACGGGTAGACGTCCGGATTGATTTTCCCCCTGCCGGGCGAAGCAGGAGCGGGTGCGTGCGTGTTCATCGGCCGATCACCCTTTCGGCGATCATCTGAACGCTCTCGCGCGGAATGGCATAGAAGACGCCGGCGGGGTCCGATTCGATGGCGCTTACGATCTTCGGCACATCGGTGGTGGCGATGCCGAACCGGGCGAAATCCCGGCTGCCGCCGATCTCGCTCTGGAAGGCCCGCAGGCGCGCGATTACTTTGCTTAGTACGGCGCCATCGTCCTGGTCGTCCACGTTCATGTTGAGCCCCTTGGCAAGGCGCCGCGCCTGGGGCCGGTAATAGTCCGGCATCGCCTCCATGACGATCGGCAAAAGGGCGCAGTTCGCCTCGCCGTGTGGGACCCGATAGAGCCCGCCGAAGGCATGCGAGCAGTTGTGCACGGGGATCGCGTTCAGCGCGTTGATGAAGGCGTTGATGGCCATCGAGCTCGCCTGCAGCATGGTCTGGCGCGCCTGCAGGTCCTGGCCGTTACGCACCGCGATCGGCAGGGCCCGCTCGATGAGCTGTGCCGCGGCGAAGGCATGCGCGTCGGTGAGGGGGGTGGCGATCGGCGAGCATATCGCCTCCAAGGCATGGGTCATCGCATCCATGCCCGTCGACGCGGTGAGGTGAGGCGGCAAGCCCAGGGTCAGCTCGGCGTCGAGGACGGCGAAATCCGCCTCGATGAACGGTGCCACCAGGTTGCATTTCAAGTTGTTGCGCTCGTTGTAGAAGACGGCCGCCGCGGAAACCTCGGCACCGGTGCCGGCTGTCGTCGGGACGGCAACATGCGCGATACCCGTCGGCTGGGCCTCTGGCCAGGCCACCAGCTTGAGCCCGTCCTTCATTATCTCGGCCATGTCGTCGAGGCCGTGGTGCAGGCAGTATTTAATGCCCTTGGCGGCGTCGAGAACGCTGCCCCCGCCGACCGCCAGGATGCCATCGGCATCCAGGCCCTTGGCGTAGCGCACGGCCTCGTCGACCGACCGGCAGGAGGAATTCTCGGTGATCTCGGTGAAAATGCCGGCCAGCTCGACGCCGTCGGCCGCGCTCTCTCCGGCGAACACCTGTGCCACCTTGTCGACGATGCCGGCCGCCGTCAGTCCGGCATCGCTCAACAAGACCACACGGCCGGCGCCGGCCCCTTTGAATAGGGTTGGAATCCCCGCGATCGCACCCGGGCCGACCTGGACCACCGGGCGCATGTGATACTGTGCGATACCTTGATCCGACATGATCTCTTCCCGTTCTTTGCTGCTTCCCTCAGGCTTTCCTGCGTTCCCTCAAGCTTTCCTGCGTTCCCTCAGGCGGTCATCAAAGGTCCAGAACCAGCCGCGGCGATTTCGCCCGCCCGACGCAAACGCACATCTTGTCGTTGGCCAGCCTTTCCGCATCGCTCAGGATCGCGCCGCGATGTTCCGGCTCGCCGGCCAGCACCGGGGTGATGCACGACCCGCAGATGCCTTGGGTGCACGAACAGATCACGCCGCACCCGTTATCGTTCAGGACGTCGAGCAGGAACTGCTCGGCCCCCACCTGCAGGACCTTGCCCGAGCGGGCCAGATCGACCTCGAAGGGCTTGTTTTCCTTGGGCGCCAGCCGCGGGGCTACGAAGGTCTCCGAGAAGATGGAGCGGTTCGGCCACGCGGTCCGCAGCAGCGTATCCTGGACCCACTTCATGAAGTCGGTGGGCCCGCAGATGTAGAGCTCCCGGCCAACCTTCCACGCGCCCACGTCGCTCGACGGCGCGAAATGCTGTGTGTCATCGCCGTCATCCAGGTGGACCTTGATCCGCGCGGCGAAGGGCAGCCGCTCGAGGCTATCGGCGAAGGGCAGGCTCGCCCGGCTCCGCGCGCAGACGTGGAGCTGGAACTCGGCGCCTCGGCTATGGAGTTCATGGGCCATCGCCAGGATCGGCGTGATGCCGATCCCACCAGACACCAGGATGTAGTCGCGTATTCCGTCGCGCAGGGGGAAGTTGTTGCGCGGCGCGCTGATCCTCAGGGTCTTCCCGGCCTCGAAGGTGTCATGAAGAGTGCGCGAGCCGCCCTCGCCGTCGGGCTCTTTTTTCACCGCGATCAAGTAGCGCTCCCGGTCCCGCGGCGAGCCGCAGAGCGAATATTGCCGCACCAGATTGTCGGCGATCTCGACATCGATATGAGAGCCCGCCGTGAAGGCCGGCAGGGTCTCGCCGTCGAGCGGCCGGATCTCGAACTGGCGAATTCCCTCGGCCACGCTGCGCGCCGCGGCGATCTTCACGTCGATCCAGTGCGCGTCGCCGTAGTCGGTGACATTGACCGGATCGACCGACCCGAAGACGCCGCGCTGAGGAATGCTCTGATGTTGGAAAAGATGCTCGCCGGCCTGCCACGCCTCGTAGTAGCGATAAAACGGCACCGAGGGCAGAAGGT
>Ga0255057_10000808_pt1 | contig 18040 bp, 16 predicted proteins | sample Cases_109_6_MG_FD_189022 | JGI IMG/M metagenome (GOLD analysis project Ga0255057, IMG submission 189022) | Seawater microbial communities from Amundsen Gulf, Northwest Territories, Canada - Cases_109_6 | ecosystem: Environmental > Aquatic > Marine > Gulf | place: Canada: Northwest Territories... | reverse complement strand
CCCTCCACCATTGTTACAGTTGGATTTGGCAAATGCTTGGGTACCAGCCCCTGTCATCACCATGAGCGCTGGCGGCGTGTAGAGTGCAAACTTTCCCGCTGTTTTTAAAAACTTACGCCTTGATGATTCCGTTCCATCAATTTCTTTTTTAAGCTTATTTTCCATTTTCGATCTCCATTAATCCGTCAACAAACTATTTATTATTACTCTAAATCAACTCTTAGGTAGGAACAGTATACTAATGCATATAAATAGCAAATTATAAAAATCATCAGTAAATACAGTAAGTAACAGAGAATTGTATAACTTACTGAAACTCTGTGGTTTATAGTTTATATCAATAAAATAAGACTATAAGCATATCTATAGCTATAAGTATTATTAATAAATAATTTACTCAAAAGTGCTTTCTTTCACATTTCCATACATAGATTGCATACAGCCAAGTTTGATACTTGAAACGTACTAAAAATGCCTTAAGTGGTATTCAGTCATTCAAAAAAAAGGCCGTCTAATAAAGACGGCCCAATCCAGGAGGAGTCGAGAATAACAACAGGTACAAATAAAGAATATCTGTATCATGTTGAGAGGCTCATGTATTAATAAGCATAATTGATGCCAATATTGCTAATTTCTTCAATTTCAGCTACTTAGTAATTTGAAAAAGGACAAATGCGGTTAGCCATTGCGCAATTTTCGACAATTTTGGGCACATATGTGACAATTTATTGCATTAAATGATAGCGAAAGCGCCTTGATTAATAACGTTTTTTTAGACTCCCACATCACATCAAAGTGTGTTTGATTAAATAATATACAAAACGAATTATTTCCTTGCTTATTACATCCTTTGCGCATGATTTGTATTTATACTGGGCAATTAGACTCTGTTTTAGCTTATCAGCGACGGTTCACTTCGTTTCGTTTTTGCAGTCTTAAGTATAAGTCGGCTGATAAATAAATATAAAAATAATGATTGAATCAGTATATCAAGCACTCCTAGACAGCAATCAGCTCGTAGAAGATCTTAACCAAAAAAATGTGATCCAAGCTTTACAACTCCTTCATGACGAGCTAAGTGATGACAATCCTGATGATTCAACCATTATTGATCGATTTACTACATTTTTATCACGCAAATCCAACACAAAAACCATACAAGGGCTCTATATTTGGGGTGGCATTGGGCGCGGCAAAACCTTTTTAATGGATCTGTTTTTTTCAAACTTACACTTTCAAGATAAACTACGCCTGCACTTCCATCGCTTTATGGATCAAGCGCATACAATGCTGAATAATTATCGAGACGAACCTGATCCACTCAAATTGGTCGCAAAAGAATTTTCAAGTAAAGCAAAAGTACTATGCTTTGATGAGTTCTTTGTAAATGACATTGGCGATGCAATGATTCTTGCAGGACTACTTGAAGGGTTATTTGAAAACAACGTAGCCTTGATTGCCACATCTAATGTTGAGCCTAGTTTGCTTTATAAAGACGGCTTACAACGCGAGCGATTTATTCCCACAATTAAACTTTTACAAGAGCATACGAAAATTGTTCAACTTGAAGGTGAAATAGATCATCGGTTTGAATTCATACAAACTAATGATGTATATAATTGCCCAATTGATAACTCTTCACGAGATTGGCTTAAACATAACTTTCTTAATCTTGCTAATGAACGTGTTGAGCAATCATGGGAGAAAATAAAAATAAATGATCGAGAAATTCAAACTATTCAACATACAGATACCGTAGCTTGGTTTGACTTCAAAGAGATTTGTGACGGCCCACGTAGCGCTTCAGACTATATTGCTATTGCAAAGCAATTTAACACTGTATTAATTTCTCATGTACCCATTTTTAACGGCAAAGATGATCAAGCCAGAAGATTTATCAATATGGTTGATGAATTTTATGACCGAAACGTTAAACTAATTTTGTCTGCGGAAGCGAGTCCGGTTAAACTATATGAAGGCACTCGCCTTGAAGCTGAGTTTAGCCGCACGATCAGTCGATTGACTGAAATGCAGTCCCACAAATATTTAGAAAAACAACATCAACCTCTTTAAAGAACCTACAAGGAGTAAAAAATGAATCCAGCTGTACGCGTTGCCATAACTGGAGCCGCAGGAAATATTGGCTATGCAACCGCATTTAGAATCGCTGCGGGTGACATGTTGGGAACTGACCAGCCAATTATTTTACACTTAATAGAAATCGAACCCGCTCTTAAAGCATTGCATGGTGTTGAAATGGAATTGCGTGATTGCGCATTCCCATTATTACAAGACATTGTGACCACAGCTGATATCAATGTAGGATTTAAAGATGTCGATTACGCACTTCTCATTGGCTCAAGACCCCGAACTAAAGATATGGAACGTAGCGATTTACTCAGCGCAAATGGAAAAATCTTCGGCCCACAGGGAAAAGCAATCAATACCCACGCCTCACGTGGCGTAAAGGTCCTGGTAGTTGGCAACCCCGCTAACACCAATGCACTGATAGCGATGAATAATGCCCCTGACCTTTCTCCTACGCAATTTACTTCTATGATGAGACTAGACCACAATCGTGCAATAAGTCAGTTATCTTCCAAAACTGGAAAACCCGTGACTCAAATAAAGAAAATGGTAGTTTGGGGAAATCACTCTCTTACACAATATCCGGATATTAGCAGCTGCACAGTTGACGATAGTGCTGCAAGCTCTTTAGTTGATGATGCATGGTACCGAGATGAATTTATACCCAAGGTCCAAAAACGCGGTGCGGAAATTATTAATGCGCGGGGCGCTTCTTCTGCAGCCTCTGCTGCTTCAGCAGCAATTGGTCATATGCGAGATTGGGCATTAGGCACAGATGATTGGGTGAGCATGGGTATTGTTTCAAAAGGTGATTATGGAATTGCTGAAGGAATTATGTATTCCTTCCCAGTTACTTGCAGCAATGGAAGCTTCGAAGTAATTCAAGGCTTAGAGCAAGATGACTTCAGTATTGAAATGATGAAAGCAACAGAAAAAGAATTGCTTGAAGAAAGAGATGCTGTAAAAAACTTACTTTAATCTAAAGAGTATTATCTGTTCAAAAAAATAGCGAGTTATCTTGAGATAACTCGCTATTAATATAGATTTATATAGCTGAAGTCATTTTATGCTAACGAAAAATTAGCGCAAAATTAAGTCTGCTATAAATTAACGCCTGCCCATTCCGTTACAAAGTCATTAATATACTTCGCGACCTCATCCGGGCGATCTTCCTGTACCCAGTGTCCGGCACGTTCTAAGTATTGCACGCGGGTTGGACCAGAAATTCTTTCTTTTAGTTTTTCAGCTGCCGAAGCTGACATAAAGTTATCTGCCACACCCCACATCACCATGGTAGGACAAGTAATTTTACTATGATCAACATCGGTATCTGAATTTTGCGGGTCCGCAGCGATACGAATTAAGGACTTAAATCCAGTCATACCCGGACCTCGACCCCAAAACTGCAAATAATTTTGTTTGCAGTTTTTATCGGTAAAGGGTGCGCCATCATAACTACCCATGCGCATCAAGGCCGGAAATCCAGCAACTGCCTGCCCTAGCGCTTGTTCTAATACCTCATCTGGTGCGCCATCTAAACCCGCCAAGGCCTCTACTTCACACACCGGCCATTGATCGAAGCAAACTGGATTAATTAACACTAGTCGAGAAATATAGTCACAATACTTAGTTGCAAATACTTGCGCGACACCGCCACCATGATCGTGAGCAACCAGTATGACTTTGCCTTTTAAGCCAAGGCCTTCAATAACGCCTTTCACTGCCTCCGCTTGATTCATAAACGAGTGCTTAAATTTATCTAATGGCATATCGGACTGCCCGTAACCCACCATGTCCATGGCAAGGGTTCGATATTGTGGAAGCTCAGCCTGCACATGTCTCCATAATCTCGCATTAGTAGGAATACCATGCACCATCAGCAACGTGGTATCTCCGCTACCACTTTCTTCGATATTTATATTGATTTTCAATCCATCTACTGTTACTTCTTGTTTCATAACTCCTCCTGTTTGTATGCAGTTATTATTATTTATGTGGTTTTAATATTTTTATGATTGACCTTGTATACGCTTTTAAAAACTCTTTAGCATTATAAGATTTGCTCATTACACACATCCCTTGTGCACTTCCAGTTAAAAATTTTGCAAATTCAGACACATTCGTAACTTGAGGTAGGGCTCCTGTTTTCTTGGCACGTGTGAGTGCTCTTGAAAATGTTTCTTCCATTTTTTCAAAATAAAAAGAAACTTTTTTGGCTACTTTCTTATCCTTTGGGACAAGCTCTATCTGCGAATTCATCATTAGGCATGTAAAATTTCCCTTACAGTCTACTAAAAACTCTTCAAGTGATTCAAAATACTCCTGAATGCCAAGCAACCCATTTTTGTTATTATCAATTTTATACATTCGCTTCAGAAAAACATCATCACGATATTTATCCAAAGCTTTAAGATATAACCCGTGTTTGCCTCCAAATGTTTCGTACAAGTTAAATCTGTTTACGCCAGCGCCTTGAATTAGATCCTTTACAGAAGTTTTTTTATATCCACGTTGCCAAAAAATATGCATAGCGCGGTCGATAATTTCATCTTGGTCAGCTGCTGATTTACGTGTCACTTTTATGATTTATTCTGAACGACTATTCAGAATAATAACAGATGCAGTAAATCTTATACAAAGCTGTATGATTTGTGAGCAAAAAAAAGCCCGCTACAAAGCGGGCTTTTCAACAGTATTACTAGTATTTATTAAATAATTACTTATGCAGCCGTTCTTTTAGGGAACATATGGCTTCGATTACCACCTGTTGCTTGTTGCCTTAACGCCTGATACTCAGGCTTTTGAGCAAACTCACCTAAAGAAACTCCGTCTAAGTAATTGTAAATTTTAGTACTTAGCTCATCCCAAATATGGTGAGTAATACAACGATCATCAAATTGAACTGAGAGCTCAGAGTGCTCTTGTTGAGGTTGTGCATTTTCATCGATCGAACTGATGACTTGAGCAACTGAAATTTCATTTGGTGAACGTGCTAAACGGTACCCGCCACCAGGGCCACGCACACCTATAACCAATCCACTTTGACGCAACTTGGCAAATAATTGTTCTAAATAAGACAAAGAAATACCTTGGCACAGCGATATTTCAGCCAGAGTTACAGGCTTATAGTTATCATTTATTGCCAAGTCCATCATTGCTGTGATTGCATGACGCGCTTTTGTTGAGAGTTTCATAATTTTTCACCTTCTACCTTGAATGGCAAAATTTTGGTTAAGCTAACCAAACCCACTAATTCTGCGGTTATATTAACACTAACTAGCGTATTGGAAATGTCGACTGAACCAAATTCTGAGTATTATTATTATTATTAAATATCAACAAGTTACAACATAATGATAACTCGTTCACTCAATTATGGTACTGGAACTAGCCTTTTCCTGCAATGGTAATTCGACATTTTTGGTGATTAGTTGATTTCGGCCCGTATCGGCACCTATTTGGAAGCTATGTCCCTGACGTCCACAGTATGAGAGCCATTTGTATAGAAAGCGGTTCATTCTCCAACGCTTTAGAAGAGAAGGGTCAAGACTATAATTGAAAGCGTGGAAGTTAGGATCTCGTCGTTTATATGCCTGACTCATAACTTCTGCCTGTAAAGCATCATAATAGACTCTGATTTTCAGATTGGGATAGGCCAAAAAGCCCTCCTCAATATCAGAGAAATAATAGGTCAAAGCAATCGTTATAGTGTATTTGGTCTGCTCCAGGACTTGGAGATATAAATCCATTCCGTTGATGATTCTAGAAACTGCTATAGGAGGCATGTTGTCTTTATCGCCGAGCAGTTTACGTAAGCAAATATAGTTACCTTCATACATCTCCATAATCCCTGAAAATGAATTAGGCAACGGTGGTGCAAACATACTTCCTTGTCGAAGGGTTTGTATCATCGTTCTATTGTGGCATAAGTATCCACTACCTCTTTAAACAATCTATAAAATAGTTACTATATGTTTTATGTAAAAAATATATTTCATAGTTGAAAGTCTCTCACAAAGTTGCAATTGAGTGAAATCGGTTTTACTTATCGCTACTTATTTAAGGATCGAAGGTACAAACGTAGTGCATAGAATTGTTCTTGACTCGTTGCGTCTTTTACGGTAGTTGCTTTAAATTTCTTCGTATTATTTTGCAACACTACCACAGCAAAGAAATCAAACAGTCAATCCGCTGCTATTAAATTTGCCTCATACACTTTGCCATTATTTAGTTAGACTTGACACTTTCTTTTAACTGAATAATTAAGCTTAGAAATTGAATTTCTGAATTAAATAATACATATTGCCTAATTACTTTCACTGCAATTAACAGAACAAAATTACCAACATTATCTTTACCTAAACAAGTACCGATATAATCAAAATTGAAATTATTGCTAAAAGGCGAACTAAGCTTAAATTTGAAAATTAAGCTTTAAAGGGCTGCAGTGTTACACTGTAGTTATCGGTAGATATATTCAATAACTTTGTGAATGTTTTGATCCCCAGAATCTTGTCGACCTACAAGAAGATCATATAATTCGGGATCTTGCATATCTAACATGCGTTCAAAAGCATGTTGCAAGTCTTCACTAGCGCTTTGATAGTAATTGTTTAAAAATTTCTGCATTAATACATCCAACTCTTTAGTACCTCGTCGGCATCGCCAAGCTAGTTTTTGCAGATTCTCCACAAGAAATGCTAGATATTTTTAGCTTAGTTTCTACGTGCAGCAATTAGCTTTTTAATTTCAGCAATAGCTTTGGCTGGATTTAAACCCTTAGGACAAGTATTCGTGCAGTTCATAATTGTATGGCAACGATATAGTTTAAATGGATCTTCCAATTCATCTAGGCGCTCACCCGTTGCTTCATCTCGACTATCTGCAATCCATCTATAGGCTTGCAATAATGTTGCTGGACCTAAATAACGATCACTATTCCACCAATAGCTTGGGCAACTGGTAGAACAACATGCACATAGAATGCATTCTTCAAGCCCTTCAAGTTTTTCGCGATCCTCTTTTGACTGCAAACGCTCACGATCAGGAGGCGGAGGTGAATCTGATTGCATCCAAGGCTTAATTGAAGCGTATTGCGCATAAAAATTTGTAAGATCTGCAACTAAATCTTTAACAACAGGCATATGTGGCAGAGGATAAATTTTGAGATCACCTTTATAGTCATCTACGGCCTTGGTACAGGCTAACGTATTTGAACCATTAATATTCATTGAGCACGAACCACAAATACCTTCACGACATGATCGACGAAAAGTGAGTGTTGGATCAATTTCATTTTTTATTTTAATGAGCACATCCAATATCATAGGACCGCAATTATCCATATCCACTTCATAAGTATCTGTGCTTGGATTTTCACCGCTATCAGGCTCATAACGATATACGGTTACTTTTTTAATATTCTTGCTATTTGTAGAACACTTAAAAGTCTTACCAGGCTTAACAATTGAATTAGCAGGAAGTGTAAATTGTGCCATTGCGATTCCTCTTTAATACGCTCTTACTTTAATAGACACGTGGTTTTGGCGGAATAACTTCAACATCGTCTGTTTGTGTATACATATGCACAGGCCGATAGTCGATAGTGACATCCCCTTTTTCATTTACAGACACTAAGGAGTGTTTCATCCAGTTATCATCATTACGATCTGGGTAGTCATCCCGCGCTTGCGCACCGCGGCTTTCAGTGCGATTCAATGCGGATTGTGCAGTCGCTAATGCTTGAGGCATTAAGTTGGTCAGCTCCAAAGTTTCAACCAAGTCTGTATTCCAGATCATGGAACGGTCACTGACTTTTAGATCATCCATTTGGTCATTCAAAGCTCTTAGCTTCTCTAAACCTTTCTCGATCGATTCACCCGTTCTAAAAACTCCAGCGTGATTTTGCATAGTTTTCTGCATTTCTAAACGCAAGTCTGCTGTAGAAACATTTCCATTTGCATGACGCAGCTTGTCAAAACGATCTAAAATCTTATCTACTGCTCCATTCTTTAGTTCACTATGTGATTGTTTAGGCTTAACTAGCTCAGCTGCACGTATTGCAGCTGCTCTTCCAAACACAACTAAATCTAATAATGAGTTTGAACCTAAACGATTGGCACCATGCACAGAAACACATGCGGCTTCTCCTATTGCCATCAAACCAGGGATCACAGAATCCGGGTCACCGTCTTTAAGCATTACTACCTCACCGTGGTAGTTAGTGGGTATACCGCCCATGTTATAATGCACAGTTGGTATAACTGGGATCGGAGCTTTTGTTACATCTACTCCGGCAAAAATTCTGGCTGATTCAGCAATACCAGGTAACTTTTCATTAATGAGATCAGCGCCTAAATGTTCTAAGTGAAGATGAATATGATCCTTTTCTTCACCGAAACCGCGTCCTTCATTAACCTCAACTGTCATGGAACGGCTAACCACATCACGTGAAGCTAGGTCTTTTGTATTCGGCGCATAGCGCTCCATAAAGCGTTCACCTTCAGAGTTAGTTAGGTAACCACCCTCACCACGGACACCTTCAGTAATTAAACAACCTGCCCCATAAATTCCAGTCGGGTGAAATTGCACAAATTCCATATCTTGTAACGGTAATCCAGCGCGTAACACCATACCGTTTCCATCTCCTGTACAAGTATGCGCAGAAGTACAAGAGAAATAAGCACGACCATAACCACCTGTCGCTAGTAATACCATGTGAGCGCGGTAGATATGTAAATCACCCGTAGCCAAATCCCACGCCATAACACCTTTACAAGTGCCATCATCATCCATCAATAGGTCAGTGGCAAAATACTCAATAAAAAATTCAGCATTATGCTTTAAAGATTGTTGATAAAGGGTATGCAAAATGGCATGTCCAGTTCGATCTGCCGCAGCACATGTACGATGGGCAATACCTTCACCATAATGTGTAGTCATACCGCCAAATGGGCGTTGATATATCTTTCCTGCGTCTGTTCGTGAAAATGGAACACCATAATGCTCTAATTCTACAACTGCAGGAATGGCTTCACGACACATATACTCAATTGCATCTTGGTCACCTAACCAATCGGAGCCTTTAACAGTGTCATACATATGCCAACGCCAATCATCTTCACCCATATTACCCAGTGCAGCACTCATTCCACCTTGTGCAGCTACCGTATGGCTTCGTGTTGGAAAGACTTTGGTAATGCATGCAGTAGACAAGCCACTCACTGCCATACCTAGTGTCGCTCGTAAGCCCGCACCACCTGCGCCTACAACGACAATATCGTAGGCATGCTCAATTACATTGTAAGCTTTACTCATAATTAATTATTTTTATAAAAAGATTTTTAGCAGCGCTGCAATACCTGCTACTGCTAAAGCGATGCATAGAAAATTAATAAAAATCAATGTGACTATTTTTAACCAACCATGCACATAGTCTTCTATGATTACCTGCAAGCCAAGTTGTGTGTGATAGAACGTTGCTGCAACAAATAGTATAAGTAATACGGCTACATAAGGTGTTTGCAACCAAGCTAAAACAGTTTCATAGCTAGCATCACCCAACATCGCTACTGCGAATGCTAACCAAATTGTTAATGGTATAAGTGCGATTGCAGTTAGCCTCTGTAACCACCAATGTCCAGCGCCTTCCTTTGCAGATCCTAGACCTTTTGCTTCTGATAATGGTGTTCGTAATGTCATAAATAATTTACGTTAAATAGTAGTTATACGTTAGTACAGTAATAGGCTGCAGCCCAAACGGAAAAGGTGAGTATAAAGGCCGCAATAATCACCCCAACACCTGACTTTGTAGTAGTGCTTTTCTCAAAACCATAGCCTGCATCCCAAAATAAATGCCGAATACCGTTAAAGAGATGCAAGAAAAGTGCAAATGTCCAAAGAAATAGAAATACCTTACTTATTTTATTGACTAGATAACCATGTATCCATTCATAACATTGTGTATCTGAAGCGACTGCAATAAGTATTGTAACCATCAACACTGCGCCGATAGCAAGTGCAACACCTGTGATGCGATGCAGAATTGAGATCGCCATGGCTAAAGGCCACTTATAAATTTGCAAATGTGGCGATAATGGCCTCTCTATATTAGCCATGTAACTCCTCTTAATACTGTTTACTATTACACCTCTGAAATATCTGCTGCGAATTCGACAACGGTTAAGAGGCGATGAAATCGATTTATTATTGTCTGAATACTACCCGATTGACGCTCGATATTGAACATATCTCTAAAGAAATGCGAATAATAACAATCGCTTAAATGACCTTAATCCTATAATTTATGATAGATTTAAGATTCGACGCAATATTTATGTGGAATTCTTTAAGTTTGGTTATATTTTAAACGACTCAATATGAATAAAGACTGGCAAATATTTTTATCTGGACAAGGCGCTGTATTAGAGCAAGGAGAACTAAAATCCTTTGACGGTACAAATACATATCCAGATCTATCACAAACATATATATGTGATTTATCAGGGCTAGGATTAATTAAAGCCAGTGGTGAAGATGTTCAAAGCTTTCTTCACGGACAATTTACTAATGATCTAAATCAAGTAACACCTAGTACCAGTCAACTCAGTAGCTACTGTAACCCAAAAGGGAGAATGCTTTCTATCTTCCGTGTATTCATGCAAGGCAATGACTATTTCTTACTAATTCGAAGAGATGTAATTGAAGCTACGTTAAAAAAGCTCACCATGTTTAAACTAATGGCAAAAGTAGATTTATCTGATGTATCCGATGAATTAGTGTTATTTGGAATTGCCGGTCACGACGCAGACTCAATTCTCAAAGAAAGTAATCTTCCAGTTCCTAATGATATAGATCAGTCAATACAACACAACGACACTACCATTATTCGCATCCCAAGTGAGAGTTCACGAATTCTATTTATTAGTGAATCTGAAAACGCAATATCAATACAAAAATCATTATCAGAAAATACCACACAAGCGACTTCAAATATTTGGGAGCTACATGACATTCAAAGCGGTGTAGCTCAAATAACTGCAGAAACAAGTGAAGCCTTTATTCCACAGATGGTAAATCTAGAGCTTATTGGTGGGGTAAATTTTCAGAAAGGTTGTTACCCAGGGCAAGAAATCGTTGCACGAACACATTATCTAGGCAAACCTAATCGACGCATGTATCGAATTAACATAGATAGTACCAGCCCTCCTCAACCTGGTTTGAATATATTCTCAGTTAAAGACGGTGAACAACCGGTAGGTAAAATTGTAAGCGCACAAAGCACAGGCGAAAATACCTGCGAAGCACTAGCTGTACTACGAACCGAAAAAGAAAGTGCGGATGATCTATATTTAGAGACTTTATCTGGACCTAAAGTTTCCATTACAACATTGCCATACTCTTTAGAAAGCAATAATAATTAATAAACTATTATAGAAGTTCTAGCTACCGATGCTTCAGAAACAGCTCCAGCTGCAAGTTGCAATGGAGATTGCTTAGTCACTTATGACTTTACACCTCTAGACTCAGAAGCTAATGAAAATAAGTACTACGCTCCAGGAGTTGGATTGATTGTTGAGATTGATCTTAATACTGGTGATCGTGTAGAGCTTATTGAATTTACCTCTAACTAGCATGCCCTTAGTTGTGGTTAACTTTTTAAGCTCGCAAATACTAAACCTCAAATAATGATAACTAGTAATGCGTTAATCGAGTTTACTAATACTCCACTAAAGTAAATACTTGAGACTGGTAGCGAAACTATTGGTTTCGCTACCCTTTATATTTTAGATAAATTATAGCTAGTTAAACAGGACGCATATGAGGAAACAAAATCACATCACGTATAGCATGTGAGTTGGTAAACAACATCACTAAACGGTCTATACCAATCCCTTCACCTGCTGTGGGTGGTAAACCATATTCCAGAGCACGAATATAATCTGCATCATAGTGCATAGCTTCTTCATCGCCAGCATCCTTTTCCGCTACTTGTGCTTTTAAACGTTCTGCTTGATCTTCAGAGTCATTTAACTCTGAAAAACCATTGGCTAACTCCCTCCCTCCAACAAAAAATTCAAATCGATCGGTCACAAATGGATCTTCATCATTCTTTCTTGCCAAAGGCGACACTTCGGTAGGATATTCGATTATAAAAGTCGGATCTTTAAGATTTTCTTCAACGGTTTTTTCAAATATCTCGATTTGTATTTTACCTAAGCCATAACTTTCTTTTATTAGAATGCCCAATTTCTTTGCAACCGATTTTGCTTTTTCAACATTATCTAGATCAGAATCTTTTACACTGGGATTAAAGTGCAAAATAGATTCTTTTACCGTCATACGCACAAACGATTTACTGAAATCATAGGTCTCTTTGCCATACTGAATAGATGTCTTATTTAATACATCGATACACAAGCCTCGTAATAAAGTTTCCGTAAGACCCATTAAGTCACGATAGTCCGCATAGGCCTGATAAAATTCGAGCATAGTGAACTCTGGATTATGTCGTGTAGATAAGCCTTCATTACGAAAACTACGATTAATTTCAAACACACGCTCCATACCACCGACAACGAGACGCTTTAAATACAGCTCAGGAGCAATGCGCATATACAAAGGCATATCTAGTGCATTGTGATGTGTTACAAATGGCCGAGCCAAAGCACCACCGGGTATAACCTGCATCATCGGTGTTTCTACTTCGACGAACCTACGTTGCAAAAGAAAATTACGTAGATATTGAATAATTTTAGTACGCGTATAGAAAATTTTACGTGACTCTTCATTCATAATGAGATCCACATAGCGTTGGCGATAGCGTTTCTCTTGATCGGTTAAACCATGAAATTTTTCTGGCAAAGGCCTAAGTGACTTCGTTAATAAAGAAACCTTCTCCATTCTGACATACAGGTCACCCTTACCTGATTTATTGATCGCACCCTCAATACCAATAATGTCGCCTATATCCCAGGTGTCGATCTCTCTTACTTGTTCTTTGCCTAAGCCTTTGCGGTCTAAATATGTTTGAATATTCCCCGTCATGTCTTGCAAAACGAAAAACGGTCCACGTTTGGCCATAATACGCCCAGCAACTTTCGCATATTGGTTTAATTCAACAAGCTCTTCCTTAGTTCTTTCACTAAATTTATCCTGCAAGTCTTGCGCATAACTATCTCTACGAAAATGATTTGGAAATGCACTATTGCTTTCACGCCATAAATTTAGTTTTTTGCGTCGCTCCGTAATGAGTTTGTTCTCATCATCAGCTTGTATTTTATTTTCTTCAGACATAAATTAGTTTTGTAAAATTATAAGCCGCTTTTAAGACTTGCTTCTATAAACTGATCTAGATCACCATCTAAAACAGCTTGAGTGTTCCCAGTTTCAACCGATGTGCGCAAATCTTTAATTCGTGATTGATCTAGTACATAAGAGCGAATTTGGCTACCCCACCCTATATCCGCTTTACTATCTTCAACTGCTTGTTGCTCACCTTGTCTTTTTTGAATTTCTAACTCATACAACTTGGCTTTAAGTTGTTTCATTGCCACATCTTTATTCTTATGTTGCGATCGATCGTTTTGACATTGTGTCACAACCCCTGTGGGTATATGCGTTATTCGCACCGCAGACTCAGTCTTATTTACGTGCTGCCCTCCTGCACCACTGGCTCGGTAGACATCAATCCTTAAGTCGGCAGGATTAATATCAATTTCGATATCGTCATCAATTTCTGGCGAGACAAACACGGCTGCGAAAGAAGTATGCCTGCGGTTACTAGAATCAAAGGGGGACTTTCGCACCAATCGATGAACACCTGTTTCGGTACGTAACCAGCCGAATGCATACTCTCCTTCAAATTTAATCGTTGCGCTTTTAATTCCTGCAACTTCACCTGGAGAGACTTCTATCAATTCTGTTTTGAAACCTTTACGTTCCCCCCATCTCAGGAACATTCGCAACAACATTTCGGCCCAATCTTGCGCTTCGGTACCACCAGAACCGGATTGCACATCAAGAAAAGCATTATTCGGATCCATTTCCCCGGAAAACATGCGGCGAAATTCAAGTTCAGCTACCCTATTATCAAGTTGTTGTAAATCTTGTTCAATGGCCTTTAAAGCGTCTTCATCGCCTTCTTCTGATGCTAATTCCAGCAGATCTCTCGCATCGGTCACTCCACCCTCAACAACATCAATGGTCTTAACGACTATTCCTAGGCTAGCGCGCTCTTTGCCAAGTTTTTGTGCAAGTTCTGGCTGATTCCAAATTTCCGGATCTTCTAACTCTCGACTGACTTCATCGAGTCGTTCACGCTTATTTTCATAGTCAAAGGTACCCCCGGAGGCTAGCAACGCGTGTTTGCAGATCTTCGATTAAACTTAGTAGTGGGTTAATTTCCATATTCGATATTCAAATTTTTAGGTCTCAATATTTGCGCGCGTATAGTAACGCAAATTCTTTTTAAGTTAAGGGAATTCTCAAATCTAAATTAATTCCAAATGCTGAATGATGAGTTGTGCAGAGCGGATTCCACGAAACTCATTAATACTAAGCTGATAGGCAATACGCACTTCATTAACATCTTCATGCCATTGGTGCTTTTCAATATTAAAGGCAATGGCATTTATCTTTTGTCGACCACCTAAAGGCGTTAAACTTAGCTTCAAATGATGCTTACCAACAATTTGATGATCATTGACACTAAATACACCATCGAAGATGGGTTCTGGAAACCCTTGGCCCCATGGGCCAGCCCGAAATAATAACTCTGCTATATCTAATGACAATTCATTCTCTTTAAGTTCGCCATCAGAAAGTAATATCGAACCTAATTGTTCTGGGGTAATCAATTCTTCAATAATTTGATTAAATACTGTAGAAAATTCCTCAAATTTCTCTTTCGGAATGGACATCCCTGCGGCCATAGCATGCCCACCAAAAGTATTGATCAATTCGGGATGCCGCGTTGCAAGTAAATCAATTGCATCACGAATATGCAAGCCTGGTATGGAACGTGCCGAACCTTTTAACTCTGTCTCGTTAGTTTGCGCAAAAACAATAACTGGGCGATGAAACTTTTCTTTTAAGCGAGCTGCAACGATACCGATCACGCCTTGGTGCCAATCAGTATCATATAATGCGATCCCAAATCGATGCGCATCAACATTCTCAAACTTATTAGATTTCAAAACTTCTAGTGCTTGCTTTTGCATTTTTTGTTCAATTTGTTTGCGCTCTTCATTTAGATCATTAAGCTGTTTCGCAAGATCTAGCCCATGCGATTCATCATCTGTAAGTAAGCATTCGATTCCTAGTTTCATATGCTCTATACGTCCTGCAGCATTGAGACGTGGACCAACCACAAAACCAAGATCTGTAGAGCTCACATGAAATAATTTTTTCCCTGCCACCGTAAGTAAAGCACGAATGCCTGCGCAACATTTATCTGCGCGAATACGACGCAAGCCTTGATGAACAAGAATTCGGTTGTAGTAATCAAGCTTAACGACATCCGCCACAGTACCTACCGCAACAATATCTAAAAATTGCGCAAGATTAGGTTCTGCTAATTGCTTTTCAGTAAACCAACCATTTTCACGAAGCAACACACGTAATGCTGACAACACATAAAACACTACTCCTACACCCGCTAAGTGTTTGCTAGGGAATTCATCTCCTTTTTGATTAGGATTAATAATTACATTTGCATCAGGCAGTTCCCTACCCGGCAAATGATGATCAGTTATTAATACATCTATACCTTTTTCTTTAGCAGCAGCTACACCTTCTATACTAGAGATCCCATTATCTACAGTGATAATTAAGGCTGGATCTGACTCTGCAGCGACTTCAACAATTTCAGGAGTTAGGCCATAGCCAAACTCAAAACGGTTAGGCACAAGGTAGGAAGCATTAAAATAGCCAAAACTATTCAATGCGCGCATAAACAGAGCCGTACTCGTCGCCCCATCCGCATCGAAATCGCCAACAATTAGGATGCGTTGGTCATTTTTCATACAGCGATAGATAAGCTCCACCCCTGCTTCTACATTAAGCAATTTCCCAGGCGGCAATGCCTTAAGAGAATGATTAATTTCTTCTTCATTGCTAATTCCGCGTTGAGCATATATACGCTGCAAAATGGGAGGCAGTTCATTGATATGCTCGCTGATAACGACATCAGGACGACGCTTAATTGTGGTTAGCATGTATGAATAATCAATATGAAATATAATTACATGAGCATTCTAAACAAGATATCAACGTTAAATCACAGTTATTTACTAAACACCATCTCTTTTGACCTCGCCTAAAAGCTAAGAAACTAGTTTAAGTGCGTGTAAAATGATTATATTAATTAGATACTTATTCACACTTAATCAAGTAGTTACTTTTTCTAAATATGGCTGAACATATCTTATTCTTGACTGGCAAACTTGCAGAAAAAAGTTTGCATCGTGTATTGGAGTCTATACAGCCTACTCAATTTACCTATGAAGTTCGTCAGTTAGGTGTAAGCGTTGCAGCACTAATGACAACTCAGCTAATAGAGAAACGCTTAACCGATACTTGCCATGCACATAAAATCATCATTCCAGGTCGATGTCGTGGTGATATTGCAGCATTGTCCATATTTCTAAAGCTACCTGTAGAGCGAGGCCCTGATGAGTTAAAAGACTTGCCAGCCTATTTAGGACAAACCGATCGAAAAGCTGATTTAAGCAATTATGATGTCCAAATATTTGCTGAAATTGTTGATGCGCCGACTATGTCTGTTGCAGACATCGTTAAACGCGCTCAAACCTATAAAGAAGATGGCGCTAATGTCATTGATCTAGGCTGTCTTCCAAGCACCCCATTCCCGCACTTAACTGAATCTGTACAAGCTCTTAAAGCTGCCGGCTTTAAGGTCAGTGTAGACTCTTTAACCCCTGAGGATTTAGTTACTGGAGGTAAAGCAGGCGCCGACTTTTTACTCAGCTTAAGTGAGAAGACTCTTTGGGTATTAGATAAAGTAGATTCAACTCCTATTCTAATTGGTAATATCCCATCCGATGCGCGCTCACTTTATCGCGCCATAGATCTCCTAATCAAACAAGGACGAAAATTTATTGCTGATTCAATCCTAGATCCCATTCATTTTGGCTTCACAGAATCGATTGTCCGTTATCGAAATTTAAGAAAACGATACCCAGATATTGAGATGATAATGGGTATCGGCAATCTCACCGAACTCACTCATGCCGACTCTGCAGGCACCAATGCATTACTATTAGGTATTATCTCTGAATTAGAAATTAGACATGTACTCGCCACTGAAGTGAGCGAACACTGTCGATACGCCGTTCGAGAAGCTGATTTAGCTCGTCGCATTATGTATGCATCTAGAATTGATAGTATTCCTCCCAAAGGATATGACAATGGCTTGATGGCGCTACATGAGCGCAAACCATTTCCATATACAATTGAAGAAATTAAAGAATTTGCAGCACAAATAAAAGATCCAAATTTCCGCATTCAAGTCAGCGAAGAAGGTATACATACTTACAATCGTGATGGTATGCACACAACAACAGACCCATATGAAATTTATCCTAAATTAAATGTAGAAGATGATGGGGGTCATGCTTTTTACTTAGGAATTGAACATGCACGTGCACAAATAGCTTGGCAATTAGGCAAGAGATATGAACAAGATGAAGAATTAGATTGGGGTGTGACAACTAAAACTTCAACTGATGACCTTAGTCAATTTAAAGAGGCTGGCACTACCATGCATACTCGCAAAGCTAGAAAAGATAAAAGACAAACCAAAAAAAAGAAAAAGTAATGCCCTTTATTAGAGAATGTATCGTCACATCTATTCGCGATGATAAAAGTATTCATATTGCACCGATGGGTATACACGAAGATGGAGAACACCTAATTATATTGCCATTTAAAC
>Ga0255057_10000807_pt1 | contig 18067 bp, 19 predicted proteins | sample Cases_109_6_MG_FD_189022 | JGI IMG/M metagenome (GOLD analysis project Ga0255057, IMG submission 189022) | Seawater microbial communities from Amundsen Gulf, Northwest Territories, Canada - Cases_109_6 | ecosystem: Environmental > Aquatic > Marine > Gulf | place: Canada: Northwest Territories... | reverse complement strand
GGAATGAAACATGAGATGAAGTAGACGACCGGACATGGCCAGAAGCAGTGATGGTGAGGGTCACTCCGACTGGCAATGCTGGATACCAGTCGGGGAGGAGCTATGAGCTGCGCGGGAGAAAAGGGTAGGCGGCGAAATGGAAAGCGATTGGGACTCGGACCTCTCTTATGGGGACTGGTGGCCGTCTTGCTGTTCGGCGGAGCATCCGCTTGCAGTACTGAGACGCAACACGCCCCGGGTCGTGGGCAGCTCGAGGTCAGGGTAAAAGACCACCGTGAGGCCATCGCGGACTTTCGCCGTCTTGAGTTTGACATATCTCAGATCGGGATCCAGGGCGCGCTGCGGCCCCAGGCGAGCGCGTGGTTGCTTTTTGCGCCCTCAAGGAGGAACGTCGACCTGACACAGCTCGTCGGCGGGAAATATGCCGTTCTCCTCACGGAAGATGCTCCGGCCGCGCGGTATCGATGGATCAGGTTCGACCTCGAAGGGGTACAGGGGGTCCTGAAGAATGGACGGAGGCCACACATGAAGGTCTTTGACGACCCCGTCGCTTATCCTTTTCGCATCGTCTCGGGGAAGAGGACTGTTTTGACGATTGACCTCATCGTCGTCGATGTAAGCGAACACCCAGGGAAAGATTACGAACTCCACATCCGGGACGCCTCAGCCCAGATTGTTGAGGCGACCCGTTCTTAAACCTTGCATCTTCCCCTGATTCGCGCGAGAAGATTACCCCTATCTTCATTATTCAGGAATAGGTCCTTCCCCGATCCGCCCGCCACTGCCACATGTCCTACCCATGCTTACCCCGAATCTTGGGAAATGGGGGGGGGGAAGATCATTAGAGGATCTGGGGAGGGTCGGCAGGCGCAGCCACCGGCCGGCGGGTGATGACCGGAGCGGCCACCAGCAGAATCCCGATTGCCACGAGGATCGCTCCCCCGAGGAGGTGAAGACCTAGCGGTTCCTGCAGCAGCAGCCATCCAGCCAGGACACCGAAGATCGGAATGGTGAAGAGAAAGGTCGTGGCCACCGAGGCCTCCACCTCTCTCAGGACATAGATCCACAGTCCCCACCCAGCCGTTGTGACCCCTAACGAGACATACAGAATGGCCAACACGAGACGACCGGTCACCTGCCACGCAGTCCAGGGCTCGAAGATAAAACTGAGAAGCGTAGTCACCAGGGCACAGAGCAAGACCTGCCAGAGGGTGAGAGCCACCGGCGAAATCCGGACCACGAGTCGCTTGGCATAGATGGTCTGAAGGGCCCAACAGAAGGCCGCCAGGAGCACGACGAGATCTCCTCGCCACCACGATGCGGCTTCGGGAAAACCCAGCTTCGCCATGAAGATCACCAGCACCCCGAGAAAGGCCACCGTGAGTCCCGCCATCTTGGGGAGGCTCAGCCGATCTCCCGGCAGCAGAAAGTGGGCCAGGACCGCGACCTGGATCGGTTGCGTGTTCATGAAGACGGCCGCTCGGCTCGCGGCCGTCATCCCCGTCCCCCACGTGACAAAGACCATCATGAGCGTAAAGAACGCCCCCACTCCGAGGAGCTGGGGAATGCAGGCCACCGGAATGTTGAGTGAGGCCCCGCGCCACCTGGCCCAGAGCCAGAGCCCGAGCCCCCCGAGCCAGAGTCGGGCGGCGACAAAGCCGAAAACTGGGGCATCCCACAGCCCGACCTTGATTCCGACGGCCACGCCGCCCCAGAGGAGGCACACGGACAGGAGGGCGCAGAGGATCCTGAGTTGCATCGACCCTTAGGGGAGAGAGAGCATGAGCAGTCCTCGGGGATCAAAGCGCACCCCCCGAAGGTTTGCGCCCCAGTGGAGATGGGGGCCGGTGGCTCGACCGGTTGCCCCGACCCATCCGAGGACTTCGCCTTTGGCGACCTCTTGGCCGGTCTCTACCCGATATCCCTGGAGGTGAAAGTACATCGTGAAGAGGCCACCGCCATGATGCAGGATCACTGAATTGCCATTGAAGAACAGCTCACCCGTGTAGACCACCAATCCCCCGTTACTGGCCAGAACCGGTGTCCCGAGTGAGGCCCGGAAATCGACCCCGCTGTGAGGATTCCTCGGTCGACCATTGAGGATTCGCCGAAGCCCAAATTCGCTCGTCACATCAAGCGTTCCTTCAAGGGGAGGAACAAACGCCTGCCACCAGTACGGGTCCGCCTGCCACTTCTTCCAGATCCCTGCTATCGCCTTCTGCTCGCGGCGGACACGATCGAGGGTCTGCGCATCCAGGTCCACCATCCCTTTAGGGAGCGTGAGTCGCTGCACGGGAAAGCGGCCATCCGCCACGGTGATCCGAACGCTTTTGCGGTACCGACTTCCTGATGTCCCCTGGGCCTCGAACTCTAATGGATACGGGCCGGGTGCGGTTTCGAGATCCACCGCTAGCAGGACGGTATACCTCCCTTTCTCGGCGCGGACGGGCAGGCTGAGCCCGCGGAAGCGAGCGTGAAGCCAGGTGAGCGGCTCCGGGGCTGTGACGCTCAGGCCATGAAGATCCCCCTGCAAGAGTTGGTGTTCGGGGAGATCGACCTCCAGCGTTCCTGCCCATGTCAGGGGCCCTGCCAGCAGAAAGATACACACAGGGAGACCGAACAGCACCCGCTTCACCACTGTCCCGCGCTCGCCCCTTAGCATTGCTCCGCCGTATCCTCCCCCTTCTCCTCTCAGGGTAGCGGATTTGCCATGCGCTTCATCTCCCGGACCGTTGCGGCCGGATCGGGACTCTGAAACACGGCCGAGCCGACGACCAGGATCGAGGCCCCAGCCTTGGCGATCCGGGCGCAGTTTTCCACATTGATCCCCCCATCCACCTCGAGCTCGCAGCGGATCTGCAGCGTGTCCAGACGTCGCCGCATCTGCTCGACCTTCTGCTCCACTTCGGCGAAAAAGGTCTGACCCCCGAATCCGGGATTGACCGACATCAGGAGAATCAGGTCCACTTCCCGGATCACAGGATCGACGGCCTCGAGCGGGGTGGAGGGATTCAGAGCCACCCCGGCCTTTACCCCCGCCTCCTTGATCTGCCGAATGGTTCGGTCCAGATGCGGACAGACCTCGGCGTGGACGGTCAGGTAGTCGCTCCCGGCCTTGGCAAAGTCGGTGATGTACCGCTCCGGGTACTGCACCATCAAGTGGACATCAAAGGGAACCGTCGTCCGCGGGCGCAGCGACCGAATGAGGCTCGCCCCATAGCTGATCACGGGGACAAAGTGTCCGTCCATGACGTCGAACTGGAACAGATCGGCCTCCTTCTCCACGGCGAGGATCTCCTCAGCCAAACAGCCATAATCTACCATGAGGACTGCTGGTGCAATCTTGACCATAACCGCCTCCAACGTTGGGCGACGACCGACTTCCGATGACCGAGGACCGATTACCGATGACAGTCAATCCCGGCCATTTCTTGTCGGTGTTCCGTTTTCAGATTCTGCGGTCATCGGTCGACGGAGAACGGTGAACGTCTATTGGCCCACCACGAGTGTCACCTGTTCTTTCTCCTTGATCCGGGCCCCAAAGGAGGGATCTTGAAGCACCACCCGCTGGGCCAGATCGGGGAAGGATTCATAGGTCACCCTGGGTTCAAGGCCCATCTCCCTCAGGATCGCGATAGCCTCTTCCTCCCGTTGCCCGACGAGATCGGGCATCACAAAGAACCGTTCAGATTCCCCCAGACTGATCAACAGGCTCACGGCACTCCCTCGTCGGGCGGGGAAGCCCGCAAGGGGATCCTGGGCGATCACCACGCCTGCAGGCAACGATGCATGCACGCGGCCAATGTTGGCAGGCACCAAGCCCTCCTCCGCCAACAACCGCTGGGCGCGAGTGAGGGGCCGACCCACCAGGTCCGGGATTAACGTCTCGCCGCTCCCCTTACTGATGGTGAGACGGATCTGTTTGTTCTTCAGGATACGGGATCCACCCGACGGACTCTGACGGATCACCGTTCCTTTCTGGAAGGCAGCGTGGTACTCCTCACCGGCCATCCGCGGCTGAAGCCCCACCTCTCTCAGCTGGCGGGCTGCTTCCTTCAGTTCCAACCCAATAACGACCGGAACGTCGATCCTGTCCCGCTCCAGGAAAATGTTCATGGTGATGTATCCAGAGAGGACGGACAGCAGCACAAGACCGACCCCAATTCCGATGACCTTCAGCGTCCTCTTCAGCCACTTCATAAATCCAAACCCTTCAGTCCCGTCGGAGTCGGACAGCAAAGAACCCATCAGTATCATGCCGGTGAGGCCAGGTGATAAGACACCCTCCGGTCAGGAGAGCGGTTCTGCCATTCTGAAAAAACGCGGGTGTGCTGTCTTCCTGTGAAAACTTCCGGTGCCGGCTGAGGAACCTCGCAATGACCTCCTCCCCCTCCTCTGACTCGCAACTGCACACCGCATAAACCAGACTCCCACCCGGGCGGACGCAGTCCGCCACCCCGTCCAGGATTGCCCCCTGCAGGTCGGCCAGCCGGGTGACATCGGCCGGCTCGCGGAGCCACCGGATCTCCGGACGCCGCCGCACCGTCCCTAACCCCGTACACGGGGCATCAACCAAGACCCGATCCGCCCAACCGCGAAATTGCCTCGCGGCCTCCCGGGCATCCCGCTTCCCCGGACTGACGATCGTAACGCCCAGCCGCCGGCACGCATGCTCCAGGCGTCGCAGGGCCCGCGCACTTACATCAATGGCTGCGATGTTTCCTCGATCCTCCATCAACATGGCGGCGAGGGTAGCCTTGCCCCCACCCCCCGTACACACATCTAGGATCCGCTCCCCCGGTTGTGGATCTAAAAGCCGCACGACCAGCGCTGCCGCTTCATCCATCACCCAAAACAATCCCCGATCCCTGTCCGCTCCTGTCAGCAGGCTGCCTGCATCCCGGACCCGAAATGCGTCCGGTAGCCAGGGACTTGCTTCCCACTGCACCCCGGCCCGGGTGAGGGCCTGTTGAAGTTCGTCCACCGTTCCTCGAAGGGGATTGCACCCAATCCCGATGTGCGGAACCTGGTTATTGGCCTGCATGAGCTGGAGTGCCTCGTCCCCCAGCCGTTTCACCCATCGCTCTACCCACCATGCGGGATGGGAGTATTGCACCGCCCATCCCTGGATCGGATCATCGGGCAGCTCCTCACCCTTTATTGGGCCGCGCCGCTCCAAGGATCGCAGGACAGCGTTGACGAAGGGAGCCGTCGCACGCCGACTCAGACGAACTGTTTCATGCACCGCAGCATAGGCTGGAATCCTGTCCAGATAAAAGAGCTGGTAGGCTCCCAACCTAAGGAGGTTCCTGACATCCAGGTCCACCGTCTCGAGCGGACGATCCAAGACTCGGGAGAGGACGAAGTCAATCGTCCCGCGATGACGCAGGACTCCGTAGCAAAGCTCCGTCGCTAGGGCCCGGTCGCGGGGGGTCAGCCCGTGCCGGCTGAGCCGGGCGTCCAGGAGGAGATTCGCGTACGCCCTATCCCGCTCGACCCGGACGAGAATCTCCAGGGCGAGACTTCGTGGATTGCTCCCGCGTGGACGCGAAGGCACTTCCTACCTCAGCACGATAGCCGCAGGTAAATTCCTCGGCCGTCATCACCCGCTTCGCTTCGGGCTGCAGCGTGGTGAGCAGGAGAACCCCGTCCCCTGTCGCCACCTGCACCCCCGCTCCCTTCCGGAAGCCTACAATGGTCCCCGGCACCTGCCCAGGGTGCCCTGGCAGCGGCCGGGCCGCGAGAACCCGGATCAGAAGGCCCCGGAAGAACGTATAGGTCCCAGGCTGCGGGGCCAGCCCCCGCACCAGGTTCCAGAGATCTCTTGCACCCCGCGACCACTCGAGACATCCCAGGTCCGCGGGTAGCTTTGGAGCATAGGTGGCCTCGGCCTCATTCTGGGGAGCCTTTGTCACTTCCCCGCGCTCCAAGGCACCCAGCGCCTCCACCAGCGCCTCTGCGCCGAGAGCCGCCAGGCGATCATGGAGGGTTCCGGCATCGTCCTCCACCGCGATCGGGGTCATTCGTTGCAACAGAATGGGCCCCGCGTCCACCGCCTCAACTACCTCCATAATCGTGACGCCCGTCACCGTCTCACCCTGAATCAGGGTCCACGGAATAGGGGCTGGCCCCCGGTATTTGGGCAGGAGGGAGGCGTGTAGGTTGATAGACCCTTTGGATGGAATCTCGAGGATCGATCGGGGCAAGATCTGGCCGAAGGCTACTACCACCAGCACTTCAGGCTTCAATTCGCGAAGGTGGCCCACTACCCCCGGTTCCTGGATCTTCACAGGTTGGATAACCGGAATGCATGCTTCCTCGGCCACCTGCTTGACCGCGGACTTGCGGAGTCGCTTACCTCGGCCCGCCGGTCGATCCGGCTGGGTGACGACCCCAGCTACCTCATATCCCACTTCCACGAGGCGACGCAGCGACGGAACGCCGAATGCTGGCGTCCCCAGGAAGATCAGCCGCATAACGCCCGCACGGTCTCCTCCATGTGGTGCAAGTGTGTCCCATCCCAAAAGATCCGTCCGCATTCCCTACAATGAAAGAAAAGATCATGGTGACGGAAAACATACTCTGGGACACGTCCTGCCGCTCGCTCCTTCGCGAGATGCTCGAGGGACCGATTGCATCGAAGACAGCGGCTCCCGAGCCGCTCACCCATGGTGAGCCCGAGCTCACGGGTGACTTGTTTCAGCTGATCCCACACCTGATCGTGGTGGATGAAGAGGATCTGACAGAGCCGACGCCGCAGCAAGAGCCGCGTATCCCGAGTGAGGAGGATCCGTCCCTCGCGCCGCGCGAGCGCTACGAGGCGACTATCCGGTGCATCCCGGAAATAGAGGGTGTCGTACCCCACGATCCGGAGCCATTTGGCCAGCCTGCCCAGCATGCTATCCGCGACGAAGCACAATTCCTCCTCGCTCATGACTATAATCTCCTCACTCCGCTATGACCATAGCACACTGCCCCGGACCTGAACAGGGAGGACACGGGCTTGCGCTTACCGCGTGGCACGTGGCTCTTGGCCCGTAGTTCCTGGCGATGTACGACCGGCTCAGAGTCGGCTTCGTCGGTCATCGATTGCCGGTGATCGGTTGTCGGTGATCGGCCCTGAGCGGATTCAGATTGACACCACTCCGCTGTCCCTTTCATACTATGGAGGCCGTACTGGAGCGGCCAGTATGCTCAAAGAACCTCCACAACGGATCACCTCTCTGACGCGTTGGCTATCACGGCCGGTTGTGGATAGCCACGGCAGTGAGGTGGGGACACTCAAGGACCTGGTGGTGTTGCTCTGGGGACTCCATCCCCGGGTAAGCAAGCTGTGCATTGCGCGGCCCGGGGAGGAGGACCTTTACCTCGCCTGGGAAGCGATTGCAGAAATCGCCGAGACACCCAGGGGGCCCACCATCATCCTGGATCGCCCCCGGGAGGAACTCACCCCTGGCGATCTCAGAGGCGACGAGATGGCGTTACGCCGCAATATCCTGGACAAGAAGGTGGTGGATACCCACGGGCGGCGGGTAGTCCGGGTCAACGACGTGCAGTTAGAGTGGCGAGACGAGGGTTACGACCTGGTAGCCCTCCTTGCGGGAATGCACAGCTTGCTTGGCCAACTCGTCCCCGAAAGGCCTCTCCAGTGGATCGCCTCGAGCTTCGGCATCGAGATTCCTCGGGAAGTGGTCCCCTGGGAGCATGTGGAGCCGATCGAAACCGAACTGACCAAGGCCCGAAAGCGGGCCGTCTATACGAAACTGGCTCGGTTGCACCCGGCAGACATCGCCGACATCATGGAGGAACTCAACCCCAGCGAGCGGGCCGCGATCCTCAACGGCTTGGAGGCCGAGACCGCGGTCGAGGCCCTGACCGAGACCGAGCCCGAGGTCCAGGCCGGAGTCATCCAGATGCTCGAGACGGAAAAAGCCTCAGACATGCTCGAGTTGATGGAACCGGACGAAGCCGCGGATATCCTGGGAGACCTGCCGCACGCCAAGGCCCAAGAGCTTCTTAAAGAGATGGAGCCTGCCGAGGCGGAGGATGTGGCAGAACTCCTCGAGCATGAGGAGGATACTGCGGGCGGGCTTATGACCACCATGTATACCACATTTCGTCCCGAGACCAGGGTGAGCGAGGCCTTGGAGAAGCTCCGCGCTCTAGCAGGCGAAGTGGAAACCATCTATTATCTGTACGTGACCGATCCCTCGGAGCGGCTTGTCGGGGTGCTCAGCCTGCGAGAACTCATGCTTGCCCGGTCCGAGCAACAGCTGCACGAAATCATGATCACACAGGTCATCACCGTCAGACCGAAGGCTCCGATCCGAGAAGTGGCGGAGAGCTTGTCGAAATACAATCTCGTGGCCTTGCCGGTGGTGGATGAGGACGGGAGACTCGAGGGGATCGTGACCGTTGATGACGTTCTCAACGATCTGATCCCGATGATATGGAAGCAGCGGGCGGCAAAAAAGTACATTTAGGACCCTCCCAACCGGAGGACCCTCCGGACCGCTCGGAAGGCGACCGGCGCGACCGGTCTCCCACGTCAAGGTCCCGGCGGAGCGAGGCACGGAATGCGAATGCCACGCGGGTACAAGCGGCGGCTCCTCGTCTTCTTAACGATCATGGGGCCTGGCATTATCACCGCCAGCGTCAACCAGGACGCCGGTGGGATCGCCACCTATTCCCTGGCGGGAGCCCACTACGGGTACAGCTTGCTCTGGGTCCTCTTTTTCACCACCATCAGCCTCGCCGTCGTGCAGGAGATGGGGAGCCGGATGGGGGTGGTCACCGGGAAGGGGCTGGGGGAGCTGATTCGGGAGCGCTACGGCCTTCGCCCGGCCGTTCTGATGCTTTCCATTCTTGTTCTTGTCAACCTCGCCAATACCGTCGCCGAATTCGCCGGGGTGGCCGCCGCCTTTGAAATCTTCGGCATCCCCCGGTTTCTCTCTGTTCCCCTGATCGCCCTCTTCGTCTCCTGGCTGGTGGTGCAAGGGACCTACGCCATTGTAGAGCGGGTGTTCCTGATCGCGAGTACCCTGTACCTCCTCTATGTGATCTCTGCCTTCTTCGCACACCCCCCCTGGGGCGAAGTCCTGCGGCAGACCATTCAGCCCACCTTTGAGATGGACCGCAACTACCTCATCATGCTCATCACCCTGGTCGGGACTACCATCGCACCCTGGATGCTATTTTACGTGCAATCCTCCACCGTAGATAAGGGGATCCGGTGGAAAGACTACAAGTACGCTCGCTTCGATGTGTTCGTGGGGGCGGTGGTAGCTACGGGCGTCGCCTACTTTATCATTGTGGCCTGTGGGGCCACTCTGCATGCGCACGGCGTCCGCATCGAGACCGCTGCGGATGCAGCCAGGGCCCTGGAGCCTTTTGGTGGGCGTTATGCTAGTCTCCTCTTTGCCCTGGGACTCCTCAATGCCTCGATCTTCTCGGCGGCCGTCCTGCCCCTCAGCACGGCGTATGTCGCCTGCGAGGCGCTTGGCTGGGAGACCGGCGTGGACCGGCGGCCCAAAGAGGCACCCGGATTTTTCAGTATCTATCTCGTCATGATCGGCATCGGAGCCGCCACGATCCTCTGGCCCAATGTTCCCCTCATTCCAATCATGTTTTTCTCCCAGACCCTGAACGGTATTCTCCTTCCAGTGATCCTGATCATCGTGCTCCAACTGGTCAACGATCGCGAGATCATGGGAGAGGCGGTCAATTCCCCACTTTTGAACTTGATCGCCTGGGGGACAGCCTTCGTAATGTCCGCCCTCACCGTCCTGCTCCTCATCACCTTCATCCTCTGAAAATGCCACTCCACTCTCGACGACCCGATGCCCTCCCCCCGGGCCGAATACGTTGGCAAAAAGGCGTCACCGGCCAATCGTAACCTGGTGCGTGGTAAGAGTTACACCTGGACTTAGACATGCAGCAACGACTGTAGTTCAAGAAAAGAAAACGGCCCGGACGGCAACCTCGGTTCCGTCCGGGCCGTACAACGCCGCTGGCGAGGCGGCGGGGGTTGCCCTTTTTTTCACAAAAATAGGCCATCCCATCCAAGAGTTCAATGACCTACATCATATCGACACCTGACGACCATCAATTTTCGACCAAAAAATTGCATGAAAAACCGAATGAGTCCAGGTGGGCTGCCCACACCGTGGGTCGTGCTTTCTCCGTGACAACATCTGACCACTCCCTTATGATTCGCCGGTAGGAACAACTCCCAGGGCGCCCAGGAGACACTCATGCGTCGAAAGCGGTATCCCAGGGCAATCAGTGAATGGCCCGAAGGGGAGCGACCCCGGGAACGCCTCCTCAAATATGGCCCACGGCACCTGACGACCGCCGAACTCCTCGGCATCGTCTGCCGGACAGGAGTCAAAGGGCGAAGCGCCGTTGACCTGGGGCGGGAGCTGCTGCAATCCTTTGGCGGGCTGCGGGAACTGAGCGCCGCTGATCCTGAAGATTTCAGGACCATCAAAGGCCTGGGCAAGGCCAAGATCGCCCAACTCCAGGCCGCCATGGAATTGGGGCGACGGGCCCTGAGCGAGGCCAAGCGGATCACGGGAAAAGTGGAGTCCTCCCAAGATGTCTATGACTACATGCGGCCGCACTTGCGGGATCTGAAAAAGGAGATCTTCCAGGTCCTGCTCCTCAACGGCCACAACGAGCTCCTCGAAACAGTCACGGCAAGCGAAGGGTCCCTCTCCGAAAGCCCGGTCTACCCCCGCGAGATCATCCAGCTGGCCAACCGTCACCACGCTGCGGCCCTCATCTTTGCCCACAACCACCCGTCGGGCAATCCCACACCGAGTGCCACCGATAAGGCAATAACCGAAGAGCTGGTCTTCGCTGGCAAGATTATGCATGTGAGAGTCCTGGACCACGTCATCGTCGGTGACGATGGCTACTTCAGCTTTGCGGATGCGGGGCTGATCCAGCAGTACGAACGGGCTTACGCCCGCCGACGCCCCTGACGCGTCTATCGCAGGGAAAACCGGAATAGCGGCGAATTGCAACGAAATCGAAGGCGCCAGGAGGGGTTTGGGAGAGCCCCCACGAAAGCCCAAGATCTGCACGAAGCCTACAAGGCCTTGCTCAACAGGTGGTAACACAACTCTGCCGACGTGGCGACGAGCGCGCGAGAGGCCGTGAAACGCGCGGAGGGAGGATGACGTGATGAACGAGCCAACCCTGGCGGAACGGCTAGACCGACTGGAGTGGGAGAACCGGCGCTTGAAGCTTGCAGGCGCCGTGATCATGATCGCGATCGCCGCCGTGCTGCTGATGGGCCAGGCGACGCCGAGCAAGGTGGTCGAGGTTGTTGAGGCTCAGCGGTTCATCCTGAGGGATTCGAAAGGGAGAAATCGTGGCGGCTTGCAGGTGATGGACGACGGCAGGCCGATCCTGCAGCTTGCGGATGAGAATGGCTTGACACGAGCCGAGATGGTCGTGCTCTCGAATAATACGCCAGCCCTATACTTCTATGACTATGAAAGGGGCCGCGACGTGGGCCGAAAGCACCTGGCATGGCTCGGCGTGTCGAAACACGGCTCGGTAACGTTGGCTTTAATCGATAGGAAGGAGCAGAGCCAGGCCCAACTAAGTGGAACGGGGCCTCGCCTGCACTTTATCGGCAAAGACGGGAGGGTCATCTGGCGCGCACCGTAAGGGGACCTTGCACGTCACCGGAGATAGCAGCATGAAGTCCGTTTGCGGTATGGCTGCCTGCCTTGCCATCATGGGTGTGCTGGTCACCGGCGCGGCCGGGGCTCCCTTGACGAATCCAAAGACACAACCCGAACGGCCGTGGCACGAGGGACCGGTAGCCGACGAACCGGTCACGGCAACCCCCCGGGTGGTCCGGGATGTTCTTGCCACCGCCGTGCTCGACCGAGAACCCGTACAGGTGCCCTCCCCCGTTCCCGCCGAGGTTGGTCGACTCTACTACTTTACCGAGGTTGTCGAGGCGGGCCGGCCGACGACCGTCCTCCATCTTTGGTACTGGCGAAATCGCAATGTCAGTGTGGTCCTCCTCGAGGTCAACGGGCCGCGCTTCCGGACCTGGAGCTATAAGACCATTCCCCGAGCCTGGACCGGCGAGTGGCGGGTGGAGGCCCGTACGCCCGACGGCATGATCCTCTCCTCGAGAGTCTTCCTGATCGAGCCTGCCGAGGGAACGAACGATGAAGGAACCGACCAAGGACGCTGAACAGCGCGCCGAGCAGCCATCACGAAGGGGTGGCACCCGACCGGTGATTCCGCGGCTTGACACTGCTTGAGCAGCAGGAGATACTTATGGTCTCCTCCTAGCCCACCTCCGGCAGAATCACTCCCGCTCCATGAGAACAGAGGCGTTTTCGGGTATGAAATAGCTCGGCAGGGCTTTTTGCTTTTCGTGCCGAGCACGATCACGATGTGATCTGGGTATTTACCGTTCCAAAGAATAACGACGGAAATGCGAATCAAGACTCGAACAAGACTTGCTGTATTGATGGTGCTGGCCGTATCAATTGCTCTGCCAGCTTACGCCCAGGAGACATTGTGGAACGAGCTCAATGAAAAAGTTACAGCCCTGTATGAACAAGGACGATATGCAGAAGCAGCCACGATAGCGAAAGAAGCATTAAAGGTTGCAGAAGACACATTTGGGCCCGACAATCCTAATGTGGCCACAGCGCTGAACAATCTGGCGGGGTTGTATCAAGCCCAGGAAAGGTATGCCGAAGCCGAGCCCCTGTACCAGCGGGCCTTGGCCATACGCGAAGAAGCGCTGGGGCGAGAGGACCCCGGTGTGGCGACCCTCCTCAACAATCTCGCGGAACTGTACCGAGCCGAGGGCAGGTATGCCGAGGCCGAGCCTCTCTACAAAAGAGCCCTGGCAATCGATGAAAAGGCACTTGGGAAGGATGACCCAGGTGTTGCAACAGACTTGAACAATCTAGCGCTACTTTATTATTCGCAGGGCAAGTACGCCGAAGCCGAACCCCTGTACCAACGGGCACTGGTAATATGGGAAAAAGCCTTAGGGCGAAACGATCCCCAGGTGGCGACAGCTTCGAACCATCTGGCGGAACTGTATCGAGCCCAGGGCAAGTACGTCGAGGCCGAACTCCTGTACCGGCGGGCAGTGCGCATATGGGAAAGAACTCTGGGGCGAAACGATCCCCAGGTGGCGATAGCGTACAACAATCTGGCGGACCTGTATCGAGTCCAGGGCAAATACGCCTCAGCCGAGACTTCGTACAAGAGTGCCCTGGCGATTATGGAAAAGACCCTGGGGCCAGACCATCCCGAGGTGGCGGCGTCCCTGAACAATCTCGCGGGGGTGTATCAAGCTCAGCGTAAGTATGCCGAGGCCGAGTCCCTGTACCAGCAGGCCCTCGCAATAGTGAAAAAGACCCTGGGGCCAGACCATCCCTATATGGCGGCGTCGCTGATCAATCTGGCGGGGGTGTATCAAGCCCAGGGCAAGTATGCCGAGGCCGAGTCCCTGTACCAGCAGGCCCTCGCGATAGCGAAAAAGACCTTGGGGCCAGACCATCCGAAAGTGGCAACTGTGTTGGAGAAAATGGCAAGGTTTTACAAGAAGGCGGGAAAGCAAGAAGAAGCAGAAAAGTTCGAAGAACAAGCAAAGGCAATTCGTTCGAAGCCTCAGTGACCAAACCGGAATCGAACAGGCTTTAGGAAATCCGTATTAAGTAAACCAACATTCAGCCCGGGGGATCGTGTGATGATTTCGCATCTCGTGTACAAAAATATCCACCTCATCGGCGTCTTTATGGTCCTCATGGCGTTGGGAGGTCTTCTCCTTCATCGTATCAATGGAGGTACCCAGCAACACGCATGGAGAAAGCCTGTCGCCATCACGCACGGCGTAGGCATGTTTCTGATTCTGCTTGGGGGGTTCGGTATGTTGGCTCGCCTCGGCATCTTTTTGTCGTGGCCGGGGTGGGTTATCGTCAAGGTGATTATTTGGATCGTCTTGGGAGCTCTCATCGCCGTCATTTTTCGCAAACCCACCTTGGCAAAGCCTCTCTGGTGGATCACCATTGTTCTTGGGGGTCTTGCAGCCTATTTGGCTGGGAACAAGCCTTTCTAGCTAATATCTCAATACCCAAGCAGGTGCGCATGGATCAGAGCAGCATTGCGGCGGTGCTCGGCAAGATAGATTTCGAAGTCTTCGTACTCACGGCGGCGGACAGAGACCGGCGCAATGGCCAGATCGTGTGCTGGGTGATGCCCGCGACGATCGTCCCACAGGTCCCTCGCGTCATAGTAGGTGTCGGCAGGATGAGCTATACCCGTGAGCTCATCGAAGCGAGCCGGAAGTTTGCACTGAATCTGCTCGCGAAGGATCAATGGTCGTGGGTTTCCCACTTCGGCTTCCAGTCAGGGCGGCAGGTGGATAAGTTCGCCACCGTTCCCTCCGAGCGTGGGATAACGGGTTCCCCCCTCCTTTCCGGGATCGTGGGCTACCTGGAGTGCGAAGTCCGGTCTGTCCTGGACGGCGGCGCCCACCTCTTTTACCTGGCCGACGTGTTGGAAGGGACGCTCGTAGCCGACCGGGATCCCCTGCGCCTCCATCAGCTGTTTGAGGTGCTGCCCCCCGAGGATATCGAAACCATGAAACGCCTCCTCGAGCAGGACATCCCCCGGGATCTTTCACTCCTCTGAAAATACCATCGTTTTCCACCAAGATTGGGGGCAGCAGGTCACTGCACGGTGTTACCGCTGGCCCGTCTTTTGCACCCCTCTACTTCGAAAAACTCGCCCGAGGAGGGTTTTCCCACCAACCCGTTGCACGCTTGACTTTTTGTCCTCGGACGGAGACACCGCATGGCTGAGACGATCCTAGTTGTGGACGACGATCCCGCCGTCCGAGAGGTGTTGGGGGAGGGGCTTGCCCAGCGCGGCTACCGGGTGCTCACGGCACCGGACGGCGTCGAAGGTCTGCGCCTGGCCAGGGTGGAGCAACCAACCCTTGTCATCGCCGACGTGCTGATGCCTGGTCTCAACGGGTGGGAGCTCTGCCGGCAGGTCCGAGAGGATCCTACCTTGGCCGGAATCCCGTTCCTGTTCTTGAGTTCCGTCAGCGATCCCTCGGACCGGGCCCACGGCCTGTCGCTTGGCGCCGACGACTATGTGCCCAAGCCCGTCAACCTCCGCGAGCTAGAAATCCGTATCCAGCGTCTCCTGCGCCGGGGGACGCCGGGAATAGATGCCCCCCTCAGCGGCGAGCTGAGTCGCCTCCCCCTGCCGGACCTCCTCCAACTCCTCACCACCCACAAGCAGACCGGTGTCCTCCGCATCCTCACCCCAGCGGGCCAGGCAGAAGTCACCATCCGCGACGGCAAGATCCTCGTTGCAACCTTCGGGGATGTCCGCGGACGGGAAGCGCTATTCCAACTCGTGGCTCAGGAGGATGGCCGATTTCGCTTTGACGCGGTGCAGGTATACGCCCAGGACGAGGTCCAAATGGACGTCCAGGAAATCATCCTTGAGGCCATTCACCATCGGGACGAATCGGACCTACGCTCGCCTACTCCTGCTGGCGAAGACGAGGACCCAACCGATCACCCCTCACCTGATTCTGCTCGGTAAGGGCCCGGGCGACAACGGGCCTAGTTTTCTCCACTCCGGGTAATGTCCCGCGCGGATCTTGCGAGGGGTTTTCTTGATGAATCACCCGAGCTTAGATGGTATGCCGCGGGACGCTGACCGGCAATCCCTCGGGCAGTTCGCGGGCCCTGTCGAGGCGATCGCACGCGGGGGTCTCGAACAGCAGGTCGAGCAAAGCCTCTGGTTGGGGATAGACCACTTGCCAATGACCGGCGGCAATTTCGCCATGCAGCTGGCCAGGTGCCCAGCTGGAAATCCCCAGACAGGCAACCACTTGCTTGACCTCTGCCGTCCCAGCAGCCAGATTCTCGAGCAGTTCAGGGGCGCGGGTGATCGCCAGGAAGCCGAGGTCCCAGGAAGGAGCCCACTTCCCCGGGGGGGTATGAATAATAGACAGGACCCGGTCTCGACCGACGGGACCCCCGTACAGCACTTCCGATTGCGCGTATCGATCGAAGATAGCGCGGTCCTTGAAAGGGACGTTCATCCGGGCCATCATGCGGCCCAGGCTCCGATGACCTGGCTTGTTGACGATCAGACCCGTCGACCCCTGTTTCCCGTGTTCGAACAGAAGTACTACCGAGTCGCGGAACGGTGGAGTCTTGATCCTGGCGAGCAGCAGTGCCCCTGCAATCGGCGGCTTTTCGGCCGCCCAAGCGGCGTATGGGGTGAAGAAGAGGGAGAGGCTCCCGAGCCCTACGAGAGAGAGGAACTTTCTGCGGTCTAAGGCCTGTTCCATTGGGAAGGCTCCTTTGCTGGGAAAGTTTCCCAAGCACTTCATCGAGGGAGATTCACCTCACTCCAGCCTCGACCACAAATCTCGCCCGGTTGCCAAGGCAGAGCGAACAGGGACTCCTGCTGCCGAGCGCGCTTTATAGAAACGACACTCCCCGATGCGTTACTCCGTCGGTCATTTTGCCCTGGCAAAGGGATAATCGCAACCCCAAAGCCGAGGACCCTCAACAGGCGGAGTGATTTCCAGTACGAAATGAGAGGAAGGCCAGCAATCGAGATCGCCCGATTACACGATGGCTTGGGCCCCGGGCACTCAGGAAGAAGGCTCGTCTACCGTACGGGAGAGGGATCGGCCGGAACCCCCAATCGATCTGAGGAGGCTCACAACCTTCCGGGAGCGGGGCGGGGGATCAGGGATCGCCTGGGAGATGCGGGGTCTCGAAGGCGACCCAGAGTCTGGGGTCAGGTCACTAAGCGTACTCGGAAAGAGATTTATGAACCTTTGGGGGGCGAGAGGCCCCCGGAGGAATTCGATCCCGTGGCGAATCAGCCCAGAGTCGTCACTCGAATGCGCTACCCATCGCACCCTGCCGCGAATTCGGTCCGGTTGGGAGGCGTACAGTGTGAGCTCGACTCGGGTCCGAGGGGGAATCCGTTGGGGTAAAAAGATCATTGCTCCGCTTCGGCTGATGTTCCCGGTACGGCCCTCCAAGAGAGACGCGTCGGCTCTGCCAACTCGACAAGAAACCGGTAGCTTGATCGGGAACCGTTGGGTTATCCGCCGTTGCAATGATCCCTTCTGAGGCAAAGCCTTGAGGAGAGACTCGTAATAGGCGGGTGTGAGGTGGAGGAATTCCACGCCATGAAAGTAAAAGTTTCGTTGGCCGCCCGCGCGTACCCAAACGACAACTACCTCGGCTTCGACAACTTCCGGCTCTGCGAAAATGACGAGGCCCAGCCTCCATCCCAGATGGAGTGCGCATGGCAGCTTCAGGCAGGCCCCCCGTTCTCCCAGGTCCTCGGTCCACCCAGCTCCTGTTGGGCAAGCCTCTTCCTGGCCCAACTTCAAATACGCCACGGGAAATCGAAGGGCATATCGACAAAATCGCTTCCGCATATCCACTCGCCAGCTGCAACATCAGTGCCAGCACCTTACTCTGTCCCCAAATATCCGTGACCGGCTAAGTCCGTAATTTCGCCCTGTTACGAACCTGAGGGACGAACACTCCGGCACCCTTCCGCGCCTATCACCGCCGACGAATGGCAGGCGGGTGCAGGAGTCACCCGGATCGCGGAGAGATCAACGATGAAGGAAAGGAATCGGATCATTGTGTGCGGCGGAGCACTTCGATGCGTGTCCGGATCGCGGAGCCGTCCGCCGCCCCCGAGTCGATTTCAAGATACCGCTCGTACGAGGCGACGGCGTCGGGGAATCTGCCCTGCCGTTCGAAAAGGAGGGCCAGGCTTTGGTGAAGCGTAGGTTCCCCGGGGCTGAGATGGAGCGCAGCCTGATATTCGCGGATCGCTTCCTCGATCTGGCCGATACCTTCATAGTATTGCGCCCGCTCGCGATGCATTGCGGGAGAGGACCCTGCCACCGAGGGGGTGGCTCTCGGGGCCCCCCAAAGGGAGAGGAGAGCGGCGAACAGAACCAAGAGGCATACCCCTCCAAGAAAGAAATTGATACGCCTATCAAGCCAAA
>Ga0255057_10000806_pt1 | contig 18069 bp, 11 predicted proteins | sample Cases_109_6_MG_FD_189022 | JGI IMG/M metagenome (GOLD analysis project Ga0255057, IMG submission 189022) | Seawater microbial communities from Amundsen Gulf, Northwest Territories, Canada - Cases_109_6 | ecosystem: Environmental > Aquatic > Marine > Gulf | place: Canada: Northwest Territories... | reverse complement strand
AGATCACCGACTCGGCGATCGCCCGCGTACCGGCGGCAAATGCCTCCCATTCGGATACGCCCATCGGACCATTCCAGAAGATGGTGTCGGCTCCGGCGAGTATCGCTCCGAACCTCTTGGCGGTCTCAGGACCAATGTCCAGACCCATACCCGACGGGGGAAGATCATCGGCGGGATGTACTGCGTGCGAGGCTTCAGAGGTGAAGGAGTCTGCGACGACGATATCCACGGGGAGGCTGATGCGGGAACCGCATTCAGACTGTAGAACCTCCCTGACCTCGTCGAGCATCTCCTCTTCGATCAGGCTGGCTCCAATCTCGAATCCTTCAGCGGCGAGAACCGTGAAGCACATGGCACCGCCAATCATCATGACGTCTACCCGCGGCAGCAGCGCATTGATGACTCCGAGCTTGTCGGAGACTTTGGCCCCACCCAGTACCACCACGAACGGGCGAGCGGGATCGTCGATAACCCGGTCGAATGCTCCAAGTTCGTCTGCCACCAAAAGCCCTACCGCCGAAGGAAGCAGTCCGGCAACGCCGACCGTGGAAGCATGGGCACGATGTGCCGACCCGAAAGCATCGAGGACAAACACATCGGCGAGTTCGGAAAGAGATGCGGCGAGTTCTGGCGAGTTGGACGTCTCCCCGGACTCGTACCGGGTGTTCTCCAGCACGACCACGCGGTCTCCGGCCTCTGCTACGAGGCGCCGGCTGTCGGGTCCGGCTACGTCCGACGCGGTGACCACTTCGAAGCCGCCCAGTTCCCCCAACCGAGCGCCGATCGGACGCATCGAAAAGTCGGGATCGTAACCATTGGGACGTCCGAGATGGCTGCAAATCACCACAGACGCTCCTCCACTTCGGAGGGCACTGATGGTGGGGAGGGAGGCCTCGATCTTGAAGTCATCGGTGACATTTCCGCCATGCAACGGCACATTCAGATCGGCACGAACCAGCACCGTTGCGCCGGCGAGATCCAAGTCGGAGATGGTTCGGAGGTCGGTCATGGGGCGGTTCCTCACGCTAGCGCTCCATCGGCGCAGCGAGACCGGCAAAAAGTACTACTCCCCCCAAAGGGGAGAGCGTTCAGAGAGCCGTCGGCTCTCTCGCGCAACTCGACACCCTTGTGGGAAAGTATCAAGAGGGCGAATCAAGCTGAAAGGCGACGCAGCACCGCTCCCAACCGAGCCGGGTCGTGCTCCGGCCATTGGGCTCCGGCTCGCACGATGTCTCCGAGTTCCAGCCGAACCCCGGCCTCGAGCATCCGGTCTCGGTCCAGTTCGATCCTCTTGAGCCCATCCGGAACCGGCAGCGGACCATCGTGTGCCACCACAACATCCGGCGCTCGGATCCGGCCGATCGACATCAATGCTTCTACGTGCTCGGCTCCGTCCATCTCGAATGTTTCGCCATCTTGGGTCGTCAGGTTGCAGATGTAGATGAGCGTTGCCTTCGATTCGGTGACGGCGGCCGCCACATCACCGACGCGAAGCGGCGCAATCACCGAGGTGAACAAGCTCCCCGGTCCGAGAACGATCTGATCGGCGGCCGCAATGGCCTGGATCGCCGAACGGCTCGCCTGGACGTTGGGTACCGTACGCAAATCGGTGATCAAACCACGCGACAGGGCGATGGCGACCTGACCGCGTACCACGGCTCCGTCCACGTCTGCTTCCAGAGCGAGCCGCTCTGCGGCAACCGGTATCACTGCGCCCCGCGCTCCCAGGAGGCGACCCATGGTGTTGACCGCATCCGAGAAGCCACCTCCGAGTTCGGCCATTGCAGCAAGGATGAGATTGCCGAGGCTGTGTCCGGCAACATCGGAATCCGAGAAGCGATACTCGATCAGGGATCGCCACAGCGAAGGCTGATCGGTCATGGCGAGCAGCGCCCGCCGGATGTCGCCGGGCGGCGGGATCTCCAGGTCGGGGGCGATCCGACCGGAGGATCCACCGTCATCGGAGACGGTGACGATCGCAGTGACCGCGTCGGCGTAGTCGAGGATCGCTCGCAGCGCGGCCGAGAGGCCGTGACCGCCGCCGATGGCCGCCACCTGAAGCCCGTCGTAGTCCTCCTCCAGCTGCTGCAGCAGTGGCTCTACGAGTACATCGGCGTCTTTCACCGCCCTATGTCCCGGTGTCGTACCGAAACGTCCAGATCCTCCTGAGCCCCCAGGAAGGCGGCTACGCGCTCGGCGATTGCGACCGACCTATGGCGCCCACCCGTACAGCCGATACCGATGGTGAGATAAGACTTGCCCTCTCGCTGGTACCTCGGCACCAGAAATTCGAGAAGATGGTCCAGGTGCTCCAGGAAGGCCTTCGCATCCTCTTGACCGAGCACGTATTTTCGCACCGGCTCATCGAGTCCAGTGAGCGGTCGCAACTCCTCGAGCCAATGTGGGTTGGGAAGGAATCTCACATCGAACATGAGGTCGATGACGCGCGGCACCCCGTGCTTGAAGCCAAAGGATGCAACCGACACCCGTAGCGGTCTTTCCTCGGCCCCACCTGAGAAGCTTCCGACGATCAACTCCCGCAACTCGTGCACGTTGAGCTCGGAGGTGTCGATCATGAGGTCGGCTCTGCCATGCACGCCTTCCAGCGCTGTTCGCTCGTCGGCGATCGACTCAGCCAGGGTTGCCGCCGGAACGGGATGAGGTCGGCGCGACTCCTCGAAACGCTTGACCAGCACGTCGTCGTCGGCGTCCAGGAAAAGTGTGGTAGTCGGCACACCGTCGGCTGCCAAGGTCCGCATGACCAGGTCGAGGTCGTCGAACTCGAGGCCGCCGCGCGTATCCACGACCACCGCCAGGCGAGTGCTGACACTCTCCTGCAGATCGGCCCGTCGCACCACTTCGGCGATGAGGTCGGCCGGAAGATTGTCGATCACATAGAAGCCGAGATCCTCGAGTGCCTTCGACGCCTGCGATCTCCCGGCGCCGGCCATGCCGGTTATCACCACCAGATGGGGTCGCTCACGCACCTGCCGCCTCCATTTCCAGCAGATGTCGCTTCATAGCCATCCCCCCGCCGTAGCCGCGTAGCGACCCGTCGGACCCGACCACCCGATGACAGGGAATCATCGGTGCAAATCGGTTTTTGGCCATTGCCGCGCCTACTGCCCGAGCCGCACCCGGGCGGCCGACACGGGACGCTACGTCTGCGTAGGTCATTGTCTTCCCCGGCGGGATCGCGGTAACTGTGCGATACACCTCCGCCTCGAAAGCGGTGGAAGCTGCAGAATCGATGAACTCGGCACCCGAGGGCCAGTCGGTTCTCCCGTCGAAGTAGGCCGCCAGCCGCCGGGCCAGCACGGCTACATCCGGAGTGGGCTTAGCCCTCAGGCCGGCCGGCATCGGCAGGCCGGGGAGCACCAACCGGTCGATCGCACTCCCACTCCAACCGATCCAACCGATTCCCACGCAGGTTTCATACGGAGCCCACGACAGCGGTTCCGTGGAGGATGCCGTGAAGCCGCTCTGCGACGTCATTCGGAAGAACCTCCTTCAGCTGGTCGATCTCGGCTTCTCTGATCCGCTTCAGCGACCCGAACCGACGCAGCAGCGCCTTCTTGCGTGCGGGGCCGATCCCGGAGACGCCGTCGAGTATCGAGTCAACCATACGGCGCCCGCGCAGCTTTCGGTGGTACGCGTTGGCAAACCGATGAGCCTCATCACGGATACGCTGCAACAGGTACAGCGCTTCGTCTCCACGCGCTATTCGCACCGGTTCGGCGCGGCCGGGGAGATATACCTCCTCCATCCGCTTGGCCAGGCCTGCGACGGGGATATCCAACTCGAGTTCGTCCACCACCTTTACTGCTCGTGACACCTGCCCCGCTCCCCCGTCGACCAGCAGCAGCGAAGGCGGATAGGCGAACTTGCCGCGCTCCTCAACCGGCAGCTCTCGTTCGACCAGGTATGCCGTCAGCCGTCGGCGGAGGACCTCCTCCATCGAGGCAAAGTCGTCCTGACCATCGACATGGCGCACCTTGAATCGTCGGTAATGCCCCCGACGAGCGAGGCCGTCCTCCATCACGACCATTGATCCCACCGTGTCCCGGCCCTGGATCGTCGCGATGTCGAAGGCTTCGATTCGCAGCGGCGGCTCGGGCAGCCCGAGAGCCTCCTGAAGAGATCGGAGTGCCTTGGCGCGGGCGTTGTGGTCGTTCTGACGGCGCAACCTATGGCGCGCAAATGCCTCGCGAGCATTGTTGACCGCAGTCTCCATCAAACGGCGTTTTACTCCTCGCTGCGGTATCCGAAGCGACACCCCGGCTTGGCGCCGATACTCGAGCCAATCCGACCACAGATCCGCATCTGCCGGCAGCGTCTGAACCAGGACTTGCTGTGGAGGCTTTTCAGATCCGTATGCCTGACTGAGCATCCGCTCGGTCAGTTCGGCGGTGGTCACGTCCTCCACCTTGTCCACGATCGTGCTCAGGCGGCCGCAGACCCGGCCATTTCGGATGTTGAGCACCACCAGTGACGCCTCGAGGTCGTCCTGCTCGATCGCAAACAGGTCGAAGTCTTCCTTGCGGGTCGAAGCCACCTCCTGCTTGGCGAGAGCCTTCTCGATGGCGGCAAGGCGGTCACGGTGCCGCGCCGCGACCTCGAACTGAAGTGCCTCCGAAGCCGCTTCCATGTCAGACCTGATTTGCTCCCCGATCGACTCGCTGTTCCCGGTGAGGAATGCGGCCAGTCCGTCGACGTACTGCTGGTATTGCTGTTGAGTCACCTCTGCGACGCAAGGAGCGGAGCAGCGTTCGATGTGGAACAACAGACATGGCCGACCCGTCGCTTCGTGCCTCCGGAATTTGGCATTCGAGCAAGTACGCACCGGGAAGGTCCTCAGCAGGAGATCGAGCGTCTGCCGAATCGCATAAGCGTGTGCGTACGGGCCGAAATATTCGGTTCCGGCACGGCGTCGGCCTCGCATCACCGTGGCTCGGGGCCACTCCTCGGAGCGGGTGATGGCTAGGAACGGATACGACTTGTCGTCTCTGAGCCGGATGTTGAAACGGGGCTTGTGCTTCTGAATGAGGGTGTACTCGAGCATGAGAGCCTCGACTTCGGTGTCGGTGACGATCCAGTCGACCGAATCGGCCGCCGCCACCATTGCCCGGGTGCGAACCGGTAGCTCTCGCGAGAAGTATGAACCGACCCTCTTGCGGAGCGACTTGGCCTTGCCGACATAGAGGATTGCACCGTGTTCGTCACGGAATTGATAGGCCCCCGGGCCGTCGGGGATCTCTGCTGAAGGTGGGCGTTGCACAACCCTCAGAGGTTAGGTATTAGGCGTGAGGTATTTAGGAGGAATTAGGCGTTAGGCATTAGGAAGAGCAGCCCCGCCTCTTAACTAACACCTACGACCTACGACCGATGCCGAATGCCTACAAGCAGTAGATGGCGAGCATATAGCCCATCCACGGCAGCAATGCCATGGGGACGATCGCCGTTGCCTTCCTCAGCCACAGGTCGCGTGTGTACCCGTGGGTCACTCCCCACCAACCGAAGAACGGGAAGAAGAAGAACGGGAACCATCCACCCCAGAACGGGCTGAGGTTGATCGCCCACCAGAAGAAGAACCCGACATAGGCGGCGAACAAGCCCCACATCCATGGCTGGAACCAGGGCTGGCGGCGCGGGCGGTACCAGAGGTAGAACCCGGCCGGTCCCAGCCAGAACACCGGGAAGAGCAGACCCCACGTCGGCGAGCCCACCAAGACCATCAGCAGCGCTGCGGCCGCCAGATAGCCGCCGACGACGTACCAGTGCCACTGCAGCCACCAACTTCGGCGCTGGCCCCACCAGTAGGCGTATCCCGGCACCACTACGAACCAGGCCAGCAGCGGCAGCCACCACCAGTTGGGTTGGAAGAACCACAGCCCCATGAGCAGGAAAGGAATCCCCACCCAGATCACCAGGAACCACGGCAGCCAGCAGCTCCACCATTCCTCTTCCTTGAAGTGGTTGAAGATTGCGCAAAACAGTGTCAGCGCCAGGAAGGCGATGATCACGAAGCACCACCACGGTCCCCACAGCGGGATCCACCATGCGAAGAATGGCAACATGGTGAAGGGCACGACCCAACACCATTTCGGGGCGTGGACGACCTGCCAGCTGTAGCCGTTGCTCACGAACCACCACCCGATCAGTCCGAAGGCGGCGAACGGCAGCCACCAGGCCCACCAGAGCGAGAGGCTGATCACCCACACGAAGTTCCAGACCACGTAGGCGCCGATCAGACCCCACATCCAGGGTTGCCACCACGGCTGACGGCTACCTCTGAACCAGACGTAGAACGCCACCCATGGGACCCAGAACAGTGGGAACAGAAGGCCCCACTCGGGAGCGCCCACCACGACCATCCCGACCACCAGGGCCGCCAAGTAACCGCCGACGACGTAGAGGTACCACGGTTGCCACCATGTACGCTTTTGTGCCCAGTACCAGGTATAGCCACCAATAATCGGGAACCAGGCCAACAGCGGGACCCACCACCACGTCGGTCGCCACCACCACATCCCGGCCAGCAGGAACGGCACCCAGGCAAAGATCACGATGAACCACGGGATCCAGCAGGTCCACCAGTCGTAGCTCTTCAGCCAGATGTAGAGGATGGCCAGCAACACGACCAGGAAAAGACCGGTGACGCCCCAGCACCACCAGCAGGTGCCGCTTTCATCGATAACGGTGGTGGTTGGTGCCGGGGTCGGCTCCTCGGTGATCGGAGTAGGAGTCGGAGTCGGAGTGACTTCCTCCTCCTCCACCACAGTTTCGTCTTCGGTGACCGTCGGAACGGCGGTGTCGAACTGCTCACCGGTCACGAGATCGACGGCCACGACGACGCCCTTCTCAAGGTCGGTGTTTCCGGGGTCCTCCAGCGGAATGTCGGCCACCGAGATCTCGAAGTCACGGTCGACGCTCTGTCGTTCGGTGGTTGTCTCGTCCTTCCAGAAGGCGCCGAAGGTGAACAGCGTGACGGTGTCGGTTGCGGCCGCCAGATTCGAGAACTTGTAGTCGAGGTTGATGCGCAGCGACCCGTCGCTCATGACGTTCATGCCGGTGGGCATGAACTCCCCTTCCGGACCAATACCGAAAAGGCTGTGTACCCGGTCGTGGAAGTCGGTCCCCGCCAACGGACCGGACATGTCGCCGTAGGCGATTCCGGCACCGACGCCGAGCGAGAAATACTCGTCGAAGAAGTGGGTGGCGGTGTTATCGAGCGGCCACGGTTTCAGGAAGTTCTCGACGGCCCACAGGTTGTCCTCGGCATCTCGTATCAGCCGGGCACTCGTGATGTCCGAATAGGCGGCAAACCCGATGTTGATCGTAAAGCGCCCCTCGCTATCGACCGGTTCGAGCCCTCCTTGGCGGCCGTCAGCCGTGAAGTTGGCGGGATAGACCGTGACCTTTCTAGGGGCGTTTGAGTCGAATTGCGATTGGGCCCCAATCGTGATGTCGGCGGCGTATCCGTACTCCATGATGTGCTGCTCAGCCGCTCCCATAAAGGCATCGACCGGCACGTACATTCCGGCCACCGAGCCCTCGAGCCAAGCCAAGCCGCCGGCACCCTGGTACGAATTGAGGGAGGAGCCATCAACGCTGAACAGGTCGGCGGTAAAGGCCAGTGGGTTCGAGGAGGTCGGCTCGCCGAAGAAGACCGGAATGTGGCTGGCGCCTATCCAGGTGTCGCCCTTGAAGACGGATTCCCATCGATCGGCATCCCTCACGTAGAAGGGCCAGGCGATGTTGATCCCGACTCCCAGTTTGTCGAACGGGATGTCGTCCTTCATCTCGGCCCAGAACCAGACGTAGTCGCGGTTGGCCTCGAGTGGACCGTCGCCGAATGGGATCAGCAATTTGCCGTCTATGAGCGTCGGTTGATCCACCGGCGGCGGCAACAAGCCGGGATCGGTATAGCGAACATATTCGACGCCGATCGCGATGGGCACCGTGCCGGCTGCGTCTTCCTCACTGACGGTGGGCACACTGAGTGGGTCGTCACCGAAGCGGTACATCTGAGTAAGACCATCGATGTTCCAGCCGTTGGCCAGCGCGGCGTCGATCTGGAACGGGTTCCAGCCGTGCTCGGCGAGGTGGTCGCCGATCGGGCGCCGGCCGCCGCCCGCCACTCCGGCCAGTGGTATCGCCAGTAGGACTGCAGCCACGAGCGTCAGCGAGATACTTCTTCCTCGACGCACGGCTGTCCCCCTCGGATAGCTGGGCGAGCAGCCTACAAGGGGAGTCCCCTCGCCTGCAGTGCCATCACCGACGCCAGCGAGCTCCCAGCAGCCGCGGGAGGTGGGTCTGCGCCGCCAACAGCCGGTCTCCGGCGGGGTCCAGCGAGCGCTCGATCAAGCGCTCGAGCTTCCAGCCGGCGTCGGCAGCCGCAGTCAGCAGATCACCAATGGGTCGGTGGTGGAATAACACAGTCCCCGACCCAGCAGGTTCAGTCGACGCGCCTCGATCGAAGTAGTCGCCCCAGCGCCACAGAACCTCCTCGTCGGCAGGATCGACGAACGGTCCCGATCGCGGTGCCGTGTACACCGGGTGGTTGATCACCACGGCCAGCACACCGCTTGGAGCTACCACGCGCGCCGCCTCCACGAAGAATTCGGAAACATCCTCGATGTGCTCGAGAACCAGAACCGCATATGCGGCCCCCCAGAAACTCGACGCAAAGGGAAGCCGCCGAACGTCTCCGACCACCGCCGGGCCACTCTCAGCGGCGTGACAGACGAGGTCGAGAGACGAATCAACTCCTACGGCTGCATGGTTGGCCAGCAGCCGACCATCGCCACAGCCCAGATCGAGTATCGGCTCCTCGGCGCTGGTGCCGAGTAGCTCGTCCAACAACGGATCAACGTCGCGGGCGTAGGCGGCGTCATCGCGGACTTCACCCTGCCACCACTGCGCGGTAGGGCCGTCCCAGGTCACCCGGTGAGCACTTCTCGCAAGAACTTGCCGGTATAGGATTCCGGCACGGCGGCAACGGCTTCCGGGCTGCCCGCAGCCACCACTCGGCCGCCCTCCGCTCCTCCCTCCGGACCGAGGTCGATGATCCAGTCGGCCGACTTCACCACATCCAGGTTGTGCTCTATGACCAATACCGTGTTGCCGGCATCTACCAGCCTCTGCAGAACGATGAGAAGCTTGCGGACGTCTTCGAAATGGAGGCCGGTCGTCGGTTCGTCCAGAATGTAGAACGTACTTCCGGTCGATCGTTTGCCGAGCTCGCTTGCCAGCTTGACGCGCTGGGCCTCACCGCCCGACAGTGTCGGCGCCGACTGTCCTAGCCGGATGTAACCAAGCCCAACGTCGAACAGGGTCTGCAACACCCGAGCGATGGGCGGCTGGTTCTCGAAGAAGGCCAGAGCTTCTTCCACCGACATGTCGAGGATGTCGGCGATCGAGTGGCCCTTCCACAGGATCTCCAACGTCTCTCGGTTGTAGCGACGCCCCTTGCACTGCTCGCAGGGGATGTAGACGTCTGGAAGAAAGTACATCTCGATTTTGATGGTTCCGTCGCCCTTGCATGCCTCGCATCGGCCACCGGCCACATTGAATGAGAAGCGCCCCGGCTTGTAGCCCCGGGCCTTTGCCTCCGGCACCGAGGAGTAGAGGGCCCGAATCCGATCGAACAGCTTGGTATATGTGGCGGCGTTGCTGCGGGGAGTCCGTCCGATAGGCGACTGGTCGATGTTGATAGCCTTGTCGATCTGGTCGAGACCTTCCACTCTCTTGTGGGCTCCCGGCAGCTCCTTCGATCGATACAGCTCGAAGTTCAGGGCTTTGGAGAGGATCTCTTCGACGAGCGTGGACTTCCCACTACCCGAGACTCCGGTGACGGCGATAAAGAGTCCCAGCGGCAGCTCCACATCGATCTCCTGCAGGTTGTTCGCCGCCGCGCCCACCACCCGGATCAATTTCTCGCCGGCCGGGCGCCGTTCTGCCGGGATCGGGATGCTCCTCCTACCCGCCAGGTAGTCGCCGGTTATCGAAGCCTCCTCACCGGTTATCGCTTTCAGTGCGCCTTCCGCCACGATGTGGCCGCCGTGCTCTCCGGCGCCGGGTCCGATATCGACGATGTGGTCGGCTATTCGGATGGTCTCCTCATCGTGTTCGACCACGATGACCGTGTTCCCGAGGTCGCGCAATCGCAGCAGGGTCTCGATCAGACGCTGGTTGTCGCGCTGGTGAAGACCGATCGACGGTTCGTCGAGGATGTATAGAACTCCGACCAAACCGGATCCGATCTGGGTGGCGAGGCGGATTCGTTGCGCCTCGCCACCTGCCAGAGTCGCAGCCGATCGAGCGAGAGTCAGGTAGTCCAGACCGACGTCGAGCAGGAAAGCCAGGCGACCTCTGACTTCTTTCAGCACCGCCTCAGCAATCTTGCTGTCGCGTTCATCCAATTGCAGCGCATCGAAGAATGCGGCCGCCTCCCGCAGCGACAGCACCGACACTTGGTGCAGGTTGCTATCGCCGACCGTGACCGCCAGCGAAGCAGGATTGAACCGGGCTCCCTCGCAGGCCTCACACGGAACGAGTCTCATGTATTGCTGGTAGCCCTCGCGAGCCGACTCACTCTCGGCCCCCTCGTGACGACGCTTCAACCATGGGGTGAGGCCCTCATACGACGTTTGATAGCGCCGTTGTCTACCGAAGCGGTTGGCGTAGGACACAGTGATCGGTTGGTCGCCGGTACCGTCCAACACCAGGGCACGCGCCTTCTTGGTCAGCTTCCGGAACGGAGTGTCCATCGAGAAGCCGTGCTCGCGGGCGACACCCTCGAGGACGCGCTGGTAGTACGACGACCGGTGACGGCCCATCCACGGAATGATCGCTCCCCCGGCCAGGCTCTTGTCTTCATCCGGGACCGCCAGGTGCCAATCGACCTGGTAGCGAGTCCCGATGCCGTTGCAGGTGGTGCAGGCACCGTACGGGCTGTTGAACGAGAAGTTCCGGGGCTGGAGTTCTTCGAACGAGAGATTGCAGTGATCACAGGCGAGGTGCTGGCTGAAGGTGAGCGTGGGTCCGTCGACAATGGCGACAGTGGCGATTCCTTCTGCGAGACGGAGCGCAGTCTCGAGCGAGTCGGTCAGGCGGCGCTCGATACCGTCCTTGCGCACCAGCCGGTCTACGACGACCTCGATCGTGTGCTGGTAGTAACGATCGAGCTTGATGTCGTCGGTCAGATCGCGCACCTCGCCGTCGATCCGAGCCCGACTGAAGCCCTCCCTGCCCAATTCGGCGAGTAGCTGCTCGTACTCCCCTTTGCGGCCTCGGACCACCGGAGCCAGGACCTGAAATCGGGTTCCATCTTCGAGCTCGAGGATCTGATCGAGGATCTGTTGCGGGGTCTGGCGCGACACACGGCGGCCGCAATTGGGACAGTGTGGGATCCCAATTCGGGCCCAGAGGAGACGCAGATAGTCGTGGATCTCAGTGACGGTCCCCACGGTGGATCGGGGATTGCGGCTGGCGGTCTTTTGATCTATCGAGATGGCAGGCGACAGTCCCTCGATGAACTCCACATTCGGTTTTTCCATCTGGCCGAGGAACTGCCGGGCGTAGGCCGACAGACTCTCGACATATCTGCGCTGTCCTTCGGCGTAGATGGTGTCGAACGCCAGCGACGACTTGCCGGAGCCGGATAACCCGGTGAAGACAATGAGCTGCTCGCGCGGCAGCACCAGCGACACATTCTTGAGGTTGTGCTCGCGCGCACCTTTGATGATGATCGAATCGATTGCCACAGCCCATTCCCAACGCCGGACGGCGATTGTAACTTCCGCCTGTGACCGAATCTCAGGCGTGGGATTCGATCACCGCTTCTCGGACGACGAACCAGCCGTCCGGCGGTCGCAGAGGCCGGAGGGAGGCTGCGGCTCGCCCCTGCATCGGACACCGCCTGCCTATCATTCGGGCCCCGAATAGGAGCCGCAGCAATGCCCAAGGTCGGTACCGGAGAGATCATTCTCATCATCGCGGTGCTTGTGCTCTTCTTCGGTTCGCGCAAGCTGCCCGAATTGGCGCGTTCGATCGGCAAATCCGCCCGCGAGTTGCGCAAGGGCCTCAGTGGGGATGATGACGAAGATGAGGACGAGGACGATGCCAAGGACGAGGCCAAGGGCGATGCCAAGGACCAGGACAAGTCGGACCAGGCCGACTGAGGTCCGAGCCATTAGGTGTTAGGTATTTGGAAGACCAAGCAACTCGTCCTGCCTAACGCCTGACTCCTCCCTCAATCATCTCCTTTAGTTCCCGTTTGAGCTCATTGACCTCATCACGTAGGCGGGCGGCGTATTCGAATCTGAGTTCTCGAGCCGCCTCACGCATCTCTTCCTCGAGACTTCGGATCAGCCTCTCCAGGTCGTCGGCGGGGAGGTCGAGTTCTGGTCGCGGCGTCAGCTCACGGCGGCGCCGGTCCACGGCCGGCGCGTCTGCTGAGCCGATCAGCTCCAAGATGTCCGACACCTTCTTGCGGATCGTTTGCGGATCGATGCCGTGCTGCTCGTTGTACTCCCGTTGGAGGGCGCGCCGCCGATTGGTCTCGTTGAGAGCCCGCTGCATCGATCCGGTTACCTCGTCGGCATACATGATGACCTGCCCATCGACGTTGCGGGCGGCTCTGCCCATCGTCTGGATGAGGGAAGTCTCAGATCGTAGAAACCCCTCCTTGTCGGCATCGAGAATCGCCACCAGACCGACTTCCGGAAGGTCGAGCCCCTCTCGCAGGAGGTTGATGCCGACGAGCACATCGAACTCTCCGAGTCGCAGGTCGCGCAAAATCTGGACCCGCTCGAGAGTGTCGATCTCGGAGTGGAGATAGCGGGCCCGCACCCCCATTTCCAGCAGGTAGTCGGTCAGATCCTCCGACATCTTCTTGGTGAGCGTCGTAACCAGCACCCGCTGCTCCATTTCGACGCGTTCCTGGATCTCGTCGAGCAAATCGTCTATCTGACCCTTGGTGGGCTTTACGATCACCTCGGGATCCACCAGTCCGGTCGGACGGATGATCTGTTCGACAACCTGGGTGGACTTCTCCAGCTCCCATTTCCCCGGCGTTGCCGACAGAAAGATGGTCTGGTTGGTTCGCTCCAACCACTCGTCGAACCGCAGGGGGCGGTTGTCCATGGCCGAGAGCAGCCTGAATCCATGCTCAACCAGCACCTCCTTGCGACTCCGGTCACCCTCGTACTGGCCGTGAAGCTGCGGTACGGTCACATGGCTCTCGTCCAGCACCATCAGGAAGTCGTCCGGGAAGTAGTCCATCAGCGTGTAGGGGGCCTCTCCCGGTTGGCGTCCGTCCAGGTGTCTCGAATAGTTCTCGATGCCGTTGCAGTAACCGAGTTCCCGCATCATTTCGAGGTCGTATGCGGTGCGCATGCGAAGCCGTTGAGCCTCCAAAAGCTTGTCCCGTTTCTCGAGCCACTGGAGTCGTTCTGACAGCTCCAACTCGATGGCGGTCGCCGCCGTCTTGATGCGCTCGTCGGTGGTGACATAGTGCGAAGCGGGGTAGATGATCATCTCCCCCAGCTCGCGTATCACCTCGCCCGTCACCGGGTTCATTTCCAGCATTCGTTCTACTTCGTCACCGAAATACTCGACTCGAACCACCGTCTCCTCATAAGACGGGAAAATCTCGAGGGTGTCTCCCTTGACCCGGAACTTGCCACGGGTGAGATTCACCTCGTTGCGCTCGTATTGGATGTCCACCAGCCTCCGGATGGCGTCGGACAACGGAAATTCGACTCCCCGGATCAGGCGCAACAACTGCCCTTCATACTGCTCCGGGCTGCCGAGGCCGTAGATCGCCGATACCGAGGCGACGATGACGACATCTCGTCGGGTGAGCAGCGCCGCAGTCGCCGAATGTCGAAGCCGGTCGATCTCGTCGTTGACGCTCGAGTCCTTTTCGATGTAGGTGTCGCTCTGCGGCAGGTACGCCTCGGGCTGGTAGTAGTCGTAGTAGGAGACGAAGTACTCGACCCGGTTGTCGGGGAAGAACAGCCTGAATTCATTGGCGAGCTGCGCAGCCAGCGCCTTGTTGGGGGCGAGCACCAGAGTGGGACGCTGAATCGCCTCGATGAGCCAGGCGATGGTCGCCGACTTCCCCGAACCGGTGATCCCCATGAGAGTCTGCAACCGATCGCCCCGCGCCACGCCGGCCGCAAGAGCGGCGATCGCTTCCGGCTGATCGCCGGATGGCTTGAAGTCGGATACGACACGGAACGGCTTCACGCCGGCAGCGTACTCATGGGGTGTGACAAGGAGCAGGCCGGTGGTTCAGAGGACCGTCACCCGATCCCACACGGCGCGGCACTCACCCTCGAGATATGCCATGTCCCCCCCGTTGTCGATTACGAAGTCCGCCGCCAGCAGCCATTCGGCGCGCCGAGGCTGACGCTGCATCACGGTCCGAATGTCATCTTCCGCCATCTGATCTGGTCGGGCTGCCGCCCGGGTCAATCGGAGCGCGTCATCAGCGTCGACCACGACCACCGTCCAGTTCTCGAACCAGTCACGGAGGATCGGCATCTCGACGACGATATCTGCTGCCGGAACCCGGTCGATCGCCTCCGCCAGCGCCCGCCGGGTGTAGGGATGCACGATCTGTTCGAGCTCGGCGAGGCAACCGGCATCGGAGAACACCAGCCGACCGAGCCGGGCACGATCGATTACCCCGTCATCGGCTACCTCCGGCCAGCGTTCCAGGACGAGCCGAGTTGCTTCGGTGCCGGGCGCAAGAACCCGGCGAGCGAATTCGTCGGACGAGAAGACCACTGCGCCGAACTCCGACAGGAAGTTGGCAGCAGTCGATTTCCCTGAACCGATCCCACCGGAGAGGATTACACGCACCGCCACGTGCAGAGGCTACCGGGCGCCAGAACCGGTCCGAGTTCGCGGCACACTGGTGGCACCCGTGATGCCCTGAGTGGCGCGCCGCGCCGACCTCCCGGTGAGATCAATCGCTCATTGAGCGTCGAGGCGGCTTCGCTGTGGCCTCCGGCTCCAAGCTCTCTGCGAGAGCGTGGAACGCCTTGGCGACCTTGGAACGGGGGCTCAGGGCCAGAACCGGTATCCCCTCGTTGACCGACTGTGGGACGAGTCGATCGGAAGGAATCGTGCCCCCCACTCGAAGCCCCAAACTTCGCTCGAGTTCGACGAGATCGAGGCGCGCCTTGGAGTTGGCGCGATTCACCACCAGCCGAATACGGTCCATATCGAATGCCAGCTGACGCAGGCTGTCCAGAACTATCTTGGCGTTCTTGACCGATGGGAGGTCCATATCGACGACGGTGATCACCTGATCGGCATGCTCCAGGATCATCACCATCCCATCATCGAACACCGAGCCGGTATCGACTATGACCGTGTCGAATAGTGACCTGAGCCGCTCCACTACGGCAACTACGGACTTGGCGTCGATCTCATCAGCGCGCGTCGGCATCAAAGGGGCAGGCAGGACGCGGATTCCGCTCTCGTGTCGCAGCATTGCTGCATCGAGTCTCTCGTCGGTCATCTGGTCGATTTGATCGACGACGTCGCCGAGGGTGCGAACCGGATCGATCTGGAGCAGCAGAGCGACGTCTCCGAATTGGAGGTCGGCGTCGACGATCGCCACCCGCTCTGGATCGCCTCGAAGGCCTATGGCGATCGCAAGGTTGGTCGCGGTCACCGTCTTGCCCGAGCCGCCTTTGCCGGCCATGATCGCGATCACGCGACCCGGGCCCGAGCGTTCGACTGTCGACGAAGCTGCCGGGCTGTCCTGGTGGACGGTGGGAGCAGGCATGGCCGGAGGCGCCGGCATGACCTGCTGCAGCACATCGACGGCTTCTGCGGACGGAACGGGATCGCTCACATCGGTGAATGGAGAGGCGGGCGCACTTCGACTGGCGTCGTCTGCCGGTGGTGCGGGCGGAGCAAACGGCGGCAACGCATCCGACTCCGGAGGACTCAATGGTGGCGCCACCACCTCAGGAGGAAGGGGCTCCAAGTCGATCGGCACCGGCTGTGGCGGCTCGATGGGGCCGGTCTCGTCGGGCCAGACGGGCGGGCTCTCCTGATGCTGTTGGGAAACGACGGGAGGAGTGGCGACTTCGGGCATGGTGGCTGCTGCGGCGACAGCTCCGAGAGTCTCGGGCGGTAGTTCGGCGATCGCCTCCGATACGCGCGGCGGGGCGGCTTGGGCGACAAAGGTGACCTCGGTGGGCGTCGACACCGAAGCAGGGGATTCGGTTGTGCGAGGAGCGACAGTTTCGAGACTCAGTGGCGAGGCGGTCTCCTGCCCCTGGAATACCGCCTGGACCGGAATAGGAGCGGGCTGCCCGGTGACTGGGGGCGCTTCGACCACTACGTCGATGATCGGTGCCGGAGCCGGAAGCCGTTGGATCAATTCTGCAACTTCGCGTTCGCCAAGGGGGGCCTCGAGGACATCGATCAACCCGCCCTTGAGTGCTGCCTTCAGCAGCCGATTGGTGACGACCTCAGCAGCAAGCGCCATCTGGAGGCCGGGACCCATTTCCAGCAGCCCGCGTGCCTGACCGAGAGCCACATCGCTGGCGAATGCCGGACCGAGCAGCACCAGATCGACCCGTCCGCCGCTCACTATTTCGCGAGCTTCATCGAGATCACGGCCGGTCAACACCCGGTGGGCGGCGAACAGCGGTCGTGCATCGTCGATGAACCGTTGATCGGAATCGACGACCAGCACCAACCTCGATGGGTCGTTCGTCATGTGCGCCTTCTTCCAGAGCGCACCGAGCGCGCTCGCCTCTAGATGTCTAATCGGACGCGAACGTCGGAACTTGAGTGCTGAGGATTGCTCCGGGAGGAGGGCGTTGCGTGCCGAGGTGTGGGGCCCTGGATCGAGCGAGTCTGCATCTAGGTCACCTGCAGAGTCCCAGGTGTTCCAAGGCCCACCGATGGGCCTGAGGCGAGAGGTTGACCTCGAGAAGGTGCCGCCGACTGGCGGACGCACCCAGAACTACTTGCGGCCGATCCCTCGCTGTTTGAGTTCTTCGAGAATCGCTTCGAGCGAGGCGTCGGCGTTGAACGCCGGAATGTCGTCCTCTTCCTTGTCGTCTTCGCGAGTGAACTCTTGCCGGCGCTTCTTGCCACCCCCCTTGCTGGGATCAGGAGTACCCGGACTCTCGTCCTGCCACTGCTGACGGTTCTCCCATTCGGGGAGGGCCTGCTTGATCGAAAGACTGATCCGACGGCGGTCGCCGTCGACCTCAGTGATCCGAACCTTGACCGGTTGATCTACCGATAGCTCGAGCTCTGGGCTCTCGACATGATGCATCGCGATTTCGCTGACGTGCACGAGGCCCTCGACTCCGTCCGTCACCGCTACGAATGCTCCAAATGGAACCGTCTTGGTGACCGATCCATCGACGACGTCTCCCACCCCATGCTTGGAACTGAAGGCCTCCCACGGATCCTCGCGGGTCTGGCGAATCGAAAGCGAGATCCGCTCGCGGTCGAGGTCGACTTCCAGCACCTTGACCTGGACCTTGTCGCCAACGGTGACCATCTCCGAAGGATGGCTCACGTGCTGCCACGAGAGCTCGGACACGTGAACGAGTCCGTCCATGCCTCCCAGGTCGACGAACGCACCGAAATTCACAACCGAAGACACCACGCCGTCGCGGATTTCACCGGGACCGAGTTCGTCGAGAAACGCCTGACGCTGCTCCGCTTGAGCCTCTTCCAGCCAGGCGCGGCGGCTCAGGACGACGTTGTTGCGGTTTTTGTCCAGCTCGATGACCTTGGCTTCGAGGGTCTCACCGATGTACGGATGGAGGTCGCGCACCCGCCGAAGCTCGACGAGAGATGCGGGGAGGAACCCGCGGAGGCCGATATCCACGATGAGTCCGCCTTTGACGACCTCGATGACCTGGCCGGTGACGGTGCCTCCCTGGTTCATGACGGTTTCGACGCGACCCCAGGCACGTTCGTACTGGGCGCGCTTCTTGGAAAGGATGAGGCGGCCTTCGGAGTCCTCCATGGTTAGGACCAGCGCCTCGATCTCTTCGCCTTCGGACACCACGT
>Ga0255057_10000805_pt1 | contig 18071 bp, 14 predicted proteins | sample Cases_109_6_MG_FD_189022 | JGI IMG/M metagenome (GOLD analysis project Ga0255057, IMG submission 189022) | Seawater microbial communities from Amundsen Gulf, Northwest Territories, Canada - Cases_109_6 | ecosystem: Environmental > Aquatic > Marine > Gulf | place: Canada: Northwest Territories... | reverse complement strand
AGACGGCGGGCAGGAAGTGCATCTCGATGCGGATGACGCCGCCGCCCTGGCAGGCCTCACAGCGTCCGCCCTTGACGTTGAAGGAAAAGCGGCCCGGCGCATAGCCACGCACCTTCGCCTCTGGCAACCCGGCAAACCACTCGCGGATGGGCGTGAAGGCGCCGGTATACGTCGCCGGGTTGGATCGCGGTGTGCGCCCGATCGGCGATTGATCGATGTCGATCACCTTGTCGAGGTGGTCGAGCCCCTCAATGCGGTCATGCTCGCCAGGGTGCAGGCGCGCGTTGTTGAGCTTGCGCGCAACGGCTGCGTAGATGGTGTCAACCAGCAGCGTCGACTTGCCGCCGCCGGACACGCCCGTGACGCAGGTGAAGAGCCCAAGCGGGATTTCCGCTTTAACGTTCTTCAGGTTGTTTGCGCGCGCACCGATGACCTTCAGCGACCTGCCTTTCTTTGGCGCGCGGCGCTGTTTGGGGAGCGGGATCTGTCGTGCGCCGGAGAGATATTGGCCGGTGAGGCTTTCAGGTGCGGCCATGATGTCTTCAGGCGTACCTTGCGCCACAATGGACCCGCCGTGGATGCCGGCGCCGGGTCCGATGTCGACGACATGATCGGCGGCGAGGATCGCCTCTTCGTCGTGCTCGACGACGATGACGGTGTTGCCGATGTCGCGCAGGTGCTCGAGCGTGACGAGTAGCCGCGCGTTGTCACGCTGATGCAAACCGATGGAGGGCTCATCGAGCACGTAGAGCACTCCGGTGAGGCCGGAGCCGATCTGTGAGGCCAACCTGATGCGCTGGCTTTCACCGCCAGATAGCGTGCGCGACGAACGTGACAGGGTCAGGTATTGCAGTCCCACGTCGTTGAGGAACTGCAGGCGCTCGCGGATCTCTTTCAAAATGCGCGTGGCGATCTCGGACTGCTTCTTGGAGAACGTCTTGGGCAACTCAGCGAACCACGCATTCGCCGCCTTGATGGAGAGATCGCCCACCTCGCCGATGTGTTTGCCGCCGACCTTCACGGCCAGCGCCTGGGGTTTGAGCCGGTAGCCGTCGCACGATTCGCAAGGATGTGAGCCCTGGTAGCGTGATAGCTCCTCGCGCACCCAATCAGAGTCCGTCTCGCGCCAGCGCCGCTCGATGTTGACGATCACGCCCTCGAACGGCTTCTTGGTCTTGTAGTTGCGCGTGCCGTCCCAGTAGACGAACGTTATTTCCTCCTCGTCCGAGCCATAGAGCAGAGCCAACTGCACATACTTGGGCAGCCGCTCCCAGGCTGTCGACATGGAGACCTTGTAGTACTTGGCCAATGCTTGCAGCGTCTGCTCGTAGTAGGGCGAGGAGGCGCCGGTTCGCGCCCAAGGGTAGATCGCGCCCTCCGATAGGCTGAGCGAGGGATTGGGCACGACAAGATCGGGCTCAAACTGCAATTCGGTACCCAGCCCATCGCAGGTTGGACAGGCACCGGCCGGCGCGTTGAACGAAAAGAGCCGTGGCTCAATCTCATCGATCGTGAAACCGGAGACAGGGCAGGCGAAGCGCGCGGAGAAGACGATGCGCTCGTGCGTCTCGTTCTTGGATTTGTTGGCGCCTTTCGCTTTGGCCTTGGGCAGCGGCTTGTCGGCGAGTTCGGCGACGACGATGCCATCCGACAGGCCGAGCGCGGTCTCAAAACTATCGGCTAGCCGCGTAGCTATGTCGTCGCGTACGACGAGGCGATCCACCACCACGTCGATGTCGTGCTTGTACTTTTTGTCGAGTTTTGGCGCGTCGGCGATCTCGGTGAAGGCACCGTCAATTTTGACGCGCTGGAATCCCTTCTTCTGAAATTCGGCGAGTTCCTTTTTGAACTCGCCCTTGCGCCCGCGCGCGATAGGGGCGAGCAGATAGAGCCGTGTGCCCTGCGGCAGCTTCATCACGCCGTCGACCATCTGGCTCACCGTCTGGCTTTCGATGGGCAGCCCCGTCGCCGGCGAGTAAGGCACGCCAACGCGTGCAAACAGCAGCCGCAAGTAGTCGTAGATCTCGGTGACGGTGCCGACGGTCGAGCGCGGGTTCTTGGACGTCGTCTTCTGCTCGATCGAGATGGCCGGTGATAGGCCGTCGATATGGTCGACGTCCGGCTTTTGCATCATCTCCAGGAACTGGCGCGCGTAGGCCGACAGGCTTTCCACATAGCGCCGCTGGCCTTCGGCATAGATGGTGTCGAAGGCGAGCGAGGACTTGCCCGAGCCGGAGAGACCCGTGAACACCACGAGGGCGTCGCGTGGGATTTCCAGATCGACGTTCTTGAGGTTGTGCTCGCGTGCCCCACGGACGTGAATGGTCTTGGAAAGCTCGCCGGCGCCCTGGGGCTTGCGTTTGGGTTTCTGCATGAGGTGTTAGGTAGCGAAGGTGGGGCCCGGCGGCAATGCAAGACGAGCGCGCGCTAATAGTCTCGCCCAAGCAATACTGATGCGGCCGGGCAAAGGCGGGGCCTTCCAGGCGCCGAAATGAGCCATTCGAGAAGGACAGCGAGCCGTGATCGACGCCGTGCGCGTGGGCCGGTCCAGGGCTAGGCCGCCGCGGTCTTGGCCTCTGCGAACTCCCGATAGTACTGCTGAAGCATGCGATCGCCATAGGCGACAAGATTGGACCGCTGCTCAACTGCCGTGCGAATTGGGGTTTTGAAAGTGCGACTGAGAAATCCGGCCACGAAGGGAAATAGGGTGGCGTCGGCCCCACAGACGCGCTCGCCCATCAGGTACGATTTGTCCCCGAGAAAGTCGGTGAGCGAGGCAATGGCGCGTTCTGCCAGTTGGGTCACTTCCTCATCTGTGTGCCTTCCGAGGCCATGACCCCAGAGGTTGCGACGAAACTGGCGTCTGACCATCGTCACCACCAGCGGGCGCAAAGGTGCTGGGACGACGCTGAAAAACCTACGTGGGCCGGCGTCGAAATTGGCGTTGTCAATCCAGCGCTCATAAATCATCACCCAGTAGAGGTGATCCTCGCACATTTTTTCAAAGGCCCACGCCACACCGCGTTCAGCCGGTGAGAGGCCCTCGTCGAAATCGATATGGTGCTTCTCTTCCAGATGGAAGCGAATGAAGGTGGAGTCGCAAACGATCGTGCCGTCATCATCAATGTAGGGGAGCTTGCCCTTCGGCGCCTTTTTGAAGCCGGTCGTATCGGTGCGGTAGGGCAGCCCCGCCATCTTCAGCAGAATTTCTGCTTTCACGACGAAGGGGCTCGGGTCCGGCAGGCCAAAATTGGGGCCAAACGTGTAGAGCGTTATCATCCAACCACCTGTCAAAAATTTTGATGTGTCATATTCACAATGACATGCTCTGCGTGCTCATTACAAACTATGTATGGGGCAACTAGGCTGGGTCAATAATTCACCTGTACAGAATTTCCGGCTAAGATTGTGCGGCCAACAAGGGGTATCCTCATCATGACAGTTCTCAAGTGGGTGCTGATTGTATTCGGCGTCGTGTTGCTCGTGTTCATTGCCGTCGTCGCCGGTGGGCTTTATTGGGCAAGCACGGTTGAGAGCGTGAAGCTCACCGCGGCCGATCTGGACGTTGGCGGGTCGTATCCCGCCGAAGAGCGCCAAGCGCTGCTTGATTCCTGCCAGAAAAGTGCCGAGGCACCTGCGACCGATAAGGTCGCGTGCACGTGCATCGCCGAAAAAGCCGGAACCGAGTTTTCGCGCTTTGAGCGTCTGGCGCTAACGGCGGGGTTCGACGGCAGTCCGACGATGATCGTCGCTCTGACGAAGGGGCTCATTGAGAGCGGCATTCCCGAGGAAAAAGCAAACAAGATGGAGGCCAACTCCAAGCAGCGCATCGAAAGCCTGATGGAATCGTGTGGACTTGCGGAATGACCGGCTCTGAGGGCGGTTCCGGCAAAACGCTTTCGACGACGTGCTGCGTTACCGGCGGTGGACCGGCCGGCGTGATGCTGGGTCTCCTGCTGGCGCGTGCCGGTGTCGATGTGGTCGTGTTGGAAAAGCACGCCGATTTCCTGCGCGATTTCCGCGGTGACACGATCCATCCCTCCACGTTGACGGTGATGGAAGAGCTCGGCCTGTTGGATGAGCTGTTAAAACGTCCCCACAACGACGTTAGGTGCTTGCAGGTTATGGTCGGCGAAACATCGCTGACCGTGGCCAATTTTTCCTTCCTGCCACCCCATCGCGCGTTCATCGCCATGATGCCGCAATGGCACTTCCTCGACTTTCTTGCCGAGCATGCGCGCCGCTATCGGAATTTCCAGCTCTTCATGCAGGCGGACGTGACCGATCTCCTCGAAGAGGGAGGGCGCGTGGCCGGCGTTCGCGCCACGACCCCGGACGGTTCGCTCGAAGTGAAGGCAGATCTTGTCGTTGGCGCCGACGGACGTCATTCGACAGTGCGCGAAAAAGCAGGCCTTGAGATTGAGGACATCGGCGCGCCCATCGACGTGTTCTGGATGCGCATTTCGCGGGTGCCGGGCGATCCTGGATCGGGTGGGCGCATCGATGCAGGCAGCTTTTTTGCGATGCTGGACCGCGGTGATTATTGGCAGCTTGCCTATGTCATTCCTAAGGGCGAATCTGAGCGTATCCGTGCGGCGGGCTTACCGGCTTTTCGCCAGATCGTTGCTAAGGCCTTGCCGTTTCTGGCCGAGCGCGTTGGCGAACTCAAGACGTGGGACGACGTTAAGCTGCTCACGGTGAGTATTGACCGGTTGCGCACGTGGTACCGGCCGGGTCTGCTTTGTATTGGCGATGCGGCCCATGCGATGTCGCCCATCGGCGGGGTGGGCATAAATCTCGCGGTTCAGGACGCGGTGGCCACGGCGAACCTGCTATGGAAGCCCTTGAAAGAAGGCGCCGTCACAGAGGGCGACCTTGCGCGCGTGCAAAAGCGGCGCGAGTTCCCCATGCGGGTGACGCAGCGTTTCCAGGTGCTGGCGCAGAAGCGCATCATTCAACCAGTGCTTTCCAGTACGGCGCCAACATTGTCGCCACCGTGGGCACTGAGGCTCATGAACAAGATACCTTTGCTTCAGCAAATTCCCGCGCGGTTCATTGGCATTGGCGTGCGTCCTGAACACGTGCGATCGCCCGCCGCGGCCTCTCAAGCAGCGCGGGCCTGAGTAAGTCTCTGAAGGGTGATAACGCCTCAAGGTCCGTGGTCGGTAAGGGCTACGAATTCTGGATCCTCTTGAGCCCGGCGCTCAAAGCTCAAAAAGTCGTAGTAGCCGCAACGGCCGCCGCCCGGAAAGGACCGGCAAACGCTCGGCCGGGCCTCGTAGATTGTGCATCGGCGCTCTTTCGTGTCGAAGAAGCGACAGATCCGGCCAAAAATCGGATCCTTCTTGCGCCGCATCGCATACTTTCGCCCGTTCTCCTCCTTGGTGAAGGCGCGCCGGGCGTCCTCCAAGGAAAGACCATGATGCTTAGCGAGTCGCTCCACATCGCGTTTATCGAGCGCGATCAGAGGATAGGAGCAGCAGTAGCCAGGGCATTTGCTGCAATTATATTGAGAGGCGCTCACGCGAGTTGGTCTCCAATAGTTGAATGGACGACTGAATTACGTTGCGACGCGAAAACAAATGAGCCACTTGCTTGACTCATGCAATGATCCAAGAGGAAAGGGCAAGGGGCCTTGTGGCGACAAAGCGCGCTTGAGGATAGGCAATGTCACAATTTCTCCGCTAAGGTCTGGCGCAGTTCGTATGTTTTGTTGGAGGGGGCATACCTGAATGGTGGATTCGACACAAGTTGCACCGGAGTCGGAGACGCCGGTCAATCCATATAGCCTGCTCGAGGCGGTGAACCGATCGAGCGATAAGGCACAAGGCGCTTGGCTCATTTTCCTAGCCGTTATGACCTATGTCACGGTTGCGGTTGCCGGTGTGACGCATGAGGCGCTGCTGTTGGATACGCCCGTGCAGCTGCCAATCCTCCAGGTCAACATTCAGCTCAAACAGTTTTTCCAGTTTGCGCCCATCGTACTCGTGCTGTTCCATCTTGGAGTGTTAGCGCAGCTGGTCCTGTTGGCGAGGAAAACGCTCGAATTCGATCACGCTGTTCAGCTTCTGGAAGCGACCAAAAAGCGTACGCATCCCCTGCGTCTGGAGCTGCACAACTACTTCTTTGTTCAGGCAATCGCCGGCCCTCAGCGCAGCCGGATCATGAGCACCTTTCTGCACTTGATGACGTGGCTCACGGTCGTGGTCATCCCAGTGGTTCTGCTGCTCTATATCCAGGTCGTGTTCTTGCCCTATCATGATGTGGTGACAACCTGGATCAATCGCGTTTCCCTCGTTTTCGACATCGCCTTGCTGATCCTGATCGGCGTCTTCTTGATGCGGCCGGAGACTTCTTTCTTCCAGGCCTTCTGGCGCGCGACGGCGAACCATCCATTGAGCACGTTCATCACCACGTTGGTGTTGATTTTGGTTGCCTACTTATCGTTTTTCGCGGCGACAGTGCCGGGCGAGGCGCTCGATAAGGTGGGTCGGGACCTGATGGCGTGGGCAGGTGACGAGAAAGGCGCGCGGGCGGAAGGCGGTTTCGCGCTACCCTTTCTTGCAGCGTCCAATGATGAGAGCTTGTTCGGTGTTTTTCACCGCAACCTCGTTGTCGCCGATGCGGACCTCGTTGATGAGTCCGATGTCAACGAAGACGAGAAGACGCTGAAGCTTCGCGGTCGCGATCTTCGCCGCGCAAAGCTCGACCGATCCGATTTGCGGGGCGCGGATTTGACAGGTGCGCGTCTCGATGGGGCAAGCCTCGTTGGCACGAACCTAAGGAACGCGTGGTTGACCTGCGCCGAGATCGACCTGCTGGTCGATACGCTGGAAGACAAGATAGACCGCGTCGCCGCCAGATGTACCTCTGCGCGCAATGCCAACTTCAAGGGTGCGAAATTAGACGGGGCGCACATGTCGGGGATCGATATGCAGGGCGCAAAGATTGAAGAGGCGCGACTGGAGGGAGCCGACCTTTCCAATTCTTCCCTCGTCGACACGGACTTTACCGGTGCTCACCTTGACAAGGCAGATCTGTCGGGCAGTGCAGGGCAGGGCGCCAACTTCCTCGGTGCCGAATTGCGTGGCGCGAATCTAAGCGGCGCCAAATTGCAAGCTGCAGACTTCTCAGGTGCGGCGATGCAAGGTGCCGTGCTTAACTTCGCGCATCTTCAGGGTACCCGGTTGCAAAATGCGAACCTGGCTGCGGCGAGCTTGCGACGGGCCAAACTCCATGGCGCCGACATGAAGGAGATGTCGATGGTTGGCGCAGACCTGCGCGGTGTTGGCATCTGGAACACGGTGCCGCCCGCGTGGGACGCGAGCGGTTTGGTCGATCTGTCCGAGTTCACGATCGAGCCCTTGGACGACGATGAGAAATCGACGCTCAATGACGTGATCAATGAAATCTCCGACGAGGAGGTTCGTGCACGCATGCGCGAGAAGTTGGCAGGTGTGCTTGACGATGGCGAAAGCACGAAGTGGAAGGGCAGCGAACACGAGCGGCACTGGCAAAGCTGGGTCGGCATGTCGCCGCTGCAGCCGGCCGATACCTATCCAGCGGATCTTACCGCCTACTTGACAGAGCTCATGTGCAGCGCGCGTTGGGCGGACGGGTCCGTTGCCACGGGCGTTGCCCGGCGCGCAACGGAGCCGCAGTTTCGCGGAGACCTAGTGGCCGTATATGACGGGCTGCGCAGCTCAAACTGTCCGGCCTCCAAGACCACGCCCGCTCCGTTGATGCGACACCTGGCAGATAAGGCTGAACAGGAACGGGGCCGGTAGATTGCGCGGCTTGCACCTCTTAAGGCGGCGCGCGCGAATGGCCCTTGCCAATATCATCACGCTGCCCTAATTATAGAACATAAGTAGAACATATGACCCCGTTGGGGCCGCAAGCCTATTGTCGCTCACGTGTCTGGCGGAAATACGTGGACAAGCAAGCCGCTGGCGACGGCGGGGCAGTTCCGTCGGACTAGGGTGGGCATTGAGTCGACATGAGGTGGCGGCCGTTCCAGTTGAGATGCCGGGGTCACCACGAAGAGCAATACGCGCGGCGTGCCAATCAAGAATTGGAGCGCCCATAGATTAATGGCTAAGGAGTGCAACGCATGGCCGGTTCCGTGAACAAGGTGATCCTCATTGGCAATCTCGGAAGAGATCCCGAGATCCGCCGGACCCAAGATGGCCGTCCCATTGCCAATTTGCGGATTGCGACCAGTGATACATGGCGCGACAAGGCAACGGGCGAGCGGCGCGAGAAAACGGAGTGGCACTCCGTTGTCATCTTCAACGAAAACTTGTGCCGAGTGGTAGAGCAATACCTCAAGAAGGGTTCGAAGATTTTCGTCGAGGGGCAGTTGCAGACCCGCAAGTGGCAGGACCAGTCGGGTCTGGATCGCTACACGACCGAAGTCGTGCTGCAGGGCTATAGCGGCACCCTCACCATGCTTGACGGGCGCAATACGAGCGCTGGCATGCAGGAGAGCGGCCAGGCTGGCTATGGCTCCGACAACGGGGTTAGCGGAGGCGCCAAAGGCGGGGCAGCGAAGGGCGGCTTCGACAAGCAGCTCGACGACGAGATTCCGTTTTAGGCGCTATACCAATGCGCGCCAGTTACGACAGCCGCGGCTAACTCTGAGACTTTGTCCCTCTTTTCGATTTGCCATTGGCTGCGGTCTTCGCTGCGCCCGGTTTTTTGGCGCGGCGTGGGCTCTTTTTCGCTGGTGCAGCTTTTCTGGAGGGGTGCCGGCCTTTCTCAGCTGCGATTGCAGCCTTGTGGTCGGCAACCGACTGCGTTTCGATATAGAGGCGGCGCACCTCCGGGAACTTTTTCATGATTGCGCGTTCGAATTGCGCAGTTAGAGCCTCCACTTCTTCGGCCGGTACGCCATCGGCGGCATCGACGCTCGCCACCACCAGCACGTCTTCCGGACCCATATGCATGGTTCGAATTTCGTTGATGGCGCGCAGCGGCCCGGACGGACCGATCTCACTTTCCAAAATCTTTCGAAGACCGGCCTGCACCTTGGGGCTCGCCGCTTCTCCGATGAGAAGTCCCTTGATCTCGACACTCATGAAGGTGGCAACGGTCGCCAAAATGAGACCGATGAAGATCGAGGCGATCCCGTCAGCTTCCTGAATCCCAAGGAACTGCACTGTCAGCAATCCCACGAAAGCGATCAGCAGGCCCGCGATCGCCGCTACGTCTTCCAACAGAACCGTGAACAGCGCGGCGTCCTTCGACAGGCGCAAAGCCGCAAGCCAGCTCCTGGTGCCACGATGGGATTCAAACTCGCTGGCGGCGCGCCAGGCCGTGTAGCCCTCAAGCGCCATGGCGACAGCAAGTACGATGTAGTTGACTGCGAAGTTGGTGACTGGGTGGGGGTGAAGCAGCTTTTGGAAGCCTTCGTAGATCGAAACGCCAGCGCCCATGGAAAACAACAGGATGGCGACGACAAAGCTCCAGAAGTAGAGCTCCCTTGAATATCCGAATGGATGGCGTGCATCGGCCGGTCGCAGCGACCGGCGTATGCCGTACAGAAGGAGTGCTTGGTTTGACGTATCGACGAGGGAATGGATCGCCTCCGAGAGCATGGCCGAAGACTGCGTCCAGACGGCGGCCGTAAACTTGGCCACCGCGATCCCGAAATTGCACACCAGTGCAATAACCACGATTTTAGTCGAACCGCTCGACGCCACGGCGAATTCCTTGAGGGGTTTAGGAGAATACTCTACTTCAACAGGTCAACACTTCAACAGGTCAACTGCACAACCCCACCGCTTGCGAGAATTCGCTGCGTTGAAGAACCGAAGCTGCGGCTAGCGGGCAATATCACAATTTTGTCGAGCAAGGCGTGAAGTTTGGCAGCATGTCGCCGGGGCTAACAACTTAGAATGTTGATCTAGGAAGAGATGGAATGATTTGGCGATCAACGGTGCCGCTTCTGGCAGCTATTCATCGGTTTGATGGTGGGTATCAACGGCGTGGCGTTCGCCCAACGAATAGACGGGTGGGAATTTCTGGGCGCGACCCGCATCGGCGGTTCCGGTTTCGATCGCGACGAGATCAAAGTTGGAAAACGCAGAGGGCATTTTGAAAAGAGCCGTGTCCGCGCGCGCTCTAACGGCGTCCATGTCAGGAGTCTTAGAGTCGTATACGGCAATGATGAGACGCTGGACTCGCATGGGGCGGCGCCTTCGAGAAGGACAGCAGACCGCTCCGATTGAACTTGAGGGCACAGAGCGCTTTATCAAGCTCATCGAGTTTTCTTACGGCTCAAAGCCGCCCGTACGGGGCCAACCCGTCGTCTGTGTCTTTGGCCGCCCGTAATATCGATACGCGATAGACGAGAAAGAGCCCCGCTGCGAGACGGGGCTCTTTCTTGTCGGCGAAGCGCCAAATTTCGCATCGCGGATGCACAAGCCCGAAACTACGGCTGTGAAGCTGGTTCTTCGGGCGTGGGCGCTGGCGTGTCTGTTTCGGGTGCCGGCGGGGGAGCGTTTGCCTCCGTGTCCGGGGCTGGCGCCTCGGGCGTGGATTCGGGGGGCCTGTTTTCAATTGCTTCCCTTGCCTTATCGTAGGCCTCCTTTGCGGCTTCCTTGGCTTTTTCTAAAACAGGAGCTGCCTTCTCCTTGACGTCGTCGTAGGCCTCTTTTGCAGCCTCTTTGGCCTTTTGCAGTGAGGGTTCGGCGTCTTCTTTGGCCTTTTCGTATGCGTCCTTGGCGGTGACTGCGCCCTTGTCCGTCAGCTCCTTCGCTTTGTCGATGGCGCGATCGAGCAAGGATTTGCGAGGCTTGGAGCGCACAAACGGCTTCAAAGCATCGAGCACTTCCTTGGTTGCCTGCGGCAGCACTATCGTGACCTTGCCGTCCTTGTTATCGATTTGCAGTGCGGACAGGTTTACGCCAATGCGCTTTTCGCCAAACCCGGCGAAGCCGCCCGCTCCCATGACAATGCCCTCGACCTGATTGTCAGCGTTCAAGATGAGATCCTCAACGTCGCCTACGATCTGGCCGTCCGCGTTTTGGATCTGCAAGCCGAGCAAAAGATCTCTTGCGAGGTACTGACCGTCCCCTTGGGTTTTGAGAAAGACACTCTCGTCAATCACGACCTCGTCGGCGAGGGCTGGGAAGGCCAGGAAGGCCACCGCTATTGCGACGCTCAACATGCCTCTCATCATCAGTTTTGCTCCTATTCGATCAGGGGACAGTACCCATTTCCAACAAACGCGGCCGATGTTTCCGCCGTACCAACATTAGCCGGGGTCTAGCGGTTCTGTGTGTCGTAGACAAGTCAATGCAGGGGGCGGCATGCGGCAATCTGCACGACCTCATAAATCCTTGTTGTTGCTTGGAAAAAAGTGGAGGAATCGAGGAACGCCCGATGCGGTCCGCATTGGCTCCGCTGCGCCAGTTGTGCTAGTCTAAATTGCAAAATTATCATAGCGCGGCGCACGTCCTCGGGGCGTGCGTCGGCGTTCTAGCGGACAATTGAAACGTGGCAGAGAGCATCGACGACGAACGACCGGGCGGCAAGGAGCCGGGTGACATCCGCCCGGTGTTGATCTCCGATGAGATGAAGCGCTCGTACCTTGAGTACGCAATGAGCGTGATCGTCTCTCGCGCGCTTCCTGATGTGCGCGACGGGCTCAAGCCCGTTCACCGCCGCATCCTTTACGCCATGAGCGAGTTGGGTCTGGAGTCCAATAAGAGGCACGTGAAATCGGCGCGCGTCGTCGGTGAGGTGATGGGCAAGTATCACCCGCACGGCAATATGGCGATCTATGACGCGCTAGTGCGTATGGCGCAGGAATTTTCTTTGCGCCTGCCGCTAATCGATGGCCAAGGCAACTTCGGATCGCTCGATGGTGACCCGGCGGCGGCTGAGCGTTACACCGAGTGCCGCCTCGCCAAGGTTACGATGGCGATGCTTGATGACCTCGAAAAGGACACGGTCGATTTCCGCGAGAATTACGACGGCACGCTAGAGGAGCCGAGCGTGCTGCCGGCGAAAATACCTAATCTGCTTGTCAACGGCGCAGGCGGCATTGCCGTCGGCATGGCGACCAACATTCCCCCGCACAATCTCGGCGAAGTGATCGATGCGTGCCTTACGCACCTCGACAACCCAGAAGTTTCGATCGACGAACTGTGCCAGATCATTCCAGGACCCGATTTCCCGACGGGCGCTCTCATCTTGGGGCGCACCGGCATCCTTTCCGCCTATCACAAGAGTCGCGGCTCCATAATCATGCGTGCCAAGGTCGAAGTGGAGACAATCCGCAAGGACCGCGAGGCGCTCATCGTTTCGGAAATCCCCTATCAGGTCAACAAACGCACGCTTATCGAGAGGATCGCCGATCTTGTGCGCGACAAGCGCATTGAAGGCATCTCCGATATCTGGGACGAGTCGAACCGCGAGGGTATGCGCATTGTCATCGAGCTCAAGCGCGATGCTGTGGCCGACGTTGTCTTAAATCAACTGTGGCGTTACTCGGACTTGCAGACGACATTTGGCGCCAACATGCTTGCCATCAACGGCGGCCGCCCGGAAGCGCTGAATATCAAAGACATGGTGGAGGCCTTCACGACTTTCCGTGAGGAGGTTGTGAGCCGGCGCACGAAGCATCTTTTGTCGAAGGCGCGCGAGCGCGCACATGTTCTCGTGGGACTAGCGATAGCCGTCGCCAATATCGACGAGGTGATCAAGCTTATTCGCCAGGCGCCCAGCCCGGCCGACGCGCGTGAGCAGCTGATGGAACGGAATTGGCCGGCGCTGGATATCGCCCCGCTTGTCGAGCTTATCGATGATCCGCGCCACAAGGTGTCGGATCAGGGCACCTACCGGCTCTCTGAAGAGCAGGCCAAAGCCATTCTGGAGCTGCGTCTTGCCCGCCTCACAGCGCTCGGGCGAGACGAGATTGGAGGTGAGCTCAAGAAGATTGGCGAGGAGATCAAAGAGTATCTTGCCATTCTTGGATCGCGCCTGCGCATCGTCGAGATCGTCAAGAAAGAGCTGAGCGACCTTAAGGCGGAGTTTGCGACACCACGCAGAACCGAGATCGTTGATATCGAGGGTGAGGTTGAGGACGAGGACCTTATCCAGCGCGAGAACTGCGTGGTGACGGTCTCCTTGAAGGGCTACATCAAGCGCGTGCCGCTTGCGACCTACCGGGCGCAGCGGCGCGGAGGTAAGGGCCGCTCTGGCGTGACGACGCGCGAAGAGGATGTCGTCACGCAAATATTCATTGCCTCAACGCACACGCCTGTCTTGTTCTTCTCATCACGCGGCATGTGTTACCGCATGAAGGTATGGCGGTTGCCTGCCGCAACGCCGCAAGCAATCGGCAAGGCACTCGTCAATCTGCTGCCGTTGGGCCAGGGTGAGGTGATCACCTCCATTCTGCCGCTGCCAGAGGACTTCGAAACGTGGAAGGCATTGCAACTCGTATTTGCAACGCTTTCAGGCAACGTACGCCGCAACGCGTTGTCGGACTTTGAAAACATCAATCGCAACGGCAAGATCGCCATGAAGCTCGGCGAGGGCGATAGCATTGTGGCGGTCGACATCTGCACGCCAGAGGACGACGTTCTTTTGACGACGGCGCGGGGCCAGTGCATTCGCTTCTTGCTAAAGGACACGGTGCGGTTATTCAAAGGCCGCGAGTCAGATGGTGTGCGGGGCATAAAACTCGACAAAGGCGACAAGATCATTTCCATGGCGATCCTCACGCACGTCGATGCGGAAGCGCCCGAACGTGCGGCCTATCTGAAGCAGGCAACGATGTTACGCCGCGCGCAAGGCGAGGAAGTGGGTGATGTCGGAGCCGACGTGGCCGCGGAAGAGGGTGGCGGCGGCACGGCTGAATTGACGCCGGAGCGCTTCGCAGAGCTGGGCGCAAAAGAGCAATTCGTGCTGACCGTTTCAGAAAAGGGCTACGGCAAGCGGTCTTCTTCCTACGAATACCGGACGTCGGGCCGCGGTGGCAAAGGCATCGTCGCCATGGTGGTCAATGAGCGTAATGGACCGCTTGTTGCCTCGTTCCCAGTGGCCGAAAGCGATCAAATCATGCTGGTGACGGATGGCGGCCAGTTGATCCGCTGCCCCGTCAACGATGTGCGCATTGCTGGCCGCAACACCCAGGGCGTGACGATCTTTAATACCGACAAAGACGAGCGCGTTGTCTCCGTCGAGCACATCCCCGACGAGGGCGACGATGACGCAGATATCGGCGATGACGACGCAGATATCGGTGATAACGACGGTGAGAAGCCGTCCACCGAGTAGTTACAAGTTGCCTCCGTCATATGTCCGTAGACTATCGGCACCAGCTCGCGTGCCTATATCGTCTTGAGTTGGCTTTATGGCGTCGGCCAGCATCACCTCCTCAGACGTGAACGCGAAGCGAAGGTCGTTAATGCGCTTGGTACAAACGTTCACGGGGCGTATTATATTTACGCCCATGCCATAGATCGTTGTGCTGAGCCTTGTCTTCACGATAAGACAAATGAGTCCTTCAACCCTTGGGCCCGCATGACCCGCATCGGTTTTTATTCAGGTTCCTTCGATCCCGTCACACTCGGCCACACAGATGTGATCGAACGGGCTTGCCGGCTCGTTGAGAAACTGGTGATCGGCATCGGTGTGCATCCAGCCAAGTCGCCACTCTTCAGTGCCGATGAGCGTATCGACATGCTGAATGTGGAGACGAAAACAATTGCGCATGCAACGGGTGCGGACATTGAGATCGTCACCTTCTCGAGCCTGGCGATCGAGGCTGCACGCTCGCACAAGGCGAGCGTGATCTTCAGGGGCCTGCGTGATGGCGCTGATTTCGATTACGAGATGCAAATGGCGGGGATGAATGGCGAAATGGCGCCTGAGGTTCAAACAGTGTTTGTTGCTGCCTCGCCAAACGTTCGGCATATCGCAGCCAATCTTGTGCGCCAGATCGCATTGTTGGGTGGCGATCCATCGGCTTTCGTTTCCGAGGCCGTCGCACGCCGGCTAAAGGCGAAAACGATGCCCGCCAAATAGGATGTTGCGCAGCACAACTCTGCGAGACGTTGCAGGCCGCGCGCTAAAGAGCGATAACGGCGGCGACCAAGGCCACTTGCGGGGCTACCTGCTGTAACCGGCCCCCAAACAAATCAAGAAATGGGAGACGTCCCGATGCGTTTGTTCACGAAGCTTGCGTTATCGCTTCTTGTGATCTTAGGCACCTCCTGCTCGGAGCTTCCCAAGGGGGGGGACCCGGGTAACCTTCTCGTCATCGAGCTCAAAGACGGCCCCGTGATCGTGAGGTTGCGCCCGGATCTGGCGCCCAAACATGTGGAGCGTGTCAAGCAGTTGGCCAAGGAAGGCTTCTACGATGGCATTAAGTTCCATCGCGTCATCGATGGCTTCATGGCGCAGACGGGTGATCCCACAGGCACGGGTACCGGCGGCTCAAACTATGCCGATCTCCCGGCTGAGTTTTCCCAGGAACCCTTCAAGCGTGGCACGTTAGGCGCTGCGCGCACGGCCGACCCCGATAGTGCCAACAGCCAATTCTTCATCTGCTTCAACGATACCGGCTGCAGCGGCCTCACCGGCCAGTATACGGTGTGGGGGCAGGTGAACGACGGCATGGAGCACGTCGACAGCATTGCCAAGGGCGAGCCACCGCCCATACCCGACGTCATGCAAAAGGTCTATGTAAAGGCCGATGCGAATTAGGCATTCTGCCTACCCTTCTGCACGGCGTGAACGGCGCCGGTCGTGCCGGATCGGTGGGCGCCTGGCGGGTACCTACCGTTCCGCGCTGAGCCAATCCGAATAAATGCTTCCCCATGGAGATCGCGATGACGACATATGATGACCCTGAGAACACGCTGATCATCGAGACCACCAAAGGACGCATTGTGATAGCGCTGAGGCCAGACCTCGCGCCCAAGCATGTGGAACGCATCAAGAAGCTTGTGCGTGAAGGCTTCTACGACGGCATCGTGTTTCACCGCGTGATTGAGGGTTTCATGGCGCAGACCGGGTGCCCCAAGGGAACGGGGACCGGCGGTTCGGACCATCCAAACTTGGCGGCCGAGTTCAACGCGGAGCCGCACGTGCGCGGGGTGTGCTCCATGGCGCGGTCGCAGAGCCCTGACAGTGCCAACAGCCAGTTCTTTATCTGCCTTGGCGACGCCACCTTTCTCGACGGCAAGTATACTGCGTGGGGCAAGGTGATCGAGGGCATGGAGGGCGTCGATAAGATCAAGCGCGGAGAGCCGGTGGTTGATCCCGACACGATGCTCTCCGTCAAAGTTGCCGCCGATGCGGCTTAGGAGTTAAGCCGCGAGAGCCGCCGCCGGTCGGTTTATTCCTGTCCCTTGGTAAGGGCGTGCCGCGTAAAGGGGGGCACTATGACCCGAAACAATGACGATGATGCTGTCCGGGCCGCTGTGCGCGAACATTACGCCTCGACCGCGAAGGATGGAGCAGCGGTACCCACGGCGAAGGAGCCTAAGGATGCGTGCTGTGCGCCATCTTGTTGCGGTGGCACGTCGTCAGCTTCGCTTCAGATGGGTTACAGCTCCCAAGACCTTGCCAATGTGCCTCAAGGAGCAGACCTAGGGCTGGGGTGTGGGAACCCACAGGCTATGGCCTCGCTTGTCCCGGGAGAAACGGTCCTCGACCTTGGCGCAGGTGCCGGTTTCGATAGTTTCTTAGCAGCGCATCGTGTGGGACCGGACGGTCGCGTCATTGGCGTGGACATGACGGCAGAAATGGTTGCTAAGGCGCGCAGCAATGCTGTCCGTGCCGGGTATGAAAATGTCGATTTTCGTCTTGGCGAGATAGAGCATCTGCCGGTTGCGGATTCGAGCGTCGACGTGATCATGTCGAACTGCGTGATCAATCTATCTCCCGAAAAGGAAGCGGTGTTTCGCGAAGCCTTTCGCGTCTTGAAGCCCGGGGGGCGGCTGGCGATCTCCGACGTCGTCGCGACGGCGCGGCTGCCAGAAGCGCTGGCGAGTTCCATCGCGGCACTCGCCGGATGTATCGCGGGTGCCGCGTTGATTGATGAACTTAAGGAAATGCTCGCGGCGGCCGGTTTCTCCGAGATAGAGATTGCGACCAGTGAGCAAAGCGCAGACTTCATTCGAGACTGGCTGCCGGGCAGTGGCGCGGAAAACTTTGTGGTTTCGGCAATCATTCAGGCCGTTAAGGCACGATGATTTGAGCCAGCCAACTGGTATGACGACAAATTGCGATGCTGTTCCCTAGGGAACAGCCGGCGCTGTGCATTTGCGGAAGACATTCCCTCCTGGCCATGACCCGACATGCGCACTGCTTTGGTGGCGGGGTCCCTGTCACCTAAGCATGTTCGCGAGGACCGGAAATGTTGAACCCATCTCGTGTTTTCACGTTGGTACTCCTGTCCGTCGGGCTGGCCAGCCCAAGCTTGGCCGGCATGAAACGAGATATCGCAGACTGCAGCGCTTCCAACCGCGTGCGCGGTGCCGCGGCATGTACGCGTGTAATGAACAGCGGGCGGCTCCCCCGGCGACAATTCTACATTGGCTACTTCAATCGTGGCGCAGCCTATCGCAAAGGCGGGAACAACAAGCGCGCGCTTGCCGACTTCAACCGCGTGGTGAAATTGCGTCCGAGCTTTGCCAAGGCATACTATGTGCGTGCGCTCACCCAGCATGATCTCGGCTCTCTGGACGATTCTCTTGCCGATATGGACCGCTACATCGTACTCAAGCCTAAGAACTGGTTAGGCTATTACAGCCGCGCGGTCTTACGTCGCAAAAAGAACGATCCCGACGGTGCGCTCGCCGATCTAAATAAGGCAACATCTTTGAATCCTGACGCAACCGAGGTGGGCCTCATGCGCGCGCTCGCGTACTCCGACAAGGGCGAGCACGCGGTGGCCAAGGCGGAAATCGATAAGCTCGTTGCAGCCCGCTCCAACGATGCCACGGCCTACTATGCCCGTGCCATCGTGTCATTTCGCCAGCGCCAGTTTGATGCCACGACGGCCGATCTCGATAAGGCGCTCCAGATCAAAAACAACTTTGCCGCCG
>Ga0255057_10000804_pt1 | contig 18075 bp, 18 predicted proteins | sample Cases_109_6_MG_FD_189022 | JGI IMG/M metagenome (GOLD analysis project Ga0255057, IMG submission 189022) | Seawater microbial communities from Amundsen Gulf, Northwest Territories, Canada - Cases_109_6 | ecosystem: Environmental > Aquatic > Marine > Gulf | place: Canada: Northwest Territories... | reverse complement strand
GAACCTCCGTATCTTTCCGTGCTCGATCTCGGTAAGCGTCAGCGGCCGGCCGCCGATGGTTGCTAAAGGCCTGGTAAAAGCCCCCGGCACGCGCAGAACGGAATCTTCAGCTTTCCGAAACGCCTCTCCGGCCAATCCCAGGGCACCGGCGTTGTACAGGTTCAGCCAATAGGCGAGTGCGTCTGCTTTTCCGAGGTGGTTGGGATCGATCCTGGCAAGCTCGGACACATAGGCGTCGATAGCAGGGAGCATCTCGGGGAGCCCGGCTACACCCTGCTTTTGGACCTGGTTGAGAACCCCGGCCAGCGGTGAGTGATCTGGCTTGTCGGCGCTCGGGTGCCCGGCCGGGCGGGGGGCGTCCACCCGCAGGGCTCGTAAGACCGAGAAGCCGACGCTCAGGGGGTTGGGGCCCTTCATGGCGACAAGAACACCCCGCGAGACGTGCGTGTTCCCCGCCTCGTTACCATCACGTCATGGCGAATCTGACAGTCGGTGACGTGATCCAGGGGATCGGTCAAAGCGCTCCGTGGAGCAAGGCTGCCGGGTGGGATCCGGTTGGCCTCCAGCTCGGTGACCCGGCCAATCTCGTGGAGAGGGCCGCGGTGTGCCATGAAGTCACCGAATCCGTGGTAGCGACAGTCGAGAAGGATCCTGTTGATCTACTCGTCAGTTATCACCCCCTCCTCTTCCAGCCCACTGCCCGGCTGGTAGCCGGGAGAACACCGGCGGGGCGGTCATTGCGGCTTATCGCCCGGGGAGTGGCGTTGGCCGTGGTTCACACCAACTTCGATGTTGCCCCCAATGGTGCCGCCGACGCCCTGGCTGATGCGCTGGGGTTGACCAACACTGTCGGCTTCGGGCCACTGCCGGGAGTCGATTCCGTGAAGGTGGTGTCCTTCGTCCCGGGGGAACAGGTCGATCGGGTGGCGGCTGCCATGAGTGCAGCCGGGGCCGGCCGGATCGGCAATTACCACTCCTGCTCCTACCGGTCAGATGGTACCGGGACCTTCGTCGCTGAGAATTGGGCTGCTCCGACGGTCGGTTCGGTGGGAGAGTCCACTAGCGAGCCTGAAGTAAGGCTGGAGATGATTGCTCCTCGCCACGCCGAGGCCGCCGTGGTTGCGGCGCTGATCGACTTCCACCCGTATGAGGAGCCTGCCTATGACGTATTCGATCGGCGTGGCACGGATGGCCTGGTGGGGCGGGTGGGCCGTCCTCCGGCCGGGACGACGGTTCGCTCTTTTGCATCACTGGCAAGCGAAGCCCTCGGTGGAGGGGACGTGCGGCTCACGTGGGGGGGACCAGAGTTCAACCTTGTAGCCGTAGTTCCGGGGTCGGGAGCAAACTTCATCGCCCCGGCTCTGGCGGCAGGGGCCGATCTGCTGGTCACCGGAGATGTGTCTCACCATCGTGCCCGGTATGCGGCCGATAGCGGGCTAGGTCTCATCGACCCGGGCCATGCCCGCACTGAAAGGCCGGGCGTGGCGCGTCTGCTCGAACTGGTTGCCGGGGTGGCCCCGGAAGTGACCGACCTGACCGGCCTCGATCCGAGCCCATGGGAGCCCGTGCAGTGACAGGCAAGCTCATGCTCGACTTGCTCGACCTGCAAGAGGTCGATACCGAGATCGATCATCTTCTCGAGCAGCGCCAATCATTGCCTGAGCTCGACCGTTACAAGCAGGCTCACGGCCGGGTCCAGGAATTGCAGAGCACGGCTGATGAGCAGGAAGCGGCCCTCGCCGAGACCGAATCGCAAATCAAGAAAGCAGAAGGGGAGCTCGAGATTGTGGAAGTCAAGCGGGCTACCGAAGAGCGGCGGATGTTTGCGGGGGGCTTCTCTGCCAAGGACCTCGGCAACCTGGAGCTGGAGGTGGAGATGCTCGGCCGCCAGATCGGAACCACGGAGGACGACATTCTAGCGGCACTCGAGGTTCGCGAGGGGCAGGAGTCGGAACTTACGGCCACGAAATCCGAGCTCGACGCGGTTCAGGCCGAGGCCGGTGAGCTCGAAGCGAGCATTGCCGAGCAGTGGAGGGTCATAGACGAAAATGTGGCCGCCCGGGAAGCACGCAAGAGCGAGATCACCCCACTCATCGATCCAGAGCTTCTGGAGCTCTATGAGAAGCTGCGCCCCAACAAGGAAGGGGTGGCGGTCGGCCGGTTGGCCGGAGGTGTCTGCGGTGGGTGCCATCTGAGCCTCAGCTCTGCTGAGCAGGTCCAGGTGTTGGCGGAAGACCCACCCCGTTGCTTGCACTGCCGCCGCATTTTGGTTCCGCAGTAGGCATGATCTTTTGGCATGTCGGTGGGGCTCTCTTCATCGCCCGCTGGGTGTTCCGCGACCCGAAAATGGACTTGCGGGTGCTAGCTCTGGGAGCCGTCTTGCCCGACTTGCTCGACAAGCCCATTGGATCGCTGATATTTCACGGATATTTCCGTACCGGACGTATCTATGGCCACACTCTGCTGTTCGCCGCCTTGCTTCTCGCAGCCGTCATGGCCCTGACCCGGAGGGGGACCACGACCCGCCGGCGCTGGATGGCCCTTCCCATCGGTGTGTTCATTCACCTGCTTTTGGATATTCCACTGGAGAACACAACGTTTTGGTGGCCGTTTCTCGGATTCGAATTCCCTCCGTTCGAGGATGGGGCGCTCGGCGACCTGATCCGCTACCTGAGCCGATCCCCGTGGGTCCTGGCTCAGGAAGCCATTGGCCTCACATATCTGGTGGGGTTGTATCGCAAGTCCGGTTTAGGAGAAAGAGCCCGGCGGCGCGAGCTGGTATCCACCGGCACGCTGCCCCTCTAGGAGGGTGGTCGGTGATGCCGTTGCGTAGATCGGCGGTCGGGCGCGCCAGTCGCAAGGACGAGGTTTCGTCACTCCTCGGGTGGAATGGCGAGGCCGAGGACGCTGCTCCTTGCTCGACACCTTTGACCGTCGCTCCACACCTACCCCACTGTGTCATCGGGTTCGCTCGCTCAGAGCCATCTCGGTGATGACCGGCCGTCGAGATACGTGACATGTATTACCGACCGGCCTCCAAGGACCGGCCTCCTCTAGTTCTCCAGGTTGGCTCGAGTGCGGCTGAGCATGCGCACGGCCACCAGCATGAGGAACGCAGCAAACAGTCGCCGCCGGACCACATCGCTCAATCCGAGAGCGATTTCGGCCCCGCCCAACGCTCCCAGGGCGGCCCCGGCCCCGGCTATCACGGCCACCTTCCAGTCGACCCTACCGGCGCGACCGTGAAGAATGGATCCGAGCAGCGCAGTCGGCAAGATCACCGCCAGCGACGTTCCCTGGGCGACGATTTGTTCGAGTCCCATCAGCGTGACCAGGGCCGGCACGTAGATCACACCGCCGCCCACACCCAGGGTGGATGACAGCATTCCCGCCACAACGCCAACTCCGATCAGGACGACCGGTTCCCAGGCACCTCCCAGTACGCCATCGCCGCCTGCGCTTTCCCCGGTGAAGAAAGCCAGCCGGATGGCGGAAGCGAGCATGATCGCTACGAATCCCCGGGCCAGCCAATAGCTGGGGATCAGCCCCGTGGCGCGCACGCCGAGCCAGACTCCGATGATCGCTCCAATAAACACCACCGCGGCGACATCGAATTCCACTGAGCCGTCCCCGGCCAGCCGAGCGCTCGCCGCGGCCGAGGCGCCCACCACGACCGCCAGGGATGTTGCCGATGCTCGTCGTTGCTCGAATCCGAGCCACAGCACGAGCCCGGGAACGACGAGGAGCCCGCCCCCCACTCCGAAGAGCCCGCCGATGATGCCTGCGGCCAGGCCGAGAGTCAGGCTCTTCACGCGCATTGGGCGATTCAAGCAGTCGGTAGGCCTGGTGCGAGGCATGGCCAATCTGTCGACCCCACTCGCGATTCAACTAAGCGGGCTCAGCAAGTTCTCATCTGGCGAGTGATGATCCGAAGCACTCTCGCGACAGGGCAAGAATGGGGACGGCGATAGCACCGGGTTCTCAGGGGGAGGGCCTTGTCACACCTAGGCTTGGATCACGGAGAGGTTCGCGTGAAAAGCGCCATTCACACTGAGGGGCTGACTAAGCATTACGGAGACGTTGTCGCTCTAGTTGATTTGAACCTTGATATCGTTGCCGGCGAGATATTCGGGTTTCTGGGTCCCAATGGGGCGGGCAAGACCACCATGATCCGGACCATCCTTGACGAGATTCACCCGACCTCAGGCCGGGCATCGATTCTCGGTATGGACACGCACGAGCAATCTGTCGAAATCCGCCGCCACATCGGTTACGTACCGGGCGACCTCGCCATGTACCCAAATCTGACTGGCGGTGACACGCTCACCTACTTCGCCAACATGCGCGGTGGAGTTGACTGGGCATACGTGGATGGGCTGGCCGATCGCCTCAATGCGGACCTATCGAAGAAGGTCGGCGACCTCTCGTCGGGTAATCGGCAGAAGGTTGGCCTTATCCAGGCGTTCATGAACCAACCGGATGTCTTGATCATGGACGAGCCGAGCTCCGGCCTCGATCCTCTCGTGCAGCGCGAGTTCCAGGCGATGATGCGAGAGGTAGCCGCCGACGGACGGACGGTCTTCCTGTCGAGCCACAGCCTGTCGGAGGTACAGAGAGTCGCCCATCGCGTGGGCATCATCCGGCACGGACGCCTCGTCGCGGTCGAGGCCGTTGCCGACTTGCGCTCAAAGGCAATACGGACCATCGAGCTCGTGTTCGACACGCCGGCCGAGGCTTCCGTTTTCGAAGCCGTTGCTGGGGTCCGAGACGTTGTCGTCAATGACCATCACGTCACGCTGTCTTTCGACGGGCACATGGAATCCCTCCTCGCCGTCGTCGCCGACCGTTACACCCTTGTCGACGTCAGCACGGAGGAAGCCGACCTCGAAGAAATCTTTCTGACCTATTACCGGGATGGGACCTCCTGATGCTGGCCACCGTGTTCACCAAGACCATCCGTGACCGCTGGAAGGGATCAGTGATCGGTGCGGTCACTCTTGGGCTGTTCCTTCTGATGGGCATGGCGGTGTATCGCAATATCGACCTCACCATCTACACCGACCTGCCCGAAGCGCTCCGGGCCCTCATCAATATCCCGGCCGACGCCGACATCGGCAGCCTCGGCTATGGAGCTATCTACAGCTCGTATGGGGCACTGACCCTGGCTGCCATAGCTATCTCAATGGGCTCTGCCTCAATCGCCGGTGAGGAACGCAACGGGACTATCGGCCTACTTCTTGGCAATCCACGCAGCCGCACCTACGTGCTCGTTTCCAAGACGGCCTCCCTCGTCCTGCTCGTCGCGCTCGGGGCAGTGATCCTGTGGGGAGCCGGCCAGGTTGTGCCGGCGATACTCGACGTCGACATAGCCGGGATGCATGTCGGGGCGCTGGTGCTTCACATGTTTGTGAATGCGCTCTTCTACGGCTTCATGGCACTGGCGATCGGAGCATGGACAGGTAGGGGTGGCTTTGCCTCGGGGGTGACTGCCGGAGTGATGGTCGTCGCCTTCTTCACTGCCGGCTTGCTCCCCGTCGTCGAGGTTTTGGAGAACCTCGCCAGGGTTTCCCCCTGGTATTACTTCGAAGCAAGCCAGCCGGTGGTGAACGGAATCAACTGGGCCCACCTCGGCGTCCTACTGTCCGGCGTGGTCCTCTTCGGCGCCGTGGCGCTGATCGGTATCAACCGCCGCGACTTGAGGGGTCAGAACTCGGGCGTTACGTTGCTCGATCGTCTCCGGGCCAACCCGCGGACGAAGAGAGTTGTTGATCGGCTGGCCGGATCCACCCGGGTGTCCCACATCTGGATCAAGACGGCGTCCGATCATCAGGGGCTCCTCATAGTCACGGCGGGCACGATGTTCGCCATGATGGGTGTGATGATCGGGCCTATGTACTCACTCATCGACGACCGTCTTATCGACTTCGCCGACGTCTTTCCGGACACGCTCTTGGCGTTGTTCGGAGGCGGAGACATGAGCACGGCCGAGGGGTGGTATCAGCTGGAGACGTTTGGCCTGATGGCTCCCATCGCGGTCATGGTGGTCACGGTGGCGATCGCTTCCCGGGCCCTGGCTGGAGAGGAAGCCCGCCGCACCATGGGTCTCTTGCTCGCCAACCCGATACCTCGCTCGCGTGTCGTGCTCGAGAAGAGCATCGCAATGGCGATCTACGGATTTGTTGTCGGCTTCGCCACCTTTGCCGGTGTGGCTATTGGCTCAGCTCTCGGTGGGTTAGGGATGAGTCCCGGCAACATCGCCGCCACATCGCTCCTGGTGTCGTTGCTGGGGATTGCCTTTGGCGCCTTCTCCCTCGCCGTCGGTGCGGCCACGGGGCGGGTGAAGATGGCCATCTTCGTGACGGTCGGGGTGGCGCTTGGTTTCCATATTTGGAACGCTCTTCTACCGCTCAACGAGAGCCTGGCCGTCTACGTCATATGGTCGCCGGTTCATTACTACCTCGGCAGCGACCCGCTCATCGAGGGGATGAACTGGGCCCATGGCTTCGTTCTTGCCGCTCTCGCGGTTGGATTCGTGGGGCTGGCCGTGTTCCTTTTCGATCGGCGAGACCTCCGACAGACCGGCTAGTGCCCTGACCAGTAACGTCTGCCGCGTTCAGGACGGCCAGTGGCGCCGCCGGATGCGTCCTCGTCGTCGACGCACGTCAAGTGCGCCTTCGTTCTGCGTCCTTCCCAGCGCCGCCTCTGACTCGCCCTCGACATCGCCAACGTCACTGGACAGAGCACCAGATATTGGGGCCGAGACCGACGCGACGTCACGAGTTAGTTCGCGCTCTAACTACAGTCAGAGCGTGTCACGGAGGGTGCTTTTCATAGGGGTTGTCTTGACCCTGATCGCGGCTTCCTGCGGGAGTGACCGGGCGGCGGATTCCACGACCACCCGGGCCCCGACCACGATCACGGTTGTTATCCGGGGCCAGGCCACTCCTATTGATGCCGTGGCCTTTTGGGTCGATATGTTGGCCATCGGCAGTTACGAAGGCGCCGATCTGGTGGTGAAAGAGGATCAAGTGGTTCTATTGATCGCAGTAGAAAGCTATTCGGCGGAGGTCTTCGAGCAGCTATCGAAAGATGGGGTGGATCACGCAGCATTCTGGTCGTCGTTCGTCGGGGGTTTCGAGGCTTTCACCGGCGCCGCCATAACCGACGTGGCGGTGGGGGCCGAGCACCCGTTTGAATTTGGCGGGCGCAGCTTCGTCGCAGTCGACCTGTTCTCGCCTCGCGGCGACGTGGAGGTGATAGCAACTGAGGAGAGCGGTCGCTGGTACGTCGATGTGCTGGCCACATTTGGGCCGAGTTTCTCGTCGCTGTTCAACCTGTGGATCGAGCGCTTGCCTCCGGAGGCCACGGCCCCGCGCCTTGCTCTGAGCCAACAGTCGACCTCGTTAGCGGTGGCTCGCGATCGGCTTGATGTCACCCTCGACGCCGCGGCGGTAGCCGAGCTGACGCTGCTGCTCGATAGGTTGGCCGGCCAGGAGCCTGCTGAGTAATGCCGTTGTCGAGAGCGACGATCAGGCGCGCCTCTCGCAAGGACGAGGTTTCGCCACTCCTCGGTGCGGAATGGCGAGGCTGAGGACGCTGCGAGTGGTGATGGCTGGTCGTCGAAATCGGCGACATGCTTTGCTCAGCGGGCTCCTAGACGAGCTCGCGGAGCCGGGGGAGAACCTCGGAGCCCAGCATGGAGATGGTGGCTTCCTGATCGAGGGAGGCAATCTGGATGGTCACGATGTCGGCTTCCACCTCGGTAACAAGGGGGGCGTAGGTGTCGATGATCTCGTCCGGCGTGGTGACCATCGAATAGCGACCGAGCACCTCGTCGCGGGGAAGCTCGTCTGCTCGTTCCCGCAACACGGCGGGGTCGACCGCCTCGAGACGACCGGGGGCCCGCAAGCCCCTCCATGGCAGCATCACCTCCCAGGCCTCGTCATCAGTGGCGGCTTGAATGGACCACCGGGTGGCAAGGACCTGTGGCTCGGGCCTGCCTGCCTCCCGTGCTGCTCGTTTGGCAGGCTCGATCACCTTCTCGTTCGTTTCTGCCGGGACTTTGACGCTGGTGATCACCCCGTGCGCCAAGCGGGCCGCGAGGGCCGCCGACTTGGGTCCCCCGGCGGCCATCCAGATCGGGACCGGCCCTATCGGAGGGCTGTACAGCTTGGCCCGGTCGGTCCGGGTAGTACTCGCCCTCGAAGTCGAGTTTCTCTCCGTCGGGGAGACGGCGCATGATCTGTAATGCCTCGGCCATCCTGGCTGCTCGCTCGGCGTACTTGGGGAAGACGTACCCGGGCGGTCCTTCGTTCAGATTTTCGCCGGTACCGACGCCGAGATGGAATCTTCCTCCACTCAGCCGATCGAGAGTGGCGGCAGCCTGGGCGACGACCGCCGGGTGGAACCGAAACAGGGGAGTGGTGACTCCTGTTGCGAATGAGAGCTTCTCAGTGGCCTGGGCCATGGCCCCGATCGTCGAAAGAGCGAAACCCGACGCTGAGTGGTCGTCCACCCACGGATGGAAGTGTTCGGAGACGACGGGCATATCGAACCCGGCTTTTTCTGTTAGCACTGCGTGGCGGACCAGCTGTTCGGGGTGCCACTGCTCATGCCCGCAGAAATAGGCGAATTTCGTCATGCTCCGAGCCTGGGGCGTCGTCTCCTTCGCTGAAATCGTCGGTAACACCCAACATCGGGTTGAAACCTCTTTAGGTTGGCGCTGGTCTGAATTACGCGAGAACCAAGGAAGGAGTTTCGCTAATGCAGCAGTGGCAGAAATACCTGGCCGAGGTCCTCGGGACATTCATCCTGGTTCTGATCGGGACCATGGCGATTGTTGGCGTTGATACCGCCGTGGGTGCCGACGGAGGGCTCGGGCTGGTGATGGCGACGGTACCGCTGGCGTTTGGTTTTGCGCTTCTGGCAGGGCTTTACGCCTTTGGCGAAGTGTCCGGAGGACATTTCAACCCGGCCGTCACCCTGGCCATGTTCGTCGATCGACGTGCCTCCGTTTCCGATTTGATCGGATACTGGATTGCCCAGGTGGCAGGCGCCCTGCTCGGATCGTTGACCTTGATGTGGATGACGAATTCGGACGCGGTGGAAGCCACTGTTAACGGCTACGGAGGTAACGGCGCCGGTACCGGTTGGATCTCAGAGGTGGTGTTGACCGCCATCTTTGTCATGGTGATCCTGCAGGTGACCCGGAGCTCAACAATGAGCAATCAGGGGTTCGTTGCCATCCCTCTGACGCTGGTTGCCATTCACTATGCGGGCATTCCCTTCAGCGGTGCTTCGGTTAACCCGGCTCGCAGCATTGGCCCGGCTCTGGTTAGCGGTGACGATCGCGCCATCAGCGAGTTGTGGGTTTACCTCCTGGCGCCCCTGGTAGGTGCGCTCGTTGGCTGGATCGTTTGGAAAGTCGTGGTACAGGGCGATACCGACTTTCGAGATGACGGGGCGGCTATCAAGGATGCGGCCACTAGCTAGCCGAAAAGCAACTACTAACTCAACGGCAGAGCCCCCGGCCCCGGCCGGGGGCCTTCGCTGTCTTGTGGTGCTTAGAGCCCCAGGGAGCGACCGATGACCACGCGCTGAATTTCTGAGGTGCCCTCGCCAATGCGAAGAATCCGCTGATCCCGATAGAACCTCTCGACCGCCGAGTCCTTCATGAGGCCGTATCCGCCGTGGACTTGCACAGCGGCATCGGTGACTCGCGACGCCATCTCTGTACAAAACAACTTGGCGATGGCAGCTTCGGTGCGGAAGGGTCGCTCCTGGTCGCGCAGCCAGGCTGCTCGATAGAGGTAGGTCCTGGCGTGGTCTATCTCTACTGCCATGTCGGCCAGCTGGAACGAGACGCCCTGGAACTTTCCGATCTTCTGTCCGAACTGCTCGCGCTCCTTTGCGTAGGCGACGGAGGCTTCGAAGGCTCCCTGGGCTGCTCCCAACGCCATCGCGGCGATGCCGAGCCGTCCCGAATCGAGGGTCTCGAGCATCAAGTTCGATCCTCCTCCTCTAGTTCCCAGCATGGCGTCCTCCGACACATGGCACTCCGCGAAGCTGAGCTCAGCCGTGTCCGAAGCTCGCCACATGAGCTTGCCGTGCATGGTGGTGGCGCTGAAGCCCGGGGTTTCTTGCTCCAGCAGGAAGCAGGTGAGCTCCGGGCGGCCGTCCCGGCCACCCGTCACCGATTGCACGGTCACACCTCGCGAAATTGGACTGGAGGCGTTGGTTATGAAGAGCTTTGACCCACTTATCACCCAGCCGCTCTCGGTTTCGGTCGCCCTGGTTTGTGATGCCCGAGAATCGGACCCGGCACCCGGCTCGGTCAGGCCGAATGCCCACAGGCCCTCTCCACTGCAGAGAGCGGGGAGGTATTTCTGTTTCTGTGCCTCCGACCCGAAGTAGTAGATCGGACCGATTCCCAGGGAGTTCGCTGCAGTGACGGTGGCGGCTTGCGAGCCGTCGACGCGGGCCAGCTCCTCGCACGCCACCACGTATGCCAGATAGTCGAGGCCCTGTCCCCCGTACTCTGGCGAAACCACCATGCCGAACAGGCCTAGTTCGCCCATTTTCCCGGTCAGCTCCACCGAGAACTCCTCCCGGGCATCGAGATCTTCCGCGGCGGGAGCTATCTCAGCTTCGGCGAAGGCGCGCACCGTGTCGCGTAGCAGTTTGTGTTCTTGTGGAAGATCGAAGTCCATCAGTTCCTACCGTAGACGGCCCGGAGCTCCCTGCGCATCACCTTGTTCGAAGCTGTGCGGGGCAGGCTGTCGACGGTAACCAGGTCGAAGAGCTTGAACAGAGGATTGAGCTCGGTTTTGAGGAGCTGGTTCATGGCCGCCATGGTTTCGGCCTCATCGATTCCGGCGTCCATCACAACGAAAGCTACCAGGCGACTCGGACCTCCTTCCGGAGGCGGAACTGCCACCGCCGCCAACTCGCGCACGCCCGGTGCCTTGGCCAGGGCTCGCTCGAGCTCGGCGGCACTCACCTTGATTCCCCCCAGGTTCATGGTGTCGTCCACCCGGCCCTGGGCTTGGTAGTAGCCGGCTCCCAGATTCACCATCTGGTCACCGTGGCGTCTGAGAGGTTCGTTGTTGGGACCGGGGGGAGTGCCGGTGTAGTAGACCTCGGTGTGGTCTTTGTTGAGTAGCTCCTGGGACAAACCGATCGAGGGCGGAATCAGGTAGAGCTCTCCCTCCTCAGCCGGCCGCCCATCCTCGTCGAGAATGCAGACGTCCAGGCCGAGCGCCGGGGTGGCGAAAGCGGCCGGCACTGCAGGTTGGACGACGGTGCCGGTGATGTAGCCGCCCCCGATCTCGGTGCCGCCGCAATATTCGATGACCGGTCGCCCGCCGGCCAAGCCCATGAGGTAGGACATGTCGGCGCCGTTAGACGCCTCGCCCGTTGAGCTGAACGTCCGTATCCGGCTCCAATCGAGGTCCTCCATGCACCCCGATTCCCGCCAGGCCCGCACCATGGTCGGGACTACACCCAGCATGGTCACGCCGACGGACTGCACGAACTCGCCGAATCCCCGGCCGGTAGGCACATCGTCGTACAGCGCCAGCGCCGCCCGGTTGATCAGGGCGCCGTAGATCAACCAGGGCCCCATCATCCAGCCAAGGTTGGTCGGCCAGGCCAGCACGTCGCCCTCGTGGACGTCCTGGTGGAAATGGGCGTCCATGGCGGCCTTGATCGGGGTCACCTGTGTCCAGGGGATAGCTTTGGGCTCGCCGGTAGTTCCTGAGGAAAAGAGGATATTGGTGGCAGTGGAGGGAGGTCCGGGCACCGGATCAAACGGCTCGGCCGGGCCGAGGAAGTCATCCCACGCCAGGTCCCCGGGGCGCGATGGGGTGGAGGTGGAGGGGTCCACCACAATCGCCTTACCGGCTCCGGCAGCTACCACCTTGTCGTACATGGGGTGGGTCTTGCCTGCCCGGGTGAATTGGCCCTGGGTGACTACCGCGGTGGCGTCGGCCAGCTCGAGCCGGGTCCGGATCTCCCCGGCGGCGAAACTGTCGGCGATGGACACCACGACGCATCCGGCCTTGATGATGCCGAGGTAGGCGGCGACCGCTTCGACGGTCATCGGCATTGCGATTGCGATCCGGGCGCCGGGCTCGAACCCGGCCCCACCCACGCCATGGGCGACTCGATCGACGAGCTGCGCTAGCTCCGCGTATGTGAGAGTTGTCCGATTACCTTCCCGCTCGAAATGGATTGCGGCAGCTGCCGGGTCGGCCTGGAAGCAGCTCTGCACGATGTTGAGGAGGGCTCCGGGAAGCCACTCAGTTTCCTGCGGAACGGAATCTCGGGACAGGATCGAATCGGGAGGTCTATCGAACACGATGCCGAGCCGGGTGAGGACCATCTCCCAGAAGGCGGACCGGCTTTCGACCGACCAGCGGTGCAACTCTTGATAACTCGCTAGGCCCAGTTCCCGGGCCACTTCGGTGACGTTGGCGTTTTCGACCGTGGCCTGGTCCGGTGACCACGAGGGCGTCGGGGGGCTGCTCACCGGTCCCGACTCGCTATTCGGGTTTCTGGCAGCGGTCCGGTGGCGATCAGGCAGGCATCCACGCCAGATCGAGGATGGTATTGGTCGGATTGTCCGTCCGGAACCAGGCCCTGATCGGCATGCCGATCTCGGGCTCACCTTCGATCAGGTAGGACATCGGTTTTGTGCACACGCCCTCGATCTCGACGGAGATCAGCGGGCAGGGGGTTGAGAGCTTGAACAGCTCGCCCGGGTATTGGATCGTGGTGTGCGTATAAATGGTTCCCACCTTGGGGAGCTCGATCCATTCGCTGGGCTGCAGGCAATCGGGGCAGTGGGCCCGGGGGGGAAGCCATGCTCGAGGCTCGCAATCCGCGGCAGTGCAGTGAGTGCCGAGCAGCTTCTCGTCTCGCAGAGCCTTGAAGAACGGCGTGAGCCCGCCGTAGCTGTGGATGTGGAACCAATTTTTGGGGTTCTTGATGACGAGTGGGTCGTCACTCAGGACCTCGAGGCCCTGTCCTATTAGCTCGACTGCCATGTTGCTCCTATACGTTCTCGAGAATGGCCACAGACACGTGGCTTCCCGTTCCGGCGTGGCTGATGGCGCCGGCCCGGTTGGCGTTGGGCACCTGCAGATCCTCGATGTCGTCCGGCATGGTCTTGCCAAAGCGCTCCCACATTTTCGGATCGGCGTGGAAGCGGGCCCACTTGTTCTGCAGCTGCCAGAAAAGCTCGATCATCTGGAAGACGCCGGTGGCGCCCACGGCGTGCATGGTGCCGATCAGTCCGCCCGACAGGTTGGTGGGGAGACGTCCTCCCAGGTAGGCATCACCCGAGTCGACAAAATCCCTGCCCTGCCCGTAGGGCCGCAGGCCGACGTCTTCATAGGTCTGGATGTCGGAAATAGTGAATGCGTCGTGAGTCTCCATCAGGTCGAGATCTTCGACGGGGTCGGTGATGCCTGCCATGTTGTAGGCCAGATAGGCCGCCATACGTGCCGCCAGGAACGAGCTGAAACCAGGCCATTCGCGGGTGTCCTTGTAGCCTTTGTAAGTGTCGGGGGTTTCGTTGGGGAGCAGAAGAATTTCCATGTCCCGCCGATCGGCCGTGCGCAACGTGTGGGTGCCGGATGCGATGGCGCTGAGCTTCACGGGGTGGTCTGTGAGCTTGAAGGCCATCTCCTCGTCTGCCAGCACGAGCGCCGCGGCTCCTGTGCTCATGACGCAGCATTCGAGGAACGCCAACGGGTCAGAGACCATGGCGTTGGCGAGAACATCGTCGATGTCGATCCGCATCGGGTTCTGCGAGAACGGGGAAGACACCGCATAGCCGTGGTTCTTGACTGCGATCTTGGCGAGCGTTTCCCGGGGCACATGGTTTTCGTGGATGTAGCGCTGTGCCATGAGGGCGTAATAGGAGGCGTACATCCAGCCCAGCTCGGATTCGAAGTCCTTGTCCGCCGCTGATGCGATGTAGCTGTTACCGACTTTGGTGGGGACCTCATCCATTCGTTCCCATCCCACAACCGGCACGAGGTTGGCGTAGCCGGAAGCGACTGCCAGGGCTCCGGCCAGCACTGCATGGCCTCCGGTGGCTCCGCCGGTCTTGATCTCGATGTTTCCCAACGGATCGAAGCCGAGGTAGTCATGGATCTTGGCCGCCGCCAGCAGCTGATCGCCGAAGTGGTCTGCGAACTGTGAGTAGACGCAGAAGTTGACCAGGCCCTTGAACTCGGCCATCGACACTTTGAGGTCGTTCTCATTGACCGCCATGTTCAGGGCGTCGGCGCACAGCTCAGAGCTGCTTTTTTCCGGGTACCGCTTGCGGAAGTCGGTCATCCCGCCGGCGACCAGGTAAACGGGCTTCTCGAATTTGGGGATGCGGAGGTTGCCGGTCCCGAACTTGATCATTCGCTCTCCAGGATCCCTTCGTTCTTCAGGATGTGACTGTGCATCCCGAATCTAGTCTGGCCGTGACACCCCGGATTCCACAGCCTTCCGGCCGCTCCAACAATCAGCTAGGGAAGTATTGACGTAAGAGTCCGTTGGTGTTTTCGTTGCTGCCGCGTTGCCAGGGCGACTTCGGATCGCAGAAGTAGATCTGGATGCCGGTGTCGACGGTGAACTGAGCGTGTTGGGCCATTTCTTTGCCCTGATCCCAGGTCACCGACCGTCATAGATGCTCGGGGAGCCGCTGAATGGTTTCCGCCAAGCGGTGCGCACCGACTCGGCGGTATTGCCATTGGGAAGCGGGAAGAGCATCACATAGCGGGTGGCACGTTCGACCAGGGTGCCGATGGCGGTCTGTCTCTTTCCCATCAACAGGTCACCTTCCCAGTGACCCGGCACCGCCCGATCCTCAACCTCGGCGGGACGCTCGGAGATCATCACCGGATCCACAATCTGGCCTTTGCCCGTCGGGGCTCTCCTGGTGGCTGGTCGGCGGATGGCCCGGCGGGTTCGTAAACACCGAGTCAGCTCGTGACGCAGCCCACCTTTGCCCTGCACAAACAGCGATAAGTAGATGGTTTCGTGTGACACCCGCATCTCCTCAACCCCAGGGTATGTGTCTGTGAGCCACCCTGAGATCTGCTGCGGAGACCACCACTGGGCCAGCTTCTCCTCCACCACGACCCGCAGCCTGGTGTTGACAGCCAATTTGGTGGTCTTAGGACGTCGAGCCCGCCTCAGGGCAGCCCGATCCGCTCGCTGGGCCCGATGCCGATGCCGGCCCCCATTGCGTGCCACCTCCCGGCACACCGTCGACGGTGCCCTACCCAACCGACCGGCGATCTGACGCAGAGACTCCCCAGCAGCCACCCCCCGAGAAAGATCTCTTCCCGCTCAATAACCGATAGATGCCGGGGATGTCGCCGCCGTGGAACCGGACGAACGCCACCGCAATCCTCGATCAAAGGTCCGCACCGACGACGACTCTCGACCCAACCGGCGTGCGATCCAACGCATCGCCTCACCGCCCTGCCAACGATCCCACACCTCAGCCTTCTCCAACTCCGTGAACCGCATCACCAACCTCCTCAACAACAGACATCCACTCTCGCCGAAGATGTTGCATCCACCCCCCGAGACCACAGCACATATAGAGCGGTTTCAGAAGCGCACATCGCTGGTTCCCGGATGCTTTCTAGTGACTGTTCTTTAGGTGGCCGAGCGTGATTATGCGCTAGCCGGTGGGGCCCCGTCCCCGGTGATGGCAGAAGGTTGTGGTTGGCCCGGTACCTACGAGTGGCTGCTTTTGAGATTCGACGACAACGCCGCTGAGCTACGCTGGCCGTGCTGTCCTGGCAGGAGGCATCTCGTGGTGGCAAGAAACACCGCACATACCGATCTTGATTAATGACTGGCCAGGTTGTCATCCCGAGTCGTTTCAACGGGCCGGCCAACTCTGGTAACGGCGGCTACGCCGCGGGTTCTCTGGCGGCGTTTGTAGAGGGGCCAGCCGAGGTGCGACTGCACGTACCGCCGCCACTAGATCTGCCTTTACGGGTGGAAGAGCACGATGGCCACTTCCTGGCGTTTAATGGTGATGCTCTGGTGATGGAGGCCACATCCACAGAGTTGGAAATGGAGCTGCCCGACCCAGTTCCTTTTGACACCGCACGGGAGGCCACAGCTGGTTTTCCCGGCTGGTCGTTTCATGCCGCCCCCACCTGTTTCGTGTGCGGGCCTGATCGCACAGCACCGGACGGGCTACGGATCTTCCCCGGCCCAGTGGCCGAGCGCCAGGTGGTAGCAGCACCGTGGGAGCCTTCTGAGTCCCTCGGCGGTTCGGACGGGTTGGTGGCTAACACTGTGGTTTGGGGGGTGCTCGACTGCCCGGGAGCGTGGGCTGCAACGGCAGCCGATCCAGTGGGGATGCCTTATTTCCCGGCGTTAGGAACCATGACCGCAATGGTTGACGAATCTGTGCGCGTCGGTGAACGCCTCATAGTCATGAGCTGGCACAACGCCACCGAGGGGCGCAAGCTCCGCACCGAGGCGGTTCTTTATTCCGAAGATGGGACAGTCAAGGGTCGAGCCCGCCACATCGAGATAAAAGTACCCGCCGCATGGGCGGAGCAAGCCTGAGCCCATCGACCTTGCACACCGACGGGGCCGATCGGCTGCGGGGAGTTGGGGCTCGGCTAGCGCGGTCCATACCACCCTGATCACTAGCGTTAACGCCCCGGTCGCTTAACCGCACATATCGAGCGGCCTAACCCCGCTGGAGTTCCCCCCCCGTGAGCCGGACACCCTGATAATGGGTGAGGCCCGGAAGGGAGCCCAAACCAGGAACAACGCTTTGAGCCTGGCCCGGGCAACCGAAAACTGACCCCGAGCAGCGTGCTGGAGTGTAGGTTTGCGGAATGCAGGAGTGGCTGCGGGACCGGTGGCAGAAGTTGACGACCAAGCCATGTGACGGCTGCGGAGAGCGGGTGTCGGTCAGTGCATACCGCAAGACCGGAAGGTCTCGGAAAGTCAACCTGTTTTTTGGTTATGACGTGGAAATGGAGTGTCCACACTGCGGCGACACCTTCTGGGCCAGGAAGTAGGCCTTCCACCAACGCCGGCCCTCCGGCCTCTTCAGTCGAGCTCGGGCCCATCGGGATATATCCGGAGAGTCAGTCGGTTTTGCGGCCACTGAGGTAGAAGGTGGCAACATCACCCTTGCCCTTCAAGGCGGTTTCGCCACGCGGCTCGACGTCGTAATCGAACCGGAGGACCCGGGCGACGGACTCTGAAATGTGGATTGTGCCGGGGTCCGCGCTGCTCTCCAACCGGCTGGCCAGGTTCACGGTGTCGCCCCAGACGTCGTATACGAACTTGTGAGTGCCGATGATGCCGGCAATCACGGCGCCGGTATGGAGGCCGATGCGAATACCCAATTGATCGTGTTCGTCGGATTTTTCGCTGACCGTGCGGAGCATTTGTAGGGCGAGATCCGCAGCGGCCTCACAATGGTCGGGTCTCGTCTCCGGCAAACCGGCGACGGCGAGATACGCATCGCCGATTGTCTTGATCTTCTCGACGCCGAGCGCTTGGGTGTGCGCGTCGAACTCCGAGAAGACAGCGTTGAGGGCACGGACGACCCGCTTGGGGGGCGTCCGCGCGGACGCCTCGGTGAATCCTACGAAGTCGGAAAAGAGCACAGTGACGTCGTCGAACCGGTCGGCGATCTCTTCCTCGCCACAGCTGAGCCGCTCGACGATCTGTGCAGGGAGGATGTTGAGTAGCAGGCGCTCAGATTTGGCCTTCTCGGCGTCGAGGTCGTCCATGGCCGCACGTAGCAATGAGGCATTCTGCTGCTGGTATTGCTCCTGGCGTTCCATGTTTCCCTGCAGCTTCGTCAACCTGCGTTTTAGTGCCTCGTTCTCGCGCTGGAGGCTTTCGAGCGTCGGCTGAGGTTCCTGGCTCACGTACCCAACAGCACGGTGACGCACGTCTCGTTGTGGAACCGGATGTCACGATTGGTGCCGAGAGGGGCAATCTCGCCGAACGCGTAGAACCCAATGACTGGCAGGTCCTCGCCGAGTTTGTCACGCACCTGATCGATTTCCGCTCCGGTTC
>Ga0255057_10000803_pt1 | contig 18085 bp, 18 predicted proteins | sample Cases_109_6_MG_FD_189022 | JGI IMG/M metagenome (GOLD analysis project Ga0255057, IMG submission 189022) | Seawater microbial communities from Amundsen Gulf, Northwest Territories, Canada - Cases_109_6 | ecosystem: Environmental > Aquatic > Marine > Gulf | place: Canada: Northwest Territories... | reverse complement strand
CCTTCAACTGCACGACAGACGACTCCAGGTCCTGCAGGTTCGACCGCGTCGCCAGCAAGAAGTTGTCGATGTCGGCGTCGCCACCCATGATCTTGAGCGTCACGGTCTGCTGTGTGAACGTCGGCGTCGACTCCGTCCACGAATCGCCGACGTCGAAGAAGTCGGCGGACGGCGCGACGTCTTCACGGTTGTAGGTGAGACCGTTGCCGACGATCTCGATGAACGGCAGCCGTTGCAGGATCGGCGAATCCTTGATGATCGTCTCGACGACTCCCGTAAGCAGTACGTCGTTTGAAAGCTTGGCTGCTTCAGCCATTGTCAGGGCCATGGGCGCTACCTCCTCGGTGCAGGGTGAGATTAGTTGCTTCGGAGGGCAGGATAGAACATATGTACGAGTACTGCAAGAGGTAAATGGCAGTATCGTGCTGTGCCCCGGCGCTTGCCTGGGCCACCCTTCCCCGCTCGTCCTGAGGCTCTCGTAGGACGAGCGGCGGTACAACCTCCTATCACCGAACGTGCCTCCCCTGCACCATCCCCCCACCCGCATTACAATAAACATAACCCATGGCAACACACGCGGGCGCATTCGAACTCACCGAGCCGGTCCCGGAGCTGACCAAGCCCCGGCTGGTGATGGCGCTTAGCCCCTGGATCGACGTCGGCGCCGTCGGCTCCGGCGCGCTCAACTTCCTCGAAAAGGCCTGGGACGCCCAGCCCCTCGCCAAGCTCGCCCGCCCCGGCGACTTCTTCGATTTCACGCGCTACCGCCCCATGCTCCGCCGCAACGACGGCGTCCGTGAAATCGATCTTCCCAACACCTACTTCCGCCACGCCAAGGACGCCACCGGCGGCGACTGGATCTTCATGCATGGCCTCGAACCCCACAACCGCGCCGAGGACTACCTCGAATCCATCATGGCGGTCACCGAGCGCTTCGGCGTCGTCGAGAACCTGCTCATCGGTTCCTTCTACGGTCCGACGCCCCACACTCGGCCGCCGCTCGCCTACGGCGAGGCCAGCGACGAGGCCGCTCTACAGCGCCTCCGCAACTCCGGCGCGCAGTCCAGCGCCTACGAGGGCCCGACCACCATCCTCGCGCTCGCCACCGAGCAGGCGTACTCGAACGGCATCGAGACGACGCGCATCATCCTCCAGCTCCCCGCTTACGCCCAGCTCGAGCAGGACTACCGCGGCCTTCAGAAGATGCTGGAGATGCTCGCGGACTTCTACGGTTTACCGCTCGACCTCTCGAAAGTCGGCGACGAGGCCACCCGCCAGTTGGCGATGATCAACGAAGCCGTCGACGCCGACTCCCGCCTTCAGCGCTGGGTGCAGGAGATGGAGACCGCCTACGACGCCGCCGCCAGCGCGCCCGAATCGACGGGCGAACCGACGCCCCTACTCTCCCCGGAACTCGAGGACTTCCTCCGCGAAGCCCAGCGCCCGATGGACGACCAGGAGTCCGCCTAGCCCCGAGCCCAAAGGAGAAGCCCATGCACCAGTCGGCACCACCTCGCCCCCTAATTACCCCCGCCTCTTGTCACGCACGGTCCCCTGACTTAGCGCCCCTCCCGCTCCGCCCGCTGCTGCAACCCCAGCGAAATCTTCTCCGTCGGCGATAGCGACGACACGTCCGGCGCACGTCGCGTCGGCGACCCCGGTGGCACCCGCGCCGAACGCTTTTCGGCTTCAGCGTCGTCCTCGATCTTCTGTCGCAGTTCGCCCACCACCCGCTGCGCCGACTCGAAGTCGCGCTCGATCTGCTCCAGCGAGTCAGATTCGGGTACCAACTCCTCCGGGACCTCCGGCGCAGACGCCAGGCGGGTCGCCCGGTACTTCACCGTCGCCTCCCGCAGTTGGACGCGGGACGTCTCCAGGTCAGCTTGTGTCTGCTCCAGCTCCTGACGGGCGCTCTCGCTCGCCGACTCCGCCTCCGCGATCCGGCTCCCCGCCACGTCCTCCGCCTCCCGCAGGCGTGTTAGCTCCGCCTCGCTGTCGGTGAGGCGCTCCTGCAGCGTCGCCGCTCTCGCCTCCGCGTCGGCCGCGCTCGATTGCAGCGTCTCGATCTGCGCTTGTGCTTCGCTTAGCTGTTCCTCGAAGTTGATGTCGTCTGACATGGGCGCCTCCTTCTGCTCGCGTTGTGATCGTCAGAATAGAACATATGTTCTCTACCGGCAAGAGTCATCTGGCACACATCGATACGCATTCACGCGGCGCAGAGAAGTTCGTTGATCGCTGGGTGCGTCAGCGTTGGCTCAAGTAGGCCCGACAGGTATACTTTCCCGCAAACCTGCTCCAGCATGGAGCGATCTGACAGCCGCCAAGCGAGCGATCCGGGAGGGGTCATATGTCAATCGTTCAGCGCATCATCTTTCTCGGCTTTGCATTGGCTCTGCTGGCCGTAGTCGCCGCCTGCGGCGACGATGACGACTCCTCCAGCCTCACGCCGGTCGATGACGGCAGCATCACCATCACCAGCGATGACGGCAAACTGACCCTGGTGATCCCGCCCGAAGCCATGGACGACGATGTCCCGATCACCATCACCTCTGTACCCCTCGCGGAACTCCCAGAGGACCTTCAAGTCGTGCAGGGAGCCGGCGACGGCTACCTCCTGGAGCCGTCAGGCCTCGAGTTTAGCGAGCCTGTCACCGTCAGTCTGGAGCTGGACCGTGCTGAGCTTGATGATGAGCCCGAGGATGGTATCGCAGCGTACGCTCTCGTCAGCCTGACTGAGGACGGTGAGCGGGAGTTGCTCGACGGACTGGTGACGGAGGCAACACTGGGTGAGGAAACAGTTCTCGCGAGCGGCGAGCTCAGCCACTTCAGCTGGATCACCCGGACGAAGGGCTCCTTGGTAGTGTCCCTGGAGGAGAAGCCGAGGGAACAGGCGGTAGGCGCCACCTTCACGGCTAAGGGAAGCGTCGGCAACGGCGATCTTAGCGATACCATCAAGCTGGAAGACCCTAGCGGCACGTTCCTGGCGTTCGGCACTGTTTCAACGTCGGGTAATGCGACCTTTTTTCGTTCTGGTCTGATCAGTCGCGGCGAAAAGGCTGAAGGAACAGGGACGTTCCGTTGCGACGCGCCCGGTTTGGGCACCTACAGCCTTCGAGGCAAGACGACCAGCGTGGTCGTGGTCGAAGGCGAGTTTGAGGACACGCCACTCTCGGTAGTGGTGGATGGTGTCGTCGAATGCATAGCGCCGCCCACGCCTACGCCCACTACCACGGCGACGGCCGAAGCGCCCATGCCGACTTCGACATCCGGCACATCCGCGGACCCCGACGGAGATGAAATTTATTTGGACGATCCCACCGATGATGCGACCGACTGCGCTACTGGCGAAAGCGTGGTCGATCCGGCAGTCGAAATCAGCGGAGTCAGCCTATTGAAGGATGGGGAGGACATCGTCGTGGAGGTCGTCACGGTTCAGTCGCCGGAGAAGAGCTTCCTTGACTTCAGCGCCGCTTTCCGTGTGTTCTTAGGTAGCTTCGGAGCCCTGGCCGAAATTCACGATGGACAGTCGGAAGAAGGTCTCTTTGACAGCGATGGGGGCATCATCCCCGGCAGTGATGATCACGTCACCTGGACGAATGGCGGCGTGAGCTTCCACTTCCCCGATGGCGGTTCCGTGAGCAAGGGTTCACCCATCTTGGTCGAGACCTTTCACACGAAGACTGAAGGGGGCGCCGTGAACTGCGATACGTTTACGGACGTGTATTCGTGCTTCGGCAGGTGTGACGACTGATCGGACCACCGATCTTAAGGCAGCGTCAATGACAAAGGGCGGCCACCGCGGGCCGCCCTTTGTCATGTCCCCCACTGGCCGTCTAGCTTGTCCCGTCCGCAATCGCTGTAGCTTCCTCCTGCCACCTTCGCCACTCAGCGTCCGGGTCCGCCACGTCCAGCAACCCGGCAGCCGTCCGGCGCGAATGAATCCCTGCGCTCACGAGCCGCGCCTCATCTTGGACGAGACGCGAGCGGTCTTGCGGTAGAACCGGGCCCCAGACGATCCGCGACCTGTACGCCTGTCCTGAGCCCTGTCGAAGGGAGCCGAACGACTCGCCGGTCTGCTGCTCCAGAATCCGTAAGATCATCTCGTTGCGGCGCCGGAACGCTACTCCGCGGATCAACCGCTTTCGCTGTACCTTCTTCAGCAGCGGATCGAGCTCCATCTGAAGCGCGACGCCGGACAGAGCCTGCTTCGTCTCGCCGAACGCGCTCCGCGGCACCTCCGCCAGATCGTGGAACGCCCGCAGCACGAGGTTCGCGTAGTCCACGTGCAGACTGACCCCGCCGCCCTGAAGCAGGTCGAGCAGGTAGGCACGCGCCTTTTCCGGGATCTCCCACACCGCGCCCGGCTGCACCGCGATGTCCTCCGCGTCCGTTACGTTCTCGAGGACCGCGATCGGATTCCCCGACAACTCGAGGATCATCGATAGTTGTGAGATCACGCGGTTCAGCTCACGCAACGGTTCCTTCAGGCTCGCCAGGTCGGACACGCCCCAGAACTGCTTCGGCTCGCGAATGTTCGGGTAGACGATGAACGGTATGAACCCATTCGGGTTCGGCCGGTCCTCGATTCGCGCCTCGTCCAACCAAAGCTCGAAACCCTCCTCCGTCCACACCTCGATGACCGTGTACGACGGCTTGCGCGTTGGTACTGGTCCGTACAGTCGCTCCGCTTCCTCCCGCGTCAGGGAGTAGCGTGAGGCGACCCGCCAGACTTGTGACGGATCGTCGCCGGCCCATGATACGAACAGCCCCTGTACGTCCGGCGCGGTGACCCGCACTCGCTCAGCGGACTCGTCCCAGATCACCTTGTACGCTGCGTCTCCGAGTACCGAGCAGTCGATCTCGTTGTCGAAGTCAAGCTGCTCGAGGTGATTCGATTCGTAAACATCTCTCAGCGCCGCCTCCGCCCGCCGCGCTCGTTCGGCGGATCCCTCTTCCCCGTCGACCGGATCGACGACGAACGAGACGCCCGACATCGCGTACGATGCCGTCTTCTCGATCATGGCCTTTGCGTAGTTGAACGTGAGCCGGCGGTCCCGTCGACGACGAGGCTCGCTCCACTGGCTTCCCTGATAAAACTCCAGGTGTTCTCGGTACAGGCGAAACCGTTCGGCGTCGGCTTGTTCCAATTCCTGTGGGATCGGGGTCGATCCCGTCGTTTCGGGCGACGTTAGCACCGTCGCTGCCATATTGACCTCCTATAGTCTTCAGCTGGGGCGATCTGCGAGGCGAATTCGGGGCTACGGAACGTAAGCGAAGATCATCCAGAGTGCTCCGCTTGTCAGCGCCAGATATCCAAGCGTCTGGAGCGCCGCTCCGACTACGCTATGCGCAGCGGGATTCGATGTGCTCTCCAGCATCACGCCCCGGGCGCCGCGACGGTTTCGGGGCGCGTATCGCCGTGACCTTCCGGCTTTGTTGTGCCGTCTTGCGACTGCCGAGGACCCGGAAAATGGTCCTTCTAGATACCCTGTACTGGCCTGCGAGTTCATCAACTGAAGCTCCTTTCCTCCGTAGCGACACTATTTGCCGGTCTCGGTACTCGTTCAGCAAAGCCCGGAGACCTCCCGGCTCCTCGTAGCGGCATCGCGGCAGCGGGCACGTCAGGCAATTCGAGTGCACGTCGCATCCCTTGTCCCGATACCGTGTGAATTCGGGCAGCGCGTCCGAGCGCGCCCGCTTGCTTACCAGCCCGTGTGTTGCCGGGGCCGGCGGCGGGAATGCTCCGATCTTTGGCGCCGATGTTTCGGCTACTGCTGTGACTGACATGGTCGCCCCCTTTCCTGAGTGCATGGGTGGTTACTCCTGGACCCGCCCGCGTGCGATGCGAGGGCTTGTGTCCAGATATCCTCCGGCCTCTACGGCCATTGCGAGGCTCATCAAATAGTCGTCATGGCCTTCTGACGGATCGACGAAGAAGTTGATCTGGCGGGACGGACGGTAGGCCGCCCGCGCGGTCTCCATCTCGCGCCAGAACTGCGAATATTCGCTGGAGCCGTCAGCTGCGTATGTCTTCAAGCGGCCGCCGTTCACTGCCGCCAGCAATCCGTAGCCGAGGCCCGACTTCGATTCGGCGCTGAACTTTAGCGCCTGCACGACATCCGCTCCCAGCGCACCGGCAAGAAGTCGAGCCATCGTCTCGCCCAGACCGGTGGCATCTACAACCACTCGTTTCACCTGCCAGACGTTCTTCAGCAGGTCCGCGAGCCGCGCGAACAGTGCGTCGTGCGGCGTCCCGGCGTGCTTGACGTGGTCGACGACCTCCAGCCGCGGTTCCTGGACGATGGCGTCGGCGGTGGGCGGTACCACACGCGCGATCGTGAGGACGGTCGCGTCATGGTGTCTGTTCGCGCTGCCGTCCCAGTCTTGACCGCCGAGATCGAGCCCCGCGACGTACGTCTCACCGTCGCTCGGCGTGTGTCGCCTCTGGTGTCGCCCCTGCAGCTGCGCTCGCTGGCTCCCGCTAAATAGACGGCCCTTCCCGACGATCGTCTTAAGCGCGTATTGCGTACGGAATAGGGGATGGTCATCGCCCAGCCGCGCGCGTTCCCCTTCGACGTATCGGGCGTAGGCTGGATTCGTCTCTGCCGCTTGCGTCCAGTCCGCGCTGAAGTGCCGTTGGATGCCGTCGCGCCGCTCAAGCTCTAGGTTGTGCTGGGCGGCTCGTTCGAGCAGGGTCGAATCGTCCCACGGCGTTCCGTAAAAGACCGTCGTTGCGCCCGTCGATGACGCCATCGGGCGGAACTCCCGGTCGAACTTGTCGCTCTCGACGTCTTGTGCTTCGTCTACCTCTAGGAGCAACCCGGCGGTGTGTCCCACGACGTTCGCCGACGGCTCGGCCGACAGAAACAGCATCCTCGCCTGGCCCAGGCGCACACTTCGGCCCTGATCTCGCGTCGCCATCGACTGCAGGCCCGCTTGCACCACGTGGCTCCAGAGCCGCCTTAGACTCACCTTGCCCTGAGGATCGAACGTCGGCGCGCACTTGACGCCCTCTACCGGCCGTCGTGCGTGCTTCAGAAGGAGGAACAGCTCGATCTGCGCCGAAAGCTCGTTCTTTCCCGCTTGGCGCGCCATCACGACCGTAAACGTCAGCCCGCGGCCGTTCACGACCGAGTCGACGATCGCTTTGCCGGCCTCCGCCTGGTAGGGGCGAAGGGCTGGCAGCTGGGGCGTCCGGACGAACGCTTCCGCTGTGTCGATGTCTGGCTTGAGTGTTGCTGGTGGTATTGACATTTCGTTCGTTCTCGTTCCGTCCTACTGCGCCAGCTTCAGGACCACTTGCGTGACCACCGCGCCAAGGACCACGAAGATCAGACCGTTGATGCGTCCCCGTAGTTCGCCGGCGTCTCGCTCAAGGCCGCTGAGGCGCTCCTCAACCGAGGCCCGAAACGCCGCTGCTGAGATACGGCTTGCGACTTGAGTCGTGTCATTGGCATCGTCTTCCTTGCGAAACCTGCGGACTGCTCGTTCGAGTTCATCTGTCATTAAGAACAAGTGTGCGAAACAACTGTGCGACCGATAATAGAACGGGCGTTCTGAGATGTCAAGAGTTTTCGAGCGGAAAGTAGAACGAATTTTCTAACTATTGAATCTTTGACCAGTTATGTGGTCTGTCTCGTGGTGCGGCTGTGTGGCGCCGCAGGTACCTGGGGTTGCGCCTGGAGCCTATCGGAACTCAGCGACGCCAACCTTCCGGTACGGATCACCTCAAGCCGCAGCAGCGCCGGTTGAGCCTCACGCGACTTCTTCCTCGACTGGGTCCCGGGCGAGATCTACTACACGCCGCCTTAGCATCACGCCGGCGGCAGCAGCTGGTCGCCCAGATTGTTCAGCACTGCCGTGATGCTCTCTGCCAGCTCGCCCTTGGCCTTCGGCGAGAGGCGATACTGTGCCGCTACTGCCTTTACGAGCATGTTTACCCCTCCCACGATCAGTGTTAGATCATCCGGGCGCTCGTCGATCGCCGTCATCAGCTTCACGCGCAGCATCGCGATCTCATCTGCCAGCCCCTCTACCTGCTGCGCGGTTTCGAGCGCTTCTTGCTCGGCTTCAGTCAGCGATCCGCGGTAGAGATTCCGAACGCTCGCTCGTTTCGCAACCTTGGGCTGCTCCGTCGTGTTGTCAGCCACGGCGGGGCCGTCTGCTTCCGCTCTGTCGCCGTCGATGGCTGACCTGCGGGCCAGGCTCCTCCTCATCCTCGATCAGCTCGAGCATCGCCTCTACCGTCTCCGGCGGCAGAGCTTCGATCGCCCTCTGCATGCCGATGAGGAGGTATAACGCCGCCACCTCCCAGTTCTCCTCTTTTATGGCGCTGGCCAACCTGTTCACAAGATCACCCCAATCGTCGTGCCAGTCGCCGCAAGATCAGCAGCGACATCGCGACCGTCCCCGCTACCAGACACAGACGCGCCCACACGAGGCGCTCGGTCGCGATCGTCTCGGCACTCGTCAGCGCAAGCGCGCCAAGAACGGCGCTCTCCAGCAGTACGCCCGCCGAAATCAGACAAAGCACCGCCGCCGCAAGCCTTCGTGCGGAGCGCTCGTCTGTGTCCAGTGAGCGCGTCAGAAAATACGCCAGGTTCAAAGCCGAACACACCGCCGCGGCCGAGTCCAACGCCACGGCGCTCGCACGCCATGTGAGATACAAAAAAGCCTCCCATTCCATACACCTCGGGAGGCTCACGATAGAACATATGTGCTAGTCCGTCAATAGTCTAATGGCTCGGAGCGAAGCTAAGGCACTAAGAAGTCTGGCTCCTCCATCTGCTCGACGCACGACAGGTCGAGGTTGGACTCAGGACTCGTCAGAAAACGGCGCATGATCGACTGTGGGCACAAGCCAGAAACGCTGACGGCGTGCCCCAGCCCCGGAAACTGGACGAACGTGCTGTTCTCCAGATTCGCCGCCGCCGCGACTCCCCAGCTCGGCGGCGTGATCGGGTCCCATTCGCCCGCCATAACCAACGTTGGAATGCCGCTCACGACAGGTTCGTTCTCGATGCCGTCAGCGGCCTCGTCGGTCCACACTGCGCAGGTGTCGAAGAACCCGTCTGTTCCGGCGAAGAGGTACTCCGCATACGCCGGGAACTGGGCAGCCGCCTCGAACACCGTCTCCTCTGACGTGAACGTAGCCTCCTCGTAACACTGCACAGCCAGGTGCATCCCGCCAGTGAAGAAGTCGTCCTGCGCCTGGAAGAAACTCAGCAGGTCTGCCAGGATCTCGTAGTCACCGTTGCGCACGTCGAACACCATCCGCGGAAGGATCGGGAACGCTGTTTCGTCGTACAGAGACTGGAACATCGCGCCGATCAGAGCGTCCCCGTCGATTAACGCTCCCGCGATAACCTCTCCCGTGAACGGGTTTTGCAGGTCTGTCGTCACCGGGTTCGCCTGGAGTCGCTGCGATTCCTGGATCAGCACCTGTTCCAGACCGGGGTATGTTCCCGCACACTGCAGATCCACGTTGCACTGGTCGAAGAGCACGTTCAGCGCCCGAACGGTGTTGGCGGGGCCCTCTCCGTACAGATCGACTTCCGGCGGATAGACCGAATCCAGAACCATACTACGGATCCCGTCTGGATGGTCCCGTGCGATCGTCAATGCCAGCCTCGTGCCATACGAAATCCCGTACAGGTTCCACTCCTCGTACCCCAGGATCCGCCGTAAATCCTCCACGTCCGCGGCGTTCTCGGCGCTGTTATACGCGTCCAGATCCACCCCATCGCTGATCAAGCGGTCGCGGCACTGGCCTGAGGCGCCCGCGAAGAGTTGTGCGAGCTCCTCCTCGGTCAGCTCTGCGGCTATCGACTCCTCGGAAGCGTCGTCGATCTCCGGACAGTTCAGCGCAGGCTCGGACAATCCCACTCCCCGCTGGTCGAACATGATCACGTCGCGGTCGAACAGCAAATCCGCGAACGAGTCGCCGAAGCCCAGCGATAACGTCTCAAGCGTGTTGCCGCCCGGCCCGCCGTCCAGGTAGATGACCGGGTCGTCGGACGGCGAATCACTCGTCGACTTGAAGATCGCAACGTGAATGCGTATCGTTTCCGACTTCGGGTCGCCGCGGTCCTCTGGCACGACCAGGTCGCCGCAAGTCGCGTCTTGCCCGTCCGGAACTTCGAACCGGCAACCGCTGAACGTGAAGGACGCGTTAGGTGTCGCCGTCGGCGTCGCGGATGGTTCAGGTGAGGGACTGGCGCTCGGCGTCGGCGTAGCGTCCGAGCCGCCACTCGTACAGGCGATCGCGACCAGAAGCAGAGGAACGATGACTAGCAGAAGGGCGCGCGCCGGTTTCATCTGCAGTAAGGGAGTTGGCTGGGCCTAGCCCTCAACGCCCAACTGCCGTCCGCCTAAGCAATGCAGGTGCAGGTGGGGGATCGTCATCCCTGCCGCCTCGCCCACGTTGAACGCCAGCCGGTAGCCGCTTTCGGCGATACCTTGTTCTGCAGCGACACTGGCTGTCGCCTCGAACATCCGCCCCAGGAGCTGACCGTGTTCGGCCCGCAGCTCCCGCGCCGTCGGGATGTGCTCCTTCGGGATCATCATGAAATGCACCGGCGCGCGCGGGTTTATATCTCTTATGGCGAACACAAGATCATCGTCGTACAAAGGGTCGGTCGGTATCTCGCCATCGACCATCTTGCAGAAAAGACAATCGGCCATCGCCAGCTCCTTTCGGGAGCCAATTGTAGGCGATAGCTGATCGCGAGTGTAGTCGGGGCCGCTCGCGGCCAGACGCTTGCCCGTCTGGGTCCGCCCGTCTGGGGGCCCGTTTCTACGCGTTATTCGGACCCGAAGTCGAAACTGAGCTCTTCATCGAAGAGACCTTCGAACAGCTCCGCGAATGACTTCGCGTCTGTGGGCGGGCTCGGCATCGACACATCCTGGTTGTAGTCGAAGAACTTGAACACCATTTCGAAGGCCGCTGATTCGCCCTCGAAGTCGAGGGCGAGGTTCGCCTCTATCCGGTGCGGAAGGAACGTGTCCGTATCCACCCAGAGGTCCATCACCATCGGCTCAGTGAAAGCGTCCACCGGAATGTCGCCGAACCCGAACGTGTCGCTCTCGCCGAACGCCTGAGCCACTGCATCCATGGCGTTGCCCGTGTCAACCGTTACCCGGTAGTGACGGAATGTGCCGCCGTCGATTGATTCTTCACCCAGATCTTCGACTTCGTCGCCCACGCCACCCATGAACAACTCGTAGTCGAGCGGCGAGTGCGTGTCGAAGATACTCTCGAACGTCTCGATCTCCGCGCCGAGCTCGTCAGCCGACATAACGAACCAGCCGCCCAGGAACGGCATGTTGAAGTAGATGTCTGTGCCCAGAGCGAGGACCTCAAGCGATCCCAGCTCGCTAAAGTCAATGATCGACGCATCGCCGGTGTCGATGTCTATCGTCATGTAGACCTTGTCCGGCGACTCGAACGCGAACTCTCCATCGACGCCCATGGCGAAGTCCGCCATGTCGATGTTCATCAGGAACTCAGCCCGCATCGACTCGACGTTCTGCTCGAACTGCTTCACCGACGCGCCAAGCACGTCCGTCGCGTTCGACACCACCACGTCCGAAAGCGATCCGCCGTTTGGCTGGTTCGACGTCAGGCCACCTGACGATCCGCCGTCCTCGTTCGACGTCACGCCACCTGACGATCCACCGTCGTCCCCATCACTGACCGCGCTGCCGTTGTCGCCGCCGCAAGCCACTGCCAGGGCTAGTACGAACGCGAGAAGGAATACCGGAATCGTCCTAAGAAGCTTGTTCATGAAAGTAGTCTCCTCGCGTCTGATGGCGTGCATGTTCAAGAAGTAAGAGTGCAGATGTCGGTTGACTCGTTACAACTGCCAGTGAGAATGTGCCAAGCCTTAACAGTCGAGCGCGACGCACTAAGGCCCTTCGGCGGGCGTAGTTGCATCTTCCGGATCTGGGGCGTTCAGCTCGTCCTCGGCCTGTGCCTCGAGTGCCAGCGGCGGTGAAACGTCGTTCTCCGCGTTCCACGGCGCTCGTTCAAGTGCGATGTAGACGATTAGTAAGGTGGCAGCTACGAAAATCATCAGCATCGATTCTGAATACGGCGTAAGCCTCGGCTGCCTCTTGTAGTACGTGCTGTCGTCCACCATTTGGCCTCCCTTACGACGCCGAGTCGCGCGCGTCCGCTACCCTTACAATGGACAACGACATGACATCAGAATCGGTACGGAGCATCGCAATCGTCGGCGCCACCGGCTTCACCGGCCGCCTCGTCGCCGGAAAGCTCGCCGCGCGCGACGTGCCTTTAACGCTGATCGGACGCAACCAAGAGCGTCTAACCGACGCGGCGCAGGGCATCGAGCGCTGCGAAATCCGCCCGGTTGACACCTGGGACGAAGCCACGCTCGCCGAGGCGATATCCGGCTCCGGCGCCGTCGTCGCCTGTGCCGGGCCCTTCGTCAGTGCTGGCGGTCCCGTCGTCCGCGCTGCCGTGCGAGCCGGTGTACCGTATTGCGACTCGACCGGCGAACAACCGTTCATACGCTACGTCTTCAACAAACTGGATGCCGAAGCTCGCGAGGCCGGCGTCGCGCTCGTGCCGGGCTTCGGCTACGACTACGTGCCCGGCGATCTCGGCGCGGCCATCGCCGCCGAGGGTCTCGGACCGCTCAGCAGCGTCGATGTCGTCTACGTCCTTGAGTCGATCGGCACGAGCCGGGGCACCCGCGTCAGCGCGATCGAGATGCTGGGGCGCGCCGGATACGACTACGCGAACGGCAGCCTTCGCCGCGGGCGCATCGGCGCGCATCGTCGCACCGTCGAGACTCCGCTCGGACGTCGGACCGGCGGCTCAATCCCCGCCGGCGAGGCGATCACCGTGCCGCGTCATCTCGATGTCGATACGGTCGTTACGTATATGTCGATGCCGGGCCCCGTCGGCCCGTCCTCGCCGCTCGCACCGGTGGCAGCGCTGCTACTTTCCGTTCCCGGTGTCGGCGCCGTGCTTAAACGGGCAGTCGCTGCCGGTCCCGAGGGACCGAGCGACCGCGAACGTGAGGGACGAGTCGTCGTACACATCCAGGCCACTGCTCGCGACGGCAGCCAACGCGCCGTCCTCGTCGAGGGCCGCGACGTCTACGGCTTCACCGCCGACGCGCTAGCGGAACTCGCCGTCCGCTTCGCCGACGGTCGGGTCGCCTCCGATGGGATCGGGGCTTGCGCCCCCGCGCAGGTCGTCGAGCCGCGCGAGTTCCTCGAAGCGACGGGCTTTTCAGTCCGCGAAGTCGAGCCGGAGTAGGCAGCAGAATGAGCAGGGGAGCCACATCGATCTAGAGTCTTTCGAGCGCGATCGGGTCAGGTTGTTCGCCAGCTACGGATTCCAAGGAGAGAGTCGATGGGCAGAAGGTGGTGACGGGCGTTCGACCTACATGATCGCGAGCGGGGAAGGGTCCGTGCCAACCGTCCTAGTGCACGGCGGATTGTCCGAGGCTAGTGAGTGGTGTTTGGTCGCTGGGAACATTCCCGGCCGGGTTGTCATCCCCGATAGGCCCGGCTGCGGACTCACGTACAAGCTCGATTACGGCGGCATAGACTACCGGACTGACGCGCTTGCATGGATGGAGGACCTCATCGAGGACGTCGGCGCGGAGCAGGTGAATCTCGTTGGCGGCTCGATGGGCTGCTACTTCTCCATGGTCTATGCGCTGGCCCATCCCGAGCGTACCCGAAAACTTATCCTTGTGGGCGCTCCGGCGGGCCTGCATCGACCGATTCCGTTGTTCGTGCGACTCATGGCTACCCCCCTTCTCAGTTCGATCATCCGGAGACTGAAAATAACGGATCCGGAGGCGCTTCGGAAGCAGGTGTTTCCGATGCTGACCGCGAACCCCGAGTTGGTGCCCATCGACTTCCTGGAGGTGTCCGTCGACGCCGGCTTGCTTCCTGGCGTGGACATTGCTTCCTCCAGCATGGTTCGAGCGGTGGGCACCACGTTTGGGTTCAGGCATCACCTTCGCTTGGACGACGAGGTCGAACGTTTGGACGTACCCACCCGGTTCGTATGGGGTGACACCGACGCGTTCGCGCCGCCGTCCATCGCTGAAGATCTCGCGCCAAGAATGCCCGATGCCGATATCGTTGTGTTATCCGGCGCTGGGCACGTACCCTACCTCGAGCAGCCAGAAGCCGTCACGGCAGTGGTCAACGAATTCTTGGACTCCTAGCGACTGGCCCCCTAGTCCACCACCGTCCACTCGCCGCGGCCCCTGACCAGCACGCGCGTGCCTCCAAGGTACGACTCTGACTCCACGATCTCCGCATCGCCCTCCACCGACGGCTCCGGTATCGAGATGTCCATCAGCCGCAGCTCGTAGTCCTGCGCCGGCCCCTTGACGTTCGTACGCACGTTCTTCGAATGGCGCTCCGCCGACACATCGACCGTCCCGTTCGGCGTCGCCACCCGCGTCGTACCCTCGTCGCCGATCGCCAGCCGCACGTCCAGCGTCAGCGGATCCCAAGCCTTCTCACCCACGTAATCCATCTCTGGCGCCAGCGGGATGATCGATCCTTCCCGCACGTACAGCGGCACCTGCTCGATCGGCACGTTCAGCCGCAGGAACTCGTGACCCGGAATTCGCTCGCCTGTCCACCAGTCGCACCAGACGCCCTCCGGTAGGTAGACCAGCACCTTGCCGTCGTCGTTCATCACCGGCGCGACCAGCATGTCTGGACCCAACAGGTACTCGTAGTCCACCATCGGCGCCACGGGATCGTCCTGGTATTCGAGGACCAACGGACGCACCACCGGCATTCCCGTGCCCGCCGCCTCGTGCGCCAGCGAGTACAGGTACGGCAGCAGCCGGTAGCGCAGCTTCGAAAAGCCTCGCACGACCTCGACCGCCTTGTCGCCGAAGTACCAGGGCTCGCGTCCGCGCACGCCGTGGAAGCGCGCGTGCGACGAAAGCAGCCCGAACTGCGCCCAGCGGATGTACAGCGTCGGGTCCGGCGGCTGCAGCTCGTCCGGGTTCCAGAAGCCGCCGATGTCGTGACTCCACATCGAGATCCCCGAGAGGCTCAACCCCAACCCGGCGCGCAGCGTCGCCGCCATGCCGCCCCAGGTGCAGGGTGCGTCTCCGGTCCAGTTGATCGGATAGCGCTGCGAACCCGCGTACCCCGAGCGCCCGAAGAGCATCGGTTCGACGCCTTCGTCCTTCATCACCTCGTAGACCGCCTTGTTGTACAGAAGCGGATATAGGTTGTGTACCTGCTCCCCCGTACGGCCGTCGCTGAATACGGCGTCAGTCGGCGTCGCCTCCGCGTAGTCTGTCTTGAACGCCGCCACGCCCGCCTTCAGGTATGGGCGGTGCTTGTCCTGCCACCACTTCACTGCGTCCGGATTCGTGAAATCGGGCAGCGCCGCGCCCGGCTCGCCGTCCAGCGGTTTCGCCAGCCCGCCATCGGCAGTCGTCGCGAAATACCCCTTCGCGACGCCCTCGTCGTACATCTCCGTCTTGTCGTACACGTACGGGATCTCCCACAGGCTCAACTTGAACCCGCGCTCCGCCAGCCACTTGACGAACCCCTCCTGATCCGGAAAAGCCTCGTCGTCCCACACGAACTGCATCCCGTCGAGCGTCCGTGTGCTGCGGGTCTCCTGCCACAACGGGTCGAGGTGCACCACATCCGCCGGAATGTCCAGCTCCCGCAGCCGCTCGACGATCCCCTCCACCTGTTCTCGGCTTCGGTACATGCAGCGCGAGTACCACGCTCCGAACGACCACACCGGCGGCACGGTCGGCCGTCCCGTCAGGTCGCCGTAGCGTGAGATCACGTCCTTCAAGCTCGGGCCGTGGATCACGAAGTAATCCAGGTAAGGATCGCCCGTGCGAAACGCCCCCGATTGTACTGCCGGATTGCCCAGCTCCCAGACGATCTTCGAATGCTGATGCACGAACAGCCCGTAGCCCCGTGTACTGAGCAGGAACGGTATGTTGAGGTAGCTGATCGTGTTCACCACCGACCCCGTGGGGTCGCGTGACCACGCCACCAGCCTCTGTCCATTCTTGTCGAACCCCGCGAACTGCTCGCCCAGCCCGTACAGGTGCTCACCCGGCTCCAGCGAGAACGTCTCGTGGAACTGCGGCGCGCCGCCTTCGACGTTCGAAAATCCGGTTGGGATCGTCACCTGGTTCATCAGCGCACGATCGCCCTTCGTCTCGTGGAAGATCGCTCGCCCATCCCCGTCCCGGACTTCGACCGACCACGGTCGCTTCGTCACACGAACGCTGAGCGACCCGCTCGCCAGGTTGACAGCGTCCTCGTCCTCCGAAAGTCTCACATCCGCTCGTCCTGAGCCTGTCGAAGGATCAACCAGCATCGGCGAATCTTCCGGCGGCGCATGGTCCAGCCACGCTCGCACCCGCACGACCTCCGGCGTCACAAACACCACGCTCGCGTGCGCGTCTCGCCCGCCGTTCGTGCGCAAGTCGAACTCCGCGCCGCCCGAGACCTCGCGATGCCCCGTCACGCCGTCTAGGAAGTCATACTGGCGCTCTGGGTCGGCGAACACCGGCGTCCAGTCGCCCACGAACTCACGAAGGTTCCCGCCCGGTTGCAGTTCGTCAGTCATTCGTCAGTGCACCATTCCGTCCGCGTAGACCGATACACCGCTAAAGCTCCCGTCTACATACGCCTCAGCCCTCCCGGCATCTCCTCCCGGAGAGACCCAGATACGAAATTCGCCCGGGTCGAAGTTTGTCGTCCCGGCCACCTAGAACACCTGATCCGATCCCGTTACCGCCTCGACGAGCCGGTCGTACACCTCTGTCCCCTCCACCTCATCGAGCGGCGTATCGGATGAACCACTGCCGCTGCACGCGATCGCAGCGAATGCCGCAAGGAGTGCACTAACCACTAACCACCGTCCACTAATCACCAGTTATCAACTCCCATACCTTCTCGTCCTCCAGGCTCGCCACCACCAGGTCCGCCTGTGTCAGTCTCTCCGGTTTCCGCGTCGTCGATACACCGATGCACCTCATCGCGGCCGCCTTTCCCCCTTCGATCCCCGCCGGCGCGTCCTCGATCACAACGCACCGATCCGGCTCGATCCCCACACGCTCCGCCGCGACGAGGAACCCCTCCGGGTCCGGCTTCCCCTTTTCCGCGTCCTCCTCGCCCACGATCGTATCGAACGCCTCCGTCAGTTCTAGTTCGCCAAGGATCATCTCGATGTTAGCACCCGGCGTCGATGATACGATCGCCTGCTTCAGCCCGGCCTCACGCGCTCGATCGATCGTTGTCTTAGCTCCCGGCAACGCCAAGATCTTGCCTTTAGCGATTCGCCGGAACTTCTCTTCCTTGCGCTCCGCCAGCCGCTCGATCTCCTCTATCGGGCGTTCACCTGCCACAGTGCGTATGATCGCCCAGTTGCGGATGCCGAACAGCTCGTCGAAGTACTGCTCGCGGTTGAACGGCACGTCCAACTCGCCGAACAACTCGCGGTACGCTTCGTAGTGATATTCGCCGCTCTGGACGATCACGCCGTCCAAGTCCCACAAAATCGCTTCAACCGCCCGCATCTAAGCTCGTCTTGGTCGCGTAGTGGATCGCATTTATACTCCAACCGGGACTCTATCATGAACGACGACGAACTGGCCGCCCGTGCCGACGAGAACTACGCCGTCTGGTGGCGCCTCTGGGCGTCCGCCACCGACCGAGGCGAAGTCCACGACCTAGATGGCATATTGATGGCGCTCACCGGCGGACGCCAGGAGTGGTGGAACATCGCGTTCATCAGCGCCGTACTCGAAACACCCATGAAAACCATCGAGGCGGTCCTGCGCTTCTTCGACGATCGTCAGCAGCCGTTCGTAATGCGCGTACGTGATGGTCTCGATCCGGCCGCGGAAGAGGCGGCGGAGATCCTGGGCATCCGCTACAGCGACACGATTCCCGGAATGGCGTTGTCACCGCTAGAGTTGCCCGAGGACGTGCCGCCGGGCCTCGAGATTCGCACCGTCGCAGACCAGGCGACGCTAGACGACCACATGGCGATCAGCGCCGAGTCCTTTCGGATAAAGCCGCGCGAGCTGCC
>Ga0255057_10000802_pt1 | contig 18085 bp, 17 predicted proteins | sample Cases_109_6_MG_FD_189022 | JGI IMG/M metagenome (GOLD analysis project Ga0255057, IMG submission 189022) | Seawater microbial communities from Amundsen Gulf, Northwest Territories, Canada - Cases_109_6 | ecosystem: Environmental > Aquatic > Marine > Gulf | place: Canada: Northwest Territories... | reverse complement strand
CAAATTACCAAACACGCTCCGGATTGGATTAATTTGTATCAGGCTATCCAGAACCCGCTGGAGAGCGGTGTTCTTGCCCTTCTCCAGCAAAATTCGGTAGTTAGGGTACAGCTCGGTAACGCCTCCCTGTACTTCGTTCAGGTAGATGATGGATGTGACACACGCGCGATCATAGTGCCAGCGGTATGAAGATTGATTTGGCTGCATGAGATTGACGTTGACTCCCGCGCGGGAATTGGCCAGAGGCTCCAGATCAGAGCCGAGCGACTGGTTGACCAACTCATTGACTTTCCCGGTGTAGAGATCCCAAATCCCAGGAAGACTTCCTTGTATCTGCTCACCATCAATGACATGGTAACGCAGAGAACGTCCTTTGGTCGGCCTGTGAACTTCGGGGAGGGTATGCCCCTCGCGGAATTCGTTGATTGTCCCTAATAGGGACGCACATTCGACATCGGATAGAAAGCCATCGACGATCTGATAGCCGACCTTTTCTAGCTGAAGCAGTTCTGGTTCCATAAAATCATCAGAGCTTCCTATCAGGTGGAGGCGATCCACTTCCGTCCAGAAAATAAGGCTTCTGAGGCATGCCTCACGACCAGAAGCCTTCGTGGACTTGAGCCGCCTCATCCTCGAGGGCGGGGCCAATAACTTCGATCGGTCTGCCGCCTCGATCTAGAACATCTCGAGTATGAAGAACAAGCGCCTCTTGCTCCCTGATGCCGCCGAGAATGGAATAGAAGCGCTCCTGGCTTAAACCGAAGACCACCCGTCCGATATTTCCCCAGTAGATCGCGCCGGCGCACATCGCGCATGGTTCGCTGCTGGCATACATTGTGAAATTCGAAAGCTCGGTCTCGTATGATTCTCGGCGGATCATTCGTACGAGATTGGTTTCGGCATGACCCGTGATGTCGTCCTCTGTCACCACCGTGTTTTCCGCCTCAAGCAGGATCTGGCCTTCTTGATCGGCGAGAATGGCTCCGAACGGGTGATTACCTTTCTCTGCAGCACGGCGCGCCACATCAAAGGATGCTCTAAGTAAAGTGGAATCTTGTCGTGTGAGCTGAACTTCCATCTTTGGGTTGCTAAATTTATACTACGTTTTGACGCCGGACCCATGCAGTCCGGCTTCCATTGAAGTCCGCCGCATCTTCATAACAGAACAGGAAGCCGCAATGACCTTTCGAGTCAAGATCATTTCGCCCATTAAAGTTGATGAAGCAGATTTGAGACGACGCCAGATTCGTTATACGGAACATGCCGGACAAGACACGCACATCCAGGTCTTCAATTTAGAAGAGGGCCCAACAACTCTTGATACGCCCGGCGATCTGCTCTTCTGCGAGCATGCGCTCTTCTTGGAAGGCATGAATACCGATCCGGACACCTTCGACGCCATCCTGATCGACTGCGTGTTTGATCCCGCTCTGGAAGCGCTTCGTGAGCAGGCACCGGTAGCCACGTTTGGGCCAATGCTGACCACTCTGCCGCTGGTGTCGATTGTTGCGACTCAATTTTCGTACGTTGCGCGAGCGGAGCGTCAGACTCAGTGGCTAGCTGAGATTGCCGAAAAGTATGGGTATGGAAGTCAGCTAGTTTCCTCACGAGCGCTTGGCATTAGCTATCAGGAATCGCGCAAGCCGAAAATATTCGACGGTGCGATGAGCAAGCAGCTCAAGGGAGCGATCAACGATGATGGTGCGGAGGCGGTCGTGATGGGATCAACCACCATGGCGCTTTCCGATGAAGTGAAGAATTCGGCAGGTACGGTGCCGCTGTTTCTCCCCGGAATGGTTGCTCTGCGTGTCATGGAGGGCCTTTGGTCTGACAGCTTATTGAACCAATCATAAGGATGTCTTAATAAGGTGTTATAGTCATAACATAGTAACAATTCGCCCCATTAGCGCCCTTTATGAGCACCCCTCAACACCGGTGACCATAGACCGAGAATCAAGGCTTCCCCTTTATTACCAACTGACCGAGCTCCTTTTGGAGTCCATTCGACGGGGCGACCTGGAGCCGGGGGATATGTTGCCTACCGAGCAGCAGCTTCAAGATAAACACGATCTTAGCCGCACCACGGTAAGACAGGCATTAAGAGAACTGGAAGTCGAGGGCTTGGTCACACGCTATCGAGGTAGAGGCACCTTCGTAGCTGAGCCCAAAGTCATTCACAATCCACGTCTGAGCCTCACTGACTATCTTCACCAGATGGGGATGACGCCGGGATGGCAGGTAATTGATGCAGAGTGGATATCCGCGCCCCCCGAAGTGGCAGAGCGTTTGGTTATTCCGCCGGAAACAGATGCTTTTCGGCTACGCCGCTTGAGACTGGCCGATGGCGATCCCATTGGATACCACGTCGCGTTCGTGTCTCCAGAGTTCTCGGATGCCATCGATCTTGAATCACTTAATCAGGGCGGCTCATTACGATATCTGCGGAAGGGGAATGAACTATCCGAAAGCCTGGCAGATCGTTTCCTGGAGGCGGTCGGAGCGAGCGACGAGGAAGCGGAGCACCTTGGAGTAGAGGAGGGTGATCCATTGCTACTTATTAGGCGCTTGGTTGTGAGTCGGGACAAGCGTCATATTGAAGACTTCCGGGGTGTGTATCGCGGTGATCGCTTCCAATACCAAATTAGCAACCTACCTTCGGTCCAGCCGCTCAATGGCTGACGTTGAAAGTCCGGTCCATTGTGAGCGGGAGACTGCTCAGGTGAATCTGGTTGTGCGCGGTTCCCATAAAGGAGCTCGATGAGTCTGCGCCAACGTTTGGCGGATTCATCCATTCTGGTCGCTCCAGGTGCTTACGACGCGTTCACCGCGCGCCTGATTGAGACCACCGAATTCGAGGCGGTCTACTTCAGCGGCGCGGGACTGTCTTATACAAGCCTGGCCTCACCCGATCTGGGACTGCTGACACAAGCTGAGATGGTGGATCGAGTCAGAAGCATCGCTAACGCAATAGATGTGCCGTTGATCGCGGACGGAGATACAGGATATGGAAACGCGACCAACGTGAGACGAACCGTCCAACTTTATGAGCAAGCGGGAGCCTCGGCGATTCAACTGGAGGATCAGCAATTCCCAAAGCGGTGCGGCCACTTCGCCGGCAAGGAGCTTGTCCCAACGGATGAGATGGTGGGCAAGATCCGCGCTGCAGTTTCCGCCCGAGAGTCAGCCGAGTTTCTGATCATTGCACGCACGGATGCGGCTAGTGTGACTGGGATTGAGGCCGCAATTGAACGAAGCCAACAATATGCTCGGGCGGGAGCCGATGTGCTCTTTGTTGAATCCCCGAGGTCAGAAGAGGAACTTCGAACTGTAGCCCAGGCCTTGTCTGGCACTCTGCTTATGGCCAACATGGTGGAGGGGGGGAAAACACCCCTCGTGAAGGCCGAAACCCTTGAACAACTGGGGTACTCACTGGTCATCTACCCGAATTCACTTACTCGGCGTTTCGCGCACGCAGGGTTGGCACTGCTTCAAGAACTGAGGCGCTCTGGAACCACCGAGGACATGAATCAGCAAATGATGTCGTTTGGCGACCTGAATGAGTTGCTCAATCTGGAGACATTTCGAACTTTCGAGGACGAATATCTCCCCAAACCAAAACCTGAAGGAGGAGAACAATCTTGAGTTCGGAAAACCGAGAGTTTGATCTCATCGTTAAGAATGTCCGAGTGGTTCGCCCCAATGAAAAGGAAGTCAATCCAGCCGATATCGGGATCAAGGCCGGCAAATTCGCATCTATCGCGCCGTCTATCGAACCCAGCCAGGGGGCGGAAATATTTGATGCGGAACATAAGCTTGGCTTCCCTGGTGCGGTAGACGCTCACATGCATGTAGGGATATACAGCCCGCTCGCTGAAGATGCGGTCAGTGAGAGCAAAGCGGCTGCAATGGGAGGCGTAACTACCAGCCTGAACTACATGCGGACCGGGAAGTACTACCTCAATAAGGGCGGACCTTATGCGGAATTCTTTCCTCAGGTCCTTGAGACTTCCGACAGCAGGTTCTACGTTGACTACGCATTTCACCTTGCCCCTATCGATCCCGTCCACATCGACGAGATGGACATGCTCGCAACACAATTTGGAGTCACCAGCTTCAAGATCTTCATGTTCTATGGATCCTACGGGTTGCACGGGCAGTCAGATCAACAAAACAAGTTCCTGATGATCGGAGACGACGACCGATACGACTTTGCTCACTTCGAATTCATTATGCGGAGTGCGGCAAAGGTCATCGAAAATCATCCCGAGCTAAAGGATTACGTGAGTGTGAGTCTGCATTGCGAAGTCGCAGATATTCTGCGCGCTTATACGCAAATTGTTGAAAAGCGGGGCGATGCCACCGGGTTGCGCGCCTATCACGAGGCTCGTCCACCCCACGCGGAAGGTCTCGCGATTTGGATTGCCGCCTATCTTGCCCACGAAGCCGAATGCCCGAACATCAATCTGCTGCACCTGAGCTCGCGTAAGGCGATCGAGGCCGCACGAATGATGTCTGAAACTCTTCCCCATATTAGCTTTGGACGGGAAGTGACGGTCGGACATCTGCTCATGGACGTCGATTCCACGACTGGCCTGTATGCCAAGGTCAACCCGCCCATCCGCCCGCGCGAGGATGTTGAATACCTATGGAAAGCAGTGCTGGATGGAGAGGTGGATTGGATCGTCAGCGATCATGCTTGTTGCTCGGAGGAAATGAAGCTTGATCCAAGCGACCCTGAAAATTTGTGGTTGGCCAAGTCCGGCTTCGGAGGCACCGAGTACCTCCTGTCCGGAGTCTACAGCGAGGGAACCAAACGCGGACTCTCGCCTAATCGCGCAGCGGAATTGGTAAGTTGGAATCCGGCACAGCGGTTTGGCCTCCTGGACAAGGGCGATATCGCTGTAGGGTATGACGCGGACCTTGTCTTACTGGATCCGGACGAAACGTTCTCGGTACGAGCCTCAGAGTCTTTCTCAGAACAAGGCTACTCGCCTTTCGAAGGTCAGGAACTGACCGGCCGCGTCAAGAGCACCTTTCTAAGGGGCAACCTCGTCTACAACGAGAATGCCATCCATGGCGATCCCATGGGCAAGTATCTTGAGCGCCCGTACGGTTCAACAGGCAAGGCGGACTGATTGGCGAAGCTTTGGAACGACCTTTTATCTGAGCAAGACCGGGCAGTGATTGAGAAGGCCGGCTATGCCGAACACGGGGCTGCAAGTTGGGACAGTCGAGAGCTCGGTGGCCGTCAAGCGCTTGTGGTGATCGATATGCAGCAGTTCATCGTTGGCGAAAATGTGCCCATCCTTGAGGCTGTTGAAGAAGAGCGTGTGGCTATGGGTGAAATTGCATGGAATGCGCTCGACCCAGTTAAGACCATGCTTAGCGCCTGTCGAGAGGCCGCCGTCCCAGTGGTATTCACAAGGGTGATTCCGAAAGGACGAGATCCTGATGAGTCGGCGCTCCAAATCATCGATCAACTGGCCCCGCGAGTCGATGAAACGGTAATTGACAAACGTTCGTCCAGCGCGTTTTTTGACACTCCGCTGGACGGTCACCTCCGGGAGCATGAGGTCGACACGGTGATCCTTATTGGCAATTCGACGAGCGGCTGCGTCCGAGCCACGGCGGTCGACGCGCGCTCTCATAAGTATGGCGTGATTATTCCTGAAGAGTGCGTATTCGATCGAATTGAAGCTTCTCACAAGATCGGATTGCTTGATCTCTGGATGAAGTACGCGACGGTCATGCCTCTGGAAGAGGCGCTAGGTATCGTAGCTACAGCAAATTCCCGCGACACCGAAATTGTGAGCGGAGGGGGCCGATAAGGTGAGCGGTCAAACCATGACCGAAAAGATCATCGCCAGGGCCTCGGGTCAGGATACGGTTCGGCCGGGCGATGAAATATGGGCCATCGCGGACCGGATCATCATGAACGATACGACTGGGCCAAGACGTATCGCGGGCCTGATCGATGAACTTGGCGGAGTGCGCGATCGCGACCGAATCGTGCTGGCATCGGATCATTTCGTACCTCCGGCAAACCTCCGTCAGGCGGAGATCCTGAAGACTACGCGTGAATGGGCTCAATCGCAGGAGCTGGAGCACTACTTCGAATACAAGGGCGTGCTCCACAACCTGGTCCTGGAGCAAACATTGGTGCAGCCCGGCATGTTGCTGGTTGGCGCCGATTCCCACACGGTGACCGCAGGCGCCATGGGAGCGGTGGCCGTGGCAGTCGGATCGACCGAACTGGCGACCGTAATTGCCACCGGTGAAATTTGGCTGCGTGTCCCCCAAGGGATACTCATTGAGCTTAGGGGCAAGCTTTCTCCTCGGGTGGACATGCGAGACGTGACGATGCACCTATTGGGCGAGCACAAAGCCGACTTTGCCTTGTACAGCGGCGTTGAGTTCAGCGGACCATTTACAGAAGAGCTGGATCTTGAACAACGCCTGGTTCTCAGTAATCAGGGAATCGAAATGGGCAGTAAGAATTCCACCGTTGTGCCCAGCCAAAAACTACTCGACCTCATCGCAGCAGCTGATATCCAAGAGGAATTCACGCCCATTTATCCGGACAAAGATGCCAAATACGCAGTGACATACGATATCGACGTCGGTGAGCTTATTCCGCAGGTTGCCCTGCCCCACGCCGTTGACAACCTTGTTCCGGCGGACCAAGTTCCGGACGGGAACATGGACATTGCCTGGATCGGAAGCTGTGTCGGGGGAAGATACGCTGATTTGCGCGCGGCAGCCGAAGTTCTGAGGGGAAAGCAGGTGCGAATTCCGCTCTTGGTCAATCCTGCAACGCACGCCATCTATCGACGGGCGGTAGAAGACGGAACTTTTCAGACTCTGCTTGACGCGGGAGCGGTGTTTCAGCCCGCCGGATGCGGTCCTTGTGCGGGACTGCACTCCGGAATATTGGCGGCTGACGAGAAAGTGATCACCACTGCTACCCGGAATTTTCGAGGCCGGATGGGAAGCCGCGACTCCGGCGTGTATCTCGCATCACCGTATACCGTGGCGGCATCTGCTCTCGCGGGACGGATTGTTGACCCTCGACAAGTCGCAGAAGGCAGAAAAGTCGCTTGACCAAATATATGGGGCGCGCCTGGGTCTTTCCCGCCAGCGTGACTACCGATGAGATCCTCCCCGGGGAGTATTTGGATCGTCGAAACGACGAAGTAGGCCAGTTTGCCATGGCAGGTATCGATCCCGAATTTGTCGGTAAGGTCAAACCAGGGGACGTTCTTGTGGCGGGTCCAAACTTCGGAACTGGATCAGGTCGAGAGACTGCTCCAATGGCTCTCCAGCAAGCCGGAATCGTAGCAATGATCGCGCCCAGCTACGGCCGCATATTTTTTCGAAACAGCATTAACATTGGCCTTCCCGCGGTTACGATCGAGTCGACGGAACACATCGAAGAGGGGGATTTGTTGATCGTAGATCTGGATGCGGGCACTGTTATTGATGAGAGAAGCGGCGAAACACTGCCAATTCAAAACCTTCGAGGAACTTCTCGAGAAATCCTGGAGGCGGGTGGAATTATTGAATTCACGAAGTTGAGGCTTGCGGATCGAGCGAAGCAGACACTGGAAAACAAATGAGTACTGAGCGCAACGGGGAAGAGTGGTCATTCGATACCGATGTAGTCGTGGTCGGAAGCGGTGGATGCGGTTTGGCCGCTGCGATGGCCGCTGCCCAGGGGGGAGCTGAGGTACTGGTCCTGGAGAAGCAACTCAGGCCATGGAGCAACACCGCCCGTTCAGGAGGGATGATCCCGGCGGCAGGCACCCGGTTCCAAGAAGCGGCTGGAATTCAAGAGCAAGCAGAAGATTTTGCAAAGGACATCCGGCATAAGAATGGCTCAAGTTCGGATCTTGAGATGACGCTGCATTTGGCACAGGTCTCCAAGGTGATGGTGGAGTGGTTAGTTGACGATGTGGGCGTCGATCTCGAGTTCATCGATGATTTCAAATACCCCGGTCACTCGGAGTTCCGTATGCATGCGCCACCCAGTAGAACAGGTTCGGCGTTGGTAGCCGATTTGCGCAAAGCGGCCGATGCTCACGAATCGGTTGAAGTCATTACCGATGCCGCAGGCGAATCGCTGGTCTCGGATGCAGGAAGCGTCATCGGCGTGGTCGTCCGGCACGGCAGTGAATTGGAACGGGTTCGAGCCCAGAAGGTAATCCTGGCTAGCAACGGCTTCGCCGGCAATCCCAAAATGGTGAAGGAGTATTGTCCCGATATCTCTAGCGCACTCTATTTCGGCGGGGAAGGCAATACCGGCGAAGGTATTTCATGGGGGCAAGAGCTTGGGGCAGACGTCGCATTCATGGACGCATATCAGGCGCACGCTTCAGTCGCCAAACCTGAAGGTATCCTCATCACCTACGCGATCATTATGGAGGGCGGAATTCAAGTCAATCAAGCAGGGGCACGATTTGGCGACGAATCCGCTGGCTACTCCAAGCATGCCCTGGCAGTCCTGGCACAGAAAGACGGGACGGCCTGGGACATATACGACGAAAAGCTCCACCGCCTGGCCCTCAAATTTGAGGATTATCGAGATGCTATGGAAGCAGATGCCATCCACGTGGGGGAAAACGCAAAAGAGTTGGCTGTAAAACTGGGGATCAATGCTGATGGCCTGGTGGCAACCCTCGACGAGTATGAAGCAGCGGCTGATGGGTCGAAAGAGGACCCCTTCGGGAGGGCCAACAGCGCGCACCTCGAGCCGCCATTTTACGGGGCCAAGGTAACTGGCGCACTTTTTCATACGCAAGGTGGGTTGGTGGTTGATCGCGATGCTCAGGTACTGCGAGGTGATGGATCACCTATTCCAAACCTCTATGCAGGCGGCGGCGTGGCAGCAGGTCTCAGCGGGCACGGTCCAGGAGGATACCTCTCTGGCAATGGACTGCTGACCGCGATCGGTTACGGCATGCTTGCAGGAAAGCATGCGAGCAGCTCGATTCAGAGGAGCGAGTAATTGAGTGTATTTGCCGCACGTTTTGCCGGTCGCAAGCTGGGGATTATGGCAGCCCTCATGATTGGTGTGTTTCTGTCGCCGCTGAATGTGAGTCTGACCAGCGTCGCTCTACCAACCATGCAGACCTATTTTGGGCTTAGCGTGGAACAGGTTGCCTTGATCGGGACGGCTTATTTTCTGCCGATGGTCGTACTGCAGCCTCTGCAAGCTAACCTTGGCCTGAGATTCGGTCTAAGACGGGTTTATTCTTTCGGCCTTGGGCTCCTTTGCCTGGGGGCATTCATGGCGGCTCTATCGCCGAGTTTCGGCTTCTTGCTCGTGAGCAGAGTAATCCAGGGCGCCGGTTGGTCTGCGGTCTATCCCCTGGCTTTGATTCTCATCGGCGCACACTTCGCCGCGGACCGTCAGGGTGAGGCGATGGGCACCTGGGAGTCGGCAGTCGGCCTTGCGGCTATCATCGGAACCATCCTCGGGGGTTTGCTCTTGATCTCGGTCGGCTGGCCCGCGGTCTACGTTGTGGTCGGTCTGGTGGCTGCCATCGGTGTGGTGCTCACACTGTTGAAGCTTCCGCGTCGAGAGCAGAGAGAACCGGTCCAGCGGTTTGATTGGATCGGAGCGCTGGGTATTACGCTAGCTATGCTCATTTTTCTTGTTGGGCTTCTGCGTGCCTCATGGATCTTGATCGGACTTAGTTTGCTAGCCTTCGCCTTGTGGTGGCTCCATGCTCGGCGATCGGAGCGTCCGTTTGTGGATCCCAAGCTGCTGCGCAACCGCGGGGTGATTGGAGCTTCGAGCGCGGCCGCGATGCGCATGATACTTGGAGTGGGAGTGTTGATGAGCCTGCCGTTATTCTTGGAGGATGTGCAAGGCTTGAGTCCGCTGATTGTCGGCTTGTTACTATCGGTGTACTCAATCTTCTTGATGCTTGGCGCTCGACCCGGGGGGATATGGGCTGATCGGGCCGGAGGTAGGTTGCCGGGCGCGACAGGGTTTGTATTGATGACGCTAGGAATTGCAGCATTGTTGCTGCTCGACTCGCAGGTCGCCTTGCTATTATTGGTGGCCGCATTTGCGGTCCGTGGCATCGGAGCGGGAATCTCGCAGGCTCCTTTTGCCAAGGTCGCAATCGAATCAGCCCCTGAAAATCAGAGTGGTATGGCGGCAGGGCTCTACGGCACGGTGCGATATAGTGGGCTCGCGCTTGGATCGGTTTTGGTCGGTCTGGTTCTTTCATCGCGATTCGAATATCACGGGACAGACGGTACCGGAGCCGCAGCAGTTCCCGCCTTCCATGAACTGTTCGCGGTGTTCGTGCTTGTCGGCATTATTGGTCTGGGCTTCGCATTATGGATGGGTCAGGGAAAACGGGCGGCCGTTCCGGTGGCGATTCAGGAGGTCTCGAGTGGCTAGGTCAGGTTCTCAAGAATTAGCGGAACTTTCATCCTTTGTCGCGGACACCCGCTTTGATGGGCTGCCGGGGGACGTCGTTGATCGGGCAGTGTGGGTGCTGCGCGATACCGTAGGCGTAATCATCGCCGGAATGTCCGAGCCGGAAGTGATGGCCGTTGCGGGCTACGCAGCCGACCGAGAGCCAGGGGCCGCGACGCTGTTTGCATCTGGTAGAAAGGCTGCACCAGCCTGGGCGGCACTCGTTCATGGAACAGCCGGAACCACGTTGGAGATGGATGAAGGTCACGCTTATGCGCGCGGTCACGCGGCAATTCATGCTGTTGCCCCAGCGCTCGGACTCGGCGAATCGAGCGGCGCCACCGGGCGCGAAATCATCACAAACTTCGTCTTGGGATATGAAGTAGCAGCGCGTGCAGGCGTGGCGACTCACCTGCGTAAGGGTGTGCATCCATTTGGAGCCTGGGGGGTCCTGGGAGCTGCCGCGGTAGGGGCTCGACACCATCAACTCGATGGCGAGGCAACGGCTGGTGCTCTGGAAGTAGCAGCATCCTATGCAATCACGCCCTCATTCAGGACCGCCTATCAAGGAGCAAATGTCCGCAATACATACGCTGGAATGGTCAATTACCTGGGCATGTTGGCGGCCGATCTCTACACCCTGGGAATCCGTGGCGAGAGGGGCGGCCTGGAAACCGCATTCGGAAAAATTTTAGGCGACTCATTTGAGGCAGCCGCGCTTACTGATGGATTAGGTGAGCGCTACGAAATCATGCGGGGCTACTTCAAACCGTACTCGGCCTGCCGCTATGCACATGCAGCCGTGGATGGAGTGCTTGGTCTTCAGCAGGCGGGAGAGGTGGATATCGAGCAAATCGAATCAGTTGAGGTAGCTACCTATGACATCGCGGCCAGTTTGTCCGATCCGGCACCCGCAACTCCACTAGCCGGTCGCTTCTCCATGCCCTACGTTGTTGCGGCCACGCTAACGTTGGGTAGTGCTGGCCCCGAAGCTTTCAGCCCAGAGGCGTTAAGCGACGTTAGAATTCTGAAGCTTGCAAAGCAAGTAGAGGTGGTAGAGGACCCCGAGTACACAGCAATGACACCCGCAAACCGGCCGGCGCGGATTACCGTGCGATTTCAGGATGGCACTGAGCGCCAACACGCGGTAATGGGAAGTAAAGGAGACCCGGATCAGCCCATGTCAGAGGCTGAACTCAAAGCTAAGTTTCTGAGACTTGTCGAGCCTGGAATTGGATCAGATCAGGCAGCGAGCGCTTGGGATCAACTAGGCAATATCAACGATTCCGCTAATCTGGAGGATATCGCGCAAGTCCTCACTCCATCGACAAAATGACAACCAGGCAATCTGGGGAGGAGAAATATATGAACTGATGCTCAACCGAATTTGATGAGGAGGTGCATATGGACCATTTAGCTAAATTGCTACCGAATGTTAGTCATTGGAGGAGAAACGATGAACCGAATTAGCAAGATTTTGTTTGCAGCTGCGATCCTGGCACTGCTTCTAGCAGCATGTGCTCCAGCAGCTGAACCCACTGAGGAACCAGCCGCGCCACCACCGGCGGCAGAGCCGGACGAGCCGATGGAGGACATCCTCATCGGAGGCATCCACCCGTTGACCGGCGGACTCGCGGCCGACGGCATCAACATGGATCGGGCGATCCAGATGGCCATCGATGAGATCAATGCCGCTGGCGGCGTGCTAGGTGGTGCACAACTGGTCTACCTATCATCCGACTCGACCGGCGCAGCCGATGTTGGTCAGACGGAAGCCGAAAGACTGATCAGCGAGGGCGCTCAAGCTCTGATCTGCTGCTTCCAGTCGGCGGTGACCAGCAACGTGGCAGCGATCAGTGAACGCGAGGGTGTGCCGCTGGTGATCGACGTCGCAGTAATGGACTCGATCCTCGACCAGGGCCATACCTTTACCTTCCGCCTGCAACCCAACGCGACTTCAATGGGTATAAACGGAGCCAACTATCTCAAGGACATAGCAGAAGCCGCCGGTGACAGCGTTGAGAGTGTCGTAATCCTGTTTGAAGGCACGACTGGGTTTGGAGACAGTGTGCGTGCGGCATTCGCGGCTGAAGCGGCCAACTTGGGGATTGAAGTGCTTGACGAAATCTCCTTCGAGCCGTTCGCTGTGACGGATCTGACTACCGAAATGACACGCATCAACGCTCTGGAACCAGACGTGCTCGTCGTGACCGGGTACTACAACGACGGCCTGCTTGCTGCGCGCAATGCGGAGGAAGTTGGTCTCGATGTCAAAGCCGTGTACGGTTTGGCCCAGGGAACGTACGATCAGCCACAGTTCGTGACGGATGCGGGCGATCTGGCTCAGTGTTTCTTCGACAGCAACTTCCACTGGGACGCGGGCAATCCGGATGCCTTGGCCGTGCGAGAGGCCTACGCGTCTGAGTTCGGGGAACCGATGCGAACGGGCGCGGTCTTTTCCTATCAGTCCGTGTACCTGATCGCGGATGCAATCGAGCGCGCGGGTTCATCCGATCCCGGCGCGATCCGTGATGCTCTGGCCGATTCGGATTACTCAGAATACCTGCTGCCCTATACGGGAAACATTCAATTCGACGAGACCGGCGAAAATATCAACGCCCGACCGGTTCTCATGCAGGTTCAAGACGGCGAAGTGCTCCAGGTCTGGCCGACAGATCTGGCCGAAGCCAGCCCAATCTACCCCTGCGTTTCTTGGGGAGACTAGTTCTCAGTTTCAAACTGACGATCGCTGGGAGGTGTGGGAAACCACATCTCCCAGTTTCGCAGTCCTTTCAGTCATACCCTCACACCAACAATAACCAATGGCCGTGATCCTTCAGAGTCGCAGGCGAAAAATCATATTTGCGGCTGGCGCTGTTCTCCTGCTGGCCATACTCCTCGGGCTCAACGCGGACCAAGCTTCGGAATGGTTTGAGCAAAATGATCCGGTTCTGCGCCAAGCCCTCGTTACTGGCATCCTGATTGGCGGCGTCTTTGCGCTGGTTGCGATGGGGCTCACCCTCATCTTCGGTGTCTTAGACATCATCAACTTTGCGCATGGCGCACTGATGACGGTAGGGATGTACATAACCTTTGTGCTGTTCGACAACTACGGAATCGATCCCTACATCTCTATTCTGATTACAGTGCCGGCGCTGTTCCTCATCGGGGTTGTCGTGCAACGAGTAATTATTCGGCCCGCCTCGAACGCACCGCCGCATAATCTGCTTCTTCTGACCCTTGGCTTGGCCTTGCTGCTGCAAAATGCCATGCTGGTGATCTTTTCTGGTACGCCCCGCTCAATCCGGCTGGACTACGGCCGCGGAGAAACACCAATTGGCCCTTTTATCATTGATTTTCCGCTGCATTTATTTGGAACAACGATCACGTTGAACAAGCTGATCGCCTTCATCATGGCCATGGTATTGGCCGCCGGTCTTTATATCCTTTTGCAGAAAACTGATCTGGGCAAGGCGATTCGTGCCTCCGCTCAGGACAAAGAAGGAGCGGCCTTGGTTGGTGTCGACATCCAACGCATCGGACTGATCACTTTCGGAATAGGTGTAGCTTGTGTTGGAGCGGCTGCGTCGCTTGTGTTGCCCTTTTTCTTCGTCGACCCCGTTGCGGGCAACACGTTCAACATCACCGCCTTTGTGATTGTTGTCTTAGGAGGTCTGGGAAGCATCCCGGGTGCCCTTCTTGGGGCTTTTATCGTTGGCATCACCCAGGAGATGGGAGTGGTTTTCATGCCCAGTTCGACAAAGCTGCTGGGCGTGTTCATAGTATTTATCCTGGTTCTGCTATTTCGACCTCAAGGACTCATGGGTAAAAAGGAATGAGCAAGCTGCGCGAGCTATCATCTGATTACTATTGGCTGCTCGCTGTAACTGCGGTGTTCGCGGTGGTGTCCCTCTTCCTGGATCAATTCCAGATCAGCCTTGCTATTCTCATCCTCTTCTGGGCACTGCTCGGTGCGGCATGGAACATCCTCGGAGGCTACGCCGGGCAATTTTCGTTTGGTCACGCAGCCTATTATGGGATTGGCGCGTACACAAGTGTGGTGCTTCTTATTAATTTCGAGGTTAGCCCCTGGGTTGGTATGGCGGCGGGCGCAGCACTCGCAGGCTTATTTGCTCTGCTGATTGGCTACCTGTCCTTTCGCTATGGCCTCAAGGGAGCGTACTTCGCCTTAGCAACGTTCGCGTTTGCCGAAATGCTCAGATTGATCGCCAGCGAGCTCGAACTCATCAATACCTCGGTAGGAATTCACGTACCCCTTATCGGCGGCGATTCTTGGTTGCGGCTCCAATTTGAGGACACACCAAGTAATTTCTTTTTCGCGATTTTGATTCTCTTTGTCGTAGTCATGTTGGTGAGCATCTGGGTGGCTCGCCACAAGGTCGGATATTACTTCCAAGCCATCCGCGAGGACGAGGACGCTGCGGCTGCTCTAGGTGTCGATCCATTGGGATATAAGCTTGCAGCGATCGTTATCAGCGGGGCGCTGACCGCATTAGGGGGATCGTTTTTTGTTCAGCACTTCGGATACGTAAACCCGGAGCTGGTTTTCGGCGTGGCCATTTCGATTGAAATCCTACTCAGGCCCATTGTCGGAGGGATCGGAACTATTTGGGGTCCGTTGATCGGAGCCATCGTGTTAACTCCGCTGGCGGAGTTCACCCGTGATTTTGTGCGCAATCCACCGCCTTTCCTTGAAATCATTGAAGGCCGCGCAGGTGTAGACGTAATGATCTTTGGAGTGATCCTGATCGCCATCATCATATTTATGCCGGACGGGATCGTCGGCGCTGCAGTGCGCTTAAGAGAGCGATTTCTCTCATGAGCGATACGCTGCTCCAGATTGATAGCGTGACGAAGGCCTTCGGAGGCCTGCTGGCGGTCAATAGCGCGACGCTTGACCTGAATCAAGGAGAGATCCTGGGACTGATCGGACCAAATGGCGCCGGAAAGACGACGCTCTTTAATATGACCAGTGGGGAGATTCAGCCTGATAAGGGATCGATCTACTTTAGTGGAGATGACATTACGGGGCACAAGCCACATGTGATTGCGCAAAGCGGACTGGTTCGAACGTTTCAAATTGTCAAGCCGTTTGCCAAACTGAGCGTAGTAGAGAACGTGATGGTGGGGGCCTTTATCAATACCTCCAGTGTGGAAAAAGCAGAATGGCGGGCGAGGGAGGTCATTGAATTTGTTGGCCTTGGAAGCCACGCGGATCAACCAGCATCCAACCTGACCACCGCCTCACGTAAGCGACTCGAACTCGCCCGAGCACTGGCAACCCGTCCTCGATTGCTGTTGCTGGATGAGGTCATGGCAGGCCTGACTCCAACGGAAAGTGCCTCCATGGTCGAGCTATTGCAGAGCATCCGAGAGCAGGGGGTGACCCAGCTAGTCATCGAGCACGTGATGCAAGCCATAATGACGCTATCCGACCGCATTGCTGTTCTGCATCACGGTGAGTTGATCGCAGTAGGTGAGCCGGCGCACATTGCAAGTGATTCACGTGTGATCGAGGCATATCTGGGTGAGGAGTTCGAGATTGCTGAAAATTAAGGATCTCGAGGTCGCGTACGGTGATGCCGTAATACTGCGCGACATCGAGCTTGAGGTCAATTCCGGCGAAATCGTGGCTCTGGTGGGTGCAAATGGCGCCGGGAAGACCACCCTCCTGAGGACCGTCTCGGGGCTGCATCGAGCTCAATCTGGATCGATCCACTTTGAGGGGCAAGCGATCGATCGCCGGAGTCCACACCAGATCGTTGACGCGGGTCTAATCCAAGTTGCTGAGGGCAGAAAGTTGTTTCCTCACATGACCGTATTGGAAAATCTCGAAATGGGTTCGTTTATCAAGCGCGCCCGCGTTAACCGAGCGGAATCTCTCGAGAAGGTCTTTGAGCGCTTTCCGGTACTTGCCGAACGCACAGGACAGGATGCCGGCACTCTCAGCGGCGGCGAGCAACAAATGCTGGCGATTGGACGGGCCTTGATGACACAGCCGAGCCTCTTGATGCTCGACGAGCCTTCGCTTGGATTGGCGCCGATCGTTGTGAGAGACATTTTTCATGTGGTCGAAGAGATCAGCCGCGAAGGGACGACGATATTGATCGTGGAACAGAATGCTATGCAAGCCCTGCGCCTGGCGGATCGGGGATACGTTCTAGAAAATGGACGAGTACTGATGTCGGGCCCGAGCGAGGATTTCTTTGCTGATGAGCTCATCCAAACCGCTTATCTCGGCCTCTAATCCTGTGGTCAAATCCTCGAACGACATCCATGCGCTGGCCGAATTCACCCACGGTCTAACCTACGAAGACCTGGATCCCCGCATCAAGCTTCAAACCCAACGGGTGCTGCGTGACACTCTCGGCACGGTTGTGGCAGGCGCCTCGCTGCCCGAGATTCAAGCACTCGCGAATCAAGTGGAGACCCTTGGTGGACCTGGCGCATCTACCGTCATTGGCCAATCGACTGGCACGTCGCCCCGGTTTGCTGCGCTCGTGAACGGCACGGGTGGTGTCTCGCTGGAGCTGGATGAAGGCAGTCAATTTGCCATCAACCACCCTTCGATCCATATCATGCCCGCCGCGATGGCTCTGGCGGAAGAAAACGGCAGCACCGGCGAGGAGTTCTTGGCTGCGTTACTTGCAGGATATGAGGTAGCCGTGCGAGTCGGGAGGGCAACAAAGCTGCGCGACGCCGTGCACCCATTTGGCACGCACGCCATCGTCGGGGCTGCCGCGGCCTGCTCGCGCTTGCTAGGCATGGGTGCTTCCCAAATCGGCGAATCGATGGCGCTGGCGGCCGGCCTCACCATCGCCTCGTCACAAACCGCAGCCAACGCCGGCGCCTCGGTACGCAATTTGTTCACCGGATTTACAAATCACAACGCCATCCTGGCTGTAAGGCTGGTTCAGGCAGGCTTTACCGGAGAGCCAGAAGCCTTAGGTTCAATATTTGGTGAGGTGTTGGGGGAGAATTACAAACCGGGGCAGACGGGCGATTTGGGCCAGGTCTTCTATATCGAGCGGAATTACTTCAAGCTGTACGCCTGCAGTCGCTGGAATCACGCTCCAATCGAGGCCGCCGCTGCGATCCAGAGCAGCACAGATTTCGATCCAAATGATGTCGAAAAGGTCACCGTCTGGACTTACGATCCTGCCACTCGCCTCAACTGGCAGGAGCCAGTCAATGGCTACGCCGCCAAGCATTCCATTCCATACAATGTCGCGGTTCGTATCGTTCTCGGTTCAAATGATCTCGAGGCATATTCCGATGACGCGGTCGCTGATCCTCAGGTGCGAGAGATGGCGCAGAGGGTAGCGATCAAGGAGGACCCGTCCTTCACCGCCATGTTGCCGGACGTCCGCCCAGCGCGGGTTGAGATTGAACTTAGTTCGGGAGAAAAGCTTCAGGAAACCGTTGAGCGACCGCGAGGTGGCTATGATCGCCCATTAAGCGAGGACGAGCTGGGCAATAAGTTCCGGCGATTGGCCGAAATCACCCTCCCAACTGAATCAGTTCGGGAATTGGAGGCGTTGCTCCCCGATTTACATGGCCAAACGAGCCTTGAATTATTGGGTCGTATCCTGAGAAGGGGCGGCGAAGTTCAGGCAGATATCGACTAGTGGA
>Ga0255057_10000800_pt1 | contig 18087 bp, 16 predicted proteins | sample Cases_109_6_MG_FD_189022 | JGI IMG/M metagenome (GOLD analysis project Ga0255057, IMG submission 189022) | Seawater microbial communities from Amundsen Gulf, Northwest Territories, Canada - Cases_109_6 | ecosystem: Environmental > Aquatic > Marine > Gulf | place: Canada: Northwest Territories... | reverse complement strand
CTCGTGCTCGAGTCTTCCTTGGTCAACTCTGCAATCCCTCTAGCGATGACAGACAGAGCAGCTCAGCTTGCTCTGCACCTTGTAATCGGCGATCAGACGGGCGCCCTCTGTTTCCTGGTCGGCCGACACCCATTCCATGTTGTAGATCTCGACGCGGGGGCGGATAAACCTCTCCGGGGACCGATGACACTCGAGACACCACTCCATCTGCAACGACTCGGCCTGGTACATCAGCGGCATCTGATCGACCCGGCCGTGGCAACTGGCGCAGCCGATACCTTTCGCCACATGGATGCTGTGGTCGAAATAGACGAAATCGGGCAGATCGTGGACCCTCGTCCACTCGATCGGCCGGCCGCTACGATAGCTTTCACGCACCGGTTCCAACATCGGGCTTTCGTTCCAGATCAGCTTGTGACAGTTCATGCAGGTGGCCGATGGGGGGATGCCGGCAAAGCTCGACTCTTCGACCGTAGTGTGGCAATAGAGACAGCTGATGCCGAGCCCGGCCACATGGTGATCGTGGCTGAAAGGCACCGGCTGTTGAAGAACGATGCCCTGCCGCGTCACCAGGGAGGAGCGGTTGAGGGTAACCAGCACCCAGGCGAGGATCGCCAGAAAGAACAGTGCCCCGAACATACTGACTCTCGCCAGGGTGTTGGTGCTGGGCTTGAAGATCTGGGACATCCCTCAGAGCCGACCAAAAGCCGAGAGTGCGTAAGCATACTGATGTCCGGGGTGCTGTCAAGCAACCCGGGCAGTGGTAGCGATTTGGCGAGAAGTGGGCTAGAAAGTAGCCGCGCCCTGAGGATAGCGGATGAAGATGCCGTCGGACCAGACGATGTCTTCGTCGTAGGCCGTGGAGACAAAAGGACCCACGGTGTAGGGGTTTGTGGATGGCCCCTCGACGCCGTCACGGCCAAGACTGCGCATGCCGATCACCTGCTGGGTCGACGGATTCCCGGACCACGCGTAGTCGAAGGCATTCCCCCAGCCGTCGTCTCTCGGCACATGCCGAATGTAAAACATCTGCGGGCTCAAGTAGAGGGTTGTAAGCAGACCATCGGCGGTGATATCCCGGTCCAGTTGTGTCCAATCGAAGGTGTTGGCTCCGGCGGCGGTGACCGAGGCCACGTCGGTCAGCCAGGAGTACCAGGCGGTCCCCAGGTTTCGCATATTGGCCATCGTCCGCCGCTGGTTGGCTTTCTGGAGGGCATCCAGCAGGTTGGGGATTAGAATCGCCGCGACGATGCCGATTATGGCGACGACAATGAGCACCTCGATGAGGGTAAATGCGTGCCGCTGCTTCGATCTGGCCATCATTAGAAGAGTGGGGACAATTGGCCCATAGGCTGATGTGCATATCCCGTGCCAGAGCGGGAGACCACTAGCGACAGTGCTTGCATAGGCTGGTCACGGGGTCGGTCTGACAAAAACTTGCAGCCCGATGGCAATCTCTGACGGGCCGCGGTAAGCTCCCGGCCCGATGACGGAACCAGAAGAGCCTCGCTCCGAGCCCACCGGGGGCGATGAGGAGCAGCCCAGTGCACTGCGCACATTCCTGGGTCTGTTCCTGGTGCCGTTGTTGGTTGTCCTGGCCTGTGTGGCCGTCTTTATCGGCTTTGGGTGGATCGCCTATGACCGGCAGAGCACCAGCGACTACCTGAACGATCTCCACTCGTCATGGAAGCCTCGCCGGGCGCAAGCTGCCTACGAGCTGTCGAAGATACTCACTGCCGACCCGACCGCGCTCGACGAAGAGCCGGGAACTCGAGAAGAGGTACGGCGTCTCTTCGCGGAGACCGACGACGAGGAGATGAAGCGGTACCTGGCGCTGGTGCTGGGCTACACCCGGGATCCGGAAGCGGTCCCACTTCTCATCGGGGCCTTGGACGATCCGAGCTCCGAGACGCGGATATACGCACTCTGGGGTCTAGGCAAGACCAGTGATCCGCGAGCGGTGCCGCCGCTCTTGGCATCCTTCGCAGATCCCGACCCGGGTATCCGCAAGACTGCGGCCTTCGGTCTCGGGGAGCTCGGTGACCCGGAAGCCATTCCCGGACTCGCACCCCTGCTACAAGACGCGGTTGCGGATGTGCGCTGGAACGCGGCTCTGGCTCTCGCCAATCTGGGCAGCGATCTCGGCGTGCCGGTGCTCTACCGGATGCTGGATCGCTCGCTGACCACCCAGATCCCCGACATCACCCCCTCTCAGGCCGAGGAAGCCATGATCAGCGCCGTCCGGGCGCTGGCGATCCTCGAAGTGGAGAGCTCGCGTGATCTTTTGGAGCGATTGTCGAAGGACGATTCCAGCCTCAAGGTCCGACAGGCTGCCATCGAAGCCCTGCGGATAGTAGACAGCTAGTGGGTTCGATGAAAACCGACGCTACCGTATGATCTGAAGCGAGCGCGCCCTGTCGCTTGTCGCTGGCACAAGGCGCGATTGGTCAAAGACCGAGAAAGACTCGATCAGGAGATAGTTGATGACAGAGATAGCCGGAACCAACGGTCCAAGATTCATAGAAAAGGTGTGCGTGGCCGCCGGTCTGGGGGTCGTTTTGCTGGCCGGCGTGGCGCTCTTGGGAACCGCCTGTGGGGAGGGTGGGGGATCAACCACCTCGGAAGAGGCCGCTCAGGGCCTGATTCAGTTTCGCCGAACCTGTGCGGTCTGCCATGGTCAGAACGCGGAGGGTATGCCGCGACTTGGTAAGAATCTGCACAACAACCCGTTCGTGGCAAGTCAGACCGACGATGCGCTTGTCCAGTTCCTCATCGAAGGCCGCCCCGCAACCCACCCAGACAACAGCCGGGGGGTGGATATGCCACCCAAGGGGGGCAATCCGGCGCTGACCAACGAGAACCTCCAGCAGATCGTCGACTACCTCCGCTCCATTCAATAGGATCTATTCAGAATCCGAAGCGTAGGTAGAGCTGAAAGCCCCCGATCTCGAAATCGAGCTTGCCCGGGAAGTCTTCTCGTTCCGACTCGATGCCTATGGAGGTTACGGTGTAGGCCACTCCGAAGCCGAAGTTCTTGAAGGTGCGGTGCTCCAACGCCACATTCGCGTTCCACATGTCGCCGCTGACCTCGCTGATGTTGTTGATGGAAAGGAACATGCCGGTGCCAGTGAGCACGAATCGCGCCGGCAGCATCTGGCGAAGCGTCAGACCGATCTGGGGAACCGGTAGATCGGTCTGGTAGTCGGCCTCTCCACCGATCCCGATGCCGAACGCGTTGAGGGCGATCCCGGCGCTGGCGTCGAGGTAGACCAGACCGAGGATGCCTCCGATGGCGGTCTTCTCTTTGGCGACGAAATAGAGGGTGTAGGAGGCTTCGATGAACTTGACGTCGACAAAGGCCCGGTAGCCGACATCGATGGGAAAGACCAGGTCGCCCCACTCGAACTCTTGTCGAACCGTGCCCGAGGCCTCACGATCGGTCCGGTAGTAGCCCAGGCGAAACTGATGGCGTTTTCCCAGCAAAAGGGCCACTGAGATCCGTGGCAGAACCTCTGAGTCGTCGAACTCGAGATCCTTCTCGAAGTCGATCGGGGTGCCGGGGATATCCAGCTCGGAATCGAGCCTAATGGTGGTATCGATGCCGGTGAAGTAGCTGCCGAGATTGATCTCCCACCGATCGATGAGCTTGGGCTCCCAGTCCGCGGCCGGGGCGACCGATGAGACGGTCGCTGCCAAGAAAAGTAGCGTCAAGGTTGTGGACAAACGATTCATGACAGTCTCCTATGTCTCGAGTCGAGCGACTCTATCGTATTGAATGAGGGCTTGAGGGCTTGGGGTTCCCCCAACCCGCCCCGGCCGGCACGGAGGCCGGCCGCTTCGACTCGTAGGGGCGGGGCTTGTCCCCGCCCGCGGGAGGGCACAAGACCCTCCCCTACGTTGCCCCAACCCCGTTATCATCCTCCAATCATGCCCTCTGAAGACGACAAATACTCTCGCATCGACTACCGCCGGCTAATCGCTTGGCCCGAGCGGATCCGGCGCGAGGCGCCGTTGCTGGAGGAGATTCTGGGCTCGGGGCCGTCGCGGCGGATCCTCGACCTGGGAGTCGGTACCGGCGAGCATGCGCGTTATCTGGTCTCGCAAGGCTTCCAGGTAGTAGGAGTCGACAGCTCCGAGTCGATGATCGAGAAGGCCCGTGACCAGCCCCTGCCCGCGGGTCTGGAGCTCCATCATGCCGACATTCGGGAGATCGAGACGGTCACCAAAGGGATCTTTGGAGGGGCCATCTGTCTGGGGAATACTCTGCCACACCTCACGGAGCCAGGTGATCTCGGACGTCTGTTTGGAGGACTCAGGAGGCTTCTCGAGCCAACAGCCCCACTGCTTATCCAAGTGCTCAACTACCACCGGATCTTCACCCGGCAGGTGCGGCACCTGCCGGTCAACTTCCGTCAGGACGAAGAGGGGGAGATCGTCTTTCTAAGGCTCATGAAGCTCCAAACAGATGGTGGGGTCCTCTTTTTTCCCTCCACCCTGCGACTTCGTCCGGGGCAGGACCCGCCGTTGGAGATCGTCGCCGCCAAGGAGGTCCACCTCAGAGGCTGGCGACATACCGAGGTCGAAACCGCGCTCGACGAGTGCGGTTTTAGCCAGCGCACCCTGCTGGGTAGCTTCGATGGCAGCCCCTTCGAGCCAGACGATTCTGCAGACCTAATCGTGGTTTCAAGGTAACCGAAGCAGGCGGACTGCTGCGGCACCCCTTGACACCCCTGCGCCTCTTGGCATAGAAATCGGTCACCTCAAGGGCAAGAGGGCACGATCCTGGAGTAAACTGAGGGCGATTTCCGCGCGGGTACGATGGCTGAAGAGACCTCCAAAGAACCGACAGAGAAGCAGACTTCCGACAAGGACGGTGGCAGAGTCTCTCGTCGGGGGTTCTTCTCCTGGGCGGCGGTGGGTTGGGTCGGCTTTACCGCCGCTATTGGCGGCTGTGTCAGCACCTTCGGTCGTTTCATGTTCCCCAATGTCCTTTACGAGCCCCCCACGAACTTCAAAGTGGGCCGGCCCGAGGACTTCGGCGATGGCGTAGTGGATGAGCGTTTCAAGGAGTCCAACGGAGTTTGGATCGTCAATAGCGGGGGCACACTCTATGCCCTGATCGCCATCTGCACCCATCTCGGCTGCCCACCCAATTGGCTCGAGGCCCAGAACAAGTTCAAGTGCCCGTGTCACGGCAGCGGCTACTACAAGAACGGCATCAACTTCGAGGGGCCGACACCGAGGCCTCTGGAGCGGGCAAAGATTTACGTGGATCCGGACGACGGGCAGATCGTGGTCGACAAAGCGCAGAGATACCAGTGGGAGTTGGGACAGTGGGAAGATTCCGACTCTTTTATCGAGGTGGTTTGAAACCGCCAGTGTCAGACTGAGCTGAGCCATGGGTTTTCTCAAAGATATCCAGAACAACATTGTCAAATCGCAGGTTTGGAAGTCGATTTTCCGGGTCGGCATCCCCACTGACAACCGCAAACGGTCGCTGGCGATGTTGGGCAATGTGGTCCTGCATCTGCACCCCATCAAGGTGAAGAAGTCGGGGCTCAGGATGAGCTACACCTGGTGCATGGGCGGCACGGCCTTTTTTCTTTTTCTGGTCGAGACCATCACCGGACTGCTGCTGATGTTCTACTACCGACCGACCGTCGAGTACGCCTATTTCGACATGATCGACCTGCGGGAGGTCGCGGCTTTCGGCATCATGCGCGAGCTCCACCGCTGGGGCGCCCACGCGATGGTCATTGCCGTGTGGCTGCACATGTTTCGCGTCTTCATGACCGGCTCCTACAAGCCGCCGCGAGAATTCAACTGGAATGTCGGCGTCATACTCCTGGTGCTCACCCTGCTGCTGTCGTTTACCGGCTATCTGCTGCCCTGGGACCAGCTCGCCATCTGGGCCATCACCGTCGGTTCCAACATGGCACGGGCAACTCCCCTGCTCGGCCAAGAGGGCCCCGGCTCGGCGCTGCTGACGCTGGGTGGAACCAAGCTGATTCACGTGGGCAGCGACGCCCGGTTCGGCTTGATTGCCGGCAGGACAATTGGCGGTGGCACCCTGATTCGCTTCTATGTCCTCCACTGCGTAGCCATTCCCTTTGTGGCCGCTTTCCTGATCGCCGTCCACTTCTGGCGGGTGCGCAAAGACGGCGGAATATCCGGACCGGTGTAGCCCCCTTGCCGATGGAAGCAATCAGAGACCTCATCAATTTCTTCTCCTACCCACAGTGGTCGTTCACCCTGTCGCTGGTGGTGTTCGGGGTGATGCTGTGGTCGCGAAAGCTGTGGACCAAAAAGGGCGGGCTGTTGATGCTGATGGTCGTCACCGCCTTGTTCTCAGTCAGCCTTCTCGATCCAAACTTTCGCCTGGTAGTCGCCAAACCCGACAATGTGCCCATCGTCATGATGGTCTTCATCGTCGGGTTTTTTCTCTGGCTCGCGCTCTACAAGGGCTTTCGTAACGACGATCTGACCGCGGAGGGGGAGCCGACGTTTGAGAAATCCGAGGCCGAGGACAAGGTTTTCACCTGGCCCGATCTCGTGTTCTCGGAGTTCATCTGTATGGTGATCCTGACGGTGGTCTTGGTGATCTGGTCTATCGCTCTCCAAGCGCCGCTGGAGGAGCCGGCCAATCCGTCGGTTGCTCCTAATCCCTCCAAGGCACCCTGGTACTTCCTGGGTCTCCAGGAGATGCTGGTCTATTTCGATCCCTGGATGGCCGGTGTCGTGCTGCCGAGCCTCATTATCGTCGGTCTCATGGCCATCCCCTACATCGACACCAATCCCCGGGGGAGCGGTTATTTCACCTTCCGCGAGCGCAAGAGCGAGATCGTTTTGTTTCTCTTCGGGTTTCTGATCTTGTGGTGCCAGTTGATCGTCATCGGTACGTTCTTGCGGGGCCCCAATTGGAACTTCTTCGGGCCGTACGAGTTCTGGGACATCACCAAGGTCGAGCCCCTTGTCAACGTGGATCTATCGGAGATCATCTGGATCAAGTTGCTGCACGTCGGCTTGCCCTCTAACTGGTTCGTGCGTGAGATCTTTGGCATTGTGCTGCTTGCGGGCTACCTCTTTGTCTTGCCCGTGGCCCTCAGCAAGACCAGATTCTTCAAGAAGTACTACGACCAGATGGGTCCCGCCCGCTTCTTTATCGGCATCAGCTTGTTTCTGGTGATGATGTTGCTGCCGATCAAGATGTACCTCCGCTGGATTTTCAATCTCAAGTACATTGTTCACATCCAGGAATTTTTCTTAAACGTCTGAGCTCGCAGATGGCGCAGCCTCCTGACAGGAAGCCGGACCGGCACTACGACTTCGGGCGCATGAACAAGTGGTTCGCCTGGAGCTCTCTGGCGCTGCTCGTGGTCACTCTGTGGATGGTCTGGGACGACTATTCGAAGCCCTGGAAGCGGTTCCAGTCGGAATTCCGCGACCTCGAGCGACAGGACCTGGAGCGGCAAGCCGAGGAGGAGCAACAACGGCTCGACGGCGAGGAGATCTCCCGGGTCCGTGGCCAGATCGCCGAGGAGGAGCGTCTGCTCGAGGAGCAGCGAGAACAGGTACGCGAGCAGGAGGCCGCTCTTCTCGCCCTCGACAAGCAAGTTTATGCCGCCGATGCCACGATGAGGACCACGAAGGCCTATCTGGATGAAGCGCGCTTTCTCTACGAGCAGGCCCTCCAGAGAGAAGTCGTGGGGAGGAAGGAGAAGACCCGCGGCCAGGTCGAGAAGCTGGAGCAGGAGTGGCGGGAGAACCGGAAGAGCGTCGAGGGACTCACCGAGCTCCGCGACGACGCAGCAGGGCGGCTCGACGAGATGCGGGCCAACCTTGATGGAGCCGAGGAGCAATTGGCCGAGCTCAGCGGTGACCTGGACGGAGTGCTGCAGCGCGTCGACAATCTCGACAAGAGTCTGGACTATCTTCTGCTCAACTTCCCGCTGATGGACTTCATCCAGCCCGATCTCAAGGTCGAGCAGGTGATGATCCCTGGGCTCTACCACGATCTCAACTTCACCACTGTCGATCGGGTCGATCGGTGCGTCACCTGCCATGTTGCCTCCGTCAGGACCGGGTTCGACGGCGAGGAATGGCAGCAGCCCTATCGATCTCATCCACGGATGGATCTATTCGTAGGAGCAAGCTCTCCGCACCCTTACACCCGGTACGGTTGTACCGGGTGCCATGGCGGTCTCGATCGGGCGGTCGACTTTGCCCGCGTCGGTCACAGCCCCATGGGGGAGGTGGAGAAGGAGGAGTGGATCGAGAAGTGGGGCTGGGACGCGCAACCCTATCTCGAGACCCCCATCTATCCTGCCGAGTACTCGGAGGCCGGATGCTTCTCTTGCCATGCGGCGGAGGTGTGGACCCCTGAATCGCAAGTCCAGGACATCGGTCGCGAGCTCGTGAGCCGGATGGGGTGCTTTGCCTGTCACAAGATCGACTATCCGGCCTTTACCGATATGCCCCGTCCGGGTCCCAATCTGGCCAAGGTGGCAGCCAAAGTCGACCCCGCCTGGGCCTACAAGTGGATCTCGGCGCCCCGCGAGTTCCGGCCGACGACCTGGATGCCGCACTTCTTCTTCGAGCACAACATTACCGGTGCGGAGAATCTCGAACGCCAGAAGGTGGAGATCGTGGGCGCGGTGGCCTACCTATGGGACAAATCTCTCGACCCCGAGTTTCCCCCGGCTCCTGTTGGTGATATCGATCAGGGCCGTCAGCTTTTCGAGACCGTGGGCTGCACCGGCTGCCACCTGCTGGATGCCGGGGCGAAGCGGGACGACTACTTTCCCGAGATCAACCGGCTTCACGGTCCGAATCTGATACGCACCGGTAGCAAAGTCTCCAGCGGCTGGCTCTTCGCCTGGATAAAGGACCCGAAGAGCTATGCCGCCGACACTCGCATGCCCAGCCTGCGACTTACCGACCAGGAGGCCGCTGATATCACCGCCTATCTGATGTCGAGCCGGGATCCGGAGTACGAGAACCTCACCATGCCGGAGGTCAACGCCGGGGTGAGGGACGAACTGGTGTTGGACTACCTCCAAAACACGCTCACCATCGAGCAGAGCCACCAGCGTCTCGAGTCGATGACCCCGGGCGAGAAGGATATCTTTGTGGGTGGGCAGACGATTCGCAAATACGGCTGCTGGGGCTGTCACGATCTCGAGGGGTTCGAAAGCGCCAAGCCCATCGGCGTCGAGCTGACGGAAGAGGGCTCGAAACCTCTGCATCAGTTCGACTTCGGTCACATCCACGACGTGCCCCATACCCGGCACGACTGGATTCGGACAAAGCTCTTGGATCCAAGGGTTTTCGACGAGGGCAAAGACGTCGTCAAGAGCTACGGTGAGCTGCTCAAGATGCCCAACTTCGGCATGTCCGAGCGCGAGGCGAATGCCGTTACGACGACGGTTCTGGGTTTTACCAAGGAGTCGGTGCTGGCCAATCGCCGGGCCGGACAGTCGGCGCGATCGGCGACGCTTGCTCGTGGGCGAAAGCTCATCACCCTCTACAATTGTCGCGGCTGTCACCTGATTGAAGGCAAGGGCCAGGCCATCCGGACATCCATCGAGGATGTAGGGATGCTGCCACCCAATTTGGCAGCCGAGGGAGCACGGGTGCAGGCCGACTGGCTGTTCGGCTATCTCCACGATCCCGGGCAGGTACGGCTGCGCCCCTGGTTGACGGCCCGTATGCCCACCTTCGGGTTGCGCGATGACGAGGTCAACACGGTCGTTGCCTACTTTGCCTCGCGCGAGGGGCGCGAGCCGTTCCTCTCTGCCCCGGAGCGACCCAGTGAGCGCGATCTGGTGGTGGGAGATGTGGCCTTCAACATGTTCCAATGCGCCAAGTGTCATCCGGCGGGTCCGGGGGCGGAGACGGCGATGGTGGGCTCCGGCGAGCTGGCACCATCGCTGCTACTGGCGCGTGAGCGCTTGCGGTACGACTGGGTGCCAGATTGGATCGTCGATCCCCAGAGTTGGATAGCGGGCACCAAGATGCCCGCCAACTTCACTCAACTGGAGACCGGCGAGTACGTCTCGCCGCTGGGCTCGGCGATCGATGCCCCCATGTTCGCCGATCAGAAGAAAAGGGTGATGGGTCATTTCGGCTCGGAAGAAGAGCTCAAGAGTCTTCTTGCCGATGCCGACTATGTTGCCTCGGTCCTTCGTGATCACATATGGTGGAATCTCGGCGACTAGCCGGGCTTGATCAAATAATCCTCAAGGAGGCTGTAACCGATGAAATCGACAAGAAATCTCTGGATTCTGCTGACTGTGGCGCTGATCGTGACGCTGCTTGGAGCTTGTGGCGGGGGTGAGGAGCCGGCAGCGACGAGTCAGGAGGCGGCTGCCAAGCCCGCCCCGGCCTCGGCCGCCCCGGCTGGCGCTGGCGCCGTCACCGGCGTTGTCATCTACAGCAACGGTGATCCCGACACTGTTATCGCCATGGATGCCGATCCGGTGTGTTCCTCGCTGCACGGCGAAGAAGTCCACACCGAGAAGATCGTGGCGGACAACACCGGCAATCTGGCCAACGCTTTTGTTTATGTGAAAGAGGGTCTCGCGGGAAGCCACTCGGTGCCAGCGGGCAGTCACGTGCTGAACCAGGAGGGCTGCCAGTATACGCCCCATGTCTCGGGCATGATGGTGGATCAGAAGCTGGTCATCAAGAACAGCGATCCCACGCTTCACAATGTCCACGCCATGCCGACCGTCAACAAAGAGTTCAACAAGGGGCAGCCCTTCCAGGGTATGGAGTTCGAGCACACCTTCGACCAGGAAGAGGTCATGGTCAAGTTCAAGTGTGATGTGCACCCCTGGATGAGCTCCTACATGGCCGTTCTGAATCACCCGTTCTTCAGTGTCAGCGGCACCGACGGCAGCTTTGTAATCGAGGGTCTGCCACCGGGTGACTACGTGCTCGAGTCCTGGCACGAGGAGTTGGGGACAAAGACCGCCAAGGCGACGGTCACCGATGGCGGCACGGCCGAAGTGAGCTTCGACTACTCGCCCGCCGGATAACAGATCTAATCCGGATCGGGACGAAGCGGCCGGTCTCCGTGCCGGCCGATGGTTGGTGTGGCCTTGCCATGATCTGTGCCGGCTCACTTTGGACCTCCAGGCGGGCTTCGCGATAGACTCCCGCCGTCCCGGTAAGGGCTTCAAACCAGAGTGGCTGTTTCGAAGCGAGCAAGAAAATGCCGCAGTTTCATCGGGGAATCCATCTTTTCGCCGCTTTTCTGGCCGTCGCCGTAGTGCTGCTGATCACGGCCGGCGGGCTGGTCAAGAGCCTGGAGGCGGGTCTTTCGGTGCCCGACTGGCCGCTCTCCTACGGCTCACTCAATCCGCCCCGGTGGTGGCAGATCGAAACCGTCCGCGCCGAGCACGGACACCGCTTGATCGCCGGCACGGTGGCACTGCTGACGATCGCGCTGGCCGTCTGGGTCGGGCGTCGCGAGGAGCGACGCTGGGTACGGCGCCTCGCCTACCTGGCGGTGGCGACCGTTCTGGCGCAAGCCCTACTGGGCGGTCTCACGGTGCTCTTTTTTCTGCCGACGCCGATCTCGGTGAGCCACGCGGGTCTGGCGCAGATCTTTCTCTGCCTCATCGTCACCATTGCGGTGGTGACTTCCAGATGGTGGGTCGAGGGTAGTGCGCCGGTCGATGCTTCCGGTCCCGCTCGTCGGGTGGCCCATCTGGCGACCGCCACGACGGGTCTCATCTACCTGCAGATTCTGGTCGGGGCCGTCATGCGTCACACCGGTGCCGGTCTGGCGATCCCCGACTTTCCCCTGGCCTTTGGCGGCTTGATACCGCCGCGCTTCGACGTTGCCATCGGCATCCATTTTGCCCACCGGCTTGGCGCCTTGCTGGTGGCGACGATGATCTTCTGGACCTTTGGCAGGGTTCTTCGTCTCGCCTCGCAGGAGCGCCGGCTGGTCAGGAGCTCGGGAATCCTGATCCTGCTGGTTCTGGTCCAGGGCACCCTTGGTGGCTTTGTCGTGTTGACGAGCAAGGCAGTGCTTCCCAACACCCTCCACGTGGGGACCGGTGCCCTGCTTCTGGCCGTCAGCCTCCTACTCACGCTGTCGAGCTGGCACCTCGATTGGCTGGCGCGGGAGGTCCGGGAGCCGCAATCGGTCGAGGTTCCTGGTCACCCTCGACTGCAGCGAGCCACATCGTGAGAGCGACCGTCCTGGAGTCCCGGGACCTTTCGTTGGGAGTCCGCATGGCGGACCTGCTGGAGCTCACCAAGCCGCGAATTACGCTGATGGTCGTGGTGACCGCCGGGATCGGCCTGCTGCTGGCGTCGGGTGACAAAGTGCCGATGGCAATGGTGCTGCACGCCCTGGTTGGAACCGGTCTGGTGGCTGCCGGATCGGCCGCGCTCAACCATGTCCTGGAGCGGGACATCGATGCGCTGATGAGACGCACAGCCAACCGACCTCTACCCGCCGGCCGCATGCATCCCGACCTCGCGCTGACTTTTGGGGTGGGTCTGGCCGTTGCCGGTCTGGTGGAGCTCACCCTCGGTGTCAATCTGCTGACCGCCCTGCTCGGCGCTGCCGCTCTCGCCGGCTATGTCTTTGTCTACACCCCGCTGAAGAAGATCAGCCCACTGGCCACCGTGGTCGGCGCCGTGCCGGGTGCCATCCCGCCGATGATGGGGTGGGTCGCGGTGACCGAAAGTCTCGACCCCGGTGCGTGGGTACTTTTCGCCATACTCTTTCTGTGGCAGCTGCCTCACTTCCTGGCCATCGCCTGGATGTGTCGTGAGGACTACGCCCGGGCGGGTTTGCCGATGTTGCCGGTGATCCATCCCGACGGCCGCAGCACGGCCCGGCAAATGGTCCTCTACGGCGCGGCGCTGCTACCGGTCAGCCTCCTGCCTTCGATGCTGGGTCTCACCGGTTCGGCCTACTTTCTGGGAGCCATGGGGTTGGGGCTCTTCTTTCTGGCCATGTGTGTGGCTTTTGCCGTTTCCCTCTCCACCCTGGCTGCCCGCCGGGTGCTGCTGACCTCGGTTTTCTATCTGCCGGCGGTTCTGGCGGTGATGGTGCTCGATCGAGTTGCCTGACACGGCGACGCTGCGGCGTTACTTGCTCTGGGGACTCTTGGTGGCGGTGATGCTGGCGGTCGTTGTAACAGCGCTGATGGCACCGCGGTGGACCCGAGAGACGCAGTCGGAGCCGCCGCTGCGGCTCGGCCGAGTTCCGGATTTCTCCCTGGTCAATCGGGATGGTCGCCAGGTCGGCCTCGCAGATCTAGAGGGCTCTCCCTGGTTGGCCGATTTCATCTTTACCCGGTGCGGCATCAGTTGCCCGCGGATGACCGCCATCATGGTTCGACTGGGAGAGACCCTGCCGGACGCCACTCGGATTCACCGGGTTTCGATATCGGTTGATCCCGAGTACGACACCTCGGAGGTGCTCCAGGCCTATGCCGAGTCCTTTGGTGTCACCGATGATCGCTGGCTCTTCCTCACCGGCGACCGGGAGGCCATCTATCCCCTCATGGTCGAGGGCTTCAAGCTCGGGGTCGACGCTTCGCCACCGCCGGCGCTAGCCAGCGAGGAGGAGCCAATCCTCCACAGCACGCGTCTGGTGCTGGTTGATGGCCAGGGTGAGATCCGTGGCTACTACGACGGCTTCCGTAGTGAGGAGCTCGAGCGCCTGCTACGTGACCTGGCAGCGGTCAGCGCCGGAGGTTGATCACTATTTCCAGCTAGCGGCTAGTTCAGATAGCCCAGGGCCTTGAGGTTCTCGATGTCTTTCGGATCGAGGGTCTCCAGATCGATCTCGCCGCCACCGCTTTCCAGAAACCCCTTATTGAGCCACATTCGACGCTGGATCTCCTGGTGGAGAAGGAGTGCTTGCACTGGCATCTCAGTCGCCAGGTTCCGCTTCTCGCCTGGATCGTCGGTCAAATAGTAGAGCTCGTTTTCGAAGGAGATCCGGTTGTGGATGATCTTCCAGCCATCCATCAAGAGCATGGCGCTGGTGCTCGGTGGCTGGCTCCTCGGGCCGGCTCCGCGGGTGGTGGAGTAGAGGGGCCGTTGGAGTGGCTTCTCACCGAAGGCCACGGGTAGCAGACTGATCCCCTGGAAGCCGCGGTCGGAGGGAAGATCCAGGCCATCGACCAACGTGGGGACGAGATCGACCAGGCTCACCGGCAGGTCGATCGACGAGGAGAAGCCATCGACGCTCCGTGGCCATTTGATCACCAGCGGCACATGCACGAACTCGTCAAAAAGTCTCTGACCGTGAAGGAAGAAGCTGTGCTCGAGGAAGGCTTCGCCGTGATCTGCAAGCACCACGATCAACGCATCGTCATAGCGGTCGAGCTCCTCCAGAACGCTCAGCACTGCTGCGACCTGCGAATCGGCGAATGCCGCGTGCTCGAGATAGCGGTCCTTTATGTAGCGTAGATCCTCGGCATCGAGATCCTCTTTGGTGAGCTGGTGTGGAAACCGATTGAGGAACTCCGCGGTCACGGGGACCTCTCCCTGGTACCAGGAGGAATAGAGTCCCCGATAAGGATCGGGGGGCTCATAGGGGGTGTGGGGTGGCATCAGGTGCACAAAAGCGAAGCTTGGCTCCGGGCCCTCTTTGAGCCGATTAGTCAACTCTCCGGTGTCGACGATGCGAGAGCGCTGCAGGCGAACCTCTTCGAAACCACTCTGCAAGTCGTCGTGCCAGCGGTAGAAGGGGTGCTGGGACCAGAGGAGGGTGTGGTAGCCGGCCCCTTGAAGCAGGGCGGCGAAGGTGGGAACGCTCGGAGGCAGCCGGCTCCCCCAGTGATCCATGTCGAGGGTGTCGGGAAAGAGCCCAGTGAAGATCGCCGGCACCGATTGGCCGGTCCAGGAAGAAGGCGCCAGGGCGCGAGAAAACCGGGTCCCCTCCTCCGCGAGTCGATCGAGAGTCGGGGTCGGGTAGGGGCCACCAAAGCAGGAGAAGGCGTCGGCCCGTGCGGCATCGAGCATGATGAACACCACGGTGGGTCTCCCCAGCCGGCCGCTGTGGGGTGGTGTGAAAGCCGCCTCGTTCCCCTGGAAACCGCCGTCGGCGGATCCACCTCGACCCAAGACTTTTGGGTCGTGCCAGTGGACGAGGGCCTGGCCCGGTCCCGCGATCCGCAGCCGGAGGCGGCCGAGCTCCCCCGACCAGTGGCCGAGATCCACGCTAAGTCGCTGCGGTTTCTCGGTCGGTCGCCTCACCTTTTCGCCCATGAGCTTCCGTGTCCGCCCTTTTTCATCGAGTAGCTCGACGGAGAGGGTCACTGCCTCCCGAGCTCCTTCCAGGGGAAACTCCACCGTGTAATGACCAACCAGCCGAGCACTTCCGGGGAGCTCGGTCACCAGATCCAGGAAGCTCTCGGTGGGCATCTGAATCACCGGCGTGCTGGGTGTTCCGCGAGATCCATCGAGCAGGGTAATCTCGAGCGGCCGCTGCGGCCAAAGTGGCCGGTCTTGGGGGGTGTGGATACGGAGATGTCGAAGACGAAGGTAACGAGGGTATCTCTTTCTGCGCTTTTGGGAGGCGCCTTTGTCTTCTCGATGGAGCTCCAGAAGGTTGACGCCCTGTCGAACCCGGCCCGCAGGGATGTCCACTCGATGGCTCTGCCATCTGTCACCCGCCTCGAGATGCGCCAGGTACTTACCGTTCAACAGGAGACCGATGGGGGGAGCCTCTTTGGCGGGATCGCCGCTCCAGTAAGCCTCGATCTCGAGGCTGTCGGCGTCGGCTGCAGCAGAAAAGAACCGTATCCGAGCCGTTTCTCGCCTCATCTCTATGACCGCCTCGTCCAAGCCGCCCGGCTGCCTCACGGCCCAGCCGAAGCCCAGTCGATGACGATACTTCTCACGGTCCGGCAGGACGATATCGGTGGAGACCTGATGCTGCTGTGGTCCGACATAGTCGGCAAATCTGAGCTCGACTGGCTCTCCAGGCTCTTCCACCGGGCGGCAAGAGCCGATCGCCAGGGTCAGCGCGGCCCCGGCCATGAGCCGTACCAGGGCCAGGAGAGGGCTTCGGCGGAGAATCATGGGCAAAGTGCGCGCGAGGTTTCTATTGGGGCTTCCCAGATCGGGAGCGGGCGGGATCTTAGCACGCACTCGGGGTGGTCTAAGATAGCAGCCTCATAGCAGCTTTCAGGCTGAAGTTGGATCCCAACGAAAACCGGCCGAGACACGAGGGGGACACCGTGACCGAGTACAAAGAGCGATTCCTGACCCTGGACACCAATGTGGTGCACGCGGGTGCGCCCCGACCCAATATCGAAGGCGCGGTGGTGACGCCGATCTTCCAATCGGCCAACTTTCTGATGGCCGATGAGGCCACCTACGATGCGGTCCGTTACCTGCGTTTGAGCAACTCGCCCAACCACTTGGCGCTGCATGCTCGACTGGCCGCCATCGAGTCGGGAGAGGCGGCGCTGGCAACCGCCAGCGGCATGGCCGCCATCACCTCGTCCATCCTGGCCTTTGTGGGTCAGGGAGACCATGTGCTGGCACAAAAGACCCTGTATGGGGGCACCCAGAGCTTTCTCGACGAGGATGCGCCGAGGCTGGGGATCGGCTACACGGCCATCGACATCGCCGATCCGGAGGGGGCCAGGTCCTGGGAGAAGGCTCTGACGCCGACGACAAAGTTGATCCTGGTCGAGGCCATCTCCAACCCGCTGATGGAGGTGGGGGACCTCGAAGCGGTGGTCGCCTTTGCACGCGAGCACAATCTGATCTCGATGATCGACAACACCTTCGCCACACCGGTCAACTTTCGTCCGTTGGAGATTGGCATCGACCTGGTGGTGCACAGCGCCACCAAGTACCTCAACGGTCACAGCGACATCGTGGCGGGGGCCGTCATCGGCTCGGAGGCCCACGTCCACAAGGTGCGCCATCTGCTGCTCCACCTAGGTGGCTCGATGGATCCCCATGTCTGTTTCCTCCTCGAGCGCGGGCTCAAGACCCTGGTGCTGAGGGTGGTAAGGCAGAACGAGAATGCGGGCAGGCTGGCGGAGTTTCTCGCCGGGCGGCCGGAGGTCCGCCAGGTCAACTATCCTGGTCTGCCCTCCGATCCGGGGCACACCTTCGCTCGCAACCTGTTCTCGGGGTATGGTGGGATGCTCTCGTTCTATGCCGAGAGCGCGGAGACCGCCGAGTTATTCCTCCAGCGGGTGAAGATTCCTCTCCATGCCGCCAGCCTGGGTGGTGTGGAGACCCTCGTAGTGCGGCCCGCCCGCAGCTCGCACCTGGGCCAGACCCCCGAAGATCGGCAGCGCCTCGGGATCACCGATGACCTGATCCGGGTATCGGTGGGGATTGAAAACCCCGACGAGCTAATCGCCGATTTCGAGCAGGCGCTGCCGGGCGGCAAATGAAACGGCCGTGGAGGCATCCGTAGGGGAGGGCCTTGTGCCCTCCCTTGGGCGGGGACAAGCCCCGCCCCTACGATGCCTGGAGGACTTCAGCGGCCGACCCAGGTGCAATGGCCCTTGAAGGATGAAGCGACCGGCTTCCAAAACGCTCGACCCCAGGGGCAATTCCGCTTGGAAGATGAAGCGGCCGGCCTCCGTGCCGGCCGACGGGTTCGAAGGAGATAGCTGGAGCCATGAAAAACCGCTGTGAGTGGGCCGGTGCCGATCCCCTGATGGTCGAGTACCACGATCGTGAGTGGGGCACGCCGGTCCACGACGACCGTACCCTGTTCGAGTTCCTCATCCTGGAAGGCGCCCAGGCCGGTCTCAGCTGGTCGACGGTGCTCAAGAAGCGGGAGCGGTACCGGCAGGTCTTCGACAACTTCGACGTCGCCAAGGTCGCCAGATACACAGAGAAGAAGACCGCCAAGCTGCTCGCCGACCCCGGCATCATCCGCAACCGGCTCAAGGTCGCCTCGGCGGTCCGCAATGCCAAGGCCTTTCTGGCCGTACAAGAGGAGCTTGGTAGCTTCGATGCCTTCATCTGGCAGTTCGTGGGAGGCGTCCCAAGAATCAACCGGTGGCGGAGCCTGAAGCAGATTCCCGCACAGACAGATGAGTCCCGCGCAATGAGCCGTGAGCTCGAGCGGCG
>Ga0255057_10000799_pt1 | contig 18095 bp, 13 predicted proteins | sample Cases_109_6_MG_FD_189022 | JGI IMG/M metagenome (GOLD analysis project Ga0255057, IMG submission 189022) | Seawater microbial communities from Amundsen Gulf, Northwest Territories, Canada - Cases_109_6 | ecosystem: Environmental > Aquatic > Marine > Gulf | place: Canada: Northwest Territories... | reverse complement strand
CGCCAATCCCTTCTTCTCGAACGCCTTCGTGATCGCCGCCGTCAACGTCGTCTTGCCATGATCCACGTGACCCACCGTCCCTACGTTCACGTGCGGCTTCGTGCGCTCAAACTTCTCCTTCGCCATGATCCCTCTCCTCGGGTTAACGAGCCACGTCCCTATCCTGCGGCCTTGGCCACAACCTCTTCGCTCACGTTCTTCGGCGCCTGCTCGTACTCCGAGAACTGCATTGAGTACGTGGCCCGCCCCTGGGTAACCGATCTCAAATCGGTTGCGTATCCGAACATTTCCGCCAGCGGAACTCTGCAGCTGATCACCTGAGCGTTGCCTCTGGCCTCCATGTGCTGAACCCGCCCGCGGCGCGAGGTGACGTCACCAATGACGTCTCCCATGTAGTCCTCGGGGGTGACGACCTCGACGGCCATCACCGGCTCGAGCAGCACCGGCTGTGCCTTCTTGCAGCCATCCTGGAAAGCCATCGAGCCAGCGATCTTGAAAGCCAATTCGGAGGAGTCCACCTCGTGGTAGCTGCCGTCGTAGAGGTCGATCTCGAGGCCGGTCAGAGGATAGCCCGCCAGCGGGCCGGTCTCCATGGCCTCACGGATCCCCTGTTCCACCGGCCGGATGAACTCTCTGGGGATCGCCCCACCCTTGATCCGGTTGTTGAAGACGAGCTCCTCTCCGACCGCGGGCCGCATCTTGATCTTGACGTGGCCGAACTGACCTCGACCGCCTGACTGCCGGACGAATCGGCCCTCGCCGTCTGCATCGACGGTGATGCTTTCCTTGTAAGCCACCTGCGGCCTGCCGATGTTGGCCCCGACGTTGAACTCACGCACCAGCCGGTCGGTGATGATCTCCAGGTGGAGCTCGCCCATCCCCGAGATCAGCGTCTGCCCTGTGTCCTGGTCGGTGTGTACCCGGAAGGTCGGATCCTCCTGCTGCAGCTTGCCCAGAGCCGTCGCCAGCTTCTCCTGGTCCGCCTTTGTCTTGGGCTCGATCGAAACCGCGATGACCGGCTCCGGAAAGCTCATCGACTCGAGCAGCACAGGCGCTTTGGGGTCGCAGATCGTGTCACCCGTGGTAACACCCTTGAGACCGACTGCGGCGGCGATGTCTCCCGCCCAGATCTCGGAGATCTCCTCGCGCTTGTTGGCATGCATCTGGAGCAGACGGCCGATGCGCTCCTTGTTCCCCTGGGTGGCGTTGAGCACCGTCGAGCCGGTCTCGATGTGCCCGGAGTAAACCCGCAGATAGGCGAGCTGGCCGACAAAGGGGTCGGTCATGATCTTGAAGATCAGGGCGGAGAAGGGCGCGTCGTCGGAGGCCTCCCGGGTCTCTAAGGCTTGAGACTTCGGGTTCACCCCTTCGATGGCCGGGATGTCGACCGGCGATGGCAGATAGTCGATCACCGCATCGAGCAAGGGCTGGACCCCTTTGTTCTTGAAGGCACTGCCGCAAAGCACCGGCTGCAACCGGTTGGAGATCGTGGCTCGGCGCAGCGCCGCCTTGAGCAGGTCGTTGGTGATCTCCTCACCCGACAGGTACTTCTCCAGCAGCTCGTCATCGGTCTCGGCAACCGCCTCGACCATCTGTTCGCGCATCTTGTGGGCCTGATCGAGATAGGCGTCCGGTATCTCCACCACCTCATAGTCGGCGCCGAGGGTCTCGTCCTTGTATGAGATTCCCTTCATCTCCACCAGATCGATGACGCCTTGAAAGGAGTCCTCCTTGCCCCAGGGCAGCTGAATCACCGCCGGAGTGGCCGCTAATCGCGATTTCAGCATGGCTACAGTGCGATCGAAGTCCGAGCCCACACGATCCATCTTGTTGACAAAGGCCATGCGCGGCACCCGATAGCGATCGGCCTGCCGCCAAACGGTCTCGGACTGGGGCTCTACCCCCGCCACCGCGTCGAACACCGCGATCGCGCCGTCCAGCACCCTGAGCGACCTCTCCACTTCGGCGGTGAAGTCCACGTGGCCCGGGGTGTCGATGATATTGATCCGATGATCGTTCCAGAAACAAGTCGTCGCCGCCGCGGTGATAGTGATACCGCGTTCCTGCTCCTGGACCATCCAGTCCATGGTCGCGGTCCCGTCGTGAACCTCGCCGATCTTGTAGTTGACGCCAGAGTAGTAGAGGATGCGCTCGGTAGTCGTCGTCTTACCGGCATCGATATGCGCCATGATGCCGATATTTCTTGTCCGGCTTAGGGGTACCTTGCGCGACATGACTCGTGACTCTTCCAGGGCTTCTATTCGGCACAAAAGCGACAGCGGTAATCCGCCGTCGCCGATCAAACCTTCTCACCTCGGCCTGCTCCCCGCTCGGGCGGGAAGATGTATCGCTACCAGCGATAGTGAGCAAAGGCCTTGTTTGCTTCAGCCATTCGATGTGTATCTTCCTTCTTCTTGATAGCCACACCGCGGTTCTCCGCGGCATCCATCAGTTCTCCCGCCAACTTCTCGTTCATGGCTTTCTCACTCCGTCGCTCGGCACTCTGGAGAATCCACCGGAACGACAGGGCCAGACGCCGATTGGGACGGACTTCGATCGGAACCTGGTAGGTCGAGCCGCCAACTCGGCGGGACTTCACCTCCACCGCCGGTCTCACGTTGTCGATCGCCGTCTTGAACACCTTCATCGGGTCATCATCAGAGCGCTCGGCAATCACATTCAGCGCTTGATAGAGAATGCGCTCGGCCACCGATTTCTTGCCATCCCGCATGATGACGTTGATGAACTTGGTCACCAACTGCGAGTTGTACACCGGGTCCGGCAGGATCTCCCGTTTCGTGGCCGCGGTACGCCTAGACATTTGCCTCGTCCTCTCTTCGCCTGCGTATCAAATTACGATCTCGGCCGCTTGGCCCCATACTTCGAGCGACTCTGCCGGCGATCTTCGACACCCATGGCGTCGAGTGTCCCGCGGATGACGTGATACCGGACACCCGGAAGGTCCTTTACCCGACCGCCACGGACGAGCACGATCGAGTGCTCCTGCAGATTGTGCCCAACCCCCGGGATATAGGTGGTCACTTCGATGCCATTGGTCAGTCTCACCCGGGCGACCTTGCGCAGGGCCGAGTTCGGTTTCTTGGGGGTCTGGGTGTAGACCCGGACACAAACTCCGCGCTTCTGCGGCGAGGCCTGGAGCGCAGGACTCTTGGTTTTGTGCGTGTGCCGCTTGCGGCCTTTGCGCACCAATTGATGAATTGTCGGCATCGCCAAAAAATCTCCTCGATTACACCGTGTCTCGACCCCAGAGGGCGTCAATACACCCTGGAAACTCCGACTACTCGATCCTTCTGTCGAGAGCCTAGAAAGGAGTCCTGACAGGCAAAACGACCCCTCGCCGGTCCCCACTGGGGACCTCAGAGTCGAACCGCAGAAGATTAGCAAGCCGGGCTGCCCCCGTCAAGGGGTCGGCCGCACCTCTCTTCCTCCTCCGGCAAGCCGCCAAGGACCGCAATTGCCCGTCAACTGAAGCCACCTACTCGGTTTTGACTACCTCCTGGGGAAGGGCACGGATACCCGCATCACCGAAGTCGAAGATCAGCTCCTCGTCCGACGCCTCCGGCCCCTCGTATTCGATCTCCTCCATGTGGAAATCGTGGTACATCGACATTCCCGTGCCGGCCGGTATCAGGCGGCCGACAATGACGTTCTCCTTCAGCCCTCGTAGCAGATCCACCTTGCCGCAAATAGCCGCCTCGGTAAGGACCCGGGTGGTCTCCTGAAAGCTCGCGGCCGAGATAAAGCTCTGGGTGGACAGAGAAGCCTTGGTGATTCCCTGCAACATGGGACGCCCAATGGACGGTTGGCCGCCGGCTTCCACGACTCGCGCGTTCTCCTCCTGGAACCGCCAGCGATCGACCTGCTCGTCGATGAGAAACTCGGTGTCGCCGACCTCTTCGATTTTCACCGAGCGCATCATCTGCCGAACTATGACCTCGCAGTGCTTGTCATTGATATTCACACTCTGGGACCGGTAGACCTCCTGGATCTTGTCCACCAGATAGCGCTGCAGCTCGTTCTCCCCCAGAACCTGGAGGATGTCGTGGGGGTTGATCGGCCCGTCGATGAGGGGCTCGCCGGCCCGCACACGCTCGCCGTCCTGAACATTGATGTGGACCGAACGCGGCACCAGATACTCCCGCACATCGCCGCTGTCGCTCTCGACGACGACCTTCCTCATTCCCTTCTGGATGTCGCCGAGTCTCACCGTACCGTCGATCTCACTGATGATCGCCGGCTCCTTTGGGCTACGTGCCTCGAAGAGCTCCACCACGCGCGGCAGGCCGCCGGTGATGTCTTTGGTTTTGGTGGTCTCGCGAGGGATCTTGACCAGCACGTCACCGGGATGCACCGTGCTGCCATCTTGGACCACCAGGTGAGAGCCGGTCGGTAGCAGGTATCGTCGCTCCTCGCCCTTGCCCTCGACGATGATGGCCGGCGCCCGCTTTTCCGTTTGCGGCGCCTCGACGATGATTCGCTGCGAGAGGCCGGTAACCGAGTCGGTCTCTTCACGGACGTTCTCGCCCTCGAGAATGTCGTAGAAATTCACCTTGCCGGCGATCTCGGTCAACACCGCCGAGGTAAAGGGATCCCACTCCACCAATTCCTGGCCGGGCTCCACTTCGTCGCCATCCCTGATCAGCAGGTGCGAGCCATAGGTCAGCGCGTAGCGCTCCAGCTCACGGCCCCGGGGATCGATGATGACCAGTTTGCCGTTGCGGTTGATGGCCACCAGATCCCCCACCTTGCTCTCCACCGTGTTGACGTCGATGAACTTGGTCCGGCCAGGATTCTTAGCGTGGTGCTTCGATTGCTCGGACACCCGGCTGGCGGTACCGCCATAGTGGAAGGTCCGCATGGTCAGCTGGGTGCCGGGCTCACCGATGGACTGGGCGGCGATAACGCCCACCGCCTCACCGAGATTGACCATCTTGCCGGTAGCCAGATTGCGTCCGTAGCAAGCGGCGCACACTCCACGCCGGGTCTCGCAGGTCAGCACCGAGCGGATCTTGATCCGTTCGATACCGGCACCTTGGATGGCATTGGCGGTCTCCTCGGTGATCTCCTGGCCAACCCCCGCCAACAGCTTGCTCGAGGCCGGGTCGTAGACCTCCTCCTGGGCGACTCGGCCGACGATGCGGTCCCGCAAGGGCTCGAGTATGTCCCCGCCCTCCATGATGGCGCTGACAAAGATGCCATCTATAGTGCCGCAATCCTCTTTGGTGACGATGACGTCTTGCGCCACGTCCACCAGACGCCGAGTCAGGTAGCCGGAATCCGCGGTCTTGAGAGCGGTGTCGGCCAGACCCTTGCGGGCGCCGTGGGTCGAGATGAAGTACTGGATCACCGTCAGACCCTCACGGAAGTTGGCGGTGATGGGGGTCTCGATGATCTCGCCCGAAGGTTTTGACATGAGGCCGCGCATTCCAGCCAGCTGCCGCACCTGCTCGCGGGAGCCCCGCGCACCGGAGTCGGCCATCAGACGGATGGGGTTGAACACCCCTCCAGCCTCCTCCGCCTCCCGCATGTCGGTGAACATCTCTTCTGACACCTTCTCGGTCACCCGATGCCAGATGTCGATAATCTTGTTGTGACGCTCACCCGCGGTGATGACTCCACTGGTGCGTTGTTTCTCGATGTTCAACACATCGGAGCGAGCCTGGTCGATGATCGAGGACTTCTTTTTCGGAATGACCATGTCGTCGATACCGAACGAGACACCCGCCATGGTGGCATAGAGGAAGCTGATCTCCTTGATCTCGTCCAACATCTTGACCGTCAGGTCGTTACCGTGCTTGATGTAGCAGTAGCCCACCAGCTCCTGCAGACCCCTCTTCTTGAGCGGCCCGTTGATGAAGGGAATCTCCTCCGGCAGGTGGAGGTTGAGGATGACCCGCCCGACGGTGGTGTCGATGAGCTCCCTATCCAGCTCCTGGAGATCGGCGTGGAGGATGTCCTGGTCGTGATACTGGGTCTCGAGGTTGATGTATTCGCCGCTATAACGGAGCCGAATTTGGGTCTGGGTCTCCACCAATCCCTCGTGCAGCGCCAGCAGCACCGAGTCGACATCGTGAAAGAGCCGCCCCTCACCCTTGGCGCCCTTCTTTCTCATCGTCAGGTAGTAACCACCAAGGACCATGTCCTGACTGGGAACGGTCAGCGGGCGCCCGTGGGCAGGGCTCAGAATGTTGTTGGCCGACATCATCAGCACATGACTCTCGATCTGAGCCTTGGGCGACAGCGGCACGTGAACCGCCATCTGATCACCGTCAAAGTCGGCGTTGAAAGCTGCACAGACCAGCGGATGGATCTTGATGGCCTTGCCCTCGATGAGCACTGGCTCGAAGGCTTGGATGCCGAGTCGGTGGAGCGTAGGGGCACGGTTCAGAAGCACCGGGTGATCTTGGATCACCTCTTCGAGCGCATCCCACACCGCCTCCTCCTCGCGCTCCACCATCTCTTTGGCGGCCTTGATGGTGCCCACCAGCTCTTTTCCTTCCAATTTGTTGTAAATAAAGGGCTTGAACAGCTCCAGCGCCATCTTCTTGGGCAGACCGCACTGGTTGATCTTGAGCTCGGGGCCGACCACAATGACTGAGCGCCCCGAGTAGTCGACGCGCTTGCCCAGCAGGTTCTGGCGGAAGCGGCCTTGCTTGCCCTTGAGAGTGTCCGACAGCGATTTGAGCGGCCGATTGTTCGAGCCCTTGAGGACCCGACCGCGGCGGCCGTTGTCGAAAAGGGCGTCCACGGCCTCCTGCAACATGCGCTTCTCATTGCGAACGATGACCTCGGGTGCGCGCAGCTCCAAGAGTTTCTTGAGGCGGTTGTTCCGGTTGATGACCCGCCGGTAGAGATCGTTGAGATCGCTGGTGGCGAAGCGGCCGCCATCGAGCGGCACCAGCGGACGCAGCTCGGGTGGAATCACCGGAATGACATCCAGAATCATCCACTCGGGGCGTTGCCCGCTGCGGCGGAAGGCATCCACGACTTTGAGCCGCTTGGCCGCCTTGAGTCGCCGAATCTGGCTGGTCTCGGTCTTCATGACGATACGGAGCTCCTCGGCCAGCTCGTCCGGATCGATCCGGCTCAGGATCTCCTTGATCGCCTCGGCCCCCATCCTGGCGACAAAAGCTTCGTCGCCGTAGGTATCGCGCACCTCGCGAAAACGCTCCTCGCTTAGCAGCTCCCGTTCTTCGAGATCGGTATCACCCGGGTCGATGACCACGTAGCTCTCGAAGTAGAGGATGCGCTCCAGGTCGCGGAGGCTGAGGTCCAGGAGGTGACCGATGCGGCTAGGCAGGCCTTTGAAGAACCAGACGTGGGAGACAGGGCTCGCCAGCTCGATGTGTCCCATGCGCTCACGCCGGACACGGGAGCGGGTCACCTCGACACCGCACTTGTCGCAGATGACGCCACGATGCTTCATCCGCTTGTACTTGCCGCACAGGCATTCCCAGTCAGTAATCGGGCCGAAAATCTTGGCGCAGAAAAGACCATCCCGCTCCGGCTTGAAGGTCCGGTAGTTGATGGTCTCTGCCTTGGTCACCTCGCCGTGAGTCCAGGAGCGGATCTTCTCCGGCGAGGCGATCGAGATCTTGATCGCGTTGAAGTCTCTTACCGACTGCGGCTTATCAAAAGTTCGAAGGGGCTGCAACTGTGTACCTCCTTACCACGTGTTTCCTCGGTACGACGGTTCAACTATTCAGACCTGCATGAGCTCGACGTCGAGGCAAAGGCTCTGGAGCTCTCGCACCAGGACGTTGAAGGACTCGGGAAGCCCCGGATCCTCCGGCACTTCACCCTTCACCAACGCCTCGTAAATCCTGCTTCGGCCCTCCACGTCGTCACTTTTTACCGTCAAGAGCTCCTGAAGAGTGTAGGCGGCGCCGTAGGCTTCCAACGCCCAGACCTCCATCTCGCCGAAGCGCTGGCCGCCAAACTGGGCCTTGCCGCCCAGCGGCTGCTGGGTGATGAGCGAGTAGGGACCGATGGAGCGAGCGTGAATCTTGTCGTCCACTAGATGCGAGAGCTTGAGCATATAGATGTAGCCGACGGTCACTTCCTGCTCGAACGGCGCACCAGTCATGCCGTCGAACAGCTGTGTCTTGCCGGAGCTTGGCAGCCCTGCCTCATCGAGCAAGGCTTTCAACTGCGCCTCGTTGGCACCGTCGAACACGGCGGTCGCAAAGTGGCGGGACAGCTTACGACCTGCCCAACCCAGATGGGTCTCCAGGATCTGGCCGACGTTCATCCGGCTGGGAACGCCAAGAGGATTGAGCACGATCTCCACTGGCGTGCCGTCGGGAAGATACGGCATGTCCTCTTCGGCCATCACCTGGGAGATGACGCCCTTGTTTCCATGGCGCCCCGCCATCTTGTCGCCCACCTGGAGCTTGCGCTTCATCGCCACATAGGTCTTGACCAGCTTGATCACGCCGGGCGGTAGCTCGTCACCCTTCTGCAGCAGTTGAATTCGCTCCTCGTTGACCTTGTGCAGAACTTCTATGTAGGAATCGGTTCGGCGATAGACCCCGTCCACGGTCTTGAGCAGCTTCTTGTCCGAGATCGGGAGACGGACAACCTCTTGCCGGGTCAAGGTCTCCAGCACCGACGAAGTGATCTTGTCGCCCCTCTTGAGTACCTTCTCACCGGCTCGGCTGGAGACCACCGCGGTGACCTTCGTCCCTACCAGGAGATCGTTGATCTTCTTGTTGCGCTCCTCGGAGAGAATCCGCACCTGATCTTTGATGTTCTTCTCCAGACGGGCCACCTCGCCGGCCTCGATCTCCTGCGCCCGCTCGTCTTTCTCCACTCCCTTACGAGAGAAGATCTTGATATCCACCACGGTGCCCTCGATGCCCGGCGGCACCTTGAGGCTGGCATCCCGGACGTCACCCGCCTTCTCACCGAAGATCGCTCGCAGCAGTTTCTCCTCCGGGGTCAGCTGGGTCTCGCCCTTGGGCGTCACTTTGCCGACCAAAATGTCGCCGGGGGCCACAGTGGCGCCGATACGGATGATGCCGCTGTCATCCAGATCCTTTAGGGCCGACTCCGAAACATTGGGTATGTCTCGGGTGATCTCCTCGGGACCCAGCTTGGTGTCCCGAGCCTCGATCTCGAACTCCTCGATATGAATCGAGGTATACAAGTCCTCTTTGACCAGCTTCTCCGACACCAGAATGGCGTCCTCGAAGTTGTAACCGCGCCAGGGCATGAACGCCACCAGTACGTTGCGGCCGAGGGCGAGCTCGCCGTAGTCGGTGCTCGAGCCGTCCGCCAGCACATCGCCTTTGCGCACCCTCGTCCCCTCTTCGACAATTGGTTTCTGGGTAACGCAGGTGTTCTGATTGGAGCGCCGGAACTTGGTCAACTGATAGATGTCGGCTCCGAACTCCTTGGACTCGCCGGTCTCCACGTCTTCGCCTTCCACCCGCACGATGACCCGCTCGGAGTCCACCGAGTCGACGATTCCACCCCGCTTGCACTGGACAACCGCGCCTGAATCCCGGGCCACGATGTATTCGAGGCCGGTGCCCACGATGGGTGCCTCGCTGCGCAGCAGCGGCACCGCCTGGCGTTGCATGTTGGACCCCATCAACGCCCGGTTGGCGTCGTCATGTTCGAGAAACGGGATCAGCGCCGCAGCCACGGACACCAACTGCATGGGGCTGATGTCCATGTAGTCGATCCGTTCGCGCTCGATGGTGACGAAGTCACCACCAGCCCGGGCAGTGACCCGCTCGCTGATCAGATGTCCCTTCTCGTCCATCCTGGCGTTGGCCTGGGCGATGATGTAACGCTCCTCCTCCCAGGCGGTCAGGAACCAGGCGTGGGGCTCGGCCTCCACCTGTTTCTTGTGCCCTCTCTTGAGTTTGGCGTTGGCGGCTTCGAGCTCGTCGCCGGTGATGATCTGACCCAGCTTGAATGGCCCGTCACCGATCCGGTTGACCCGGAAGTGATTGATGACCCGCCCCTCTTCCACCTTCTTGTAGGGACTTTCGATGAATCCGTACTCGTTGATCCGGGCATAGGTTGCCAACGAGGAGATGAGGCCGATGTTCGGTCCTTCCGGTGTCTCGATGGGACAGATTCGACCGTAGTGCGAGGCATGAACATCGCGCACCTCGAACCCCGCCCGCTCCCGAGATAGCCCGCCGGGGCCGAGAGCCGAAAGACGGCGCTTGTGGGTCAGCTCGGAGAGCGGATTCGTCTGGTCCATGAACTGGGAGAGCTGCGACGATCCGAAGAACTCCTTGATCGCGGCAATGACCGGCTTGGAGTTGATGAGATCGTGCGGCATCGCCGAATCGATGTCCTGATGGACCGACATCTTCTCCTTGATGGCCCGCTCCATACGCACCAGCCCGACGCGGAACTGGTTCTCCAGCAGCTCACCCACCGTGCGCACGCGACGGTTGCCGAGATTGTCGATGTCGTCCTCTCGTCCAACATCCCGATGGAGCCGCATCAGATAGTCGACCACCTTGTAGAAGTCGTCGGCGGAGAGCGTCTTCTGATCCACCGGCACGTCGGTGTCGAGCTTGATGTTGAACTTGAAGCGACCCACGCGCGAGAAGTCGTAGCGCTTGGCGTCGAAGAACATCCCATAGAAGAGAGAGCGGGCGCTCTCCAGCGTCGGGGGGTCCCCCGGCCGCATCCGTCGATAGATCTCGATCAGCGCCTCTTTGGCGTTGGTGGTGTGGTCCTTGGCCAGGGTGGTGGTGAGAATGTTGCCGGTGAGATCCCAGTCCGGGAAGAAGAGCTCGATATCGGTGAGGGTACGACCCTTGACCCGCTCTTCCAGGTCCTCGGGGACCAGATCGTTGGCCTCGAACATCACCTCCCCGGTTTCGAGGTCGACCACATCGGAGATGAAGTAGGCCCGCTCCAGATCGCCGACCTTGACCGTGATTTCGAGCTCCTTCCCCTTCTCCAGCTTGGCAATCTCGGACTCTCCAAGCTGGATTCCGGCAAACAGACGATAGCTGTCACGACGCCCTCGACTGTGCCGGTCCTTGAGGCGCTCCTGCTCCAGTACTCCGGCCGAGAGTCGCAGCTTGGCCTTGCCCCGTCCGGTGACCTCCACGGGAATCGCCTCGTAAAACCTGCGCAGAATGGCCTCGTCGGTCTCCAGACCCAAGGCGCGCAGAAAGACGGTACCGTGGAACTTCCGCTTGCGGTCGATGCGAATCGAGAGTACCTCCTTCTGGTCGTACTCGAACTCCACCCACGAGCCGCGATAGGGAATGATCTTGGCCAGATAGGCCCGCGGGCCCTGTTTGGTGAAAAAGACTCCCGGGCTGCGATGCAACTGACTGACGATGACTCGCTCGGTGCCGTTGATAACGAACGTCCCGTTATCAGTCATCAGCGGGATGTCACCGAAGTAGACCTCTTCTTCTTTGGCGTCCCGCATCATGCGGGCTCCGGTCTCGGGGTCCTTGTCATAGACAAAGAGCCGGAAGGTCACCCGCAGCGGCACGGCATGGGTCATACTCCGCTCCTGGCACTCGGAGATCGAGTGGGTCAGCTGGAGATCGACCGGGTTGCCGCAGATGTCACATCGGGTTACTCGGTTCTTGTTGACCACACCGCACTCCGTGCAGGTCACCGTCTCCTCGTGCGGGTGCTCGGTCATGATCTTGGCCCCGCAATTGGAGCAGGTCATGCGCAGGTACTCGAGACCCTTGAGCTCTCCGCACTTGCACTGCCAGTCTCCGATCGTGTACTTCACAAAATCGAGCGAGCAGGTCTCCCTGAAATCGGAGAACGGAAAGATATTGGTGAACACCGACTGCAAACCTTGATCAGCCCGCTCTTCCGGCAGCAGATTCATCTGCAGGAAGCGCTCGTACGACTTGCGCTGGACGTCAATCAGGTTGGGAATCGAGAGCGACGCGGTAATCCGCGAAAAATCCATACGCTCCCTGAGTTGAATTCCGTTCGTCTTTTCCATAGGACCTTCCTCAGCTTCTAAAGCTCAGACCTGAGACATCGACACCACTTCCCCACCGAGCTAGTCGATACTCGCTCGGTTCGAAGAACTGGTGTCGTCTTGGCGTAAACAGCAACTGCGCCTGGGGAAAACGGTTTATCTCGTCCGCGACAAAGCTCGAGTCGTGCGAAGAACTCTCCCGGTCCTCTCGCACTACTTGATCTCGACTTGCGCCCCGGCCTCCTCGAACTTCGCCTTGATCTCTTCGGCCTCATCCTTGGAGATCGCCTCTTTGACATTTACCGGCGCCGACTCGACCAAGTCCTTGGCGTCCTTGAGTCCTAGACTGGTGACCTCGCGGACGGCCTTGATGACGTTGATCTTCTTGTCGCCGATGGCGGTCAACACCACGTCGAACTCGGTCTGCTCCTCGGCTGCGGCCTCGCCCCCGGCGGCCGGACCCGCAACACCCATCATCGGTACCGCAGCCGCGGCGGCAGAGACACCGTAGTGCTCCTCCAGGGCCTTGACGAGATTGCTCAGTTCGAGCACCGACATCTCGTCGATCGTCTTGATGAAATCTTCGCTCGCAATCGCCATCTTCACTCTCCTTGATAACTACCGACTACGGAAACACCCGTGCGGATATTGTCGTTTCGGCGTGCCGCGCTCAGCTAGCCGCCGGCCTTCTGTTTCTCCTTCTGCTGACGGACCTGCTCTAACACTGTCACCAGCTGCTGGGGTAGCGCCGCCATGACCCGGACAAAACCGGTGATCGGTGACTGGAGCAGGAAAAGCAGCTTGCTGATCAGCACTTCCCGGCTGGGAAGGGCCGCGATCTGCTTGACCTCCTCGGCCTCGATCAACTGTCCATCCACGAGACCTGCCTTGAACTCGATCGCCGGAAATTCCTTGGCGAATTCGGTCAGCACCTTGGCCAGAGCGACTGGATCGTCTTCATTGAAGGCGACGGCCGTTGGTCCCTCGAAGTGCTCCTTGAGCCCCTCGAGGGAGCTGCCATCGAGAATCCGAAGCACGATTCGGTTCTTCACTACCTCGTAGTGACCACCCGATTCCCGCACCCGGGCGCGTAACTCGGTCACCTGTGGAACCGTGATGCCCCTGAAATTGACCAGATACACGTTTTGCGCTGTGGTGACACCACCCTGGTAGCGTTCGACCAGGTTCTCTTTCGACTGTCGGCTCAATGGCATGACGGTGTCTCCTAGACTTCGATGGCGGCCAAGGACGCATCATCGACTCGGATGGCGGGCCCCATCGTCGAAGAAACGATCAAGGACATGACGTACTTACCCTTTGTCGATGCCGGTCTGGCCCGCAAAACGGCCCCGATCAGCGTCTCGGCATTCTCCTGCAGCTGCTCGAGAGAGAAGGAGGCTTTGCCGAACGGCGCTTGAATGATGCCGGCCTTCTCAACTCGAAACTCGATCTTTCCGGCTTTGATCTGCTCGACCGCGGGCCCCACCTCGAAGGTCACCGTGCCGGTCTTGGGGTTGGGCATGAGGCCACGAGGTCCCAGGACCCTGCCGAGACCGCCAACCACCTTCATCATGTCCGGTGTCGCCACGACGGCGTCGAAGTCCAACCAGCCGCCGCTGATCTTCTTGGCCAGCTCTTCGCCCCCGACGATGTCGGCACCGGCCTCCTCGGCCTCCTTCATCTTCTCGCCCTGGGCAAAAACCAGCACTCGCACCGACTTGCCGGTGCCGTGCGGCAGCACCACCGTCCCACGCACCATCTGGTCGGCGTGTCGCGGATCGACACCGAGACGCATGGCGATGTCCATCGTCTCGTCGAACTTGGCAAAAGCATTCTCCTTTGCCAACTCCACCGCCTCCGATAGGGGGTAGGGACGGTTCTCGACCCTGTCGGCCGCTTGCTTGAAGTTCTTTCCTGATTTCGCCACTTCTAACCTCCCGGCGGATACTCTCTAGCCCTCGACCTCGATCCCCATCGAGCGGGCGGTTCCCGCGATGATAAGAAAAGCCGCTTCGTCGCTGGCGGCGTTCAGGTCCGGCTTCTTGAGCTTGGCAATCTCTTCTACCTGTGCCCGGGTGACCTGAGCCACTTTGTCCCGGTTGGGCTCGCCGGAGCCCTTTTCGATCCCCGCCGCCTTCTTGAGCAGGACAGCCGCCGGCGGCGTCTTGGTGATAAAGGTGTAGCTGCGGTCGGCGTAGACCGTGATCACCACCGGGATGATCATTCCCGGCTCATTCTGAGTCCGGGCGTTGAACGCCTTGCAGAAATCCATGATGTTGACGCCGGCCTGGCCAAGGGCCGGTCCCACCGGCGGGGCGGGAGTCGCCTGCCCGGCTGGAATCTGCAACTTGATCTGTCCTGTAACTTTCTTTGCCATGCGCTTTCGACCTCTTCCGTCCCGCTACAGCTTTTGCACCTGACTGAAGTCGAGCTCCACAGGCGTCTGGCGACCGAAGATGGTCACCATCACTTTGAGCGTGTTGCGATCCAGGTTCACTTCGTCCACGACACCGGTGAAGTTGTTGAACGGTCCGTCGATGATCTTGACCGGTTCCGAGCGCTCGAATATGTATTTCGGCTTGGGCTTCTCCTTGGCACTCACCACTTGCTCGAGGATTCCATCGACCTCCTCCTGGGTGAGCGGCGTCGGTTTCTTGCCGCTGCCTACAAAGCCGGTGACCTTGGGCGTGTTGCGGACCACGTGCCAAGCCGGATCGCTCATCTTCATGTGCACCAGGATGTAGCCGGGAAAGAACTTCCTCTGCGTCTCTTTCTTCTTGCCACCCCGGTATTCGACGATGGTCTCAGTGGGGATGTGGATCTCGCCGAACGAGTCGCCCATCTCGAGCGCCTCGGCTCTTTGCCGTAGGGTCTTTTTCACCCGATCCTCGAATCCCGAGTAGGTGTGGACGATGAACCACTTCATCTCGGCCTTGTTGTCCGTAACGCTTTCTTTGGTGGTAGTCATCAGCCAAGCACCCTGTAAATGCCTTCGTAGACCTTGAGGATGACGATGTCGGATACCCACAGATAGAAGGCGAAAATCACGCTGGCAATCAGCACCACGATGGTGGTGGCAACCACCTCGTCTCGCGACGGGAAAGTCACCTTCTTGAGCTCAGAGCGCGTTTCAGACAGAAACGCCCGCATCCTTCTCCATCCTTCAGCTGGCGAAATCACTATTCCGGTCCCTCGATCCGCACCAAGCGAAATTCATGGCAGGCCAGGAGGGATTCGAACCCCCAACCCTCGGTTTTGGAGACCGATGCTCTACCAGTTCGAGCTACTGGCCTGTGACCTCTGCTTCTGAGCCTGTGTTCCCTACTCGATAATCTCGGTGACGGTGCCGGCGCCGACCGTGCGGCCGCCTTCACGAATCGCGAACCGCACGCCCTTTTCCATCGCGATCGGCGCGATCAGCTCCACCGTCAAATTCACGTTGTCGCCCGGCATCACCATCTCCGTGCCTGCGGGCAACTGCGACGCTCCCGTCACATCCGTCGTCCTGAAATAGAACTGCGGACGGTATCCATTGAAAAAAGGCGTGTGCCGGCCACCCTCCTCTTTCGTCAACACGTACACCTCGCCCTTGAACTTCGTGTGCGGTGTGATCGAGCCCGGCTTCGCCAACACCTGGCCCCGCTCCACCTCGTCCTTCTTCGTCCCGCGCAGCAACACTCCAATGTTGTCGCCCGCCTGACCCTGGTCCAGCAGCTTCCTGAACATCTCCACACCCGTGACCACCGTCTTCGCCGTCGGACGGATGCCCACGATCTCGATCTCTTCGCCTACCTTCACGATTCCCCGCTCCACCCGACCCGTCACCACCGTGCCGCGACCCGATATCGAGAAAATGTCCTCGATCGGCATCAGAAAATCCTTGTCGATATCCCGCTCCGGCACCGGTATGTAGGTGTCCACCGCATCCATCAGCTCGAACACCGACTTGACCTCTTCCGAATCGACTTCGTCCGACTCCAACGCCTTTAGCGCCGAGCCTCGGATCACCGGGATGTCGTCCCCGGGAAAATCGTACGACGACAACAGCTCCCGAACCTCCAACTCCACCAGGTCCAACAGCTCCTCGTCGTCCACCATGTCCACCTTGTTCAAATACACCACGATGTACGGCACACCCACCTGACGCGCCAGCAACACGTGCTCGCGGGTCTGCGGCATCGGGCCATCAGCCGCCGACACCACCAAAATCGCCCCGTCCATCTGCGCCGCGCCCGTGATCATGTTCTTCACGTAGTCCGCGTGACCCGGACAATCCACATGCGCGTAGTGACGATTCTCCGTCTCATACTCCACGTGTGCCGTCGCGATCGTGATCCCGCGCTCCTTCTCCTCGGGAGCCTTGTCGATCTCGTCGAAGGCGACAAACGTCGCCAATCCCTTCTTCTCGAACGCCTTCGTGATCGCCGCCGTCAACGTCGTCTTGCCATGATCCACGTGACCCACCGTCCCTACGTTCACGTGCGGCTTCGTGCGCTCAAACTTCTCCTTCGCCATGGCGGTCTACCTTCCTCCTGTTTTTGTAAGGCCCGACGGGCTGAGACCGTGCAATCGCTCTGAATGCTCTGGCACCCCTGGAGCCCACGACCGGATTTGAACCGGTGACCCCTTCCTTACCAAGGAAGTGCTCTACCCCTGAGCCACGTGGGCACGCAATGACCGTAAACCTTCCCCGGCCGTGTGCACACACTGCACCGGCTGGCGGAACCTGTAAGTATAGCTCCTCCGTTGCCGGCTGTAAACCCCCGGTATAAGACCTGTTTTGGCCCGGGAGCCTCCTCTGCCGGGCCTGGAGGAGAAACCGACAGCAGTATGTCAGATCGGCGTCCGATTATCCACCCGGGGAAGATAAATGGAGCGGGAGACGGGAATCGAACCCGCGACCAACGGCTTGGAAGGCCGAGACTCTACCACTGAGTTACTCCCGCTCAAGGGGGCAAATGGTGGAGGTGGATGGATTCGAACCACCGTAGGGCTCAGCCCGCCGGATTTACAGTCCGGTGCATTTGACCGCTCTGCCACACCTCCAGGAGCTCCTGTCAAACAACCCTGCAGCCCGGGCGGGTCTGGAGCCGGCAGTCGGAATCGAACCGACGACCTGCGGTTTACAAGACCGCTGCTCTACCTCTGAGCTATGCCGGCCGATTTCCGACAACCCACCCCGATCCGGACGGCCCACAAGTCTAGCGACTTTGCTCTCCGAGTGGCAAGCCAGCGGTCCCGTGGCTCATCGACATCGACGGTTGCGCGAAGCGTGGACGTCAATCGTCTGCGGCGACGAGCCATGGCCGCGGGGCACCGACGTGGTCTCCACCAGCCTGCCGAAGGGATCCCAGGCGTAGGCTCTCTGCCCGCTCATCGCCAAAAACACCAACTCATCGCCAAAATGACAAGTGCGTTCTCAATCTCGATCGGAGTCGAGGCCATCGGGGAGCGGATGGCCTGCAGAATCGTGCAGAATCGCTCGGGACCTCTTGGGTCTAAGGGACTTCTTCCTCGCCCCTCCTCATCGGCCGCTGTGCTCCTCGCCCAAGCCGATCCTCTCCCCGCTGCCCTCCGTTCAAGAATCGCGTGGCACCTTTTCGGCTTACTCCGGAAACGACCTCGGTAGCCCGATCTCGCGCGTGAGGAACGCGAGTTGAAGCGCTTGGTTCTTGGTCCGCTGGGCCTTGTTGACACCGATCTGATGCCCCGCGCCCCGGACCAATCGTAGATACACCGGTTCGTCTTCGGTCTGGGCGTGCTGCATCGACGCAACGAGCTTGAACGCGTGGTGGGGCAAGGCGATCGTGTCGTTCTCGCCCGCGAAGATGAGCGTTGCAGGGAGCTCACGGGCCTCCAGCAGCTTCTGATACGGAGAGAATTCGAGGATTGCGTCGAGCTCCTCCGGGATCTCCGGATCGCCGAATTCCGTTGCCCAACCGCCGCTCCACTGCTTGTGCCGGACCATGTCCGCGAGTGGCATTTCCAGGATGACCGCGCCAACGAGGTCGGGTCGGTCGATCGCCGCGGCCGCGACCGGGACCGAGCCGGCACTGTTGCCGAGAACCGCCAGGCGGTCGGGACGAGTCACGCCGTTGGCGATCAGCCACTCGAACGCGGCGATGGTGTCCGCGATCGT
>Ga0255057_10000797_pt1 | contig 18138 bp, 19 predicted proteins | sample Cases_109_6_MG_FD_189022 | JGI IMG/M metagenome (GOLD analysis project Ga0255057, IMG submission 189022) | Seawater microbial communities from Amundsen Gulf, Northwest Territories, Canada - Cases_109_6 | ecosystem: Environmental > Aquatic > Marine > Gulf | place: Canada: Northwest Territories... | reverse complement strand
CGTCGGAATGACCGCCAAGCACGAGCTCCGCGCCAAGAGCCTCGGCATCGCGGGCTGCCTCGCCTAGGGCTTCGGCGTCACGCTGATCGTTGACGCGAACCTTGGCGCCGCGCGCTCGGAGGAAGCGGACGACCGCAAGCCCGGTTTCCCCGAGCCCGACGACCATCGTGTTCTTCCCTGAGAGGTCCACGCTCACCTCAACTTCAATGTGGCTAGGCTCGCGACGGCGAGCATGATTGCAATGATCCAGAAGCGAACGATCACCCGCGGCTCGGGCCAACCCATCTTCTCGAAGTGGTGGTGAATCGGCGCCATCAAGAAGATGCGCCGGCCGGTCAGCCGAAAAAAGCTAACCTGAAGGATCACGCTGACGACCTCGACCACGAAGATCCCGCACAAGATCAACGACAGCAGCTCGTTCTTTGTGAGAACGGCAAGTGCCCCGAGCCCCCCACCAAGGGCCAGCGAGCCGACGTCGCCCATGAAGACCTGGGCAGGATAGGTGTTGTACCAGAGGAACCCGAAACCCACGCCAACCACGGAAGCCGCGAAGATGCTGAGCTCACCGGCGCTCTCGATGTGCGCGATGTCGAGGTAGTCGGCGACGACGTTCCCGAACAGCGTCAAGCCCGCAAGATAGGCGAGAATCGCGTAGGTCCCCGCGGAGATCATCACCGGCCCGATCGCCAGCCCATCGAGCCCATCTGTGAGATTGACGGCGTTCGACGTCCCGACGATCACGATCGACGCGAAGATGACGTAAAGCCATGGCGGCAGCTCGAACGGGTACTTCGAGAACGCAAAGAACGGTGCAGCGAGTCGGTAGCGGATCTCTAGCCAATCGCTCGGAAGGCCCGCCTCACCGTAGAAGAGCCACCCGCAGACCGCGATGGCGGTCGCGAACTGCAGGAGCAACTTGTATCGGCCCGCAAGCCCCCCCGTCGAACGCGTCCTGATCTTCGAAGCGTCGTCGATGTACCCCACGACCCCGTAGGCCACGGTAACAAGGATGACGACCCAGACCATCGAGTTGGCCGGATCCGCCCACAAGACGGTCGACAGGACCAGAGCAAGCAACATGAGCGCGCCACCCATCGTGGGCGTTCCCGCTTTGGACAAATGGGTTTCGGGACCGTCCGCACGAATGACTTGGCTGATTTGTCTTCGTTGTAGGCGGCGGATGAACCATGGATAGAGACCGAACGTCAGCAGGAGCGCGGTCATCGTGGCCGCCAGGAAGCGAAACGGCAGGTAGCGGAGTACATTGAGAAACGACAACGACTCGTGGGTGTGCAGCGGGTAGAGGAGGTAGTAGATCATCGAGGGGGCTCCTCCTCGAGCATCGGATCGATCGCGCGTTCCATTTCCATCGAACGCGACCCCTTCACCAGCACGACCGCATTGAGCGGCAAGCGGTCCGAGAGCTGCGAACAAGCACCCGCATCCTCGAACCAGAGTGTATCTGTCCCACGCGCGTTTGCAGCGTCGACTCCTTCGTGCATCGCGTCTCCGCAACCGATGAAGAGGAATGCATCGGAGTCCGCCACGAGCTCCCCGACCTTTCGATGCGCATCCACGCTGTGTGCGCCGAGCTCTTTCATGTCTCCGAGGACGAGGACCAATGGCACTCCGCGCTGATCTGCGACCGCGCGGGCCGTCGAAACGGCAACTTCAACCGAAGCCGGGTTCGCGTTGTACGTGTCGTCGATGATCAATCGCCCCCCCCTGCCGGACCTTGGATAGAGGCGCCCTTCGGACGGCTCGACGGTCGCCATGCCGCGAACCGCTTTTTCGATCGAAAGCCCGAGACCGAACGCGATCGCGAGCGCTCCGGCGGCGTTGAGCACCGCACCCCCCCCCAACAGTCGGAGCGCGAGCTCAGCGGTCTGACCCCGTACCTGCAAGCTGGCGCGGGTATGGCATCCATCGACTTCCCAGCCGAGGATTCGAACGTCGTTCTCGACGGCGCGTCCGTAAGAGAGTTTTCGGTGGGCATCGACGACGGCCACTCGTTTTTTGAGCGCGCCGTCGTCTCCGCAGGTCACCGCCACGCCGTCTGGCCCGAGCCCTCGGAGGAGCGCCATCTTTTCGTCCGCTACCGCTTCGACGGAGCCGAGACCTTCGGTGTGAGCCAACGTGACGCCCGTCACGATTCCCACATCGGGTGCTACGATTTCAGTAAGGCGCGCAATCTCGCCCGGCTCGTTCGTGCCCATCTCGACGACAGCGGTGTCGAAGCTCGGATCGAGCTGAAGAAGGGTCATGGGAACACCGATGCGATTGTTGAGATTGCCCGTGGTCTTCAAGACCTGGCGCCCGTCGGCCTCGAGGGCGGCGGCCGTCAGGTCCTTGGTGGTGGTTTTTCCCACCGAGCCCGTGATGCCGATGACAGTCCCCGTCCAAGCGCGTCGGTGTGCTCGCGCGAGATCTCCGAGAGCTCGGAGGGTGTCCTCGACATGGATGACGCTGATGTGGTCGGGCAGGGTCGTTCCTCGCTCGATCACTACCGCGGTGGCGCCCGCTTCGGCGGCGCCCTCGGCGAAATCCCGGGCGTCGAAGTGCTCGCCACGAAGCGCGACGAAGAGATTGCCGTCTGCCACCGCCCGCGAGTCGGTCACGACGCCCAACACGCTCTCCCACGAAGGTCCGCTCAGACTCCCGCCCGTCGCGGCTACGACTTGTGCGCTTTGGAAACCGGCCTGGTTCGGAGGAATCGCCGTGGCCATTACGCGCCTCCTCCGAGACTGGCAACGGTCGCCCGAGCTTCTTCACGATCGTCGAAGTGCACTCGCTCGCTCCCGATGGTCTGGTACGTTTCGTGGCCCTTCCCGGCGAGGACCACGGTGTCGCCGTTCTGCGCGGATCCAATTGCGACTCGGATCGCCTCTCGCCGGTCGAGCACACAGCAGTACCCTCGGGCCATGATAACCAGTTTCTCGGGCTCACAACGCGGCATGCCGGCCTTTCGCGCCCCCGCTTCGATCTCATCTAGGATGTCTTGCGGATCTTCGCTTCGCGGATTGTCGCTGGTGATCACACAAAGGTCGGCTGTTTCGGCGGTCACTCTGCCCATTTCAGGACGCTTGCCGCGGTCGCGGTCACCCCCAGCGCCGAACACGACGATCAACCGGCCCGGCGTAACCGCTCGCATGGTCTCGAGGACGCGGCGGAGCGCGTCGGGCGTGTGCGCGTAGTCGACCAGCACGGCGACGTCACCCGGGTGCGCAATGCGTTCAAGCCGACCAGGGCTGCCTGTCGCGGTGCGCCACGCCTCGACAGCTCGGTCGAGATCCAAACCGAGCGCGTAGATGCATCCAAGCGCAACGAGAAGGTTCTCGAGGTTGTGCTCCCCGAGCATCGGGCTTCGAAGCTGCACCGACCCCTTGGGTGTCTCGCCGGTCGCTTCGATGCCACTACGCGTCACCGACCACTCGATCGCCACGATTTTGGCACCGCTCTCCCGACGGCGGGAGCAGCGAATGACGGGCATCGCAGCTAGCGCCGCGACCTCGGCGCCAAAGGGATCGTCGATGTGCACGACCGCCTGTTTGGGTCGAAGCTCGGTGAAGAGACGGGCTTTCGCGTCACCGTAGCCCTCGAGCGTGTCGTGAAAATCCAAGTGGTCTCGCGAGAGATTGGTGAAGGCGGCCACTTCGAGGTCGAGGGCGTCCACTCGGCGCATGGCCAGGCCGTGGCTCGACACCTCGAGAACGAGGTGCGTCGCGCCCGCAGCAACAGCTTGTCTCGCGAACCGCGAGATGTCGTCTCCCTCGGGCGTCGTGTGGGCAGACGAGATCTCGGTAGCGCCCACCGAGAGACCGGTCGTCCCGATCAGAGCCGCCATGCCCGAGGCTCCTTCGATGGCTTGCTTGAGCAGATACGCGGTAGTGGTCTTGCCATTGGTGCCTGTGATCCCGACGGTATGCAGACGACTGGTCGGACTCCCATACACCAACTCCGCGGCGCGCCCGAGCCCGACGCGGGCGTCGTCGACGATCAGTTGTGGGACGTCCCGCTCGATCGGTTGCTCTGTCAGCACCCCCACCGCACCCCGGGCGAGGGCGTCATCGACGAACCGCGCCCCGTCGTGCGTCTGCCCTGCCACCGCCACGAACAGATCGCCGTCGACCACGCGACGCGAGTCGTGCTGCACGCCGGTCACACGCTGCTCCGCCGAACCGAGCAGCTGTCCCCCTACTCCGCTGCTACGGAGTTCGGCGAGCGTCATGGCCACCTCCGACTCATGGCTCATGCGGCCTCCGAGGCACCGCGGCAGCGAGAGACGTGCGCACGATAGATCCATGGGACACGACAGTGCCAGGCGCCGGGTCCTGCCGAACGACGAGACCCGAGCCGCTGACTTCAGGAACGAGCGATTCGGCGTGTAGTGCGACGACAGCCCGTCGAAGTGGCAGACGGCGAACGTCGGGAACGCGGCTCTGACCCTTCTCGATGGCCTCGGTTGGCGCGGGCTTGGCGGTTGGTTCGGCCGCTGGCTTTTCCTTCATCTTTGCGAGAACGGCACGACCGCGGTCCGGCGCAACCCCCATGTGGCGGAGCGCGACCTCGGCAATCCGTCGGAAGACAGGGCCCGCCACGGTGCCCCCGTAGTGCGCGATGATCGGCTCGTCGATCACGACGGAGATCACGATCGCCGGCTTGTCCGCCGGCGCGAAACCGATGAACGATGCCAGCCACTTGTCTTTGGCATATCCGCCGTGGATGTAGTCAGCTTTCTGGGCCGTGCCGGTCTTGCCCGCCACGAGATAGCCGTCCACCGCGGCTTCTATCGCGGTGCCGCCCGGCTCGGTCACCGCCGTCAGCATCTCTCCGACCAGCTTTGCAACGCGGCGAGGAACCACCTGACGCCGGACTTGCGGTTTGGTTTCCTTGAGCGTGACCCCTTCACCGTCGGTGATCCGTCGTACCAGAGTCGGCCGCATCAACCGACCACCATTGGCCATGGCGCTCATCGCGGTGGCGAGCTGCACATTGGTGACGCTCATCCCTTGGCCGAAGGACACCGCCGCCACGTCGATCTCGTACCAGCCACGGTAGTGACGAAGGATACCGGCGGTCTCCCCGGGAACGTCGAGGCCCGTAGACTCCCCGAAACCAAACCTCCTGAATGAGCGGTAGAGATCACGCTTGCCCAACATGAGCGCGATCTTCGCCGTACCGATGTTGCTCGAGTACGCGAGGATCTGCGTAGGCGTGAGCCACTCGTACGGGTGGGCGTCGTGAAGGAGGCGACCTCCGATCCGTGTCACGCCATTCTCACAGTTGATCGATTGGTTGGGTCGCACCGCGCCGGCAGCTAGAGCGGCAGCCATCGTGAAAGGTTTGACCGTCGATCCCGGCTCGAACCGATCGACCACCGCGCGATTTCTCCGGTGCGCCATCGGATGCTTGGAAGGTTCGTTCGGGTTGAACGGTGGGTAGTTGGCAAGCGCCAGGATCTCTCCCGTCGACGGGTCCATGACCACGACACTTCCACCACGCGCCTCGAACGTCCGCACGCCGAGGGCGAGCTCACGCTCCGCGATATGTTGGATCGCTTTGTCGATGGTGAGGACGACATCTTGCCCTTGACTCGAGATGTCGCTGATCATCTCGTCCGCAAAGACCACCTGACCGCGACGATCACGAATCGCCTCGACTCTCCGATCGGAACCGCGAAGCTCCTTTTCAAAAGCCAGCTCGATTCCCTCGATGCCGCGGCCGTCGATGTCGACAAAGCCCATGAGGTGCGCCGCGAGATGGCGGTTCGGGTAGTAGCGGCGGGCCTCGGTCGTGAGGCCAACGCCGGGAATTTCGAGATCCGCGATACGGGTCGCTTCGTGCGGCGTCACGTGGCGATCGATCCACACGAAGTATCGATCCATTGCAAGTCGTTTCTCCAGCCGTTTCGGGTCGACGTCGAGCACCGCGGCGAGGCGTCGGGCTGTCGTCCTGGGGTTCTGGTCCATCGCGCGCAATCGGCGCGGATTGGCGTAGACGCTGTCCACATCTACGCTTACGGCTAGCTCGGCACCGTGTCGGTCGTAGATCGCGCCGCGTCGCGGCGACACGCGGAGCTGACGTAGATGCTGGCCTTCGGCCATCTCGCGCAACTGATCCCCGCCGACGACTTGAAGCTGAAACGCACGCACCAACACGAGGGTCGCGACGCACAAAACTCCGACCCCCAGGATCGCAATCCTGGCGCGAAACCATCGATGCCGTCGATTGGAGCGCGCCTTCACCGAACCCTCCCCGAAGCCACGGGCTGTCGTTTCTCGCTCATCGTCACGATCCGCGTCGGCTTCGGGACCTCCATGCCGAGTGTCCCGCGCGCTATCGTTTCGATCCGGCCGCTTTGTCGAAGCGTGGCCGCCTCGATCGACAACAGGCGACGGTCTTGGAGGAGCTCGTGTTGTCGGGAACGTTCGTCGCTCACTTCGTATCCAAGCCGGACGGTCTCGAACCGAATCGCCAAATGCACTACGAAAGCCGCCGCGGTCGCTAAGACCGCGACGCACCACAGGGGAAGAAAGCGCTGCTTCATGCGGCTACCTCCACCCTGCGCGCCGCCCGAAGCTTGGCGCTTCGAGACCGCGGGTTCTGCTGCCGCTCCTCATCCGAGGCGATGACAGGGCGCTTGGTGAGTGGCGTTAGATGCTCACTGTCGCGGAACGAATGCTTGACCATCCGGTCCTCGAGCGAGTGAAAGCTGATCACCGCGGCGACTCCTCCCGCTCGAAGCACCGTTGGCAGTTGTTCGAGCAGCGACTCAAGCTCAGAAAGCTCCTGGTTGACGGCGATGCGAAGCGCCTGAAACGTCTTCGTGGCGGGGTCGATGCGGCCACGGCGTGCGCCGGTCGCGCGACGTACTGCGCGACACAAGTCGGCCGTGGTCTCGAGCTCACCCTCTTCGTACGCACGCCGAAGGGAGCGTGCGATGCGGCGTGACCGTCCTTCTTCTCCGTATCGATAGATCACGTTCGCAAGCTCTTCTGCGTCGGTTCTCCCGATCAGCTCGAGGGCAGTTTCGCCTTCGGTCGGGTCCATGCGCATGTCGATCGGTCCGTCTTTCGCGAGAGAGAAGCCCCGAATCGGTTGGTCGAGCTGCGCCGAGCTGACCCCGAGATCGGCTACGAGTCCGTCGACTTGGTCGATCCCCAACGAACTCAGGACGTCGGAAAGATCACGAATGCGAGCCTTGCGCAGTGTGACCCGGTCGCCGTAATCACGAAGGACTTCGTCGGCCGCCTCGAGGGCGTTAGGATCGCGATCGGTGCCCACAAGCCGACCTTCCGGTGCGCTCCGTTCGAGGATGGCCAGAGCATGCCCCCCGCCGCCGAGAGTCACGTCCGCATACACGCCCCCCGAGACCGGGCAGAGACATTCGAGCACTTCTGCAACTAGTACCGGCGTGTGGTCGAAGGGCGTCACAACCCGAGCTCCGCCAACCGCTTGGAGATCGCCGAACGACGATCATCATCGGCAAGGACGTCCTTACGGAGGCCCTCGAAGGTCTCTTTCGACCAGAGCTCGATGTAACGACCCATCCCGGCCCAGAGCGCATCCCGCTTGAGCCGAGCGTGCTTTCGCAAGGGCGCCGGGATCAGGAGTCGGCCTACTTTGTCGACCTCGCACTCGACCGCCCCAGACACATAGATACGCTTCAGGGTAACCACGTCGGGGTCGAACTGGGGTAGCTCCGCGAGGCGGCCTTCGAAGGCGATCCACTCGGCCATCGGGTAGGCCACGAGGCAGGTATCCAAGCCTGTGGTCAACACCAGCCTCGAGTCACCTTGCGCCGTCATCACCTCGCGGAAGCGAGACGGAACCGACGTGCGGCCCTTGGCATCGATGCTGTGCTCGTGGCGTCCTCGGAACAACCTTTCCTCGCGTCCCTAGTTGGTGGCTGGCTTGAGTCGGATTGGCACTTAATCCCACTCGTTCCCACCAAACCCGGAAACTAAGGGTGGAGCCCCACCCATGTCAACTTCTTTCTACTGTCCAAGTGATGGAATCCAATACGTTTTTTCGAATGATGTAGGTATCTAACGGGAGGGTGAGTCAGTGGTGGAAAACCGAGGCCTCTTCTTGATTAACGCCCCTGCCCTCATCGTCTCTTCCCAATCCTTCAAACTTGGGCATAATTGGCATGTTTTGGCTATTTTCATGCCTATATTGTCTGGTGACGCGCATGCTATCCTGGCGATCGGTGGATCCGATCGACGAAGCCTGGGCGCGCGTCGAAGGCGACTGGGGGGACGCGGAAGCACACCGGCGATTCGTCGGCACGTGTGTCGCGCTCGATCGTCTGCCCGAGGCGGGCAAACGGTACCGGGAAGTCCGCGAAAGCGACGCGTCGCGCCGTGACGAAGCAGCCAGACAAATCGAAAGATTGATCGCGCTCGCCTCCCAGCGGCTACAGGACACTAGGACAACGCCCGCAACATCGGAGCACAAAAGAACGCTACAATGGGTCGCGTTCGCTATCATGTTAGGCCTAATGGGGACGGGCACGTGGCTGATGATGCGGGGGTAAGCTCGCGCTCGGAGCCGGTGCCTGACACGGCATGCAAGTAGATTTCGCGGCGAAGGAGCTGACTGTGAAACTCGTGTACTACGGGCCGGCGCTCAGCGGGAAGACCACTAATCTTCGCGCGATCCACTGGCTCGCCACATCGGATACCTGTGGAGAGCTCATGACGCTCGAGACCCAGAACGATCGAACACTGTTCTTCGACATGCTACCCATCACGGTCAGCTCGGAAAGTGGGCTCAAGGTGCGCTTGAAGCTCTTCACGGTTCCGGGGCAGGTCATGCACAATGCAACGCGCCGGCTCGTCCTCCAGGCCGCCGATGGGGTCGCCTTCGTTGCCGACTCGCAACGGAGCGAGGACGAGGCAAACCGTGAATCGTTTGCCAATCTCAAACAAAACCTCGCCGAGATCGGGATCGATCCGGAACGTATTCCGATCATCATTCAGTTCAACAAGCGGGACCTCGAAGGGATCCGAACCGACGAGGAGTTGGAGGCGATAGCCGCACGAAGCCAGGCGACGATTTACAAAGCGGTTGCCACCCGAGGCTACGGAGTCGTTCAGACGCTCTTAGGGCTGGCTCGCAAGACCTGGGACAACCTCGAGAAAGAGCACGGGCTCGAGGAGAAATTTGGAATTGATCCGGCGACCCTCATGACCGAGGTAGAATCCAAGCTCAAACACGACGCGAGGCGACGCGAGCGATGATGCACGATGACACCAACGCCGCGGACCTTCTCATGGGAGACGTCGTCCGACTCGAAGACGTACTGAGCAGAGAGGCCGTCACGACCGTATGCAAATCCTTCTTTGCGTTGTTTGGGCTGCCGGTGCGCGTCATCTCGCATGAGGGTGACTTGCTCGCCGACGCGCATCAAGACCGGCCGCTTTGTCGGTACGTCAATACTCTGGGCAGCGGAGAAAAAGCGTGTGCGGCCACAGTGGGAGCGGTCCGTGATCTGGAGCCCAACGGGAAGGCGGTCATCCACCCGTGTTTCACCGGTGCCGTGTACCGCGTAGCCCCCCTCTCCTACCAAGGTCGCGCGATCGGGCGGTTCATCATGGGGCCCTACGTCCCGGCCGAGACCAAGGATGCCCCGTCGTCCTTGTCGTCGGTCGATCCAGCGCTCGATGTCAAGACTGCATTCGCGCACTTCGCCAGGATGCCGCGGGTTCGCGACGACATTGCCGAGAAGCTTTCAACGCACTTCCAAGGGGTGCTCGAGCTCTTGGTGTTCTCCGGACATCGCGCCCAGCTCGCATCGACGATGCAAGTAGCCAACGTGCGAGAAAACTACCGAGAGCTCACCGAAAAGAACGAACGTCTCAAGGCTTCCTTCGACGAGCTCAAGGAGCTCGACAAGCTCAAGTCGAGCTTCCTGGCGACCGTCAGCCACGAGCTCCGGACTCCCCTCACATCGATCATTGGCTACACTGAAATGCTCGAGAGTGGAACAGCGGGCGCGCTCAGCGACGGCCAGTCCGAGTTTCTTCGAACGATACGCGGCAGGGCCGACCAGTTGTTGGGCTTGATCAGCAGCCTGCTCGACCTCGGTCAGCTGGAGGCGGACACGCTGAAGCTCAACAAGGAGGCGGTCGACGCGAGGGCTGTGCTCTCTGACGTGGGCTCGACCATCGTGCCCGCCGCGAATCGTGGCAACATCAGGCTCGAGATCAATGTCGCCGAGGACACACCCAAGCTCCATGGCGACCCGATACGCCTTCGACAGATCGTACTGAACCTCGCGGAGAACGCAGTGAAGTTCACACCCGAGGGCGGCGAGGTCGAGCTTTCGGCGGAGGGTGGAACACTCGACTCGGGGGGTGCCGGCGGACTCGGCGCCGAGCTCTTTAGCAGCAGCCAGCCCGCGGTCGTGCTCACGGTTCGGGACACGGGACGGGGTATTCCGAAAGACAAAGTTGCTCGGATTTTCGACGCTTTTTATCAGATCGACGGAGGCACCGCACGCGAGCATGGTGGCGCAGGTCTTGGGCTTTCAATCGTCAAGCAACTGGTCGACGGGCACGACGGAAAAATCGAAGTGACCAGCGAGGTGGACGAGGGCACAGTATTCGTCATCAAGCTTCCAGCTGTCGACGACGATGCATGACGAGTTCACCAAGATCGAGTGGCTAAAAAAGCGCTTCGAAAAGGGGACTGTCCCCTCTCGGGAGGTGATCGTCGGAATCGGTGACGATGCCGCAGTCATTGATTTCGGAAGCCGACCGACCATCGTTACCGTCGATACCCACGTCGAGGACGTCCACTTTCGTCGTGAGCTGATCTCCTGTCGCGAGCTTGGAAGGCGCGCCGTGATCGCAGCGGCAAGCGACGTGTGGGCTATGGCATCGACCCCGAGCGGAGCGCTGGTCGCCTTGACGTTTCCGGACGCTTTCACCGACCCGGACTTTCGGGAGCTCATCGAGGGGATCGCCGAGGCCTCCGAGCTCACAGGCGCCAGGATCATTGGAGGGAATCTCAGCCGCGGGCGTTCGCTTTCGATCACGACCACCGTGTTCGGCTTGCCAGCAGAGGAAGCGGTCACACGGGACGGCGCGCGGCCCGGCGATCGAATCTACGTTACCGGTGAGCTCGGCGCGGCAGCGCTCGGGTTGGCGATTCTAGAAGCCGGAGCATCGGACCTCGAACACGCGGAGAGCTTCGTCTCACGGTGGCGTCGCCCGCCGGTCCACGGTCAGATCGTGCGGGAGCTAGCGCAGAGCGCCACCGCTGCGGTCGATATCTCGGACGGTTGCCTGCAGGACCTGCAACACGTGTGCGTTGCTTCGAGCGTTGGGGCCGTGATTGAGGCGAGCGACATTCCCATGGCCCGAGGACATCGTGAGAACTGTGCTGCGCTCGGTTTCGATCCATTCGAGCTCGCTCTGACCGGGGGAGAAGACTACGAGCTCTTGTTCACGGCACCCCCCGACGCCGAAGTCCAGATCCCGGCCACCCCGATCGGCACTATCATCGAAGGCAGTGAAGTCCGAGTCCTCGATAGTGAGGGTCAGCCCATCGAGTTCGGCCAAACTGGATACCGTCACTTTTCGTAGAGCCACGAGGCCCGCCGCTCGTCGTCGAATTGCGCCGCGCCCCGCGCCTCGAACGCGAACCCGTCATCGAGCGAGGCACCCTGATCGACCGCGGCGCGGAACTCCGGGCCGCCAGTGAGAAGATCGATCGCAGGCCGGTCCGAAACGAATTCGTAGGCCTCGGTTCGCCATCGCTCTTCGGTGGGCACCGACTGGAGCACCGCCGCCAACATACGCTGGTACGCTTCGTAGGGGCGAAACACCCAAGAGTCGGTCACGTGCACCTGCACCCCTCGACACGCCTCTCCGGCGTGCTTCTGGAAAGTCGGCGTGAACTCGATCGGCCGAAGCGTGGCGCCGTGGAGGTCTAACGCCAGCAGCGCGGCAACGTCCAGATCGGGCCCGCCCCAGATCTCGAACGGGCGTGTCGTCCCTCGGCCTTCAGACAGCGTCGTGCCTTCGACCAGGCAGCCGCCGGGATAGACGATGGTAGTATCCGAAGTCGGCATGTTGGGCGATGGCATTACCCACGGAAGACCGGTTTGATCCCACGTCATCGAACGCTGCCAGCCTCGCATCGGAACCACATGCAACGCGTCACGCGCGATGTGCTCGCGGTTGCGCACCCACGACAGCAGCTCGGCAATCGTGAGGCCATGCCGGACGGCGATGGGATACAGCCCGACGAATGAAAGATAGCCGTCTCGCTGCGGGGCGCCCTCGACGCGGACACCCCCGAGCGGGTTCGGCCGATCCAGCACTAGGACCTCGACTCCGGCGGATGCCGCAGCCTTGAGCATCAGGGCCGCAGTCCACACGTAGGTGTAGTAGCGAGAGCCGACGTCCTGAAGATCGATCACGATGATGTCGAGGCGGTCGAGCCACTCGGGCTTCGGGCTGAGATCCTCGGGTTTGTCTCCATAGAGCGAGTAGATCGGAAGGTGGGCGAGGCCCGCGCTGCCGACACCGATCATGTCTTGGGCTGCGCCGGTGAAGCCGTGCTCAGGGCCAAAGAGCGCTGAGATCTGGGCGCCCGCCTCCGCCAAGACTGCGGCCACGCCTCGAAGCTCTCGGTCGACGCTCGCGGCGTGCGCCAAAAGCCCCACCTTGCGACCGCGGACCCAGCGAACCGCAACGGAATCATCGCTCGCAATACGGTCGAGCCCTGTCTGAACCGCCGTCAATCCGCCCCACCTATCACCGGCGAATCGGTGACATCGCCTGCCAAGAGGTATAGCAATGCCATTCGGACAGCGACGCCGGCTTCGACCTGTGCGAGGACGACGCTACGGTCACTGTCCGCGACGACGCTTTCGATCTCGACGCCGCGATTCATCGGGCCGGGATGCATGACGATGGCGTCTGGCTTGGCGATCGCCAATGATTTCGGGCCGATGCCAAAGGTCCTGGCGTACTCGCGAAGGCTCGGCAGAAGAGCCCCTTCGAGGCGCTCGCGCTGGATGCGGAGAACCATCACCACGTCCGCGCCATCGAGAGCCTCGTCGAGTCGGTCATAGACCCGCACGCCGATCGAATCGACTGCCACTGGAAGGAGCGTTCGAGGCCCGACGACTCGCACCTCACACCCAAAGAGCCTCAACAGGTGCGCATTCGAGCGCGCCACCCTGGAATGGGCAATGTCGCCGCAGATCGTGACGACAAGATTCTCGAGGGTGCCCTTCTGTCTGCGAATGGTGAACGCGTCGAGCAGCGCCTGCGTTGGATGGGCATGCATTCCGTCGCCCGCATTGATGATGCTACAGTCGATTCTCGAGGCGACGTAGTTTGGAGCGCCCGACGTCCCGTGACGCATGACGACGATGTCGGGGTGCATGGCCTCGAGTGTTCGGCACGTGTCTTGGAGCGTCTCGCCCTTGTTTACGCTCGACGCAGAGACGTTCATGTTGATCACATCCGCGCTCAACCGCTTGCCGGCGAGCTCGAACGAGGTACGAGTACGGGTCGACGCCTCGTAAAACAGATTGATGACGGTCTTTCCGCGAAGGGTCGGCACCTTGCGAACCGGCCTACGAGACACTTCGAAAAAGGCTTCGCTGGTGTCGAGGATGCGTTCGATCTCGGCGCGCGTGAGGCCTTCGATGTCGAGCAGGTGACGGTGCGCGAACGACTTGATCACTCGCCCTCCGTGAGAACGACACGATCGGGGCCAGCGGCGTCTATCCAGACGTCGAGGCGACCCTTCCGATCCATCTCGATGGTCTTGCCGACGAAGTCCGGCGCGATAGGCAGCTCACGACCTCCACGGTCGCAGAGCACAGCAAGCCATACCCGCGCCGGGCGCCCGTGGTCTTGAAGACACTCGATGGCGGCTCGCACCGTTCGCCCCGATTGCAGAACATCATCGACCAAGACGACGTGCCTTCCGTTCACATCGAAGGGGATGTCGGTCGGACCGATCTTGGGATTCGGGAGCGCGGTCGCAGCGTCATCTCGATAGAGGGAGATATCGACGGTACCGACCGGCGGCGACGTTCCTTCGGCTTTTGCGATCTCGTCAGCGATTCGCGCCGCAAGGCCGACGCCACCCCGACGAATGCCCACGAGCGTGAGGTCTTCGTGGCCAGAGGTCGCTTCCAGAATCGCTACTGCCATGCGTCGGACGCTACGTCGGATAGCGTCCGTATCGAGGACGACCTTCTGGGTTCGAGCCACGGCCGCCGGAGTGTGTGTGAAAACGCGAGGACCTTCAACCCTAAGACCGGTCTAGGCGATCGACAGGCCTCCGTCGACGGTCACGAGGCTGCCGGTTTGCCACGGATGATCGAGCAATCCAACGATCACAGTTGCCACATCTTCAGGCCGGCCCAGCCGCCCGATAGGATGCCGCGACCGAAGCGCCTCGAGCTGGGCCGCGGGTCGGACTCGAAGCATGTCGGTGTCGACCGCTCCTGGAAGAACCGCATTCACGCGAACGCCGGCAGACGCGAGCTCGAGCGCCATGGCCTTGGTGACTGTGTTGAGGGCGGCCTTGGTTGCCGCGTACGCCGCCGTGCCAGGCGCGACACGCTCGGACAACGTGCTCGACACGTTGACGATCGCGCCACCTCGGCCGCGGAGATGCTCAGCCACGATCTGCGAGAGCAAGAGAGGCGCCATCAAGTTGAGTCGAAACTGCGCCTCGAGGGATTCGAGCTGGATCGCGCCCACCCGCTCATACCGCGCCACCCCGGCGCAATTGACTAAACCATCCGCGCCCCCGAACGCAGCGAGGGCCTGTTCAGCGACCAACGGCACCCTTTCGAGGTCTCCGAGGTCTGCCGCGACGGTGCGAACCCGTTCTTCGTCCCGGCCACGCAGCTCTTGAAGGAGATCTGCGTTTCGACCGATCGCGATCACTTTGCCACCTCGCTCGAGAATCGCGTGCGCTGTGGCGCGACCGATTCCGCGGGTGGCCCCCGTGACGACCACCCTGCCCTCCGAGACGCTCACGCTACCCAAGCCCCGCGATTGGTCCCCACGGCGTTTCGGCAGGCACATCGGCCGGCTCGCCGTCCACTTCGATTTCGTCTTCTTCGATGAAACGTGGCGAATCGACGCAGAGGATCGTCTGGTGCCGCTCGGTGGGGTTCGAATAAGTGTGTGCAGCGCCCCGCGGCCAACGATGCACGGTACCAGGAGGGCACGGTTGGCCCTGGCAGAGAAGGCCATCGCCGAGGACCATCTCCGCCTCGCGCATTTGGCGATGCATGTGGAGCGGGATCCCTTTGCCCGGGGCGACGTTGAGCCGATAGATGCCCGCACCTTTGGTCTCGTGGATGACATCGACGATGCCGAAGGGCTTGGTTTCGACATCGATCACGCACCATGGAGCCGGGCGTTCGATCTCGAGCGACGGCACTGCGAACCCACGCAGCGCGCCTGGCTTCGTCAGCCGTACGACCACCGAATCGAGTTGGGCACGGCGTTCGTCGGGTGCGGGGGGCGCTAGGAGGTACCGGGCGAGCACGTGGGCAGCGGTCTCGAGCAAACGAAAGCGACAGCTTCGAAGCAGGAAGACGAGCTGGGAAGCGGTGGCAGCGTAGTCGACTGTCGACGAGAAGCTCTCCTTCACAGCAGAGGCCTCGGTGTCGAGGCGCATCTCGACATCGACGCGAAGCGGTTGAGAGGCGTTGCGCTCGTGCGGGTACACCCCGACCACGCAGTCCACCATCAGCTCCTCGATCCGCAGCACGTCCATCGAGGAAGGCTATCGCATTTCCGGACTTCTGCTAGAGTTCGCCGGCCCATGAACGAAGACAGGTCCAAGCCCATGAACGACGTGGTTGAGGTTGCCGCGTTTCGCCCTGTCCCGCGCACCGGTGTGATCTACGTGACGGTCGAGGCGCAAAAGCGCGGGTTCAAGATGGACGCGCCGGGGTGGTGCAATCTCGGCCAAGGTCAGCCCGACACCGGAGCGCTTCCCGGCGCCCCCGAGCGAGTCACGCAGATCGACGTGCACAGCTATGATCTCGACTACGCGCCCGTGCCCGGCGTGTGGGAGCTCCGAGAGGCCGTCGCGGGGCTCTACAACAAGCTCTTTCGCCGCGGGATGAAATCGCAGTACTCCGCAGAGAATGTCGGGATCGCAGGCGGCGGGCGTGTCGCGGTCATGCGGGCATGCGCGGCGATCGCGCCGATTCATCTCGGCCACTTCTTACCAGACTACACGGCGTACGAAGAGCTCCTCGACGTGTTCCGGCGTTTCCTGCCGATCCCGATTCTTCTCGACCCCAAGTCGGGGTACGAGTTCAGCGCGGCACAGCTCGAGGAGGAGATCCTCGGTCTCGGTCTGAGCGCGATCTTGCTGAGCAACCCGTGCAACCCAACGGGCAAAATCGTCGAAGGAGACGTCCTCGCGGACTGGGTCGAAAAGTCGCGAAGCTTGGGCTGCGCTCTCCTGCTCGACGAGTTCTACTCGCACTACGTCTGGACCGGCGATCAGTCGATCGTGAGCGCAGCGCAGTACGTCGAGGACGTCGACGAGGATCCGATCGTGCTCTTCGACGGGCTTACCAAGAACTGGCGGTACCCAGGCTTCCGGGTGAGTTGGATCCTCGGGCCGAAGCGCGTGATCGAGTCGGCGGCGAGTGCCGGGTCGTTCTTGGACGGTGGCGGCGTAGCCCCGATGCAGCGCGCCGCGATCGAGCTTGTGCAAGAAAAGCCCACCCTGGCGGAGACCAAAGCGGTTCGGACGGAGTTTCGTAAGAAGCGCGACTTCCTGGTCAAAAGCTTGAAGGACATCGGGGTGCGGTTCGACCTCGAGCCCCAGGCCACGTTTTACGCGTGGGGTGACCTGAGCGAGCTCCCGCCTTCGATCCGGAACAGCGACGACTTCTTCAAGACCGCGCTCGACCAGCAGGTGATCTGCGTGCCGGGGCACTTCTTCGATGTGAACCCTGGAAAGCGCCGCAGTGGCCGGCCGTCACGGTTCGTGAACCACATGCGGTTCTCGTTCGGCCCCCCGATGCCAGTGCTCGAAGAGGCCGTCGGACGCCTGGACGATATGATCGCCAAAGCTAGGTAGCCCCGTAAAGCGACTTCGTCGCCAGGGGGTAGGCCCCGAAAACCCAGGGAAATTGATGCTGTGGGTGCCGGTTTCTTCCGGTTTGGTGCGTGTGTAGGTGATCATACTACATATGACGACACCTGCAGCGGTCGCAGCAAGGATTCAGCAGCAGCCGAGGGAGGCAGCCCCCTTCGTGAAGTGGGCGGGGGGCAAGGGCCGACTGCTGAGCCAGCTGCGACCGCTGCTTCCCCCAGGGATCGCCCGGATGCGCCACGTCGAGCCCTTCGTCGGCGGTGGCGCACTTTTTTTCGCACGCATACCCGAGCGTGCGCTCCTGACTGACATCAACCCCGCCTTGTTGGCGACTTACGCAGCGATTCGCAACGACGTGCAGAAGGTGATCCAAGGCCTGCGCGGGCTCGCCAGCCACCACTCGAAGGAGAGCTATTACAGGGTTCGCGAGCGCTACAACCAAGGCCACCGACTCTCCGCATCGAAGCGCGCAGCGATGTTCATTTACCTGAACAAGACCTGCTTCAACGGTCTTCACCGCGTCAATCGCAAAGGCGAGTTCAATGTCCCCGTCGGCTCCTACGAGAACCCGAAGATCCTGAATGAAGAAGGCCTCTACGCCGCAAGCCACGCCCTACAGAGCGCCGACCTGAGATGCACCGACTTCGAAAGCCTCCTCGAAAACGCCAAGCCCGGCGACTTCATCTACTTCGACCCGCCATACGAGCCGGTATCGGAAACGGCAAGCTTCACCTCGTACGCGCCAGGTGGGTTCTCGCAAAAAGACCAGACACGCCTCCGCGACGTGTACAGAGCACTCGACCGACGCGGCTGCAAGCTCATGCTCTCGAATAGCGACGTGCCCTTCATTCGAGAGCTGTACCAGCACTTCCAAATCGACACCGTAGCGTCCCCGCGAGCGATCAACTGCAATGCCAAGAAGCGCGGCAAAGTAAGCGAAGTCGTCGTCCGAAACTACTGATCACGGTCGCTGGCGCTGAACGCTGGCGCTGACGCTGGCACTGTCGCTGTCGCTGAACGCTGGCG
>Ga0255057_10000796_pt1 | contig 18139 bp, 17 predicted proteins | sample Cases_109_6_MG_FD_189022 | JGI IMG/M metagenome (GOLD analysis project Ga0255057, IMG submission 189022) | Seawater microbial communities from Amundsen Gulf, Northwest Territories, Canada - Cases_109_6 | ecosystem: Environmental > Aquatic > Marine > Gulf | place: Canada: Northwest Territories... | reverse complement strand
TAGATCCTCCCGACAGACTGATCAGCAATTGCTGGCTAGGGTCATGGGGTTACGCGCCGGCTACAAGTCAGAACACTCTCGCACCGGCGGACAGTAGTGGCTCACACGCGAAGACCTCAGTTTTACCGCCCCGAACGGGCCGACGGTCGATTCGACGCTATCGTCATCGGCTCGGGAATGGGCGGCCTTTCCACCGCTGCTTTCCTCTCCAGGGCTGGCCGGAAGGTCTTGGTGCTCGAGCGCCATTACGCGATGGGCGGCTTCACCCACACCTTCCGGCGCAAAGCCTACGAGTGGGACGTCGGCGTTCATTACGTCGGCGAGTTTCACCGGGAGGGGACGCTCCCACGTCTGTTGTTCGACGACATCAGCAATGGCAGGCTCGAGTGGGCCCCGATGCCCGCCAACTACGACCGCCTCGTCTTTCCCGACCATGAGTACAACTTCATTGCTGGTCGCGAGCGATTCGTCGCAGAGCTCTCGAGAGAATTCCCCTCCGAAGGGCACGCGATCGCCCGATATGTCGAGATCGTTGACGACGTATATGCCGCGGCGATGAAGTTCTTCCAGCACAAGGCTCTCCCGTCGTTCCTGGCGCCGCTCACACGGCCGTTTCTTTGCCGGGAGTTCTTCAAGTACTCCGACCGGACGACGCTGACGGCCCTCCGGCGGCTGACGGATGATCCGAAGCTGATCGGCGTCCTCGCCGGTCAGTGGGGCGCCTACGGTCTACCTCCCGCCGAGTCCAGCTTCGGCATCCACGGGATCGTCGCGAGCCACTACCTGGGCGGCGCCGCGTACCCGATAGGGGGCGCCGGCAACATCGCCCGAAGCATTTTGCCGACGATCGAGTGTGCGGGCGGGACGCTTCTCGTCGCCGCCGAGGTCGAGGAGGTGCTCATTCGGGAGAACCGGGCGATCGGCATCCGCATGAGAAGCGGCCATGAGATCCTCGCCCCCGTGGTGATCAGCGACGCGGGCGCGGCGAACACCTTCGGCAAGCTGGTCGGGGGGGAGACACGCAGTCGCCTCGGTCTGGAAGCCAAGCTCGCCGAGCTCCGGCCGTCGGCGAGCCACATCTGCCTATACGTCGGCCTCGCCGAGCCGGCCGGCCGCCTCGGCCTGCAGGCCACCAACCGTTGGATCTACCCGAGCTACGACCATGACGGAAATGTCCGCGCGTTTGAAGAGAACTCGGACGCTCCCCTTCCGGTGGTCTACATTTCCTTTCCTTCCGCAAAGGATCCCACGTGGAACGAGCGCCACGGAGAGACCGCGACCCTTGAGGTCATCAGCTTCGCTCCCTACGAGTGGTTCCGGCACTGGGAGGATGAGCGCTGGAAGAAGCGGGGCGAGAGCTACGAGGAGCTGAAGGAGCGGTACTCGGCGCGCTTGCTGGAGGCGCTCTACGAGCACGTACCTGAGGTGAAGGGCAAGGTGGACTGCCACGAGCTCTCGACCCCGCTCTCCACCAAACACTTCGCCAACTACGCGCGAGGAGAGATCTACGGGGTGAGCTTCACCCCGGAACGGTTCCGGCTCCGGTGGCTCGCCCCGCGAACCCCGATTGGGGGCCTCTACCTGACGGGCCAGGACGCCGTGGCCCACGGTGTCGTCGGAACCCTGTACTCGGGTCTCGTAGCGGCCTCCGCCGTGCTCGGCCGGAACGTGCTAAAGGACGTTCGCCGGCGATCTCGTACCTAGATGGTATTTGAACCCCCCAGTCTGAGCAAAAGCCGGAGACGCAAAGCTACGGATCCTCGCTTCCTCTGCGACGCCTGTCGGAACACGAATCAGTGGCCCGTCTCCGTTTCTTGCACCTTGGAGGGACCGTATGCGAGCAATTCTCAGGTTGATTGAACGTTCTTGTCCCGTCTTGCTTGTTATGTTCGCTCTCGCATTCTCTGATGGACCAACAGGGGATTCCCAGTTGCTCTGCGGAGGCGTCGCGGGTTTGCAGTGTCCTGCCGGACTCGCCTGCATTGACGACCCCACGGATGATTGCGATCCGAATACCGGTGGCGTGGACTGCGGAGGCGTCTGCGAGTAAGTGTGCGCGAGTTGAGCGCTGGTAGGCTATCAGGATATGCGGAACCAGACAATTCTAGTTAGACAGCAAGCACGTCCTAGTTCATCAAAAGAAAGGGAGAGATGATGAGTAAACTAGAACAGTCCATGAAGCCTTTCACAACGATTGCCGCTTTCTTGTTTGCGGTGGTTGCTCTCGTCCACCTTTCCCGGCTCATCTGGGGCTGGGAACTCACCATAAACGATGTAGTTATTGGCAGTTGGGTCAGCTTTGTTGGTCTCATCGTGGCAGGAGTGCTCGCCTGGATGCTCGTGCTCGAAGCGCGGAAATAGGATCTTGAGGGCGAGGGCAATTACGAGTCAGCTGCGGTGGCTGACTTGGTGCGAGACCGCGTGGCGGATGAGCAGAAGATGCGGGCGGCGGAGAACTGACCAACTCGCTCGCGTGTGTGAAGGTCAGATGCATCGTTCCAGATGTATCGTTCCACCGATCCCCGCGTTTTCGTCAGGGGGACTTGACGTTTTCCCTCGCGCGTGTGAAGGTAAGAAACGTTCGGAATTCTGCACTCGCAGCCGCATTAGCAAACACAGGGGCGCGCCCGCTAGTCGCGAATGGCACTCCATGCTCTGCTGACCAACTGCTTCGGATTGGGTCCGTGATTCAGGGTCCGCCGGCCAGCGGTGATTGCGGTCCTATCCGCACGACCCTTCACCAGCCAAGACACCGCAAAGAATTCCAGAGCCAATGCCTCGGGCCAGAAGATCGGCGCGCCGGTGAACAAAGCGCTTCCCGCCCACAAGATGCAGACCAGCATTGCTGCGCCGCAAGAGATATAGATGTAGTTGCGCACCCGCTTGTCTCTGGGCAGAAGCTCTCCTTCCTTGACTTTGGACTTCGGGAACAGGAACAGACAGAAAAAAGTGAAGGCGCCGAATAGGACCACGGCCGAGACATAGTGGATCGTCCCGGTTTGCTGAGTCCACCAGGAAGGTTCCGGTAAATCACCAGGGGAGCCTGTGGGGAAGAAGGCCACCATAACAGCGGAGGCGCCCGCTGTGATCGCTGCTATCCGATCACGTCGGCCGTACTCATTGTTATAACCATGATATGTGAAGAGAAACACTGCGAGGGCGATCAGAATCCCGACAAAAGCCGCCACAGCCCCAGTGTAATAATAGGCGCTGACCGAGCGTAGTAGTTCCCATTGCTGTAGCCCTTCCGTGTGCCTCCAACCAGCGATGAACCAGACAAGGACGGGCAGCACCAAACCGAGGCCTCCGATGAACTGACGATGCACGTGACTCGCCAGGTCGTCGGGTTCAGAAACGGGGAAGAGCGGCTCAAGCTCTCGCCCCGGGACAGGAGCTGGAGTGTTCGCTGTCATGGAAGCTCTATCACGGACGCGAGGTCGCCGACTCCGCCCATGGCAGTACGGTTGAGGTAACTATCCTGGCAAAAACAGCCACCACAGCGATCAGGGAACCGTCTGTATCGTTGTGACAATCGGGAAATGATCGCTAAAGCCATTGTTATGAGTCGCGACGCCATTCTCGACTCCAGACTCAAACTTCTTAGGACGTCGTGTGGCTGGAGATGTGATCATAAGGTCGGAATCGAACACGTCGGCATCTACCGTAGCCAGCTCGATCTCGACCGGTGGGTTTCCGGGTTGGGCAGCTGGGACCAGCTTGGTGCGACGCTTCATGGCGAGGCTTGATAGACCGTAGTAGAGACCTCGTGACACGATGAACTGGTCTAGGAGGTTGAAAGTGGGAATGCCTTTGCCAAAGTGATATGTGCCGCGGTCAGGCTTCGCTGCAACGGGCCACATGCAGTTGAAGAGGGTTGCCTGAAGCTTGGCGTAACTCGGGACGCTTGGAAGGCGTTGGTTGCCCCGAGATTTCTTGACCACTTCCTCCAATTTATCCACGCCGCTGGACGCCTGTAGCTCTTCGAGAACGCTCCGATTGAAGGGCTCGTCGTTGAAATCCCCCATGGCTATCACATTGCGGTCCCAACGGGTTTGGACCTGGGTCATGGAGGCCGCTGTGTCGTTCAGCGTAAGGAGTTGTGCGCGTGTGAACTTCACGCGCTGATCGATTAGGCGACCTAGATGATTGGCGGCCGCAATTCGCAGCGGTTCACTCTCATATCGCCCCTGGCTCCTTGACGGCCAGTGGTTGACGTACACGAGTAGCTCCGCGCCGTTGGCGAGTACTTGGAGTGGTGCCTCGAAGATATCCCTCGTCGGATATCTATTGTGAACCACGTGACCCATTGGAGCGGGTGGCTCCGGTGCAACGATCTGCGTCGGCTGAAACACCTGATCGCTGTAAACAAGGGCGCAGTCAATGCCTCGCACATCGGGACCGTCGTTGAACGGCATCACTACTAAGTCGTTGCGGACGGTCACGGCATTCACAAGCTGCTGGAGTGTTGCCTCGTTCTCGACTTCGCAGACTCCTAACAGATCAGGACCTGTGCCGTTGAACATTGCGTCAATCACAGATGCGAGGTTGGCGACCTTGGCCGCCTGCGTGGCCGCTGTCCAACCTTCTGCTGGGGTGAAGTCAAAGTCGTTGGAGATCGGGTCGTGCGTGGTGTCGAAGAGGTTACCGAGGTTCCAGAACGCAACGTTGATGTCCAAAACGCACCTCCGATGAACTGTTCCTGAGTTGCTTGATCTTGGTCAATCATATGGATCGACCGTCACTAAACCGTCACTGCATCGAGAAACGGCTAGAGGTGTTGCCAGATAACTGCCTGTGGCTTAACTGGATGCATTGTTCTTGAGTCGCGTCGAGGGCGATGGATCGTTCCAGTTGTTCCAGCGTTTCCGTGAGGGGGCATGGGTTTGGCGCATCGTTCCACCGACCCCCGCGTTTCGCTCAGGGGGGGACCTGACGTTTTTTCTCGCGCGCGTGAAGGTTCCTGAAAAGGCTCCCGGGGTCCAAATGGGGTTTGCCTCTTCGCTCGATAGACGGCTCTTCTTGGAGGCCGCTAGTATACTAAGCCAACGAGTTTGAGCTTCAGTAGAGGTGGAGCAGAGCGCTAACGCGGTACGTTATTCATGCATGCACTGAACCGTCGCCCAGCGGCACTACTGACCACCCTGCTACTGTCGGTTGTCGCCGCCGGACCCGCCCAGGGCCAGTCCGGCCCGCCAGACGAACTCCCGGCCGCGCAGATTCGTGCGCTCACTCGCGAGCGGGTGCCCGAAGCGCTGTCCCTTTACCGCGAGTTCCTAAGCCTGCCGAACGTCGCCGGCTACCCCGAGGACATTCTGCGCCTGGTCGAATGGATGGAGTTCGCGTTCGCGGAGCGCGGCTTCTTGACGCGGCGCATACCGATGAAGGGCAGCCCGCTGCTCTATGCGGAACGCCCGAATCCGGCCGCCGAGCGCACGGTGCTCGTCTACCTGCAGGCCGACGGCCAGCCCGTCGACCCGAAGGCGTGGTTGCAGGACGATCCGTTTGAGCCCGTACTCAAGGAGCGGGACCGGCTCGGTAACTGGCAGGAAATCCCCTGGAACTCGCTCGAGGATGAGCGTAATCCCGACTGGCGCATCTTCGCCCGCTCCGCCTCGGACTCGAAGGGGCCGATGACGCAGTTCATGACAGCCATCGACGCGCTGAACGAGATCGGCTTCGTTCTACCCTATAGCCTCAAGGTGATCATCGACACCGAGGAGGAACTCGGCTCTCCGCATCTGCCGGAAGCCGTTGAGGCTCACGGGGAACTGCTCGCCGCGGATATGCAGCTGATCTTCGATACCCCGCTGCACGCCTCGAACGAGCCCACCGTCACGTTCGGCGCGCGCGGGATCTCGATGATTACGCTGACCGTGCACGGCCCACGGGTGCCCCAGCACAGCGGGCTTTACGGCAACTTCGTGCCGAACCCGGTGTTTCATCTCGCACACATCCTGAGTTCGATGAAATCGCCGGACGGCCGTGTGCTGATCCCAGGCTTCTACGAAGGCGTTGCGATCGATGACGCCGTTGGCGAGCAGCTTGCTGCCGTGCCCGACGACGAGGCCGCGATCCTACGGCAGATGGGCGTGGCACGGGCCGACGCCGTAGCGCCGAGCCTGCAGGAGTCGCTGCAGTACCCGTCGCTCAACGTCCGCGGGCTCGCGTCCGGTTGGGTCGGCGACGAGGCACGCACGATCATCCCGGCGACGGCCACGGCCGAGATCGACATCCGGCTGGTGAAAGAGTCAGACCCCGACCGTCTCGTGCGCCTCGTGCGCGAGCATATAGAGGGGCTCGGTTATCACGTCATCGACCGCGAACCGACCGACGCCGAGCGCCGGCAGCACGCGCGCCTCGTCACCTTCACGAGCAGCTTCGCCTACAACGCGTTTCGCAGCGATTTCGATTCGCCGCCCGGTCTCATGGCGCGCGCGGGCCTTGAACATCTCTACGGTGAGGAACCGATACTGATCCGCACGATCGGCGGCTCGATCCCGATCGCCCCGTTCGTCGACACGCTGGACGTTCCGGCGGCCATCGTGCCGACCGTCAACATCGACAACAACCAGCACAGCCCGAACGAGAACTTGAGGCTCGGCAACTTCGTGGAGGGCATCGCGATGATCATGGCCGTCCTGAGCCGGACGCCGCCCTGACGCCGTTCAGCCCGTCGCGCCCCCCTCAGCACCCTTGGCGCATCGTTCCACCTGTCCCCGCGTTCCGCTGACGCATCGTTCCACCTACCCCCGCATCGCCCCTTCGTCCTCCTCGTTCACCGAAATTGATCTCAGAGACGCCGGCCCTCATCCGAACAGAAACTCCGCTGTCGGATCTGTCGGAGACTCTGGCAGCACCTCGATCCGGCATCGGCTGGCTGGGGTCAAACCGAACTCGCGAGCCAAGCGAATGACGTTATCGAGCATCGTTGTCATGACCCCAACAGCTGGATGCGGGCGAAGATTGCCCCTAGAACCCATCGTCGTGTAGCCCTCCTCCTGAACAATCACCTTCAGCTCCCAATAGGTCGCCCAGCACTCACAGTAGGCCGCCAGCATCTCGCGATCCAGCTCGGTCAGAACCCGGGCCTGAACGAGCTTTGGGGTGATCCGCTCCCAGCAAGCCAGGGCGGCCCGGCTCATTCCGTCGGGTGGACCGGGCGTGCCCGGCTCTAGGTCCACTGGCGACCGGGGTTCCCGATCCTTTCGGAAAGTGCCCTGCACGACCTTGAGGGCCGATGGCTTCTTTGGTGGACCACGCTTACCCACGAGAAGCCTGCCTTTGTGGCTGCTGGATAGAAATGGGCCGGACTGATCCACATATAGTGGTGTAAAAAAATGGCAGAAACCTGACGGCGTGCGTCTCCCCTAAAAAGGCGGGTCTCGGGCCGTTTCTCATAGAGATTTTCACCCCCCTATAACCCTTTGTATATCAACGGCTTGCAACGTTTTCTCCGTTTGGTTCGAGCCAACTTCGACAAAATAAATCGAGCTAAACCTTTTGTAGTCACAGAAACCCGGCTTTCTGGGAATCCGATCCGCTCGGGAGGACCCCCCCGCCGCTATATAGTGGCTCTTGTGGCAGCGTTGTGGTCTTGCTCTACTTTCCGATCTTCGTCGTCTGTGACGCTGCCAACGGTGATCGTACGGCCATCCTGGGCCAGGAATATCCCGAGTTCGAGCATGGCAAACTCCAATTCCTCTACGGCCCCACCTTGGCCGGCGGATACCTCACCTGCGGTCGGATAGTCGCTCCCGGGGACGCTGTCGTAGTTGTTTGCCATGTCGACCAAGGCTCGCGCTTCGACGAGCAATGCAAGCGTCGTTTCGACCTGTTCGCGAGTCCGAAGGACGGGCACATCATGCGGACCGGACGGGCCTCGGATCTTACTGAGAGCCAATTCGCCAGTCGTGACATGTCGTCCGTTCTGTCTAAGCGCCATGGTTCTACTCCGTGTTGGGGGTGGTCATGGTCGGTGTCCCTAGCGTGCGTCGCTTCGGGACCGTGCGTCCACCAGGTACCACCCCCCTTTAGGGGGGTGACTGGTGGCCGCGGGTCGTAGCCGTTCAATGACCGTGCGTTGCGTGCATGACGCACAGTCAAATAGCGTGCGTGAGCGTGAACACTAGTCATTGCTGCCGACAGGCCTTTTTTTGGCGCCATAGTTTTGCCCCTCGCGGTCCCTTTTTGTAAGAGATTTCGCCCGACTCGCACATACTCTTCTGTGCTGCCGTGAACACCATGGGCGAGACCCCCCTAGCCGTACAATGCGTCTTCATGGCCCGGGTAGTCGGGTCCACAGGATTGCTACCGAGGTAGTCCCAGATGACTGCTTTGGCGGCGGCAAGTTCGGAAGCGGCTTCATCGACGTACTGTAGGCTGGCCCAGCTCCAGAGATCATCGCTGCGGTCGTCAGCGTCGATTGACACTTGGATGTCGAATCCGGCTGGTAGTTCGCCGCGACTCCATTTCAGCGGTCGGACGTGAACGATGTCTGGCGAGATCGACTCCAAGTAAGAGATCCCCCGGGCGGCAGCGCCAAGGGCCGATGCACCACGAAGCGCTCGGTCACGGAGCGGCTTTTTGTCCTTCTCAGAACCACTCTTCGCGCTATGGTGGAGGATAAGAATGGTCACTCCAGCCTCGTTCAGTCTTCGCAGGAACTTGATCGGCGCACGGACGCCTGTGTTGTCGTTTTCGTTGACCGCGCCTAGAACCTCTGCCCAGGGATCGATGATCAACAGCTTGGCCCCGACCCGTTTGACCTCTGCCTCAAGGTTGGATCGGCTGGTGGGGTCGTCGAGCGACAACCCCGTTCTCGCCAAAACGTGAATCCGCTCGGGCTCGACACCGCCTCTGGCGACCGCCAGTGCTTCGCAACGATTGCGAATCATCGATGCCGAGTCCTCTTCACTTAGGACGAGGACGTTGGCCGGGCCTTGCGTAGGGAAGTGGCCGAGAGCGGGTGTCCCGGTGCCTACGGCTACGGCCAATTCGAGTGCACAGCTCGTCTTGAAGGTGCCGCTGACGCCTGCGATGACGTTTAACTCACCGTTGGCTAACAATCCCTGGCGCTGGGGAAGGTCGAGCGCATCAAGCGCGATTTCCTCAAGAGGAAGGGCCCGGAATCGATCTTCCTCCGCGATCTCGAACTCGGTGAGCGCCTCAAGGGCTTCGGCTCGAAGGTCCAGAATCGAGAGATCCGGCTCGGTTGCCTTTTTACTGAGCCCCCTGGCAAACCGGACCAGGCGGCGCCGCTCCGCGGCCTCTAAGACACGCTTCGCATAGTGGCGCAGGTTCGCGGCGGTGGGCGCCTGCTCGAAGATTTCGACCAGGTAGGCCTCGCCGCCGGCCTTTGCGACCTCACCGACACGCTTAAGCTCGCCCTTTACGGCGAGAGGATCGATCTCGGAGCCCTGCTCAATAAGACGACTTATCGCGCTAAAGATCGATCTGTGGCACCGATGGTAGAAGTCAGTTGCAGTGAGCAGGCGCTGGGCTTCTTGCGCGGCTTTCGTTCCGCCGTAGGCTTCGCCGACCAAACAAGAGCCCAAGACACCTATCTCCGCCTCGTCGGCCCGGAGGGGAGTCGAGGCGGCGGCCGAGTCGGTATCCGTACTCGGGCCGGCAAGCAGATGGTGTAGGCTCGTATCGCGTTCCTGGGTCGTCGTGGTTAACACGTTTCCCTCGATCGTAGCTCCGTGATCTCAAGGCGACGCGATGCACAGAGTCGCCTCAAGTCATCGCTGACCGATTCGACCGCTTGTAGTTCAAGTAGGAGCCGATCGCACACTCCAGGGTGATCGGCTGCCCGGAGCAGTCGGTCGATCTCGTTTCGTCGCTCAACCTGCCCGCATCGAACGGTCTCAACTGCGACTAGGCGCGCTTCGGCCTCTTCAAGAGCGCGCTCAGCACGGGCCCTTGCAACAGTTGGGTTCGCCAGCAGGGAAGTAGGCCTAGGCGGTTGCATGTTTGGCGCGCTGGCCATTTGGCCCTTCGTCGGATGTCGATTCTCGCAGCAGACCCTCGACCCATTTGTCAATGTCTTCGGGTCGATACCGAACCGCGGTCTTTGAAATCCTTACGAACGGCGGGCCGTCACCTTGGTATCGGCGCATCTGCATGAATCGGGGGGTGTAACCGAGGAACTCGGCAGCCTCGCGCTCCGTCATAAGCGGTAGTCGAGGCGCGGTTTTCTCTTGTGTTACCATAGTGCTCTACCTCCGCTTGAACTCGCGGTTTCGTAACGTCAACGCGATTATCGATGAGAGCGCACGAATAATCAAGCGTAAGTCGCTGTTGTATAACCACTTACAGGCTGGCGGGTTACTTTTAAGTCGCGAGGATTAGGGATGAGCGGAGATTTGGCGCGTGTTTTAAGTCGTGCGCTGTTTGGTGGGTCTCTCGCCCCTTGTCGCCCGCCAGTTATTGACAGCGTTCCAGATCGGCTTTCGGGGTCCGGGGTCCAGTAGGGGTGCAGGGAACAGAGTCGCCAGCGTGTCGGCAATCGCCTCTCGGACCTCAGGTGTATTGCCCTCAACGTCTTGCTGCTCGCAACAAAGCTCTATCTCGCGAGCGAGGAGTGCCTTAGGGCGGTTTCCTACACCGGGGGTTTGGAGGGCCTTGGCCTTCCCAGTAGCGGCATCGTACTCCCAACCTCGTTCCCTGAGGTGCCGTGTCACCAGGGTTGCTGCGTGGTCTGCCTCGCACAGCCGATCGAGGATGAACTCAAGCGCTTCGGCGATCTCCAAGAACTTGCGTTCGCCTCTGTCAAGATCCAACGACCCATATGCGTTGCTGAGAGTTAATACGGCTTCGATTCGATGTTCGATTTCCTCTGGCGTTCCGATCCTTTGCAGGAACGAGACCATTGTGGCTGTCGGGGTGAAAAAGCATAAGTAGGCGGGATCATCGAGGCCGCGGGTGGCTTGAAGACCGACGAACTTCGTGTAGGCTCTGTCCCGCTCCTTATAGCTATCGCGCTCTGACTCCATCCTACGATTCATCCACACGAAGATCGATTCCTGCAAGCCACCTTCAGCCTCGCGGTCTGACCCCATTTTGTAGTCGTCACCTTCGGCCTCGCGCTCTTTCAACTGATGGATGTGACGCCAAAAGGCTATGTACTGCTCCCAATAGTCTGTGCGCTCTAACTCCATCTCAAAGTACTGCTCCCAGTACTGCTCCCAATAGTCTGTGCGCTCTAACTCCATCTTACGATTCATCGACTTGAGGCTGGATTCCTGCAACCTCCAATAACTGCTGGCTGTAGTCCTCGAGTGCTTCGCGTGCCGCGTCTTCGGCGAGACGTGCGTAGATCGCTGTCGTGCTCGGGTTTGAGTGATTGAGAACCTTGCCGATAAGGGGGAGGGAAGCTCCGCTCATTGCGAGCCACGATCCAACCGTCCTCCGTAGATCGTGCAGTCGGAGATCCTCTAGGTCGGCTCGTTTGCGGATCGTCCGCCAATTCCTGCTGAAACCGGCTAGGGGCCGACCTGGACGTGCACCGGGAAAGATGTAGGGATTGCCCTGCTGGCGCGGGAGCTGTTCGAGCACTTGCATGGCGGGTTCGGAGAGCGGGACGACATGGGGCCTCCCGGCCTTCGTTTCCTCGATGCGGAGTTCGCAGCGATCAGAATCGATGTCGGACCACTGGGCGTTAAGCAGCTCCGACTTCCGGACGCCAGTTAGCAGATACATCCACAGAACCGCTCGGACGTAAACGTTGGGTTCCAGTTCGATCGCTTTCACCAGCCGCGGAAGTTCCTTTGGTGTCACATAGCGGTCGCGACTCTTTTCCGGGAACAGGTCGATTCCGCTTGCCGGATTGGGCGACCCCTCCGGCAGGTATTCCCATTTCTCGGCCAGAGTAAACATGACGGAGACCAACGCAACGACGCGGTTCGCCTCGACGGGGGCTCGCGAGCCGACTTTTGAGTGCAGTGCTGCCACGTCCGCCCGCCGTACATCCGGTAAGGCCCGGCTGCCAATTGCGGGAAGGATATTCTTGTCTAGTCGCCGCTTGTCTTCGCGCCAAGTTTTCTTGCGCTGCTGCGCGTGCCGTTCGAGGTAGGTTTCCGAGAACTCCGAAACGGTGGTTCCTTTGGGTTTCCTCTTCTCTTGAACCGGGTCGATGCCGTCTAGCACGTCGACGAGGGCCCGGCGGGCACGTTCGCGAGCCTGGGGAAGCGTGAGGATGCCGTAACGGCCAAGCGTTAGGAGCCGCGTTCGGCCAGATCGATTCCTGTAGCGTAGAATGAAAGACTTAATGCCCGAGGGATAAATGCGGAGGCCGAAACCGGGGGTCGCGTCGTCATATCGCACGTCCCACGACTTACCGTTGCCCTCGTATTCGGCGGCGTCGATTTCCTTCTTGGAGAGCCCCAACTAACCGCCTCAGGAAAACATCAGAAGGTCTCGAAGTGCGCGTCAAGTGCGCACCGTTTGTGAAAAACCATGCTAGACGATAGAAGGGATATGCGGGGAAGTCAAGGGTGGAAGACGACTTATGAGGGAAGAGCGACAGAGGGCGCAACCGACCATGTACTGATGCTCACTCAGGGTACCTAGGGCGCCAAACGGGTGGGTTCCGGTGCCCTGGCACCGGGCCCATCTAGGCGCCCATCTCTCCCGAACCCCTTGGCGAGTTGCCCGCCGACCCTAGTCAGATCTCCGCTTGAGTGGGCTTCTCGCCACATTTGGAGCCGGTCACACGTTCCCACTGTAGAAGCCGTGAGTCATGGCCGAGGTGCACAAGCCGAGGTCGTTTCGGGGGGTGCGAAATCCTGGAATTGGCCACTTCTGCAGCTACCGACAAGGGGCTCCGGATAGACAGGTCGGGGGCGGTCCGGTAAACTGAACAGATGCAGCGCCTGCCGTATTCCGGAGAGCGGACACTATGATCAGGCTAGCGCTCATCGCCGTAATGTCCCTCGGACCCCCTCCGGGGGATGGTTCCGTTCACGGAACGATCCAGTCCGATCGTTACGAAACGGTCGCCGGGGTGCGGATCGAGGTCCCGGCTGAGAGCGTAGTGGCGTGGTCGGACTCGACCGGGGCCTACCAGATCGAGGGCCTCGAGCCGGGCGAGTACAAGATCCGGTTCTCGCAGTTCGGGTATCACCCGCTCGAGCTGCAGGTCACGGTGCCGCATGATGGCTCGCTGAGCCTGGACATCCGGTTGCGAACCCGGTTTATCGTTTTCCCCGAGATTTCGGCTCTCGCATACGCGTCGCTCGATCCCGGCGAGGTGTTCGAGCCCAACGGATTACCGGAGATCGGTTCGAGGGTCTTGGCGGGCGAGGTGCTTTGGTCCGACCCGTTGGCTCGCCAACCGGACGTCTTCGAGATCCTGTCGATCATTCCCGGCATCGACATGGCGGAGGAGTCGCCGACGCAGCTTCACGTGCGTGGCGGCTCGGCTGACCAGAACCTCGTCCTGTTGGACGGTGCACCGGTTTACAATGCCTACCATACGAGCGGGATCATGTCCGCAATCAGCCCCGACGCCGTGTCGGAGGTGGCGATTCACACCGGTGTGTTCCCGGCGCGGTACGGCGGGCGGCTGTCGAGCGTGGTCGACGTATCAACACCGGAACCGGGCGAGGCGGGGTTGCGGGTCCGAGGCGGTGCGGGGTTGGCCGACCTGAGGATGACGATCGACGCGCCGATGCCCGGCGCCCGTGGGGGAGTGCTGATCGGCGGTCGTCGAACGAGGTACGACCTGTTCCGACGCGGCCCGTTGCTTGACAAGAACCGGACCAGCGGATTTGATGATTTGCTGGGCAAGGTCTCGATCGACTTACTGGGAGGCCGGTTCGACGTCGTCTCGCTCACTTCGGACAACTGGCTCTTTTCGAACGTTTTTGGAGATGAGGCCAGCGTCGCGACCGAGGAACAGCGGGAGCAAAGGAACAGTGTGCTGTGGTCGGCATCAACGAACGCCGTTGCGTGGAGTCGATCGTCCGACGCCGCGTCCGACATCCGGTTTCAGATGTGGCGCGCCACAACAAACTCGGACGTCCATTGGGGGTTGAGTTCCGAGCGCTACCGTGCGGTCAACGCCCTCAAGCACTGGGGTGCGTCGGGTGATGTGTCTTGGGTGCAACCCGAGACGGTGGGACGAGCTGGTTTCACGGTAGAAGCCCTGTCCTCCAAGTACGTGGCCGACCCGTTGACAAGCGACACGGTGCTGAGCTTGGCTGACGCAGACGCCGTTTTGGATCTGCGATCGAGCCAGAAGATCGTTTCCACGTACTTCGAGCACCGCTGGATCGCGCGCGATCACTGGATCGTCAACAACGGGTTGCGAGCTGTGTTTGCCGATGGTCACAGCGTGGCGCTCGAGCCGCGTGTCTCGGTTCACTACCGACCCGATGAAAGGGTGACGCTCTCCGGCGGGTACGCACGAGTTCATCAGTACGTGCAATCGCTCCGCAACGGAGAGTCGCTTTTAAACGTTGCTTTTGGCGCCGAGCCGTTGGTCACCGCGGACGCCCGAGAAGTGCCGGTCGGCCGGTCGGATCAGCTGACCGCGGCGTTGGAAGCACGGTTGTCGGATCGTCTTCTATTGACAGTTGACGGATACCTTCGGTGGCTCGACAACCTCGTTCTCGTGGCTCCCACTACCGCCCAGCCGTTTGCGATCACCGGGTTTGAGCGTGGAAAGGGACGGGCGATAGGCACCGGGGCGGCTCTGTTCTATCGGGGGGATCGAGTCGAAGCCGAGGCGATCGTCGAATTGAGCACCATTCGCAGACAGTATGGAGACGTCACCTATCATCCCGGATTCGAGCGTAGCCGATCGGTGATCACGGCTGCATCGTACCGGCTCACGCCTCAGACCAAGGTCAGGACCGCTTTTCAGGCGGTTGCCGGTCGACCCACCAGTCTGGTTCAGGAAGGGTTTGATTGGGAATCGTTTGATCGGCTGAGCGGCGAAGTGGAGTTCAGCGGAACACCGCTGCGGCTCTCCGACGCGGTCAACGATGAGCGACTGCCGGCTTACCTGAGGTGGGACATTGGGATCCGCAAGGAATGGAATCCCTCGCTGCTCGGTCTCTCGGGCTCGGTCATGACCTATCTGGACGTAACCAACGTGCTGGGACATGAGAACGTCGTCGGCTATGGGGCCAACCCGTCGGGATTCGAGCGCCGGGACCTGCGTCTCCTCCCAGCATCGACCGCTTTCGGTCTCGAGTGGAGCTTCTGATCCTCACTCGAGGCTTTAGTCCCACAAAAAGCTCCCCAGTCGTGCCACATATCTGACGCGTCAGGCGTTCCATCTGTGAACCGGGTCTCGTGGGAGAGTGAGTGAGCGCCGGGACGTGAATCGGAATGAACCATTCGAGGCCGCTTTTCGTGATGTCTTTGAGGCGCGGTTCCAGTCGCTGTTCCGCTATGTGAATCGTCTTTGCGGGGATTCAGCGGCGGCTGCGGACATCGCCCAGGAGTCCTTTGTGAGGTTGTACCAGCGAGGTGAACTACCCGATGACCCGAGAGCATGGCTGGTGACGGTGTCCAATAACCTGTTCCGCGACGCACACCGCCGCACAGGCAGGCGGAAAGAGCTACTGGAAGCCAAGGCGGATCGCCTCTTCGATGACGCGGCGCCCGATCCAGTGGAGCAATTGGAGGCTCGCGAGCGGAGACAGCGGGTCCGAGAGGCTCTCGCGAAGTTGCCGTTGCGCGATCAGCAAGCTCTGCTGCTCCGTCACGAAGGCTACACCTATCGCGAGATCGCCCGGGCGCTCGACTACGGGGAGGCCGGGGTCGGAAAACTGATCAGTCGCGCCACACGCGCTTTTCAGCGCGCGTATGAGGACTTGGTAGATGCATCTGCATGACGGCGAACTACAGAGGCTGCTCGACGAGGAGCCCAGCGTTAACGAGAACGAGAGCATCCGCGCGCACGTCGCGGGTTGTGAGCAGTGCTCGGCGAGGATGGAGGCCATGAAGCTTGTGTTTCGCGAAACCGGGCAGCTATTGACAGCGCTCGACGAGTCCCCACCGGCGATGTCGGCCGATCGGCTGATCGAGATCGCGCAACGCCGTCACATCCCTGCCCGGAGAGCGCCTCGGGGAATCGCATGGGCGGCCTCGGTGGCGGGTTTGGTCGTCGCGACGATCGTCGCCGCAGCCATTCCGGGATCGCCGGTCCGTGCGATCGTGGAGAATCTGTTCCAGGACCTAGGGCCTGAATCGCCCCAACCCACGGCGCCCGCCGAACCGTGGGACGCGCAAGCCGGCGTGGCAATGACGCCCGACGGAGCGATCGAAGTCGTTTTCGAGACCACTCCGTCAGGTGGTTCGATCGAGGTCCAGCTGGTCGAGACCGATGTCGCTCGAATCGAAGTTAGCGGTGACCCAGTCGGTTTCGCGGTGGGGGATCGTTCGATCCGAGTCGAGAACCAAGATGCTACCGCCAGTTATCGAATCACGCTCCCAGAGAACCTGTCACAAACCGTGATTCGGGTCGGCACTCGCACCGTCTTTGCCAAGGAGGGCTCCCGGGTTTTGCAGAACGAGTTCGACCGGGACGGAGAACTCTACCGGCTCGCGTTCTAGCCAGTTCTACCGCTCCGCTAGACTTCACACCCAACGCCACAAACTTTCAGCTTCACGCGCTCCGTTTGTGGCAGTCGTCATTACTTCTTGGAGGGGAGGCGCGCGGAGCATGGTCCCGGTGGTGTACGACCCGGTCATCGTATCCGTCGTCGTCCCCCTCCTCGACGAGGCCGAGAACTTGCCGCGGCTTCATGCCGAGATCGTCGACGCGATGACCGACCTGGATGTGGGTTGGGAGGTGGTTTACGTGGACGATGGCTCCCGCGACAAGGGTCCCCGCATCCTGTCCCAACTCGCGGATCTCGATTCACGTGTACAGGTCGTCACTCTCGACCGCAACTACGGCCAATCGACGGCGATGATCGCAGGTGCCGAAGCTGCGTTCGGCGACTGGATCGCGACGCTCGACGCGGACGGTCAGAACGATCCCAAAGACATCCCGCGGATGTGGACGGTCATCTCACGGCAAAAAGTCGACGGCGTCACCGGTGTCCGCGTGGATCGTGCAGATGGATGGGTGAAGCGCTTTGCGTCCCGGATCGCGAACGATGTCCGGAATCGGGTACTCGGCGACGAGATCACCGACGTCGGTTGCTCGACTCGGATCTTTCCCAAGGATGCGATTCTCGGTGCCGCTCGGTTCGAAGGGATGCACCGTTTCCTCCCGACGCTCGTTCGGGCTGGCGGGTTCAGGATTGAAGAGCTGCCGGTGAATCATCGACCCCGCATCGCCGGCCGGTCCAAGTACGGGATCAACAACCGATTGTGGTGTGGAATCGCGGATCTGCTCATGGTTCGCAGGCTGCTTCGGCGCAGGATCCGGTACCAAACGAAAGAAGCTACGGTCGTGCAGAGCACGCGTCTGGGCGCCTGGCTGTGATCTCCTTCGGCAAGTGTGCTTTTCTCTCGGCTTCCTCGTACACTGGGTCACCAGCGATAGCCGAGGAGACCTCGAATGAACGTTCTGGTTACCGGCGGAACAGGGTTCGTTGGCTCACACCTGTGTGAAGCCTTAGTCAAACGCGGTGATCGGGTTGTGGCTTTGGACAATTTCGACCCGTCCTACCCAAGAGAGCAGAAGCTGCAGAACGTGATTCGGCTTCGAGATCACGCACGCTTTGATCTCGTAGAGCGTGATCTCAACACCCCCGAATCGGTGATCGAAGTCCTGGCGGGTGGCTCATTCGACATAGTTGTGCATTTGGCGGCCAAGACGGGGATTCGGGCGTCGATGCGGAATCCGAGCGCCTACATTGAGACCAATCTCGGAGGGACGGCGAGCCTCCTGGAGGCGATGACCAGAACCGGCTGCCGCCGGCTTGTGTTCGCTTCCTCTTCGTCGGTTTATGGACACAATCCGGGGCGCCCTTCCCGCGAGGACGACGAATTGACGCCGGTTTCCGTATACGCGATGACAAAAAAGAGCGGGGAAGAACTGTGCCGCGTCTACAACGCGACGCAGGACCTCAGTGTGATCTGTCTCCGCTTTTTCACGGTCTATGGTCCGCGTCAACGACCAGGGATGGCGATCCACAAGTTCCTCCGCTTGATACTGAACAACGAGCCGATACCA
>Ga0255057_10000795_pt1 | contig 18142 bp, 14 predicted proteins | sample Cases_109_6_MG_FD_189022 | JGI IMG/M metagenome (GOLD analysis project Ga0255057, IMG submission 189022) | Seawater microbial communities from Amundsen Gulf, Northwest Territories, Canada - Cases_109_6 | ecosystem: Environmental > Aquatic > Marine > Gulf | place: Canada: Northwest Territories... | reverse complement strand
GTTGGGGTATCGCCCGCCGGCACCCGAGGCCGTCTTGTGGTCAGTCCCGAACACGACCGGGCGTCAGTCCGCAGCCACGGTCGGGCTAACATAGGACGCGGACGAAACCGGGGGGCAGGTCACGACCAGGGTCGCGATGGGCGTCAGCTCGCCGACGAGCAGGTTCAGGAGGTTCCCCATCACCTCCTGAGCGTGCTCCAGCTCGTTCTCGGCGATGAACGACGTGTAACCGGACACGTCGACCAGCAGGAAGAACGCCCGTTGAACTCCGGAAGCCATGCGGGACAGGACCTCGACGGGAGCGCCACAGCAGGATAGCGATTATCGGACCTTCACGCGCACTTCGCCGGAGCGTGCCACGCAGACGCCGTCCTTGATGACGAAGGCTTCGATCGAGTGCGTGCCTCGATATTGAGTGTGTTCCCACTGCGTGGCCCCGAAGTCACCGTCACCTTCGTCGAAGCCACCGCGGAGTTGCCCGACACCCGCGGCCTGCGCCTCGCGACCTGTGTTGACGACCTGCCACTTGACTTCATAAGGAGCAGGAACATTCGTCCTGGCTGAGAAGCGGATCCACTTGTTCTTTGGAACCGGACGGCTCGAAAGGGGGGGATCCCAGCCTGGCTAGACCGTAGGCGGGCCGTGACGCCGAGGGTGGTGTAGCCGTGTCGCTTCAGGGCCTCGGCGAGAGTGAGGAAGCGGTCGCCCAGGATCTCGCCCCGTTCGTTGTAGATCCCGAGCGTACGGGGATGGAGCGAGGTGAGCATCGAAGCGATCGAGGGCCGCGTCCACGAGTTCTGCGCCACCACGAGGTCGAAGCGCACGCCGCCGCGCGCGTAGGCGTCGAGCTCCGGGGAGATCTCGCCCGGGAAACCGTAGGCACCAAGCCGGTCTGCGCGCAGCGTGTCGATGATGATGAGAACGATGTTCGGCTGCGTGCGATCGGGAGCGGAGCCGCAGGCGGCGGCACTGGCGAGGGAGCAGCTGAGAACGCTCGAGGCGAACCGACACAGCAGCGAGCGCGTGCGCTTCGGGCGGCGCGTTCGACTCATATCCCGCGGGAGTGTGCCGCGGGGCCGCCGGCCGGCAAGCCGTCTGAGAAGGGGGCCAGCCACCGCCGTGGGCGGGTCACTCATGCGCATGCTGCGCGAGATCGACGAGTAGCTACAGCCAGGCCGACGCCCTGGCCCATGCGGGCGCGGCGGCCGGCTCCCGGCAGCGGGCCTCGCTCGGGCCCGCAGTTTTCTGCGTAGCGCGGCGTTTTCTGCGTATCTGAGCAGGTTGGGGGCAGAAGCCGCCCCTCCGAAAAACTCAAGGCGGAAGGACAGTTAGCCGAAGTGTGTTGATTGGCATGCGTCTTGCGAACTCTGTCACACACACCAAGGCGGGAGCTCAGATGCCGCGTCCCAGTCGACAGCAAGGGGCCCATCCCCCCGGAGCCCTGGCGGGTTTCACGCTCATCGAGATGATGATCGCGATGGCGGTGGTGGGCGTGATACTGGGGATCAGCCTGAGCCGGCTCGATAGGTGGTCGGAGGACCAGCGCGCCAAGGCCGCCGCCCGATCGGTGGCGGATCTCCTACAGCGGGCCCGAGCGGGAGCGATCCGCACGGGCAGCCGTCACGTCGTCTTCTTCGGCAACCCCGGTGTCGCCGACCCGTCCGGCAACGCCGTTGAAAAGGGCGGGGCCTGGGTGCCGGTTCTGCTCATCGAGGACGGGCCCCCCGCGGCAGCCAACTGCGCCATCGATGGAGGCGAGATCCTCGAGGCGGTGGAGCCCGTGGACGACGTGACCTGGGGCGTCTCCTTCGCGACAGCACGGGTGGCGACGGACGCTGGTGCGGCCCCCTTCGACCCGGGCGGAACCTGGGACGGCGCCACCTTCAACGATCAGAACAACGCCAAGATCAGCTGGATGCTCTTTCGTCCCGACGGTGTTCCCGTTCCCTTCGTGGGAGCGGTCGGCAGCTGCGGGGCCGTGGGCTCCACAGGCCGCGGCGGGGGTGCCTTCTACATGACGACCGGCGAGCGCGACTTCGCCGTCGTCCTGAGCCGGCTTGGAGGCGTGCGTCTCCACGTCTGGGACAGGTCCGCGGGAGGCTGGAGCAGCTGATGCGCGGAGAACGGACACGCCGGAAGTGCGCGGCGCGCGGTTTCTCGCTCATCGAGGTGATGATCGCCATGACCGTCTTCGCGCTGGGGATGGTCACCCTCAGCGCTGTCCAGGTTCAGGCGATGCGCAGCGGCAGCAGCAGTCGGCACGCCACCCAGGCGGCCGCCATCGCCAAGAGCCAGATGGAGCAACTCCAGCGCCTGGACTGGGCCCAGATCGGTCCCACCACGGGCTGGACGACGCCCGTGGAGCGCAACAACACGGTGCAGGGAAGTCCGAACATGGTGGAGAGGGTCTACACCGTGGACTGGCGAATCACCGACCTCACCCCCGCGTGGACACGCGCCATCGACGTGCGGATCCGGTGGTCCGATCCCAAGCGACCCAACCGAAGCGTCGTCATTTCCAGCGTGCGCTTCAACCGCAGGGCCGTCTAGCGCCATGGCCCGCCGACCCGGGTTCACGCTCCTGGAGCTGCTCGTGGTGGTCGCCCTCGCTGGGATCCTCTCCTTCTACATGTTCGGGAGCCTCGCGACGAGCAATACGGCCTATGTCGTCGTCGACCAGGTGTCCGAATCCCAGCAGGGCATGCGGGCAGTCGCCCAGCTCATGGAGCGCGACCTTCGTCACGCCGGAAAGATGGTGCCCTTGCCTGCCGCCCTGTGCGCGAACGACAACCAGGGGAGTCCCGACGTGCTCTACGTGAGCGACAGCGACGCCCTCAACCCCGGCGACGATTTCCTGCCCTACGAAGCCGCCATGGTCCAGACGGCGGTCGACAATCTCAACGCCACCGGCTCCACCACGACTCTGGTGCTCGATTCCCTGATCCTCGAGCCCGCGCCGCCCACCCGCGCGACCTACGACGTGAGCGGGGACGGCACCAACGACAGCGACTTCCAGGTGGGGGGCGGCGCGATCGTCGCCGACCTGGACTCGCCGGCCCGCGGCGTGACCTGCGGAAGGATCGAGGACGTGAACCTCGGCGCCACGAGCATCACGATCCGTACGGTCAGCAACGTGCTGGACGCCGCCTCGGGTTCGGTGCGGCTGGTCGCGGTGCCGGCGCACGAGTATCGCGTCGCCAACGCGGACGAGCTCCAGCGAAACGGCGACCTCATGGTCAAGGGAGTCGAGGACCTCCAGCTTGCCTACTTCCTCGACGCCAACGATGACGACGTCATCGACCCGGGCGAGATGCACGGCTCGGGGGCCGGCACCAATGCGAACTTCGACTCGCTGGGCGCCGACATGCGCCGCCTGCGCGAGGTCAGGATCAACCTGGTGGTCCGGAGTCGCGCCGAGGATCGCGACTTCAGCGGCCAGCCGCAGGCGACCGAGAACCGCACGGCCGGCGCCGGCGACGGCTACCGGCGGCGCGTCTACACCAGCACGGTGCGGCCCCGAAACATGGTGCGGAGGTTTTGACACCGATGCGGACCCCGACGGCCACGACTCGCGAAAGCGGCTCGATCCTGCTCATCACCGTCCTGCTCCTCCTGTTGGTGGCGATGCTGGGCTTCGCCGCCCTCGACACGGCGGGCGGGGACCAGCAGGTGGCGGGCTTCCAGAACCGCCGCGACCTCGCCTTCTTTGCCGCCGACGCGGGCCTTGCCACGGCGCTCGAGACCCTCACCACCACGCGCACGCCCAGCGTGCCCAATACCAGCCTGGGCGACGCCACCATCTTCCCGCACGGGCAGCCCAGCTTCCGTCTGGATCCCAGCGTGGCGCAGCCCATCAAGTCGATCGGAGCGGGCGCCTTCCCCGGCTCCTCCATCAACATCGTCGCGGGTGGGGCGCCCACCTACATGCTCCGCTACTGGCGCATCCGCGTGCAGGGCGATGAGGCGGCCGGGAGCATGGCGCGCCTCGAGGCGGTCGCTGGCGCGCTGATCACGAACTGACGGAGGAAGACGGGAGAAACATCATGCGGTCGAGCCTTCACGAGACGGGACGCAACCTCCTGGCCCTCTGGGTCGCGCTCGGGCTGGTCTACGCGCCGGCCTGGAGCACGCCGGCCATGGCCCAGAGCACCGAAGGGGACGATCTCTTCCTCCTCACCACGTCGACGGCTCCCAACGTGATCCTTCTGATGGACAACTCGGAGTCCATGAACCACATCGAGTGGCATCCGGCCTTCGACCCCGACGCGGGATCCTACGGCTGCAGCGACTTCGACCCCGACCGGGTCTACCGGCACGACGAGGTGCGCTACCAGACCGTATTCGACGGCGTCGACGACTACGTCTCCGTCCCCCACGACGACGCCTGGAAGCTGGACGACGGCACGATCTCCCTCTGGTTCAGGACCAGCGACAACACCCAGGACGGGACGCTCTTCTCCAAGGACTCGACCGACTTCGACACCGGCGGCCACCTGACCATCGCCGTCACGACGACGAGCCACGTGCAGGTTCGCTTCCAGAGCGCCTCGACCTCGTACTTCATCGAGTCGGCGTCCGCCTACGCGACGGACGTCTGGCACCACGTCGCCTTCACCTTCGGATCGGGAGGCATGGAGCTCTGGCTGGACGGGACGCTGGTCGACACCGATCCCTACACCGGCGGTACCGGCTCGACTTCGGGCGGAACCGGGAACAACGAGCCCATCGCGATCGGCGCGGGCACCACCACGAGCGGAAACCTGACCGTCCTCCCCCTGACCCGGTACTTCGACGGCGAGATCGACGAGACCGCCATCTTCGACTCCGCCCTGACCACTGCGGAGATCCAGGACATCGAGAGCACGGGCCTCCCGAACCCCAGCATCGACGCCAACAAGCTCCTCTCCGACGTGCACTGCGGCAACACGCGCACCATCTGGGCGCCCAACGACCCGACCTACTGGGACGGGCGCTACCTCAACTGGTACTTCAGCGACGATGCCGACGCCTACTACAGCGAGATCCAGACCGCCACGGCCAACGTGGAGGGCTGCACCCAGGCCAGCGGCGCGAAGTTCTTCGACGAAAAGTACCGCCGCACCCGCTTCGAGGCCTCGAAGCAGGTGCTGCTCGACCTGCTCTGCGTGGCCGAGTCCAAGAACGTGCGCTTCGGCTTCGCGACCTTCCGGGACGCCGCCGACGTGGCCAGCGAGGACCCGAACGGCGGCTTCATCGCCTCCGACCTCGGTCGCTCGAACCCCAGCCACGCGGCGGAGCTCGAGACCAAGATCAAGAACAACAACATCGCTTCCGAGACGCCGCTCGCCGAGTCGCTGTTCCAGATCTACACGTACTGGATGAGCCGCGACACCGCGGACATTCCCCTCGGCGCCGACGCGTCCACCCAGTTCCCCATCTACGAGTACGACAAGTTCGGAGCGGTCGAGACCAACACGAGCCAGTACCTCGACGACCCGATGCTCTACGAGTGCGAGAAGGCCTTCGTGGTGATCGTGACCGATGGCCTGCCGACCCGGGACGACTTCGACAACGACCCCACGGGCACCGCCGCCGGCTATACGGACTTCGCGAACCTGATCGGCGACTACCACGACGAGGGCGCCGACAGTGTTCCCGACGCCGAGGTCCCCGGCGACGTCGACGAGACCTCCTGGTACCTGGACGACGTTGTGAAGTTCGCGCAGGACAACGACTTCCGGCCCGACCTGAGCGGTGACCAGGTGATCGATACCTACACCGTGGGCCTCGCCACCGACCAGACCACTGACGACTTCCTGCAGATGACGGCCGATGTGGGCAACGGTCTCTTCTTCCACACGCAGGACGGAGACCAGATGGTCTTGGCACTCATCGCGACGCTGAACGACATCATCGAGAAGTCCTCGTCCTTCACCGCCGCGTCGGTGCCTTCGTCGCGCACCACGGACGGTGGCGCCTTCTACCAGAGCTTCTTCCTGCCCTCGGGAAAATCGGCGTTCTGGGAGGGTCACCTGCGCGCCTGGCGGATCGCCGCGAACGGCGACATCCTCGACGCGGACGGCAACTGCGCCCTCGACGACCCGACTGCCGGCGAGTGCAACAGCGGCCCCTTCAAGGGCACGGCCAACTACTTCTGGGACGCCCTGGAGGAGGTGCCGGCCCCGGGCTCGCGCACCCTCTACACCTCGAAGCTCGTGTCGGGCACCCCGACCCGGACGGTCTTCGACGACGTGCTGACGGCTGCCGACCTGGACATCCAGACTTTCACCGCCCCGCCCGACCCGGCACCGAACCACGCCCTCTACCCCGCACAGGGAAGCACGGCGCTCGACGAGGAGGGCCTGACCGACGAGGTGGTGGCCTTCGCGCGCGGCTGCTTCTTCGGCACGGGCGTGACCGATGCAGCGCTCGTCGGCACGCCTCAGAGCTGCCTCGCGCGCCCCTCGCGCCTGGGCGACATCTTCCACTCGGCCCCGGCCGTGGTGCGCAAGCCCCGCGCCCCGATCTTCGAGGACTCCTACGAGGCCTTCCGGCAGGCCTACGACGCCCGCACGCGAGTGGTCTACGCCGGCACCAACGCGGGCTTCCTCGAGGCGATCCACGCCGGCAGCTGGCAGGCTGGGCTCACCCCGCCCCGCTACGACGCCGGCTCGGGCGCCGAGCTCTTCGGGTTCATGCCCTGGAAGTCGCGCCTCAGCATCAAGAACCTGCCCGTGGACGCGCCCGACGCCCGGACCACCTACGTGGACGGCTCGCCCAATGTGGCCGACGTGTGGGTCTACCCGTCCGCCACGGCGACCACCAAGCAGAGCGACGGCCGGGAGTGGCGGAGCATGCTGGTGACCGGCTTGCGCCGGGGCGGGCGGCACTACCTCGCCCTCGACGTCACCAACCCCGACGGCATCACGGGCCCCGGCGCCGTCAACCTCGAGTACCCGGGCTTCCAGGCAGCGGGCCCCGCCTACGGCTGGGAGTTCCCGGAGGAGGGCGACCCGGACGGCCACCTGCCCCTCATGGGCCAGACCTGGTCCCAGCCCATCATCACACGCGTGCGGGTCAGCGTGAACAGCGACGGGGTGGGGCACGAGCGCTGGGTCGCGATCTTCGCCGGCGGCTACGACCAGAACGGGGATCCCGATCCCGTCGAAGTCACCGGCCGGCCGAGCGTCTACAGCAGCGTTGCGACCGAGGGACGAGCCATCTTCATCATCGACATCAAGACCGGCGAGGTGCTCGCGCGGAAGAAGCTCGACTCGACGGCGCTGGACGCGCAGACCGACATGTCCTACGCGACGCCGAGCACCCCCGCGGTCCTGGACCTGAACAGCGACGGCTTCGCCGACGTGATCTACGTGGGCGACCTCGGCGGCCAGATGTTCAAATGGGTGATCTCCCCCATCGGCGGAGATCCGGTCAACGGCTCGGGCGGGGGGGACGACGTGGATCAGCCCAACTGGCCCTTCAAGCTCTTCTTCCAGGCGCCGGTCGAGACGATCAGCGCGAAGGACTACTACCAGAACTTCTTCTTCCCGCCGGCGGCCGCGCTGGTGAAGGGGAAGGTGTGGTTGGCGTGGGGCGCCGGCGAGCGCCTCAACCTGAACTACGAGGGCGACGCTCCGGGCGACGAGAACAACCGCTTCTACGTCGTCAACGACCCCGATCCGCTGGAGTTGCAGGCCCTGCCGCTGGGCACCGTGCTGGAGACCAATCTCATCGATGCCACCAGCAGTCCGGGCGGCGTGAGCCTCACCTCCGAACGCGGCTTCTTCCTGAAGGGCGCGGACGGCGAGAAGTTCGTGACCAACACCGTGATCTTCGGCGGCCAGGTCATCTCGAACTCCTTCACGCCCACGCCCAGCGTGGACCCCTGCATCGGCCGCGGAGTGGGCGCCGCCTACGTCTTCGACCTGCTCACCGGCAAGGGCTTCTTCACGGACGTGTCGAACAATCCGGTTCGCACCTTCGACCTGGGAATCGGATTGCCGACCGACCCGAAGGTGTCCGCCAGCCTCGGCAACCCGGGAAGCGGCGGCGGTGGTGGTGGCGGCGGCCCCTGTGCCACTGGCCAGGGCAATCGGGTCTACATCGAGAAGAGCGGCGCCGAACTCGAGAGCTTCGAGGCTTGTGACATCCCGTCCGGCGGGCAGCTCATCTACTGGCAGGAGGTGCCGTGATCCGCCGCATGCGAGCGTCTCGGCACCGTGGGGAGGAGAGGATCATGGAGTGGCGACGGATCTGGAGGAGCGGGGCTGCGGCGCTCCTGCTCGCCTGGAGCGTCGGGTGCGGCGGGAGTGAGGTGCCGCCGCAGGAGACGGTGAACGCGGCCGACCTGGGGACCTCGCCGCCCAGCGACGTGCGGGCGCCCGGCGAGAATCGGGCTCCGACGATCGAGGCGCTGCGGCTCGAGCCCGAGGAGCCCGTCTCCGGCGATCTCCTTCGGGCCGTGGTTGCGGTGAACGAGCCCGATCGCGACCCGGTACGGCTCGGCTTCCTGTGGTCGGTCGGGGGTCGGGAGGTCCCGGGAAACGGCGCCGAGCTGCGGCTCGCGGACGTCGCGCGCGGGACCCTCATCGAGGTGGTCGTCACCGCGAGCGACGGAGAGGCCGAGAGCGAGAGCTCGAGGGCGGCCGTCACGGTGCGCAACCGCCGGCCGGTCCTGACCGGTCTCGTGCTGGACCCGGCGGCCGAGCCGCCGCGCGGCCGACCGGTGGTGGCGAAGCCCGAGGCGCGAGACCCCGACGGCGACGCACTCGAGTTCCGCTACGTGTGGAGCGTCAACGGCCGCAGGGTGGAGGAGTGGAAGCCGAGCCTCGAGACCGACCAGTTGCGCAAGGGAGACCGCATCCAGGTCCGGGTCTGGGCCAGCGACGGCGAGCACGAGAGTGATCCGATCTTCAGCCACGCCGTGACGGTCGCCAATGCTCCGCCCGAGATCGTCTCGGCGCCCAGCGGCCTCGGCGAGGACGGAGTCTTCCGCTACGCGGTCAAGGCCCAGGACCCGGACGGCGACCGCAGCCTCCGCTACTACGTGGAGCAGGGCCCCAGCGGTATGACCGTCAATCCGGTGATGGGCGAGGTCCTGTGGCGCCCCACCGCGGACGACGCGGGCCTTCACCCGGTGAAGATCGTGGTGAAGGACTCCGAAGGCCTGAGCGTCTTCCAGACCTTTGACATCACGATCCGGGCGGAGGAGCCGGAAGCCCCGCCGGCGGCGATGCAGTAGGCGCGTACAAGGCCATCGTCTGCGCCTCGAGCCGAGGGCTCGGACTCGCCTGTGCGCGGGCGCTGGCCCGCGAGGGTGCCGAGGTCGTGATCAACGGACGCAGCGAGGATACGCTGCGAGCGGCGGCCGACGTGCTCCGCGCGGAGACCGGCGGCAACGTTCGCAGCGTGGCGGCCGACCTGGACGTGCAGGAGCAGCGCGAGCGCCTGCTGGCGGCCTGCCCCGAAGCCGACATCCTGGTGAACAACAACGGTGGCCCCGCGCCCGGCAGCTTTCAGAGCTGGGGCCACGCCGAGTGGCTGGCCGCGCTCGAATCCAATCTGCTGGCGCCCATCGCGATGATCCGCGCCCTGCTGCCGGGCATGCGCGAGCGGCGCTTCGGCCGCATCGTGAACGTGACATCGGCGATGGTGAAGGCACCCGTCGCGCCCATGGGGCTCTCGACCACCGCGCGCAGCGGGCTCACCGCGCTGTGCAAGGCTCTCTCGAGAGAGGTGGCGCGCGACAACGTCACGATCAACAACCTGCTGCCCGAGCGCATCGATACCGACCGGCAGACCCAGATGGCCGAAATCGTCTCGAAGCTCGCTGGAATCTCCCTCGAAGAGGCGCGCGAGCGGCAGGTGCAGAGTATCGCCGCGGGCCGACTCGGGCGCCCGGAGGAGTTCGGCGACGCCTGCGCGTTCCTGTGCAGCGCGCAGGCCGGCTACATCTCCGGTCAGAACCTGCAGCTGGACGGCGGCTCCTACCCCGGCGTCGTGTAGACGAGGCTGAGGGCCTGCCTGCAACGGCGCCAGCACACGGGCGCCGCAAGCGGATCTGATACGATGAAGGCTCGCATGCGGCTGGCACCCGATCGAACGATCCTGAGCCTGGCAGCTGTCTTCTGTGTCGCTGCGGCCGCCCTGCTCTGGCAGCAGTCCCGCACCCACTCGCGCCTCGTCCATTCCATCGCGCTGGAAGGCGCAGCTCGGCTGACCGACGCGATGCGTGAGTTCCGGACGCTCTACACCTCCGAAGTCGTCGATTCGGTGGTCTCGCACGGGATCGAGGTGAGCCACGACTACCAGTCGAAGGATGGGGCGATCCCGCTGCCAGCGACCCTGAGCATGCTCCTGGGCAACGCGATCGCTGAGCGGGGAAGCGGCGGAGAGCTGCGTCTCTACAGCCCCTACCCGTTCCCCTGGAGGCAGGAGACCGGAGGGCTCAGGGATGATTTCGACCGCCGCGCCTGGGAAGCCCTCAGCCGCAACCCCGATGAGGCCTGGTCCAGCTTCGACGAGCTCGGCGGGCGCCCGGTGCTCCGCTACGCAACGGCCGACGTGCTGCGGGCGAGCTGTGTGGGCTGCCACAACTCCCACCCGGAATCGCCGAAGACGGACTGGAAGGAAGGCGACGTCCGGGGCGTGATGGAGGTCGTGGTCCCCCTGGATGCAGCCATCGCCCAGGCGCAGACGGATCGCCGGGAATCTGCCATGGCGGTGATGGGGCTGGTGGGCCTGGGCCTGTTCGCCGTGCTGCTGGTCACCCGTAGGCTGCGTCGCACCTCGGAGGACCTCGAGAAGCGCGTAGTCGAGCGAACCTCGGAGCTCGAAGAGAGCCGGCAGGACCTGAAGCAGGCGATGGGATCCGTTCAGGCCAGTGAAGAGAGATTCCGCGGCATCTACGAGACGATGGCGGATGGCTACATCCGGGATGCACTCCCAGGTGGAGAGATACTCGAGGCGAACCCCGCCGCGGCACGCATCTGTGGCTATTCGAGCGTGGAGGCGCTCAAGCAGAAGAGCGCCTGGGACTTCGTCGCCAATCCGGCCGACAACGCGCGGATCGCCGAGCTCTTCCAGAAGCAGGACGAGTTCCAGGGCCTCGAGCTCGAGCTGCTCCGCGCCGACGGCAGCCACGTTCCGGTCCTGTACAACGGAAGGATCCTGCGAGACGACGAGGGTCGGCCAGCCGTCCTCGAAGCCACCTTCTTCGACATGTCAGCGCAGAAGGAGACAGAAGCCGAGCTCGAGCAAGCCCGCGCGAACGCCGAGGACGCCAGTCGCGCGAAGAGCGTGTTTCTCGCCAACATGAGCCACGAGCTGCGCACGCCCATGAACGCGATCATCGGGTACAGCGAGATCCTGCAGGAGGACGCCGAGGACGAGGGCAATGAAGACGCCGCCCGCGACCTGGGCAAGATCCATGCGGCAGGCACCCATCTGCTGAGGCTGATCAACGATGTACTCGACCTCTCGAAGGTCGAAGCCGGCAAGATGGAGCTCTACCTGGAGAGCTTCCAGGTCAGCGCCATGGTCGAGCAGGTGGTCAACACCATCGACGCCCTGGTGAAGAAGAACGACAACCACCTGAAGGTCGAGGTGGACCCGTCACTCGGCGAGATGCAGGCCGATCTGACCAAGGTACGGCAGGCGCTCTTCAACCTGCTGAGCAATGCCGCCAAGTTCACGCACGAGGGCGAGATCGCACTGGTGGTGCGGGGAGAGCGCGAGCAGGGCGAGGACTGGGTGCAGATGGCGGTTACGGATTCAGGCATCGGGATTCCTCCCGAGAAGCTCCACCACGTCTTCGAGGAGTTCTCCCAGGCCGACGAGAGCACCACCCGAGACTACGGGGGCACGGGGCTCGGGCTCCCCATCAGCCGACGCTTCTGCCAGATGATGGGCGGAGACATCACGCTAGCCAGCACGCCGGGCGAAGGCTCGACCTTCACGATTCGCCTTCCGATGCAAGTCGAGCCGCTGCCGGTCGAGCCGGACTCCGTGGAGGCCGACAGCGAAACTCCCACGGCCGCGATGGCCATGAGGCCCGAGGCGAGCTCGGGAACCACGGTGCTCGTGGTCGACGACGACCGGGACACGCGCGACTTGCTGGCGCGTACTCTTCAGGGGACGGAAGTGCGAGTAGTGACCGCGGCCGACGGGCCCGAGGCACTGCAGCTCGCCCGCCAGCTGCGGCCCGCGGCCATCACACTGGACGTGATGATGCCCGGCATGGACGGCTGGGAAGTGTTGCGCCAGCTGAAGGGCGACGCCGCGACGCGTGACATTCCGGTCTTCATGGTGACGATGACCGACAACCGGGAGCTGGGCTACGCGCTGGGGGCCACGGAGTTCCTGACGAAGCCGGTTCAGCGCCGCCAGCTGGTGGAGCTGCTGGAGCGCTACGCACTCGGCGAAGCCGATAAGCGCGCGCTCGTCGTCGATGACCAGCAGGCGAACCGCGATGCGCTCCGCCGAGCCCTCGAGAACGAGGGCTGGAGGGTCTCCGAGGCAGAGAACGGCCGAGTCGCGCTGGAACAGCTCGACGAAAACCGTCCCACGCTGATCCTACTCGACCTGATGATGCCGGTGATGGACGGCTTCGAATTCGTCATGGAGATGCGCAAGCGAGACGACGCGCGCAGCATCCCCATCGTGGTGGTCACCGCCAAGGACGTCACCGAAGAAGATCGCCGCCGGTTGAACGGCGACGTCGTCGGCCTGATCCAGCGCAGCGGCCTCGACCGCGATGCACTGCTGGAGCAGCTCCGGGAACACGTGGCGGCCTCCGGGCACTAGCTCCCTTCCAGGTGCGCGAGCGAGGCCCATCCGAAAGACTCGAAATCGGACGAGCACCAGGCTCACGCCCGGGACTCTTCAATCGCTGCCGTAGTCATCGTGCCGCCGGATCCAAGCGTAGGGCTCGGTCTGCGGCCACCCCTCCGGCGAGTCTTCCCAGGCCTCCTGGCGTCCGAAGGGCGTCAGGTCGAGGTAGGTCCAATGGCTGCCCAGATGCTCGACGCCCCGCTGGCCCGAGTAGTAGGTGCGATAGATCGTGTCCTCGTCCCGCAAGAACACGCTGAGCCCGTGCTCCTCGCCCTCATCGGTGGTGGCGCCCATGTGGTAGTTGAAGTCGCTCTCGAACGCCGAGTACCAGGGAAGTTGCCAGCCCATGCGTGCTTTGTAGCGGGTGAGCTCGTCCAGGGGCGCACGAGAGACGAGGACCATCGACGTATCGCGAGCGTGCAGATGCGCCGGATGGGACATCGCGTCGACAACCCACGAGCAGCCCGGGCAACCCTCGCCCGCGTCGGGGGCGAACATGAAGTGGTAGACGATGAGCTGGCGCCGGCCATCGAAGAGATCGAGCAGTCGGGTGCTCCCATCTTCTCCTTCGAAAACGTAGTCGCCCTCGACCCGGACCATCGGCAGCCTTCGGCGCTCGGCGTTCAGCGCGTCGTGCAACCGAGTGAGCTCCTTTTCCTTGACCAACAGCGCATCGAGCTTCGCCTGCCATTCCGCCGCCGTCACCACACTGGGAACGAAGCGTGTACTCGTCATCGGGCATCTCCATCCCAGGTGGAATCAATGATATCAAGAAGACTCAATCCAGAAGCACGTCGATGCCGCGCTCGACGACCGCCGCTCCGACCCAGCCCAGCAGCGGGATGCCCAGGTAGAGACCCAGGCGCAGCAGAGCGCTGGCGTCGAAGGGCCAGGTCGAGAAGGAACGCACGTGGTCGCGGTAGGCGAGCAGATCGACGGCGTTCAACGCAGCGGCGTCGGAAGCCACCAGCGAATCGCGCAGCGCCAGGCGGTCGCCGCGGATCGCCGCGTTCACCCGGGAGAGCTCGGCATTGCGTTCCGCCAGCAACCGCTGGTGGATGCCCCGGAGCGGAAGCGCGAACAGCATGCCGTTGATCAGGAAGTACACGGGCAACGCCCAGAGGACCTGGGGCGCCACGTCCAGGCTTCCACCCCAGTCGACGTGGAAGGCGGCGATGCAGGCGATCCACAGCGTGTTGAGCAGGGCCAGGCGCAGCGAGGTATGCACGAAGGGCGCCAGCGCAGCGTGGTCCAGGAGATCCACCGGCTGGACCTTCCGGCCCATGCGCTCGAAGAGGAGACCCTGCCGCAGCAGCAGCGCAATCGACATCCCCATGGCGGCCGCGTGGACCCACCCCATGACCATGCGGAACCCAGCCCGCGTGGTGAGGAGATCGGTGCGGCCGTAGACGTCCCAGGGGAGACCGACCCCGATCAGGATCGCCACGTGTGCGACGAACCCGCATGCCACCCCGCCCCAGAGCCAGCGCCGGGGCAGCTGAACGAGCTCTCGGCTGAAGACATCCAGCGCGTGCTCGTCGAGGCCTGCCAAGGCGCGCGCCGAGCGCAGCGCGCTGCGGACCGCGATGGGAACCGAGGCGGCGTAGAAGCCCAACATCACCGCGAAGAAGGCGGGCAACCGGAACGTCGGTCGAAGTCCGGGAACAATCTCGACGTGGCTCGGGGGCGGAGGGAGGAGCGCAAGCAGCAGGAGCAGGGCGCCGGACAGCAGGACGCCGCCGCACACGAGTGCCGCGGTGGGAAGTCGAAGCGAATGAGCAAGCCAGCTCGGGGCGTCCCCCAAAGCATCGACCGGCCGCGCTGCAGCACGCGAAACCATGCGCACACTCTCCGGCGACGCTCGAGAAACAGCCGCATCGCCGGCTTCGAGGCTACCACGAATCGGCTCCTCGGCGGCTCGCTACGCGCCGGGAGACCTCTCTCTTCAGTGTCACGATTGATTGATCACGTCGCTACGCGGCTGATACTATGCACGAGCTGAGCCTCGCAACGGAAAAGGGAGCCCTGGCCGTGAGAACCGAGTCCTCCCGATGCAGCCTGATCCTCGTCGCACTGCTCTCGCTCGCTTTCGTCGGCTCGGCGCGCGCGGCGACGAGTATCGACTGGCGCTTCTATGACTTCTTCGATGTCCCCCCTGGGGAGTGGTGGGATGCCCGGCTGCTCACCTACGGCGAAGCGCCCATTGGCGCGGAGTGCTTCACGGCCGTCGGGGTCGCCAACGGGCTGTGTACGCCGATCCAGCCCGCCGTCGACGACCTCGCGAGCCACCCGTACACGTTCATGAGCGGCGGGGAGATCTACGCCCCGTTTCGGTTGATGGTGACCGGCGTCGAGGTGCCCGGGTACACGCTCTCCGAGCCGGTCTTTCTCCCGGTGCTGGACAGCGGCGAGGCCGCGGGGAGCTCCCTGGAATTCGACTGGGCCATGCAGTTCCTGGACACGGCGACCGCAGTGGCGCTCAATGCGCAGGGCTGTCCGAACGCGGGCATCGACGACGGCTACCACGTGCGCACGCAGATCTCGCTCACCATGGACCTGCAGCAGTCGCGGCGCATCTTCGGTGTCGTCGCCGCCGACGCGGCCGCCGCCCAGACGTGGTGGAACACGAACACCAACGCCTCGTGCAGCGTGCGCGGCACGGTGGAGCAGACCATGTGGGACTGGTTCGTCGCCATGGGCGGGAGCTTCTCGGTGCCGGGCAAGTACGACATCATGAATGCCTACGAGTGGTTCCTCGACCAGGCCTACCTCCAGATGAGCGCGACCGTCGATCCCGACGGCACGACGCACGTAACGATCGACCACCTGGCCTGGGGAACGTCGAACATGCTCGACCGGATGTTCTACTGGGGGAGCACGTCCTACCTCGCCAATTCCCTGGACTCCACCACCGCGGCGGGCTGGTCGGGGATCGAGCCGATCGCCTGGTTCGAGGACTTCAGCTTCACCGGCAGTCTCTCCGTCAGTGGCTTCGACTTCGAGCTCTCGAGCGTGCTGCCGTACAGCTTCGAGCACCTCGCCCTCCCGGGCCCGGATGGAAACCTCGACCAGGTCGACGACTTCGGCGTATGGGCCTTTCGGCCCCACCTGCATGACTACCTGAACGACTTCCTGAGTCATCCGGTTTCGGAGTTGGACCGCTATCCCGGCGGAACCCAGCGCAACGCCACCCCCGGCAACGCCGACTACGGCACGAACGTTCCGCGCGAGTTCGTTCCGATCACTTGGGATCTGGCCGCTGGCGAGTCCCTGACCTTCGAATTCCCGACCGGGAATGTCGTGTTCTACGATCCGAACCTCACGCCGGTACCTGCCTCCCCGATCTCGAACGACTTCGTGGAGCTTTCCGTGCCTCTCACGCTGCACTCGACCAACCCCGCCGCATACGGCGTGTTCGATTCGGGGTCGAAGACCTGGACCGTGATCGGGCCCACGAGCACCGGCGGCCCGGACGGAAGTCCCGGCAACTACCCGCTGCAGCCCTTCGGGTCGATCACGCTTGCAGCGCAGCAGGGGGCGGCTGTTCCAAGCATGCCCTGGCGCGGATCGCTGGTGGTTCTGTCCGGCCTGCTCGTAGCTCTCGCCCTACCCACGCTCCGCACCACCTCGCGTGTTGCGCTTCCCACCCCGGCTCCGGAGGGGAGCCCAGGCCAGCCGCGAGGTCGCAACTAGCAGGCCCGCGAGCAACGCGATCGATCCCGGGCGCAGACCGGGGACGGAGGCCGGGGGCGGGTCCACGGACACCGCCTCCAGGAACGCCACCATGTCCAGCGTGTCGGCGATGCTGAACACGCTCGGCGTCGGCAGCAGCAGCCCGGCCGGCGAGGTCAGGAACGTCGCCGAGGCGTAGAAGTTGACGGAGTCGAAGAGCGTCTCGGCCGAGTTGTCGTGGAAGAACGGAGCGGTGTTCGCGACCCCCAACAGCTGAGGCGTGTTGAACTCGCGGTTGCCACCCGCCTCGGGAGGCAGCGGAATCGTCGGATCGCCGGGCCCGCCGAAGCAGCCGTCGTTCTGATTGGCGCCCAGGTTCACCACACCCGTGTCGAAGTTGAGATTCCCGGTTCCGGTGCCGAGGCTTCCGTCCGCGTCGGAGAGAGCCGGCCCGTCGTGGCAGCGCGTGAACTGCCCCAGACCACCGAAGAAGAGGTCGCGGCCGCGCTGGATGGCGGCCGCGTCGGTGCCCTGGGAGACGGCGTAGGCGATCATCCGGTCGAGGTTGAGGTTTCCGTCCGTCGGAAAAGTGATCGAGGCCATGAAGGCCTCGAGGGCGTCGAGTTCCTGGCCCGTGGGCAGGCGGAAGTCGGAGCCTTGGCTGCGGGCCATGGTCTGCGTGAAGTGCTGCTCGACCGCGCCGTCGGGAAAGTTCCGCAGGGTCGGCACGTGCCCACTCTGCCCGTAGGGCGCGGTGAGCGCGAGATTCAGTAGGTGTGGCGAGCCGCGAAACACCGGGGGCGAGGCAAACCCGTCGACGTTCTCGAGGAACAGGGCGCGCTCGTTCCCCTGCCGCAGCAGGCAGGTGTTCTCCAGGGTCGCAAGGGCGGGATCGTTCTCGGCGATGAAGAGCGGATCGAGCGGGTCACTAGAGAAGAGGGAGGCGATGCCCTGTGGGCTGAGACCGAAGGACTCCCCGGCCACGTGGCAGGTCGCACAGGTCCGGCCGTTGCCGTCGAAGGTCTCAGAGTTGAAGAGCTGCTCGCCCATCTCGACCAGCGGGTCGGCCGCCAGCGAAGACGCAGGCAGCACCCACAGGCAGAAGGCGATCAGGAACCTCGCCATCGGCCGGTTTCTCCTTGCCCCCGGCAGCCACCGCTCGGCTCTGCCGACGCATCGAATCACAGCATTCCGAGCGTCCCAGTATACAAGCCGTAGTTGCGCCATGGATCGGTTGCAGGAGATGTAGACCTGGGGCGATCGGTTCCGGCGGACGTTGCGGGTAGCCCGTTGGGAGCACCGTCGATGTCGAGAAGGCCACCTTCACCAACGCGATCGGCGACGCGTTCCTGGCCGCCGCCTGGACGGATCCCGACTTCCACCCGAAGCAGCGGGCCTTCTACTACGTCCGCGTGCTCGAGATCCCGACTCCGCGCTGGCCCCCCTACGACGCGGCCTTCTTCGACATCCCGAGGCCCGACGAGGTGCCGGCCACGGCCCAGGATCGCGCCTACACGTCGCCCATCTGGTACACGCCGTGAGGGGAAGATACGTCGATCAGGTTTATGAGATGGGTTCTAGTAGATCCGATTGGAACTCAGGATATTTCGTATCATCTCCTCCGCAGTAGTAGAGCGATCGGGACTACGACTTTGAT
>Ga0255057_10000794_pt1 | contig 18144 bp, 10 predicted proteins | sample Cases_109_6_MG_FD_189022 | JGI IMG/M metagenome (GOLD analysis project Ga0255057, IMG submission 189022) | Seawater microbial communities from Amundsen Gulf, Northwest Territories, Canada - Cases_109_6 | ecosystem: Environmental > Aquatic > Marine > Gulf | place: Canada: Northwest Territories... | reverse complement strand
CGGTCGCATCGCCCGAGCCGGGGCGGGCTTCCAGGGCGCTCTCGAAGAAAGCGCGCGCTTTGGCGTAGTCACCGCCGGCAAGCGAAGCCTCGCCCTCCCGCATATACCAACCGAAGTCCCGAACAGGTGGCCGCCCGTCGACAAACGCGTCGGATCCTGCCGCTTCGGCAAGCCGATCGTACTCGTCATACTCCGGGCGCTCGCGGGATCGAGAGGACCGCTTCTCGCGAGCCGCCTTCGCACTCACTTTCGCGTTCGCGCTCCCGCCCTCTGCCGCTGTCTCTGCTGCTGCCGGTGCCGCTGTCTCTGCCGCTGTCTCTGCCGCTGTCTCTGCCGCTGTCTCTGCCGCTGTCTCTGCCACTGCCGCTGTCTCTGCCACCGCCCCCGCGTCCGCCACCGTCACAACCTCTTCGAGCTGGGCCAAGAGCAACGCGGCGGTCGGATGGTTTGGGTCTATCGCGAGCACCGCCTCGACCTCGGTGCGCGCTCGGCCCGGGTCACCAGACGCAAGCTGGGCTCTCGCGAGCAGGAGCCGGTACCGAATCCCGTCAGGTGCGATCTCGGCGGCCTGCGCGGCGCTCAGGAGTCCCTTCTCGAGCTTCCCCTCGTGCTCGGCTGCCTGAAGCAGGGCATCGATCCGAAAGAACTCGGCTGTGCGGCTGAACGGCATCAGTCGCCCTCTCTCGAGTGACTCGCGGGCGCGTTCGGTCTCGCCACGCAGGCGCAACGCATCGGCTTCCGCGAGCCTCGCCTCTAGCGCCTGGGCGTCGATCATCAGTGCCTGCTCGGCGGAGTTGATTGCCGCCTTCGCGTGGGCTTCGCGAGAGGCCTCGTTCCCGTCAGCTCCTGCGCCGTCGTCCATGGCTTGGGCAGCAAGGGCGTTCGCCCTGGCCGATTTGATCAGGAGCTTGGCGTCTTCCTCGTTGCCGGCTTGGAGCGCGCGGCCATAGGATGCGATTGCGCGTTCGTAGGCTTCGAGGTGGTCGGCCGCGAGCGCCAAGTCGCCTTCTTCGATCGCTACCGCTGTGGCTTCGGGCGCCGTGCCGAATCCGAGCATCCCCGCGACGCGCTGCCGCTGGGTCCCCACCACAGCAAGCGCTCCGATGAGAACGAGCAGCACGAGCCACCGCGTGGGGGACCATCCGCGACCCGGCAGCTCGGGGATGTCTTCGTCATCATCGTAGTATCCGGGGGGCGGAGTACTCCGACGCCGTGAGCTGGTGGGCTCTTCGAACTCGGCATCCTCGATGACGGCTTTGGACGAAGACCCGGGCCCTTCGGGAAGGGTGAGCGAGCCGGTTGCGGGAGTGCTCGCTGTCGTGGAGTCGTCGGCGGTCTCAGGCAGCCGCATGGACCCGGACCCGGAGGTGTTGCGGGGAGGGGTCGCGCTCTCGTTTCCGGTCTCGGGCAGACGCACAGAGTCGGTCCCGTGGTTACTGCGGATGACGGGCTCAGAGACATTGACGGGGGCCGTTACGTTCTCGTTCCCCACTTCATCCCCGAGGCCCGGCGCTGTGACGCGTCCCGGGGCCCCTTGCGGGACCGGCTTTGGGACCGGCACGACGCCGAGGAGGGTTGGCTGCCTCGGGCGTCTTCCGGGCGGCAGGCTCGAGTCGGAAGCCGAATCGGTGGGAGCAGGCGGCGCGGTGGAGGGGATCTTGGCCTGGCCTCCTCCCCCCGCGGCTTGGAAGAAGGTCTCGAGCTCGGGGATCGAACCGAGTGGCTTGAAGCCTTCGCCGCCCCGGGAGATCTGGTCGTCGGGTGTGAGCTCGCCCGAGCCGATGCGACGTTGAAGCTCGCGCAGAGAGTCGATCGTGTCGACGGCTCCGTCCCGTCGCATCAGCCGCCAAGTACTCGTCGAGCGATCGACCTCCTCCCGCGCCTTCGGATAGACCTTGAAGACGTGACCGCAGTTGGTGCACTTGACACTCGTTCCGCGTCCCGAGAGGAGCGTTTCGTCGAACTCGTATTCAGTACCGCAGCGCTCGCATGTAACGTCCATCAGCTCTGAACAGTCGCCGAAGTCTGGCCGAGGGTTTCGAGAATGTCGAAAGGTTCCATAGGCTTGTCCGGTGCTGCGATTGGTCCTCGTCCAGGATTGTTGCTAGTAGAATGCGGCATGCGTCGCGATTTGGCCGTGTTGATCGATCACACTCTGCTCCGCCCGGATGCCGTCCCCTCGGAATTCGAACGGCTCTGTGCGGAGGCTGCTCACTACGACCTCGCTACCGTATGTGTCAACTCGACCCATGTCGGCCTCTGTGGCGAGCTGCTGGGTGCCTCGGACGTCAGGGTGGTGGCGACGGCAGGGTTCCCGCTCGGGGCCGCCAGTGCGATCGCCAAGGCGGCGGAAGCGAGCCAGGCGGTGCGGGACGGGGCCTCGGAGATCGACATGGTTTGTCAGATCGGCGACCTCAAATCGGGCCGGGAGCGAGCATTCATGGAAGACATTCGTAGGGTCGTCGATGCAGCAGACGGCCGGGTGGTGAAGGCGATCCTCGAAACCTGCCTCTTGACCGACGATGAAAAGCGTCGGGGCGCCGCGTGGGTTCGGCGTGCGGGCGCGGTGTTCGTCAAAACGTCGACGGGGTTTGCAGCGGGGGGCGCCACCGAAGAGGACGTGCGCTTGCTCCGAAGCGAGGTCGGCCCGGATTTCGGGGTGAAGGCCGCTGGGGGGATTGGGGACGCGGAGACGGCCGATAGAATGATTGCAGCGGGTGCAAATCGGCTCGGGACGAGCGCCGGGGTCGCGATCGTGACAGAATCTGAAAAAGGCGGCGCAGGATACTGAAATGACGGTTCACTCGGTTACAGACGCAACATTCGAAGCAGAGGTCATCCGGTCCGAGCTTCCGGTCCTCGTCGACCTCTACGCGGACTGGTGCCAGCCTTGCAAGCAGCTTTCACCGATCGTCGCGCAGGTTGCCGAAGAGCTCGCCGGTAAGATCAAGGCCGTCAAAGTCGACGTCGACAGCAATCCGATGGTCGCGCAGACCTTTCGGGCGCAATCGATTCCGATGTTGCTCGTGCTTCACCAGGGCAAGGTGGTTCAGCAGCACGTCGGTGTGCTCGACAAGCCGGGGGTGCTCCGTTTGCTCGAGCCGGTGATGCCGAGATCTGCGGCCGAGGTGCGCCCGGAGGAGTTGGCAGCGTGGTTGGCCGAAGGAAAAGTGGTGCCCGTGGACATTCGCGATGAAGTCTCGTACGAGCGATACCGAATTCCGGCCGCGATTCACATCCCTGCCACCGAGCTCGCAAGTCGCGTCGAAGAGCTCCAGCCCTTCGATGGACGCATTCGCGTGCTCTACGGACGAAGCGAAGAAGCCAAAGAGTGGGGCGAGAAGCTGCAGGCAGACGGCGTGCAGGTTGGCTTTCTGACTGGAGGGTTCCTCCACTGGGAAGCCGATGGGCTCGAAGTGGAGCGCGGTTGAAGCGTTCGCTCGAGGTTCTGGTCGAGCCTGACGGAGAGCGAATCGCACCGCCACGGATCCTTCGCGCAGGCGACACCCTATTGACAATCATCGACGAGGGAGACGGCGGCGCGTCGAACCGCTTGGCTTTCTCCTTGGCGGAGGCGGGCGCCACGCCGCTCGAGGCGGGGCTAGAGGCCGAGGCTAATCTCGAAGGGATGCGAATTGTGATTCGCGCGCCGGCGCTGACGGTTGATGCGCGTCACCGAGCCGTCGCGCTGGAGGCCGCCGCCGATGTCGTGCTCGGGTCGGCCCGACCAGCGTTCGCGAGACGCCTGGTCCAGGTGCTCCTTGGCGATCGATGAGCCCGGCCGTATAGGCCCGATATGGCGAATCGACTAGCGAGTGAGCTTTCGCCTTACTTGAGACAGCACGCCCACAATCCGGTGGATTGGTATCCGTGGGGCGAGGAGGCTCTCGGGCGAGCCAAGAGCGAGAAGAAGCCCATCTTGTTGTCGGTCGGGTACAGCGCCTGTCATTGGTGTCACGTGATGGAACGCGAGTCGTTCGACGATCCCGACGTGGCCGAGCTGATGAACGAGTCCTTCATCAACATCAAGGTCGACCGCGAGGAGCGTCCCGATCTCGACAAGATCTACCAGACTGCGGTGCAGTTGATGACGAGGAGAAGCGGCGGTTGGCCGCTCACCGTGTTCCTGACACCTGACTTGAAACCGTTTTACGGGGGCACGTACTTCCCTCCGGAAGACCAGCATGGGATGCCTGGATTTCCGAGTGTGCTCCAATCCGTATCGAGTGCTTTCACCGAGCGGGCTGATGAGGTCGACTCGACGGCGGGGGAGGTCCTCGAAGCGCTTCGGTCGCTCGGAGAGGAAAGAGGTGGTGGAGAGGTCGGTCGCGACGTAGCCCTAACCGCCGCGGGCAAGCTCGCCATGCGATTCGATGATCGCTACGGAGGCTTCGGCGACGCACCGAAATTTCCGAACACCATGAGCCTCGACGTCATGTTGCGGGCGTATCGCCGGAGCGGGGATGAGATCTGGTTGTCGCAAGCGAGACAGTCGATCGACGCCATGATCGATGGTGGGATCCACGATCACCTTGGTGGCGGATTTCACCGGTACTCGACCGATCCGCGCTGGCGTATCCCCCATTTTGAAAAGATGCTGTACGACAATGCCTTGATTGGGCGGCTGCTGGTCGATGTCTGGCGGGTGACCCGGGACCCTCGCTATCGGGAGACCTGCGTGGCGCTTCTCGAATATGTCGAACGTGAGATGAGCGCCGAAGACGGCGGGTTCTACGCGACGCAGGACGCTGACAGCGAGGGCCGTGAGGGTGTCTTTTTCGTCTGGACACCGGCCCAGCTCAACGAGGTCCTTGGGCCAGAGGACGCCAGCCTTGCGGCGCGCTACTACGGGGTCGACGAGGCGGGCAATTTCGAAGACGGAACGACCGTGCTCCATCTGACCCGGTCGATCACAACCCTTGCCGAGCAGGTCGGCGCCGCAGAGGGTGCGGTTGCCATCCGGCTCGAGGGTATTCGGAAAAAACTGTTTGATGCCAGGGAGCTGCGCCCCAAACCGTTTCGTGACGAGAAGATTATCACCTCCTGGAACGGGATGATGGCGGGCACCTTCGCCGAGGCGGGAGCCGCCTTTGCAGAGCCCCGATTCGTGGAGCGAGCCACCAAGGCCCTGATGTTCGTTCGCGATGCGCTTTGGAGTCCGCCGGCGCTCTCCCGGATCGCCAAGGATGGGACGCGCCAAGGGCGGGGCTTCTTGGTGGACTACGCCGAGGTCTCGAACGCCGCCCTAGATCTCTACGAAGCCACCTTCGAGGCTTCGTGGGCCGATTGGGCGCGGGAGCTCGCGGACGCCGCGCTCGACAAGTTTTGGGACGAGAGGGTGGGGCTTCTCTACTTCGCGGAGCAAAGCGACGACCTGGTGCTTCGGAGCGAGGACAACGTCGATACCGCCGTGGCGTCGGGGAGCTCGAGCATGCTGCGCGCATTGATGCGGCTCGATGCTTTGTTTCAAGAGGGGCCCTATCACGCGGCCGCGGAGCGCGTTCTCGTTCGCCGCGCTGCATCGGCGATCGAAAACCCATTCGCCTACGGTCATCTCGTTGGAGTCGCGGATCAATGGGTTCACGGTCCATGTCACGTGTTGTTCGTCGACGGTGAGAAGGATGGCCAAGACGTGGGCGCATTGGCGGACGCGGCACGCGCGACCTTCGTGCTGGGTCGCATGCTGACGAGCGTGAAAGATGGTGCGGGCAGCGCCGAACGCCTGCTCGGACAAGTGCCCAGCAGGATGGGGGCCTATGTCTGCCGGGATCGAACGTGCACACCTTCGATAGAAGACCCGGCCACACTTCGCGGGGTGTTAGAGGAGGGCTGAGGCTCGACTTGCGCCGCTTGGGCTAACAGCTAGGTTGCCGCCGACGTTCTAGCTTTAAGGTTGAGATGGCCGAAATGCCCGAGTACATCCCTGGGCTTGCTGGGGTTCCGGCGGCTCGCACGAGTATAAGCCTCATCGATGGCATCCAGGGAAAGCTCCAGTATCGGGGTTATCCCATCGAGGTTCTCTCCGAGCACGGCACCTACGAAGAGGTCGCCTATCTACTCATCTTCGGGAAGCTCCCCACCGCGCAGCAGCTCGACGAGTTTCGTGACCAGTTGATCGCGGAGCGAGGGCTGAAGTTCCGCATCATCGATTTGCTCAAGACCTTGCCTGAGAGCGGTCACCCAATGGACGCCCTCACCGCAGCGGTGGCGGCCATGGGCATGTTCTACAAGGGCAACCACATCGAAGATCTCGAGTTTCGTCGTTTGAGCGTGATTCGCCTGATCGCGAAGCTTCCAACCATCGTCGCGGCTTGGCATCGCATCCGGCGAGGCGATGATCCGATCAAGCCGAGCACTGAGCTCAGCCATGCGGCGAACTTCCTCTACATGCTCGAGGGCGAGGTGCCGACGCGGCTGGCCGAGCGGGTGTTCGATGTTGCACTGATCCTTCACGCCGAGCACTCGATGAACGCTTCTACATTTACGGCGCGGGTGACCGGGTCGACGTTGACGGACCCGTATTCCGTCGTCGCGTCTGCGATCGGAAGCCTGGCCGGACCGCTCCACGGCGGCGCCAACGAGCAAGTGCTTGCGACCCTCGACAGCATCGAGGACCGCTCGCCTCAGGCCGTCCGTCGATGGGCCGAAGACAGGCTCGCACGCAAAGAAAAAGTCATGGGTTTTGGGCACCGCGTCTACAAGATCAAGGATCCGCGGGCGACGATTCTTCAACGTCTCGCGACGCAGTTGTTCCGGAAGTTTGGCTCGACGCCGGACTACGATCTCGCGGTCGAGCTCGAAGCGCAAATGACCGACCTGGTGGGAAACAAGGGCATCTACCCGAACGTCGATTTCTACAGCGGCATCGTCTATCAGAAACTCGGGATCCGGATCGACCTCTTCACGCCAATTTTTGCGATTTCGCGGGTCTCCGGTTGGCTTGCGCATCTGCTGGAGCAACTCGAAAGCAATCGCATCTTCCGGCCAAGCCAGATCTGGATCGGTGAAGCCGATCGTACGTTCGTCCCGATCGAAGAGCGCGGTTGAGGGCGCCCGGGCTTTGACGAGCCCAAGAGCGTTTTCGTGATCGTGGTCGTGATCGTTGGCGTGATCGGGGTTCGTGGTCGTCGCCGTACGGTACGAACCTGTGCAATGTGAAATCCCAGGACAAGGGTGACAACTCGGCTCTCCTCGGCGACAAGCCCCAAGGAGGAGAGTCAGATGACGAATGCAGAGCAGGTTCGGCTTACGCGATGGCGGATGAAAGTTCTACGGCACGCTCGAGACACAACACAGAATGTTTCGCGAACGTGTCGATATTTCGGGATTTCTCGGAAGAGCTTCTACAAGTGGAAGGCTCGCTATGAGGAACACGGAGAAATCGGGTTGTGCGACCGGTCACGTGCTCCGCATCGCTCTCCGAACGCGACGCCATCGAGCGTGATTCGTAAGATTCTCTATTTGCGGAAGACGTACCACTTCGGACCCGAGCGGATTGCCAGCTATTTGCCGCGGTATCATCAGGTCTCGATTGCAGCCTCGTCGGTTCATCGCATTCTTTGCCGACACGAGCTCAACCGCCTCCCTGCGAGTCAGAAGTACCGACGTCACATGCAGCGTTGGAAGCGCTACGAGAAGCAGCAGCCCGGCCACCGCCTGCACGTCGACGTGAAACTCCTCGAACGCATTCCAGGAACACGAAAGCGTTTCTATCAGTTTACGGCCATCGACGATTGCACCCGCATACGGGTCCTCAAGATTTACGATGCATGCAATCAAAAGACGGCGATTGAGTTCATCGACGAGGTGATGCAACGGCTACCTTTTTGGGTGCTCGTCGTCCAAACGGATAACGGTGCGGAGTTTCAATCGAAATTTCGCTGGCACCTCGAAGACCTCGACGTCCGGCACGTCTACATTCGACCGCGAACACCCCGGCTCAATGGCAAGGTGGAGCGGTCCCATCGAATCGACGATGAGGAGTTCTACCAGCTCCTTGAAGACGGCCCTATTCGCCAGAGCATCCAGCTGTTCAACAAAAAGCTGCGCCAGTGGGAAGACTATTACAACTTCGATCGGCCGCACGGAGCGCTCGATGGACAAACTCCCTACGAACGTCTATTGCAGAAAACGAGAGTCGAGGCGTCACCGAGCTCCTGAGGGACTACAACCGAAGCAACACGACCACCCCGACGATCACGACCACGACCACGACCACGACCACGATCAGGGATCACGATCACGACCAGGATCACGTGCCTAGCTACCGATTACACCCCGGAAGCCGTCCGTCGATGAGCTCGACGTTTAGGCGGATCTGATTCTTGGCCTTAGGCGTCATGTAGACCTTGCAGTCTGCGCCGACGATCACGGCCTCCGCGGGGTAGGCGATGCGACGAAACATCTTCAGGGCCTTCTCTGGGCCGAGTACGAAGGCGGCGGTGCTCAGCGCGTCCGCGTAGATCCCCTCCGAGGTCATCACGGTCACGGAGAGTGTTTTGGTAGCCGGCCGCCCCGTCTTTGGGTCGATGATGTGGTGCCAGCGCTGCCCGGTGCCGTCGAAAACCGCGTGCTCGTAGTCGCCTGAGGTGGAAAACGACGCGCCCGTCGATTCGAGGGCCGCAAAGTACGTGTTCGGGTCGCGCGGATGCTGGATGCCGACACGCCACGGGCGACCGTCCCGCAAGCCGTGCACCTGAACCTGGCCCCCGCCGAAGATCATGTAGTTCTCGACTCCGCCACCGCGCAGAATCGCACCCGCGTGATCGAGAGCATACCCTTTCGCGATGCCCCCGGTTCCAATCGCCATCCCGCGCTTGCGCAAGTACACGGTGTGGTGCTCCTTGCCGATCTTGATCTTCTTGTAGTCGATCAACGCGAGCCGTGGCTTGATCTCCCCCTCCGTAGGAATCTTCACGCTGTCCGGCCGGAAGTCGTAAAGGCCCCAGAGCGCGGCCCAAGAGAGATCGAATGCGCCCCGCGACCACATCGACACGTCGACGCCCGCGTCGATGACACGCAGGGTGTCGTCGCCGACCCTTACGGGACGCTTTCCGGCGGACGCGTTGACGTTTGAGATGTCGCTATCGTCCCGCCACTCCGAGAGCACGTTCTCGAGCCGTCCGACTTCCTCGAACGCGCGTCGTATCGTCGCTTCTGCGTTCGGCGGAGGTGCATCGACCTGAATCTGAAACACCGTGCTCATCAAGGGCCGCGTCCGAGAGAGCAGAGGTGGCGGGGCCTCCTCGGTGCTTGCCTCGGCGGCGGAAACTCGATGTGCGTTCTCGTCGCTGTTTTCGCAGCCAACGGCTAACGCGAGCAGGGCGATCGCCACGGTTGCTCGAAGTGACCCCTTCGACACGGCGCAACTGTCGTCGTGAACCCGTCACCCGTCAACCCGGCTTGCGCTTTCACACACGATTGGTACTGCTCATCCATGACCTTGGGGTCAGGGGCGCGTTTTGCTTGCTTCGCTTTGGTACTGGTCTGCCTTTCAGTAGCGCCAGCCAAGAGGGCCTCTGCATTCGGGAAAGCGACAGAGGTCGAGATCGTGGCGTTGAACGTCAGTGGGGGCAACGACAGTAGCCAAACCGTCACCGAACGACTGGCATGGGAGGTCCGCAAGAGGACGAGCGTCGAACCGATGCTCGAGCCTGGACACGCGCGTCTGAACGACGACTCGCTGTTCCGAAGCCCGTTTGTGTATTGGCGGGGCAGCGGGGAGTTCCCGCCCCTCAGCGAGGAGTCGATCGAAGCGCTTCGACGCTACGTGCACCGCGGTGGGTTCATTCTCATCGATGACGCTTCTGCGGGCGGGGAGGGATTCGATCGTGCCGTTCGTCGAGAGCTGCTCCGCGCGTTTCCGGCGAGGCCCCTCAAGGTGATCCCCGACAACCACACCATTTATCGTTCCTTCTATTTGCTGGGTCGACCCGTGGGGCGACTCGCGGGTCCCGAGTTCCTCGAAGGGATCACGTATGGCGACCGCATCGCGATCGTGTACAGCCGGCACGACCTGGGGGGCGCGCTCCAGCGCGACAAGCTCGGCGCCTGGACTCAGGCGGTCGTTCCAGGGGGCGAGAGGCAGCGCGAGCGGGCGATTCGGTTGACCGTGAACCTAGTCCTCTATGCGTTGTGCACGGACTACAAAGACGACCAGGTCCACGCCCCCTTCATCATGAGACGGCGAGGGTTGGGGCCCTGAGGTCTGTCGGTGGAGGACTGGCACTGGCAGCTTGGAATCTGGGGCGGAGCCACGACTGCGTGGGTGCTCGGCCTTGCGCTTCTGATTCTGTGGCTTCTCGAGCTTCGGTCGATTCGTGGTGAAAGCAACGCGCTTCGCCGATTCACGCTTGGTGCCCTCGGGGGGGTCGGCATTTTGGCGGTCTACGCCGTGGCACTTCAGGTCACGCTGGTCCGCGAGGCGTTTGAAGAGATTGCGGGGGGAACAGTCCTACTCATCGACAATTCGCGGAGCATGACGCTCTCGGGGTTGAGCGGTGAGCGGAGCGACGCGGTCCGTGCGTTGATTCGGAAGTGGCAAGAGGACGACCGCGTAAAGCCGCTCGTCTATCGGTTCGGATCGGATACGCGGGGCGCGATTTGGAACGATCTCGCCGACACCTATGATCCCACCGACGACGAAACCAACATCCGAGAGGGGCTCAGCACCGTGCTGGAGAGGGCTGCCGAACACGAGCTCGGCTCGGTCGTCGTGATTACGGATGGAGCGGACCCCAGCTTTCGCGCGGACTCCCTGCCGCTCGATTCGTCCGCCCCCGCCATCCACTCGGTCGTGGTCGGTGGCGATGATCGACTCGACGACCAGGCCGTTGTGTCACTGCGTGCGGATTCGACGGCTTATGTCGGAGTCCCGGCGGTGATTCGTGCGAATGTGCGCGCAGTGGGGCAGCTTCGCTCGGAAGCTCTCAGCGTCCAGTTGCGGCATGAGAAGCGGTTGATTCGGGAGCAGCTGGTGCCGCTCGATGCCGAGGGAAGAAGCAGTGTTGCTTTCGAGGTCACGCCTAAACATCCCGGCCGTGCCTTGTATCGCCTGGTGATACCGGTCCGTGCGGATGACGAGGTGCCGCAGAACAACGAGCGTGCGGCGTTGCTCAGGGTAGGGCGCGACAGGGTTCGCGTGCTGCTCGTCGCTGGCCGGCCGAGCTGGGACGTGCGCTTCCTGCGTGACTTCATCAAACGCGACGGCTCGGTCGACCTGATTTCCTTTTTCATTCTCCGCGCTCCGAGCGATCTGACCGCGGCACCGACCAAGGAGCTAGCCCTGATCCCCTTTCCTACCGACGAGCTCTTTCGTGAGCATCTGGGCAGTTTCGACGTTGTGATCTTTCAGAACTTCGACTTCGCGCCGTACGAGATGGAGGCATACCTCCCGCGCATTCGAGACTACGTAAAGCGCGGGGGGTCTTTCTTGATGGTAGGGGGCGATCATTCTTTCTCGCTCGGGGGGTACGGGGGGACCCCGATCGAGGAAGTGTTGCCGGTCAAGCTGCCGGCCGGAGGGGGCGTCGTCACGGGAAGCTACCGTCCTCAGCCGAACCGGCAGCTGATACGACATCCGATCGTAGCGCTCGGGCCGGATCCAAATCTGACTCGGCGGACATGGCGGGCCCTGCCGCCTCTGCATGGGGCCAACGCGACCGCGAGAGTCAAAGAAGGCGCGCAGGTCCTGCTCCAGCACCCGCGTGTCCGTCTTCCCAGCGGCGCGCGCCTTCCTATTCTCGTCGTCGGCGAAGCCGATCGTGGTCGCGTGGCTGCCATGATGACCGACGCGTCCTGGAGGTGGAGATTCGCAAGCGACGACGCGACCGTGGGGTCCGACGAGTACGAGCTTTTCTGGGATCGCCTAGTCCGTTGGCTGACGCGCGACCCACTGCTCGAGCCAGCACGAATCTCGACAGACAGAGACCGCTACGGGACCGGTGCGCCGGTGATCGTTTCGGGATTGCTGAGAGACGAACGGTATCGACCGATCGCCAACAAGCGCGTTTCACTCCGCCTCGAACCCGCTGAAGACGAGGGCGCAGGCGTGGTCTCCGCCCAAACCGACTCGGAAGGCCAACTTGGCGCGACCCTTCGAGGACCGACCACAGCGGGTGCTTACGAGGTGAAGGTCGCGGCCGACGGTGAAGACCTCGCGGCCGAAGTGTTCTTGGTCGAAGAAAGCGGCGACGAGTTGGCCGACCTCGAGGTGACCTCGAGTGAGCTCGAAGCCCTGGCAGAGCGCACCGGTGGCCGTGTCTTTCTCTCGGTAAACGATGTGCCGGCCTTGGCGGAGCTTGCGGCGACCACACGCAAAGCGGCTGGGTTGATCTCCAAGCAGCCGTTGCTCAATCCGTTTTTCCTATTCTTCACCGTGATCGTCCTCGCGGTGACCTGGGTGCTCCGTCGTCGCTGGGGTAGGCGATAGCGTGGGGGCGGTGGGGTAGGCGATAGTGTGGGGGTGGTGGGGCGGGACAAATTAACGGGCCGCAGGCCCGACCGGGATCACCACAGTGCGGTCTAGGGCCGCAGGCCCGACCGGGATCACCACGCTGCGGTCTAGGGCCGCAGGCCCGACCGGGATCAACTACGCCGGGGAGTGGTAATGCGCTGGTTTTCACGCTTCTCGAGAGGGATCGGGGAACGGGCTGGACATCCCTCGGCGTCATCCTAGAGATAGCCGTCCCGCCCATGCAGCCCACCAAGTTACGCGGCGCCCGCACGAACAATCTTCGCTCCATCGACCTCGACATCGACCCTGGGACCTACCTGGCGATCGTGGGGCCTTCGGGGGCAGGGAAGTCTTCGTTGGCCTTTCGCACCCTCTACGCCGAGGGGCAGCGGCGCTACGTCGAAAGCTTCAGTGCGTATGCGCGGCAGTTTCTCGAGCGCCTTTCACGTCCCCCCGTCGACGAGCTCGACCCCGTCCCCGTCGGGATCGCGGTCGACCGTCAAGCCCCGGTCCGAACGAGCCGCTCGACCGTCGGGACGATGACCGAGATCGCCGACTATGCGAAGCACCTATGGGCCCATGCGGCTGAGCTGCATTGCCCAACCTGCGATGCAATCGTCCATCGTGACGCGCCGACTCGCGCCGCCCAGACGGTGATGCGGGAGCTGGCGGGGGAGAAGCTCCTCGTAACCTATCCGGTCGCGGTAGCGGACAAGGAGCACTTCCTCGGCGTCCGAGAGACGCTTCTGCGAGACGGGTATCGTCGCGTCAGGGTGAAGGGGGAAGTCTGTGACCTCGACGAGGTCAAGCCCAGCGACGTCACCAATGGAAGGAGCAGCACGCTCCACGTCGTCGCGGACCGTACCGTCGCGCGTGCACGAGATCAGGCTCGCCTCGTCGAGGCGATCGAGGTGGCGATGCGACGGGGCACGGGGCATGCCACCGTGTGGTCGGCCGGCGGAGAGGAGCGCGGCTTTTCCGAGGGGCTCCATTGCCCTACCTGCGACCGCTCCTTTAGACGGGCGACGCCGGGGTTGTTCAGCTTCAACAGCCCTATTGGGGCCTGCGAGACCTGCCGAGGGTTCGGACGAACGATCGAAATCGACCTCGACCGCGTGATCCCCGACTACGACCTCTCGGTCGAGGACGGCGCGATTCGGGCGTGGCTAGGCAAGGCCACCACCTGGGAGCGCAAAGAGCTCCGCAAGCAAGCCAAGAAGGCCGGTATCCGGTTGGATGTGCCGCTTCGTGATTGGAGTCCCGAACATATCGCGTGGTTGCTCGACGGCGACGAGCTCGGGTACCCGAAGGGCTGGTGGGGCATTCGAAGTTGGTTCGGGTGGATGGAGTCGCGCGCGTACAAGATGCACGTTCGTGTTTTCCTGTCTCGTTATCGAAAGTACGAGACCTGCACAGACTGCCATGGCACCCGGCTGAAGCCCGAGGCGCTCGCGTGGCGAATCGACGAACTCAGTTTGCCTGAGCTGTATTCGCTTCCAGCGTCGAATGCCCTTTCCTTTCTCGAGCGCCAGAAAAAGCGATTCGTGGGAGATCCCGGGGCGGCCCTGCTTTGGCGTGAGGCGATCGGACGCTTACGCGCACTGCACGAGGTCGGCCTCGGCTACCTTTCCCTCGATCGAACATCGAGGACTCTCTCCGGAGGAGAAACGCAACGAGTCGCACTGACGAGCGCCCTCGGCGCAACCCTCAACGGTGCCATGTTTGTATTGGATGAGCCGACCGTGGGGCTCCATCCACGAGATGTCGAACGGCTGCTTGGCGTCGTGCGGGCACTCTCCCAAGACGAAAACGTCGCCATCGTCGTCGAGCACGACCCCGAAATGATCCTCGGCGCGGATCGCATTATCGAGCTCGGACCGGGCGCAGGAGAGAACGGCGGTGAGATCGTCTTCGATGGCACCCCGGCTGCACTCCGTCGTGCTAATACCGCGACGGGAGCTGCTCTCAAGGGCAACGGTTCGGTCATGCGAGCAAGGCGCGAACCCAAGGGCTGGCTCGAGTTGAAAGGCGCGTCGGGGCACAATTTGCGTGGTGTCGACGTCTCGTTTCCGCTCGGGGTCATGACGTGCATCACCGGGGTGAGCGGCTCGGGGAAAAGCAGCCTCGTCCTCGAAACGCTGCTTCCCGCCCTTCAGAGGCAACTGGCCGTCAAGTCCGACCATGCGCCGCTCGAGCACACCACGCTGACCGGCTTCGAATCGCTAAAAGGCGTCGTCGGTGTCGATCAGGCACCGCTAGGCCGTACCTCGCGAGGCAACGCCGCAACCTATCTCAAAATTTGGGACGTGTTTCGGAAGCGCTTCACGGCGCGACCGCTGGCCAAGGAGAGGGACTACAAACCCGGATTCTTCTCGTTCAACGTCGAAGGCGGCCGTTGCGAGGCCTGTCGGGGCGATGGGGCCGAGACGGTTGAGATGCAGTTCTTGGCAGACGTGGTCTTCTCGTGCCCGGAATGCGGCGGGATGCGATTTGCCGGGCCGGTTCTGGACGTCGAGTACATGGGGCTCAACGTCGCTCAGGTCCTCCAGCTAACCGCGCACCAGGCTTCGGAGCGCTACGCAGACGACGCTTTGATCAAGCGTGCACTGGCGCCGCTTCTCGACGTGGGTCTCGGGTACCTTCGGCTAGGGCAGCCTTTGAACACGCTGTCTGGGGGAGAGGCGCAACGGCTCAAGCTCGCAGAAGCGCTGCTTCGCGCGACGCCAGAGTCCGTTCTGATCTTCGACGAGCCTACCGCGGGGCTTCATGCGAACGACATTCAGCCGTTGCTGGGGGTGCTAGATGCGCTCGTCGAACGGGGCGACACAGTGATCGTCGTCGAACATGACATGCTGGTCGCGGCCCACGCCGACTACGTGATCGACCTCGGGCCCGGCGCGGGGGCTGAGGGGGGTCGCCTCGTCGCGCGCGGCGTCCCCGAAGCGGTTGCCAAACGCAAACGTTCGCAGACCGCGCCGTATCTCGCCCGAGCGATCGGCGGCGAGCAGTCGACGAAGTCCAGACGCCCGCGAAAGAAGGCGGCTCCCGCGAGCAGTCGAGAGCAAAAGATAAACATCGTCGGCGCCCGAGAGCACAACCTCAAGAACGTCACCATTCAGATCCCGCGAGAGCAACTCGTCGTGCTCACGGGACCAAGTGGGAGCGGCAAGAGCACCCTGGCGTTCGATGTCCTGTTTGCGGAGGGACAGCGGCGCTACCTCGAGACCCTTTCGCCTTACGCACGGCAGTACATGCCCCAACTTCCTCGGCCGTCGGTCGATCAGGTCGTCGGAGTCCCGCCAAGTGTGTCACTAGAGCAGCGCCTGACCCGCGCAGGTGCCAACTCGACCGTGGCTACCGTGACCGAGGTCTCGCACTACCTGCGGCTCATTTGGGCGCGCATCGGAGTGCTTCATTGCGTCGACTGCCAGGTGCCGATCGCGGCCCGTCCGGCGGCCGAGCTGGTTCGCGACGTCCGAAGGACATTCGACGGCAAACGCGTGACGATCCTCGCGCCGGTCGTGCGGGGCAGAAAAGGGATCCATCGAGAGCTCCTCGCCAAGGCGCAGCGGGACGGCTACACCGAGGCGCGCATCGATGGTGACCTCGAGACCCTCGAACCGGGGATGAAGGTCGATCGCTATGCCGAACACGACATCGAGCTCGTCGTGGGCAAGGCGCCGGTCAAGAGTCCCCAGTTGCTCGAGCTTCTCGACAAAGCGCTGGCCGTCGGGGGCGGTGCCGCATGGGTGGTCGCCGGGGACGAGCAGATGCAGCTTTCCAGCAAGCAAGCGTGCCCGAGTTGTGGGAGGGGCTACCCGGAGCTCGATCCGCGTTTCTTTTCCTTCAACACGCGCCAGGGGCAGTGTCCCGACTGCGAGGGGCGTGGCGAGATCGTCAAAAAGAAATGGCGCGGTCGACGCCGCAAGCGCGCGGAAGAGCGGCGCCTGTGCGATGCTTGTGATCAGACACGCCTTTCTCCCCTAGCGCGTGGGGTCACGGTGGGCGGCATGTCGATCACGACACTCTTTGACCAAAGCGTGTCCGAGGCGATCCAGACCCTTCGAGCCATGGAGCTGGAAGGGCGCGACGCGACCATCGCCAATACGCCGCTCCAAGAAGCCCAGAGGCGGCTGGCCTTTCTCGAAGAAGTTGGCCTCGGCTATCTCGGGCTTGGGCGCGCGGCCAACACATTGAGTGGCGGTGAAATGCAGCGCGTTCGGCTCGCCGCACAGCTGGGAAGTGGGCTGACCGGCGTTTTGTACGTGCTGGATGAACCGACGATCGGGCTTCACCCGCGCGATACCGGACGTCTCCTTGGGGCTCTCCGCGGGCTGGTCGACCGAGGGAACTCCGTTCTGGTGGTGGAACATGACGCGGACACGATCCGCGCAGCCGACCACGTGATCGACGTCGGGCCGGGCGGCGGCAAGCACGGCGGGACGCTCGTCTCTGAGGGGTCTCTCACCAGCATGCGGGACTCGGTAACCGCGGCCGCCCTAGCACGACCGCCGTCGATTCCTGATTCCCGGCGCCCCACCAAAGGCGCCTCTTGGATAGAGCTTTCCGGGGTGACCCACCACAACCTGACGGACGTCGACGTCCGTTTTCCGCTCGAACGTTTCGTAGCAGTCACAGGCGTGAGCGGGTCCGGAAAGAGCTCTCTCATCCGGGAGGTGCTCCTCCGGGCGACGCGCGAAGCGCTCGATCTCGTCAACGACGCGCCAGCCGGGCCGTTCCAGGAGATCGACGGATATCAGCCGCTCAATCGCGCTATCGAAGTGGACCAGAGCCCAATCGGACGCACACCGCGCTCTGTGCCCGCGACGTACATCGGGATTTGGAACCTCGTGCGCAAGCTCCTCGCGGGCACTGCGGAAGCCCGGGCTCGCGGATATGGCCCCAGTCGATTTTCGTTCAACGTCGAAGAGGGCCGATGCCCAGAATGCAAAGGGCGGGGTGCGATTCATGTCGAGATGGCTTTCCTTCCCGACGTCGACGTCCCTTGCGAAACTTGCAACGGCTTTCGATTCACCCCGGAAACGTTGGAGGTGAGGTGGCAAGGCTTGAACGCGGGCGAGCTTCTCGACCTCGAGGTGGCCGAAGCGGTCGAAGTGTTTTCTCCCGTGAAGGCGATTCGGGAACCGTTGAAGTTGCTGGTCGACTTGGGACTCGGCTACCTGCACCTCGGCCAAGCTTCGAATACGTTGAGCGGTGGGGAAGCACAGCGCATCAAGCTGGTGTCGGAGCTGGCGGCAGGGCTCAACACGGGGCCGACGCTCTACGTCATGGACGAGCCCACGACCGGGCTCCACCGCGATGACGTCGACCGATTGCTCGCCGTCCTGCAACGCTTGGTGAACCGGGGCGACAGCGTCCTCGTCATCGAACACCACCCCGATGTGATGCTCGCTGCCGACTGGATAGTAGACCTCGGCCCGGAGGGCGGCTCGGGCGGCGGCCGCATCGTAGCGCAGGGCACCCCGGAAACCATCGCCAAGCGAAAGCGCAGTCACACGGGGCAGGTTCTGCGGCGGGAGCTTCAATAGAGGCGCTTCGGTGCTCGTAGGACTCGGGATCTCTAAAGAGGAGCAACCATGACCACGCCAGAGCTAGATCCTTCGCACATCATGCAGGTCGGAACGGGTTTCTTCGGAGCGCGAACGCTTCTCTCGGCAGTCGAGCTCGAG
>Ga0255057_10000793_pt1 | contig 18184 bp, 13 predicted proteins | sample Cases_109_6_MG_FD_189022 | JGI IMG/M metagenome (GOLD analysis project Ga0255057, IMG submission 189022) | Seawater microbial communities from Amundsen Gulf, Northwest Territories, Canada - Cases_109_6 | ecosystem: Environmental > Aquatic > Marine > Gulf | place: Canada: Northwest Territories... | reverse complement strand
CGTGCTGATGGGGTTGGCCAGCGTCGTCTACCCCCAGGCGATCCAACGCATCTTCGCCGCGCGCAGCGGCCGGGTGCTGCAGCGCTCCTTCGCGCTGATGAGCTTCATGCCCTTCACGACGACGCTGGTGGTGACGCTCATCGGTTTGGCGGCCATTCCGCGTCTCGCTGGGCTGGGCGAGCTGGAGGCGGATCGCGTGATGCCGCTGCTGCTCGAGCAGTGGGCCGAGCTGGGCCCGCTCGCGATGCTGGCCGCAGTGATCGTGTTCCTGGGTGCGCTGGCGGCGATCATGTCCACGGCGGACTCCGTACTCCTCTCGCTGGGCTCGATGGTGGCCGGCGATCTGCTGGGCGGCTCCGGCCGGGACCCGGCCACCACGGCCTTGGGCAAGCGGGTGGCGGTGGGGGTCATGCTCGCCATGGCGGCTCTTGCCCTGGTAGCTCGCGACATCACGCTCTGGGGGCTGATCGAGCTCAAGATGGAGGTGCTGATCCAGTGCGTGCCGGCCTTCCTGCTGGCGCTTCACTGGCAGCGCCTGCGTGCCGGGCCCACGCTGGTCGGGCTGGTGCTGGGAACGCTCGTCGCTGTCAGCGGGGTGCTGCTCGGCGTCAAGCGTGTCGAGGGCATCCATCTGGGTGTGATCGGACTGGGCCTGAACACATTGGTGGCGGTGCTGGGCTCGTTGCGGGCGCCCAGGCCCCGGTAGGCGAGCGCGCGAGCTCAGGAGGGCTCCGCATAGCCGAGGGCTTCGAGCTGCTCGCGCTCTTCTGGTGAGGGCTCGCGGCGCTGCTCCAGCTCGACCCGGCGGTAGCGTTGCATCAGCTGCTCGAGCTTGCGCCGCAAGCGCGCCGCAACCTGCGGCGCCGGGGCGGAGATGTCCAGGTCTTCGCGGCCGCGGCGTGTGAGGCGGCCGTCCCAGAGCTCGCCCTCATCTCGCCGCTCGACCAGGTACTTGAACTCGCCCTCCACCAGACCGAAGCGCGCCCGATCGGCCCCGCGCAGCGCCGCCAGGTAGGGGGTGCTCGGCGCTTGCTCGGCGCCCTGCGCCAGCAGGTCGCGCCCGGGGTGCGCTGGATCAGGTGGGGTGCCCAGCGCCAGCTGCAGCAGCGTCGGATGCAGGTCGACCAGCGACGCCGGGTCGTCGCGCACGCGGTGTGGCAGCCCGGGCACGCGCAAGAGCAACGGCACTCGCACCTGAGCGTCGCTCAGCAGCTCGCCGTGCGAGAACCAGTAGTCGTCCTCCCCCAGGGCCTCGCCGTGGTCCGCCGTGAAGGCCAGCAGGCTGTGCTCGAGAACACCGCGCTCGCGCAGACCCTCCAGCAGCCGGCCCAGCTCGATGTCGAGCAGCGCGACCTCGCCGGCGTAGCCGGCGCGGTAGAAGGCCACGTCCCGGCGGCCCTCCAGGAACTGGTACTCCGGGATACCCCCGGGACCGAAGGGGCCTTCGAGCACCGGTAGCTCGCGCGCGGCGTCGGGGGCGCCGCTCTCGAGGGAGAGAGCTCGTTCGCGCAGCGCCTCGGGTGGCGTGTAGGGCCCGTGAGGATCCTGGTAGTGGATCCACAAGAAGCAGCGGGCCTCGGCGTCGGGGAGGCAGCGATCCACGGCTTTCAGGGCGGCACGGGTGGTGTCCGGAGCCCGGCGTTCGGGCATCGGCCGGGTTGCCTCTAGCTCGGGGAGGTGGTCATCGAAGTGCTGAAAGCCGCCTTCCACGCCGGTGCCGCTGCGCAACACCCAGTTGCTCACCACCGCCGCCGTGTTCCAGCCGGCGTCGCGAAAGGCCCGGGCCGTGGTGTCGGCTTCAGGCAGCAGGATCGACTCGTTACTCCAGACTCCCAGCTCCTCCGGGTAGCGTCCGGTGAGCAGGGCCGCGACGGAGGGGAAGGTGTGGGAGCTGGGTGCGTACACCGCAGAGAACTGCTGGCTCTCGCGGGCCAGTGCATCGAGGTTCGGCGTGAGGCCGAGCTCGCTGCCGAAGGCGCCGAGACGATCGGGCCGCAGCGTGTCGACGCTCACCAACAACAAGAGGCGCGGCTCGACGGGCGCCTGGCCGCCGCAGCTCGCGAGCCAGACCGCCGCGGCGACGAGCGCGCCGCACACTCTCGCCAGCAGGCCCAACGAGGCTAGACTCGGCCCGCGACGCCGCATGCGACGGAACTTACCACGCACGCCGGGGCGACTCTGATGGGCGCGCCCGGGCCACCCTGATGGGCGCGCCTTCGGAAGCGCGGGAGCGCCGTACCCGCCGTTGGCTGCTGCTGCTGGCCGCGCTGGTCTTCGTCGCCCTGCGTCTGCCCTATCTGTCGCTGCCGCTCGATCGCGACGAGGGCGAATACGCCTACATCGCCTGGCGAATTCTGGAAGGCGACGTGCCCTACCGCGACGCCTTCGATCAGAAACCGCCGGCGATCTTCGCCGCCTACCTGGGCGTCTTCGCCACGCTGGGCCGCTCGGCCGAAGCCATCCACGGCCTGGCCGCGCTGTGGAGTGCCTTGACCGCCTGGCTCCTGTACGCCGTGGTGGCACGCCTGGGCGGCGCCCTGGCCGGGGCCTGCGCGGTACTGGTCTTCGCGGCGATCGCGGCCCACCCCGCCCTGGGGGCAACGGCCGCGAATACCGAGCTCTTCCTGCTGTTGCCCGCGGTAGCCTCGTTCCTGGCCCTGCTGAGGGGCCTGGCGAGCGAGAGCCCGAAATGGTGGCTGCTGTGCGGAGCCATGGGGGTCCTCGCCTGTTGGTTCAAGCAGGTGGCGGCAACGAACTTCGCTTTCGTGCTGGCCGTGGCAGCGCTGACGCAGGGCTCTCCGCCTCGGGCGGGCGCGGCGGCAGACGGGGTCGGGGCTCCGGCTCGAGCGGCGCGGCGGCTGGGCTGGATCGCGCTGGGGGCGGCGGCTGCCGTGCTCCCGGTGCTGGGTGTGTTCGCCGCGGCGGATGCCCTGGAGCCCTTCATCGACGCCGTCTTCCTGCACAACCTCGAGTACGCCGGGCGCCGCACGCTCAGCCAGGGCCTCGACAACCTGTTCGGGATCCTGCTCCACCAGGCGCCGGCTCTCATCGGCGTCTGGCTGCTCGCCCTGGCCGGGCTGCTGCACCCGGCGGCCGCGGGCGGCAGGGTCCGCGCGCTACTCGGGGGCTGGCTGCTGAGCTCGCTGCTCGGGGCGAGCGTGGGGCTGCAGTTCCGCCCCCACTACTTCGTCCAGACCCTGCCGCCGCTCTGCGCGCTGGCGGGCCTGGGTCTCGCCGCCTTGGTGCGTCGTGCGCTGTGCCTCGAACCCCGCGCGCTGGGCGCCCTGGCGCTGGCTGGCCTGGCCGTGGCACTGCTGCTGCCGCCCTTGCTGGCCCAGCGGGACTCGCTCTTCGCGAGCTCTCCCGCTGCGGCGTCCCGTGCACTCTATGGCTGGAACCCTTTCGCCGTGGCGCCCGAGATCGCCCGCCACATCGCGGGCACCAGTGCTTCCGACGAGACTGTCTACGTGGTGGGCTCGGAGCCCGAGCTGCTCTTCCAGGCCGAGCGGCGCAGTGCCACGCGCTACATCTTCTTCTATCCGCTCACGGGGGGCGGCCCGCGCGCCGCCTCCCGGCAGCGCGAAGCCATGCAGGAGGTGCGCGCGGCTCGCCCCGGCTACGTGGTGGTCGTCGACGTCTCGACCTCGCTGCTGGCCTCGGACGAGACGGATCCGTGGATCTTCCAGGCCACGGACCAGCTGCTGGCGGACGAGTACCGTCTCGAGCTGCTGGCCCGCCCTGACGACGCTCAGCAGAGCTACGTGCTGGAGTACGGGGCCGACGCCCTGCGCTGGCTGCGGCGCCAGCGCAGCGAGCCCGATGCCCTGCCGCTCATCGAAGTGTATCGGCGCATGAATTGAGCCCGGCGCGGGGGGTGGGTGCGCCGCAGAGCAGTCGCAGGGATACTCTGCGCGAATCGCAACCACGGAGGGCTCAGCATGAGACCGAATCATCGCAACACGATCGTCCTCGCCGCCCTGGCGCTGCTCGCCAGCGGCTGCGTCATCATCGAAGACGGAGAGGTGGGCGTGAAGAAGAGCTTCGGCTCCATCTCGGACGAGCCGGTGGGGCAGGGCGTGTCACTCCAGTTCCCGGTCGTGCGCACCGTGACGCCGTGGAACATCAAGCTCCAGGAGCTCAAGGAGACGGCCCAGGTGCCCTCCTCCGAGGGCCTGATCGTGGGCCTCGACACCTCGCTACTGTTCCGGGTCGCGGCGGAGATGGCGCCCAAGATCCGCAAGACGGTGGGCCGCAACTACCGCGAACTGCTGGTGATTCCGTACTTCCGGAACGCCGTGCGCGACGTGGTGAGCGGCTATCCGGTGAAGAACATCTACGCCGAGGCGGGACGCAAGGAGATCGCGTCGAAGATCCAGGAGTTTCTTGTCGCCACCCTGCAGCCTCGGGGCATCGAGATCGTGGATGTGCTGCTGCGCGACGTGAAGCTTCCGGAGCGCTTCCGGCAGAGCATCGAGGCCAAGCTCACGGCCGAGCAGCGCGTGCAGGAGAAGCAGTTCGAGCTGGAGCAGGCCAGAAAGGAGGCCGAGATCGAGGTGGCCCGGGCCGAAGGCGCCGCCCGCGCCCAGGAGATCGTGCGCTCCACGCTCTCGGACAGCTACCTGCAGTACCTCTGGATCAAGACACTCAACCAGAACCCGAACGTGATCTACGTGGCCACAGAGGCCAACCTGCCGATGTTCCGCAACGTGAGCAAGTAGGGCGCCGATCGGGACGACCCAGGGGTAAACGCAGGCGAATCCGCTGTATGCGGCACCGGGATGGCGTCGCCCCATGCGCCCTCAGGCCTGGTGGGGCCCCTTGCTGCTGGCCGGCTTCTTCGTCGCGCTGGTCGGCTGGAGCTGGGAGAAGTGGGCCGACGTTCACATCGACTTCGGCGCCGAGCTCTACGCGGCCTGGCGGCTGGCGGAGGGGGAGACCCTCTACCGCGACATCGCCTACCGACAGGGGCCGCTGCCTCACTACCTGAACGCGTTCTGGTTCAGCCTCTTCGGCGTCTCCATCCGCACCCTGGCGCTGTGCAACCTGGCGATCCTCGCCGGCATCTGCGCGCTGGTCTGGGACATCTTCCGGCGCGCTTGCGGCCCCTGGGTGGCCACGACGACCACGGCTGTGCTGCTCGGTGTGTTCGCTTTTGGCCAGTACGGGCCGATCGCCAACTTCAACTTCGTCACGCCCTACCACCACCACCAGACCCACGGCCTCGCGCTGTGCCTGGCCATGACGGCGGCCTTCGGCGCTGCCTGGCGCGGGCGCGGGCGCGCGCGGCTGGCCTGGCATGCCGTCGCCGGCTTGTGCCTCGGCGGGGCCTTTCTCACCAAGGCCGAGCTCTTCGTGCCGGCGGCGGCGGGCGCCGGGCTCGGCCTGCTCGTCTCGGCCTGGGCCGGGAAGGGGGCCCGAGAGCACAGCTTGGGTCGCGAACTCGGCGCCGTGGGTCTGGGCGCGCTGGCGCTGCCACTCGCATTCTTCGCGTTGCTGGCGGTGCGCATGCCGCTGACCGACGCGCTCCAGGGTGTGCTCGGCAACTGGGCGCACCTGGGCGCGGGGATTCTCGACGACGCCTTCTACCGCCAGGGGGCCGGGCTGGACGCACCCCTCGCGAACCTGCTGGCCAGCGCCGTCGCGGGCATCGCAGTGGCGCTCTTCGCGGCTGGCACCCTGGCACTGGACCGCCTGCTTCCGGCCGGGCGTGCTCGCATTCCGCTAGCCGCTGGGTTGGGTGCCGGCGTCTTCGGCTTGCTGCTGGCACGGCCGAGTCTCGTTCCTTGGTTCTCCATCGCGCGGGCACTGCCGCTCGTCTCTGTGAGTGTCGCGGTGGCTCTGGCGGTCCGGCTCTGGCGCGGTCGCGCGGACGACGCGGTACTGGTGCGATGGGGACCCCTGGCCGTCTACGCCGTGATCGCCGTGGCGCTGCTGGGAAAGATGCTGTTGCGCGCCCGCTTCGAGCACTACGGCTTCGTGCTGGCCCTGCCTGCGACGCTGCTCATGCTGGCGGCCCTCTTCGAGCTGGCGGGCAGGGCGCGGGGCTCGGGGCGCGGGCTGCTCGCGCGGGTGCTGGTGACGGCGGTTGTCGCGGCCGGTGTCGTGTTCTTCCTCGGGCGCAGCAACGATTTCTACCGGCGAAAAGACTTCCCGGTAGGCAGCGGGGCGGACCGCGTGACCGCCCTCAGCCCCTACACCAGCCCGCGTCCGCGTCTGGTGGCGGAAACGCTGGCGCGGCTCGAGGCATTCATGCCGCCCGACTCGACCCTTGCGGTCCTGCCTGAGGGAGCCTCGCTCAACTATTGGCTGCGAAAGCGGAATCCATCGGGTTTCATACTCTTTCTGCCGACCGAGATCGCCGCCTTCGGAGAGCCCAGCATGCTGGCGCGGCTGGGCGCGAATCCGCCGGACTTCGTGGCGCTGGTGCACCGACTCTCCGTGGAGTTCGGAACCGGGCCCTTCGGGGTGGATCCGCGCAACGGGCGCGGCCTGCTCGAATGGGTCCAGCGCCACTACGAACGCGTCGCCCGGGTGGGGAGCGAGCCCTTCGGCACACAGGGCTTCGGCGTCGTGATCCTGCGTCGCAAGCCGAGCACGCCGCTGGGCCCGGCGTCGGTGCGCGGAGTCGATTCGGTACCGTGAGGGCCGCATGCGCGGCTCCGGCGGCTCTGCCCCTCGGCTCCCTTCCTGGCTGGTCGGCCTAGCGTTCGGCGCCCTGGCCCTGGCGGTGCGGGCGTTGCCCTATCCCCGGGTCTTTCTCGACGGGAGTGTCATCCCCTTCGGCAACGACGCCTGGTACCACCTGCGTCGCATCACCTACTCGGTGCTGCACTTCCCTGCGGTGCTGAGCTTCGACCGCTACATCAACTATCCGGAGGGAGCCAAGCCCATCTGGACCCCGCTCTTCGACTGGAGCGTGGCGCTGCTGGTGCGGCCTTTCTTCGTGCCCGGCGACCTGGCGAGCGTGGAGCGAATTGCGGTGTGGGTGCCCCCGGTGCTCGGTGCGCTGACCGTGGTGCTGCTCTTCTGCCTGGCGCGCCGCCACTTCGACCTGGCGACAGCCAGCGTCTCAGCAGCCCTGCTATGCGTGCTGCCCGCCCACTTCTGGTACTCGCAGCTGGGCTTCGTGGATCACCATGCGGCCGTGGCTCTGGTCTCGGCGGGCCTGCTCGCTGCCTGCATGCATTTCGTCAGTGGAGATCCGGCCGCGGCAGAGCGCGGCTGGCGGCGGGGGACGCTGAGCACTGGGCTGCTGCTCGGCCTGGCCCTGCTGGTGTGGCCCGGCAGCCTGCTGCATGTCGCCCTGGCCGAGGTGGGGCTGGTTGTCTTCGTCCTGACGCGCCCCAGCCGCAGCGCTGCCCTGTCGGCCGCGCGCAGCTTCACCTGCGCCCAGCTGCTCGCCTGCTTTCTGGTGGCCCCCTTCGCCGCGGGCGCGGAGTGGCCGCAATGGAGTGCCTTCAGCCCGCTGGTGCTCTCGCGCTTCCAGCCCTGGTTCTTCGGCGTGTTGGCGCTACTCGCACTGGCCAGTGCGCTGCTCTGGTCGCGCTCGGCTCTGGGAAACTCGCCGGCAGCCCGGGCCGCGAGCGCGCTGGGCCTCGGCCTATCCGTGCTGGTATTGGGGCTGGTGTTTCGGCCCGAGCTGTCGAACGGCCTGTCGGAGGCCTGGACCTGGTTGAGCCGAGACGAGGAGTTCCAGCTGGCGGTCAGCGAGTCGAAGCCGCTGCTGATGCAGCAGGGCCGCTTCTCGCTCGACCGGGCGCTGTCTCGCCTCACCGGCTTCGTCGTGCTCTTCCCGCTGATCTGGTTGGCAGCCCTCGCCTGGGCCCGGCGGCGCCCCGACCGCGCTCCGCTGCTGCTGTGGCTCGGCTGGACGCTGGCGTTGGCAGGCGCGACGCTGGCGCAGCGGCGCTTCTTCAACTCCTTCTCGCTGCCCTTTGCGCTGCTGGTGGGCTGGGGGCTGTGTACGGCATGGCGGGCCCTGCCCGGCCTGCCGCGCGGGGCCGCCGGCGCATGGCTGCGAGCCGCCTTCGTGCTCGCCGCTCTGGCCTGCCTGGCGCCGGGCTGGAGCAGCTACGCGCAGGGCGCTAGCGCGCTGCTGCACGCCGGCGGCGAGGGTGTGCGGGTTCCGCCCTGGCTCGGCGCCCGCATCGCGCAGCTGGAGATGGTGCGCTGGCTGGCCCTGCGAACGCCCCCGACGCGGGGCTGGCTCGATCCCACGCAGCAGCCGGAGTACGCGGTGCTGGCACCCTGGGACCTGGGCCATGCCATCGGCTACGCCGGCCGGCGCCCAACCGTCGTCGACAACTTCGGCGACGACCTGGGTGAGCGGAATTTCGCGCTGGCCGCACGCTACTGGGAGAGCGACGAGCCAGCCGCATCGGAGCTGCTGGAGGCCGTGGGGGCGCGCTACGTGGTCCTCACCCAAGCCCATGTGGTCACCCATGCAGTGCTTCCGGAATCCGTGACGGCGGCACTGGCGCTCCAGCCGGCCCCCCCCGCGGACTGGCCCGCCGCTTCGGACCCGCCTGCTCTCGAGAGGCACCGATTGGTGTATGAATCGAGACGCTGGGGATCGGAGCCGGCGAATTCACCGCCCCTGTACCGCGTCTTCGAGCACGTCCCGGGTGCGCGCATCGTTGGCCGCGCCACCCCCGGCGCCCGCATCGAGTTGAGCTTGCCGTTGCGCACGGGTCGGCCGCGCGAGCTGGTCTACCGCGCTCGAACCCGAGCCGATGCGGACGGCCGTTTCAGCCTGCGCGTTCCCTACGCGACCGTCGATGCCCCGCGCGGAGTGCGCGTGGACCCGCACTACACGCTCCGCTGCGCCGGCATCGAGGCGGCGCTGGTGGTGCCCGAAGCGGCGGTCCGCGCAGGCGACGTCGTAGCGGCTCCGCCCCTTTGCGGGCTCCAGGACTAGGGCGTGCGCATTCTCGTCGCTGGCTACGGCCCCGTCGGCGAGGTTCGCGAGAATCCCTCGGGCCGTCTGGCGGAGGCGCTGGCGGCCGAGCCCGGCGTGCATGCGGAGGTTCTGCCCGTGTCCTACAGCGGGGCGGAGCAACGCCTGGAGGAGCTGCTGGACACGTTGCACCCGGCGGCGGTGTTGCTCTTCGGCGTGCAGGCCGAGCCCGGCTTTCGGCTCGAGCGGGTGGCGCTGAATCTCGACCACGAGAGCACTCCCGATGTCGCTGGTGCCGTGCGGCGCGAACGCGCGATCCGCGAGCAGGGCCCGGTGGCCTACTGGTCGACGCTTCCGCTACGAGAGATGGGCGCTGCGCTCAGCCTGCTGGGGATCGACTGGGAGTGGTCGCAGCACGCCGGTGGCTTTCTCTGCAACCACGGCTTCTACGTCGCCCGCGACTGCTGCACCCGGCTCGGGCGGCCGATTCCGTGCGGGCTCGTGCACGTCCCGCCGCTTTCGGCGCTCCCGCTCGCCAGCCAGGTGATCGCTGCCCGAGCCTGCCTGGACACGCTGCGCGCAGCGCTCGGCAGGCCCAGCCTCAGCGCAGGTCGCGGCGAGCCGAGCGGATGAAGGCCAGCGCGAAGGGCGCGACCGCGAACAGCGAGAGTACCGGCAGCAGCTGGAGCGCGCGCGAGATGGGCGGGCCGGCGGAATCCTGCTGGGCTCGTGGCTCGGCGCCCAGGTCGTCTCCGTTGCCGGAATCGTCGCGCTTGTTCTCGCCCATGGAGTAGAGCAGGTAGCCCTGCGGCAGCTCCGCAGCGAGCTGGTAGACGAAGGGCTGCTGCCAGCCGTCCACCGCCAGGCCGCGGGGCATCGGCGTCTGCGGTGCATAGAGACGGGCGACCACGGCCAGCTGCTTCACGCTGCTCGGTAGCTCGCCCGTGGCGCTCTGGTGGCGCGCGATGGCGGCCCGCATGGCTACGAGCCGCGCGCGGGTGACACGCCCGCCCGCGCCCGCCGCCTGGGCGGCGGGTGCCAGCGGCGCAAGCGCCGCCAGTACTACGGCGAGGGCGGCGAGCGCATGTCCCAGAGCCGACTTCACGCGGTATCCATCGGCGCCCCGGAGCGGCGGCACGAGGGCGCCGGGCCGCGTCCGCGGCCGGCCAGGCGCAGCCGAGCGGAGCGCAACGGGCTCGTCAAGCGCGGCGGGAGGGCCGCCGATCCAGCGTGCATGGGCCGGTTCCGCTGACTGCTATAGGTACGGCCATGGAGAAGCGCTTCGATTGCGTCGTCGTCGGAGGCGGCCCCGGCGGGTACGTGGCTGCCATCCGGGCCAGCCAGCTTGGGCTGAGCACCGCTGTCGTCGAGCGCGAGCACCTGGGAGGCATCTGCCTCAACTGGGGCTGCATTCCCACCAAGGCGTTGCTGCGCAGCTCCGAGCTCCACCACCTGCTCCAGCACCTGGATGATTTCGGGCTGCATGCGAGCGACGTGGGCTTCGACTGCCAGAAGGTCGTGGCGCGCTCGCGCAAGGTGGCGAAGCGGCTCGAATCCGGCGTGAAGCACCTGCTCAAGAAGAATTCGGTCAGCGTGATCGAAGGCCACGGGCGTCTGGCCGGTTCCGGTCGCATCGCAGTCGAGAACGACGGGCAAGTAACGGAATTCGAGGCCAGCCACGTGCTGCTCGCCACGGGGGCGCGGGCGCGGACGCTGCCGGGCCTCGAGCCGGACGGCCAGCGGGTCTGGACCTACAAGGAGGCGATGGTTCCCGAATCGATCCCGGGCCGGCTGCTGGTGGTGGGCTCCGGCGCCATCGGCATCGAGTTCGCGAGCTTCTATCGCGATATGGGTGCTGCGGTCAGTGTGGTCGAGATCCTGCCGCGCATCCTGCCGGTGGAAGACGAAGACGTCTCGAAGGCCGCACGCAAGGTGTTCGAGAAGCAGGGAATCGAGATCCATACCGAGACCAGCGTGGCCGGCTTGCGCGAGCAGGGCGAGGGCGTCGTCGCCACGCTCACCGACGCAGCCGGCGAGACCCGGGAGGCCGGCTTCGATCGCGTTATCCTGGCCGTGGGCATCACGGGAAACGTCGAGGGTCTCGGCCTCGAGGGCAGCGCGGTGCGCGTCGAGAAAGGGCACATCGTGGTGAACGAGTGGCTCGAGACGGGAGAGCCCGGCGTCTATGCCATCGGCGACGTGGTGGGCCCGCCCTGGCTCGCCCACAAGGCCAGCCACGAGGGCGTGCTGTGCATCGAGCGGATCGCGGGGCTCGAGAATCTGCACCCATTGGACCGTACGCGGATTCCCGCCTGCACCTACTGCCGTCCCCAGGTGGCCAGCGTGGGGTTGACCGAGAGCGCCGCGCGCGAGGCTGGCCACGAGCTGAAGGTGGGTCGCTTCCCCTTCGCCGCCAACGGCAAGTCGCTGGCGGTCGGAGACACCGAGGGCTTCGTGAAGACGATCTTCGATGCGTCCACCGGGGAGCTGCTGGGGGCGCACCTCTTCGGCCCCGAAGTAACGGAGCTGATCCAGGGCTTCGTCGTGGCGCGCAGCCTCGAGGCGACCGAGGCCGAGCTGGAGCACACGATCTTCCCCCACCCCACGCTCTCCGAGTCGATGCACGAGGCCGTGCTGGCCGCCTTCGGTCGCGCCATCAATTTCTAGCGGTCTGGTCTTGCCGGTTATCGGCCGGCTGCGCCGCCACTTTGGGGCCGGTTAGCGGCCGGCTGCGCCGCCCTGCCGGCACGGCAAGCCTGCGGCTTGCCTCTGGCACTTCGGACCTGCTCCTGGGCCCAGCTTTGGGTCGGCGTGAGGTCCGAATCCGGCCAGCGTCCTCGGCCGCTGCGGCGATCCTTCGCTCGAGCGCCGCCCCGGCGCCGAGGAGGAAGCGATGCAGTCGACGGCGATTCATTTCACCACCCTGCGCTGCGGGCTCGGCTGGCTGCTCGTGGCGCGCACGCGACGCGGGGTCTGCAACCTGCGCTTTGGCGATACGCCCGAAGCGGTGGTCGACGGGCTGCGCCAGGAGTTTCCCTGGGCCGAGCTGCGCGAGAACGGCGCCGGGCTGGCCTCCTGTGTGGCGGCCCTCGAGCGCTACCTGGAGGGTCGCAGCCAGCGGTTGGAGCTACCGCTCGACGTGCGCGGCAGCCAGTTCCAGCGTCGCGTGTGGGACGCGATCCGCGCCATCCCCTACGGCGAGACGCGTAGCTACGCCCAGCTGGCGGGGGCCATCGGGCGCCCGACGGCGGTGCGGGCCGTGGCCGGCGCCTGCGGAGCCAACCCGGTGGCGCTGGCGGTTCCCTGTCATCGCGTGGTGAGTTCCAGCGGTGGATCCGGGGGTTACCGCTGGGGGGTGAAGCGAAAGACGAGCTTGCTGGCACTCGAGAGGAAAGCGAGTGAAGACTCACTTTCTGCTAGTCTGAGGGGGTGGTCAGCCCCGCCATCCTCGAGCCGGTCCAAGCGCGCAGCCGCGCCACCCAGGAGCGCCTGCTCGACGCGACCATCCAGTGCCTGATCGAGCGCGGCCACGCCGGCACCACCACGCCCGAGGTGTGTCGCCGGGCGGGGGTGTCGCAGGGTGCGCTCTTCAAGCACTTCCGCACCAAGGCGCACCTGCTTGGCGCTGCCGTGCGCCGGCTCTTCGACGGGCTGATCCGGGACTTCCGGGAGGCCTTCGCCGCCGCCGATACCCGCGCCGATCGCGTGACCGTAGCGCTCGGTCAGATCCGGCAGGCCTTCGCGGAGCCGCGCCTGCTGGCGGCCTTCGAGCTCTACGCTGCGGCTCGCACCGATACGGGCCTGCGCAGAGCCCTGGCCCCGGTGATGGCAGAGCACCGCGCGAACCTGCGCGCCGAGGCCCGCGGGCTCTTCACTGAGCTTGTCGACCCGGCCCAGCTCGACAGCGTGGTCGACTGCGTGATGTCGGCGTTCCAGGGTGAGGCCCTGGGCCGGCTGGTGCTGCGCGAGCCCGGAGCCGAAGCGCGCAGCTTCGCGCTGCTAGAGCGCATGGTGCGCGGCGAGCTGGATCGCGGGCGCGAGGGGCGGAGCCAGCGCGGGCGACGCCGGAGGCGCAGCGGTGTCTGAGATCATCGCCTGGGCCGTGCCCTTCTTCCTGCTGTGCCTGCTCGTGGAGTGGCTGGCCTATCGCCTGCGGCCTGCCGCGCGAGCGAACGCGCGTGGCTTCGAGTGGCGTGACACCTGGACCAGCCTGTCGCTGGGGCTCGCGAATCTGGCGGTGGCGGCGCTGGCCAAGACGGCCGCGCTGGCGGCGTTCCTGGCTGCCTGGCACTTCCGCGTCTTCGACCTGGGGACGGGAGCGTGGAGCTGGCTGCTGCTCTTCGTGTGCGAAGACCTCTGCTACTACGCCTTTCACCGCGTGCACCACGAGGTGCGCTTCTTCTGGGCCGCCCACGTCAACCATCACTCCAGTCGCCACTACAACCTGTCCACGGCGCTGCGCCAGTCGTGGACGACTCCGCTGACGGGCCCGATCTTCTGGGTGCCGCTGGCGCTGTTGGGCTTCCACCCCTTGATGATCCTGACGGTCCAGGCCGTGAGCCTGATCTACCAGTTCTGGCTGCACACGGAATGGATCGGCCGGCTCGGACCCTTCGAGTGGATCTTCAACACTCCCTCCCATCACCGCGTCCACCATGGACGAAACGTCGAGTACCTGGACCGCAACTACGGCGGCATCCTGATCATCTGGGACCGTCTCTTCGGCAGCTTCGAGCCGGAGCGCGGGACTGTGGACTACGGCCTCACCGTGAACCTCGAGAGCTTTCATCCCTTGACGGTGGGCTTCCACGAGTGGATCGCCATGTTCCGGGACGCCGCGCGCGCCCGCTCCTGGCGCGACGCCCTGGGCTACCTGCTGCGGCCCCCGGGCTGGAGCCCGCTGCCGGGCCACTCCCACACCTCTGCCGAGCTGCGCAGCGCCGCGGGGATGGCCCTGCGCTAGGCGCGGGTCAGGTTTCCCGCGCTTCGCGGTCGCGCAGCGCCGCGCGGAGCTCGGCGCCAGCAGCCCCGGGACTCGTGAGCCGGAGGGGGCCGAGCAGCGGAACGCGGCGTTTGCCGGCGGCTGCCAACGCGAAGAGCGTTGCCTGGAAGGCGAGGTGCGCCACCACGATCCAGACCAGCACCGTCGCGAGGGTCGGGGAGGAAGCAGCTGCCACCGCCGCCACCGCGATGCAGCCAAGCGGGGATCCCAGTGTGCCCGACGCGTGGAGCAGCAGTCGTTGCCAGGCAGGTGCCGCGAGGTAGGAGCCGTACTGCAGCTTGAAGCGCGGCTCGCCCTTCCACAGGTAGGCGTACGAGTAGCGGATGCCCAGCACGAGGCCGGTGGAGGTCTTGAGCAGGGGCTGGAGCGCTATCGCCAGCACCAGCGCAGCGGCGCTGAGCAGCGGCGCGGATCCGGCGGCTGCGCCGGCGGCCAGCATCGCCAACCCGCCGCAGGCGGCCAGCGCCTCGAGTGCGAGGGCGCGCTCCACGGCGAAGGTCCGCGGCTGCCGGCGCAGGTGCAGCTTGTCGCCTACGCGGGTCAGCGCGGGCTCGAGGGCGCGGCGCTGCTCGGCGCTGCTGGAGCGGGCGGCGACCAGGAAGCGCTCCCAGGGCCCCGGCTGGTAGCTGCCGTTGTCGAGCTCCGCCTCGATTTCCGCGAGCTGGGCCGCGAGCTTTTCGGCCGTCATGAGGTGGGAGCTTCGGCCAGGGCTCGCCGCTGGGCCAGCTGCGCCACGATCTCGGCGTGCCGCTCGCGGTCGATGCGGTAACGCGCCAGGAAGACCATGGCCACCGCTGCCAGGATGGCGATGCCGGGGCCGTAGACGATGCCGAGCGAGTCGACCGTCTGCGGCGGCACCGTCCCCGGTGCGGCCTGCTTCGGGAAGCCGATCACGTCCAGGGCGATGCCTCCCAGAAAGGTGCCCAGACCCGACGTCGCCTTGCCCGCGAACGCCAGCGCACCGAAGAAGATGCCCTCGCGGCGCAAGCCGGTTTCCAGCTCGTGCTCGTCGGCGATGTCGGCCATCATCGAGCCCGCCATCACGACTCCCGCCGCCGCGGCGAAGGTGGCGACAAAGCCCGCGCTCACCAGGACGCCCAGGTAGAACGGGCTTTCCTTGGCGGGGAACCAGCCCACCAGCTTGGCAACCGGCGGGCCCAGGATGAACAGGCTGAAAACGCCAACGCCGACCAGGAAGGAGGGGCGCTTGTCGAGGCGCCGGGCGGCCAGTGTCGCGAAGGGGATTCCCGCAAGGAAGCCGAGCACGCCGGCGGCGGACGTCATGAAGATCTTCTTCTGCTCGAGCTCCCAGAAGTAGGTGGCCATGTGCGTGCTGAGCACCTCCTGGATACCTCGCATCACGAAGAAGACGATGACGCCCAGGAAAATGGCCCGGAAGGAGTCGTTGCGGAGTGCGCCGACGTAGTCGCGCAGCAGATCGCGGACGTGGAAGGGGGGCTCGTCGTCGCGTGGGCGCGGGAGGAAGGGAATCCGGTCGTGGGTACCCAAGGCCGAGGCCAGGATGCTCACCACGATCACGCACGCGAACAGCAGCCCGTAGCCGGGGTAGGCCGCCGGGTTGAGCTGCCCCGTTTCGAACTGGGGTGTGGCGCGGAAGAAGTAGAGCCAGGCGAAGCCGATGGCCAGGGCGGTTCCCGCGAGGCTGAAGAAGGTGCGATACGCGACGATCGTCGTGCGCTCGCTGTAGTCATTGGACAGCTCCGCGCCCAGCGCCAGATGGGGAACGTGGTAGAGCGTCATGGCCGCGCGCACGAGCAGCGTGAAGCCGAGCAGCCAGAAGAAGAGGCCCTGTGGGCCGAGGGCCTGCGGGGGCGCGAAGAGCAGCGCGAAGCAGATGCCCATGGGGAGAGCGGATGCGTACATGAAGGGGTGTCGTCGGCCCCAGCGGTGTCGCAACCGGTCCGAGAGCGAGCCCGTGAGCGGATCCGTTAGAGCGTCGAATGTGGTGGCGATGAACAGCGCCAGCCCGGTCCAGGTGCCCGGCAGGCCCAGCACCTGGGTGTAGTAGAAGAGCAGGAAGTAGTTGAAGGAGGCCGCCTTCACGCCCTCGGCGACCTGGCCGACTCCGAACGCGGTCTTGGTGGAGAAGGGGACGGCCATGGGCGGGCGTCGGACTCTAACCGGTCGCGTGAGGGGTTGCTGCCGACCCAGCTGTGCACCCCGGCGGAGCGGAGTGCGGGCGCCAGCAAGGACCGGTAACTTCTCTCTCCTTTTGCATCCGAGTACGGCAGGTTGCTGGGAGCCGGCCGCTGAGCAGGAAAGTCGCCGGACAGCGCATGCCCCATCGCGTGGTCGACGAGGAGCTCCAGCTGCTGGAGCTCATCTCGCGCCGGCTCGCCGAGGTTGGCGAGCCCCGGGCGCCGTCGGAGGCGCCCCTGGTGCAGGATCTGCGCGGCTTGCGCGAGGAGATCCTCACCCGACGCGAGGGCAAGGACTCCATGGCACTGCACGAGCAATGGCACCGGCAGAGCGCGCTGCTCCAGCAGCTGCGCACCTCCCGGGAGGCACCGCGGGTAGACCCGCGCTCTCCGTACTTCGGGCACTTGCGGCTGCGCGAGGATGGGCGCGAGCGCGACTTGTGTCTGGGTCGCGCCACGCGCATCGAGGACGGCGTCCGCATCGTCGACTGGCGGCACGCCCCGGTCTCGAAGCTCTTCTACCGCTACGACCAGGGCGACGACTACGAGGAGGAGATCGCCGGCCGCCAGCGCGTGGGGGAGGTCCTGGCGCGGCGCACCGTCAGCATTCGCGACGGCGTGCTGGAAAGGGTGGAGGCTCCCGAGGGCGTCTTCACCGCCCAGGAAGGTGCCTGGGAGCAGGTGGCCCGGGAGCCCGCCCAGCTGGCGGGAGGGGAGGGTGCAGCTCTGCGTGCCCACTCGGCAACGGAGAGCGCCGAGCGCGAGCTCGGCACCGACCTGCAGGGTGTCTGGCGTCGGGCGGACAAGCGGCTGCCGGAGATCACTGGACTGATCGATCCCTCCCAGTTCGATCTGATCACGCGGCCGCGCGCCGGCTTTCTGGCCGTGCGGGGCGCTGCGGGCTCGGGCAAGACGACGGTGGCGCTGCACCGCATCGCCTACCTCGCCTACGAGGACGCCGAGATCGACTCGGAGCAGACCTTGTTCGTGGTCTTCTCAGCTGGGCTGCGCCGCTACGTGGAGCACGTGTTGCCCGCGCTCGGGGTTCACGGCGTGGCGATCCGTACCTTCCCCGAGTGGGCGGCGGAGCAGCGCCGGCGTCAGTTTCCGCGCTTGCCTCAGGAGCACCGGCATGATGCCCCGGCCGCAGTGCAGCGGCTCAAGCTCCACCCCGGGCTGTCGGCAGCGCTGGAGGCCCAGGTGGCCCGGGTTCCCGGCCCTCACAGCTCCGAGCAGGCGCTCGACGATTGGGCCAGCGTGCGCACGCAGCCGGCGCTGCTGGCCGAGCATTTCGCGCGCCTTGGCTCCGAGCTCCGACCCGCGGAGATCGATCAGTTCGTCGATTGGAACCGACGTCAGAACGAGGAGCTCTTCGAGCTGCTCGAGGGTGACGGCGAGGTCCAGGCGGTTCTCGATCCAGAGGACGACGCACTGCTCCTGCGCGCCTGGCAACTGCGGGCCGGGCCACTGCGGGGTCCGGGGCGAGACCCGCTCCGCTACCGGCACGTCGCCATCGATGAGGTGCAGGACTTCGCGGCACTCGAGGTGCAGGTGCTCGCGGACTGCCTGGACGATGCGCGCAGTCTCACCCTGGCGGGCGACACCCAGCAGCACGTGGTGGAGTCGAGTGGCTTCACGTCATGGAGCGACTTCCTCGCGGGTCTTGGTGTCCCCGGCGACTCGATCGAGACCCTGCGCGTGAGCTACCGCTCCTCCCGGGAGATCGTGAGCTTCGCGCGCGCCCTGCTCGGCGATCTCGCCGAAGACGACCAGCCGCCGCTGGCAACTCGCTCCGGACCCGCGGTAGAGCTGTTCCGCTTCACCGATCGCGGGGCCTGCGTCGCCTTCCTCTCGGACGCGCTACGCCGGCTGGCGCAGCGGGAGCCACTGGCCTCGGTAGCGGTGCTCACGCCATCGAGCGAATCCAGCCAGCTCTACGCCGAGGGTCTCATCGCCGGTGACGTGCCACGCCTCCACCACGTGCGGCAGCAGGACTTCTCCTTCACGCCCGGTGTCGAGGTCACCGAGATCGAACAGGCCAAGGGCCTCGAGTTCGACTATGTGATCGCGGCCGACGTAGGGGGGGAGGCCTTCCCCGAAACGCCTGGCGCCCGCCGGCTGCTGCAC
>Ga0255057_10000792_pt1 | contig 18186 bp, 21 predicted proteins | sample Cases_109_6_MG_FD_189022 | JGI IMG/M metagenome (GOLD analysis project Ga0255057, IMG submission 189022) | Seawater microbial communities from Amundsen Gulf, Northwest Territories, Canada - Cases_109_6 | ecosystem: Environmental > Aquatic > Marine > Gulf | place: Canada: Northwest Territories... | reverse complement strand
TGGGGCGAGCTCGTGTTTCCCAGTGACCACTCCTTGGGTGCGGACCGGACCCCTACTTACGGTACTGCCGGAACACCCTCCCGCGACGAGTGTCACCGCCAGCACCAGCACTGCTATAGTCCTACCTTTACTCCAACCGTCTTTATAGGGCCTTTTCATACTCTGTACCCTAGGCACGCACGGTAGTGAAGACTGCGGGAGGCGTCAATAACTTTCGGGCTCTATCCCCACTCGAGAAAGAGCGGATTCCTTCTGGAAAACGACCTTGAAAGAGATTATCATCCCGGTGGCGTTCGCTTTAATTATGAAGACGACGAGCGGCCATGAAAATGTTCTATTCCCCAAAGTACGAAGTAGAACTGGGAGAGCATATCCTTCCGACGGTCAAGTTCCGGTTAATTAAGGAGAAACTCATCGAGCTCGGCATTGCCAAACCTTGGGATATCGAGGAGCCCCCCCCAGCCGTAGATGAAGACATCTCGTTAGTTCACACACCGGCCTACATCGACAAGGTGCGGCGGGGAAGGCTCACCACGGATGAATTAGCAGTGTTGGATCTTCCGTACTCGAAGGAGCTCGTGGAGGCGGCGTGGATCGGAGTCGAGGGAACGATCCGGGCCGCCCGATACGCCCTGGAGACGAAGCTGGGCATCCACATCGGGGGGGGAGGTCACCATGCCTATCCGGATCACGGCGCGGGATACTGCCTCTTCAATGACTGTGCTATTGCCATCCGAAAGCTGAAGGAGGAAGGGCGGATTGTCAAGGCCATGGTGGTCGACTGCGACGTCCACCAGGGGGACGGGACGGCCTTCATCTTTCGAGAGGACCCCACGGTCTTCACCTGTTCCGTTCATCAGGAGGATCTCTATCCCGAAGTGAAGCAACAGAGTGACCTGGACATCGGGCTGGAGACGGGGGTGGGAGACGACCAATACCTTGAGGAGTTTTCTCGACACTTTCTCCCGGCCCTCGAGATCTTTCGGCCGCAGCTCTTGGTTTATGTGGCGGGGGCAGATCCGTATCATGATGATCAGGAGGGGGAACTGGCGCTCACGTTTGAAGGCCTCGAGCGACGGGACCAGGTCGTCTTTCAGGAGGCAAAACGCCGGCGGGTTCCGGTGGCGGTGGTTTTGGCAGGGGGCTATGCGCGAAGGACTGCCGACACAGTCGCCATTCATGTGACGACTATCCGCACTGGCCGTCACATCGTCCGTCCAGGAATGGGCTGATCCCTTGACTTGAAGGAGGCCTCCCGGTATGAGAAGTGGGTTGGTGGAATTCTGGAGGCGATCGTGAAGAAGCGGCCAAAGCCTCTCCGGTCGGGTGATGTTGTCGCGGTGGTGGCCCCCTCCAGCCCGGTGGTTCGGGGCCGCCTCAGGCAAGGTCTCCGCTCGCTAGAACGGATGGGTTTACGGGTGCTCGAGGCCCCGCACCTATACGACCGATGGGGTTTCCTGGCCGGAGCCGATAAGGACCGGGCAGCGGCGCTGCAGGAGATGTTTCTCCGGAAGGAGGTGAAAGGAATCTTCTGCGCCCGGGGAGGGTACGGGGCAGGACGGCTCCTCCCCTACCTCGACCTGGATCTGATTCGCCAGTATCCCAAGGTCTTTCTCGGTTCCAGCGATGTGACCATTCTCCATCTGGCACTCACCCAACATGCAGGACTGATCACCTTTCATGGGCCGATGGTGGAACCGGGTTTCAGCCAACGGATGCGGCCCCTGACCCTGCGGAGCTTCCAGACATTGCTTTTGGATGGTGGGGGCTTTGGGGGGACGATCTCGGGCCGGTTTCTCTCCCGACGAACCATGATTGGTGGAGAGCTCACCGGCGGAAATCTCAGCCTGGTTACCTTCTCCCTCGGGACCCCGTTTGCCATCGAGACAAAGGGAAAGGTCCTTTTTCTGGAAGAAGTGAATGAAGAACCATACCGGATCGACCGGATGCTGACCCAGCTCAGGCTTGCCGGGAAAACGGAGGGCGTCAAGGGAATTGTCTTTGGAAAGATGGTGGCCTGCGGGCCCCGCAAGAACCGGCCCAGTTTCTCGGTCACGGATGTCCTCTCTCGGTTCGCCCAGGAGGTCGACGTCCCATGCTTTGCAACCTTCCCGAGCGGACACGGCACCGAGAATGTGATTCTGCCAATGGGGGGGCGGATTTCCCTCCAGGCTCAAAGTAGGGGGAGGGCCAAATTTCGGTTGTGGTACTGAAGGGATGGAGTTCAAGGCTGGCGGGAATTTTGCATGGGGGGAGTGGAAGCATGCCCGAGCGATTGAGGGTTGGAGTCATCGGAACCGACCGCGCAGCCACCCGCCGGGCCGAGGCCCTCAGGCGAATGAACCGCTTCTGAGGAGAGGCTAGCTGTGGCTCGCGTCCTTCCGTTTCAAGGGTGTCGCTACAATGTGGAGAGGATTGGGGATCTGGCAGCGGTCGTGTCTCCTCCTTACGACGTGATCCCCGACGATTTGCGACGTGACCTTCACCAACGACATCCGCACAATGTCGTCCGTCTCATCCTCGGGGAGGACCGCGCGAGCGATGGCAAAGTGGAGAATCGGTATCTTCGAGCGCACCGCTACTTTCAGGAGTGGGAAAGGACCGGGGTGCTCCTACGGGAGTCGCGATCTGTCTTCTATGTCTACCAACAGGAGTATCCATGGAAGCGCGGGGAGCGGCGGGTCCGGACAGGCCTCATCGGAGCCGTGGGCTTGGAAGAGTACGGGGCAGGGATCGTCTTTCCCCACGAGCGGACGTTCCCCGGTCCGAAAGCGGACCGTCTGCGGCTTATGCAGGCGCTGCCGGTGAATCTGGAACAGATATTCTGCTTTTACCCGGGACCTTCCGAACCGATCCGCGGCCGGCTGCTCGAGGCTACCCGGACGCGTCCGTTGTGCGACTTTCGGGATGGGGCAAGTGTCCAACACCGTGTGTGGATCCTTCAGGACGCGCAGGCCATTGCCGAACTGGTCACGGCGTTCCGCGACCGACCCCTTTTTATTGCCGATGGTCACCACCGGTATGAGACTGCGCTGACCTTTCAAAAAGAGATGAGGCAGATTGACTCCCCAGAGGGTCTCGACAAGGCGTACAATTTTGTGATGATGACACTCGTGAGCATAGAGGACGAGGGGTTGACGATCCTTCCAACGCATCGGCTTGTCGAAGCCACCCGGCACCGTGAGTCAACGGAGATCCTCGCAAATCTGAAGCCGCATTTCCACTGCGAGGAGAGGGTCATTCGGGGAGGGGAGGGTACTGAGAAGTTCCTTGAGGAGATGCGTGATCGGGGACGACAAGCGCATGTCCTCGGCTTGTTCACCGGGGGGGACACCTTTCACCTACTCACCTTGAAGGATCCTGGAGTTCTTGGAGAATTGGGCGAGCCACCGCTCGATGTCGTGGTTCTGGAACACCTGGTTTTTCACAAGCTTCTCAAACTTGAAGATGCGGCGATGATCAGGTATACGCCCGATGAGCAGGTGGCCGTTGGAGAGGTCCGGCATGGCCGCGCGGCCGCGGCCTTCTTTCTCAACCCCACCCCCGTGGATCGGATCACAGAGATCGTGAGCGCCGGGGACCGACTCCCGCCCAAATCTACGTACTTCTATCCCAAGCTTGTCTCCGGGTTGGTGTTTTTGAAGGTAGATCCTAGCGAGATTCTCAATGTACCGAAGGAGGTTTCATAGGGGACCGTGAAGAGGAATCACTGTCCAAGCCATCCTGGTCGATGGACACGCCGCCGGTGCTTCCGCTGTGGGAGCCGAATTTGCCCCGCGTGTGCCATTCGCGTCGGGCTTCGTCATTACTGCGACACGGGGTGTAGTGTTATCCACCTGATGCAAGGGGCGGTCGAGTCGGAGTGGTGGGTCCAGAGGTGCATCATACGGGGTGAGCCTGTCCCGGGTCACTTGACCCGACTTGTGAAGCGGCGCCAGGGCGAGCTACAAGCCCAACGAACGGTCCTCCGGGCCCGAGATTCAACCGTGTCGGGTTCCCTCTTTCGACCGGCGCTTGTGATCCGATGGGGCCTGCTGTTTGTGGCACCTCTGGTCTTCTTCCTATTTTGGTACAGTCGTCTCAGCATGTTGCCGTATTCGCCACCTCTGCCGGTTGAAAAGCCGGTGATCTCGATGCCTGAAATTAGGCCCGGCGTCATTCCTCTGCCGCAGTTGCCCGAAAAACCGTCTGAGATGATCCTCCCTGAAATCGCGAAGCTGCCTCCTTTTCCTCCCGGAGCGGACCTTTCCCGAGGCCCGACGTGGGAGCAAAGAATTTCCCTTACCTTCGACGGAGGGGCCGAAGCCAATGCTACCGAAGAGATCCTGGATACCCTCAAGTCCAACGGGGTCCTGGCGACGATGTTTCTTGCGGGGCAATATGTCCGCCGCTATCCGGATCTGGTTCGCCGCATGATCCAGGATGGGCACGAGATTGGTAACCATACCTTCAGCCATCCTCGCCTGACGAGCTTTGCCACCAACCGCCGGCATGACACGCTTCCGGGGGTCACGAAGGCGTTCGTCCAGCACGAGCTCCGCGAGGCGGCCCGTGCGTTCGAGCAGGTCACCGGGAGGCCGATGAGCCCTTACTGGCGGGCTCCATACGGAGAGCACAATCGGGAGATTCGGCAGTGGGCCGCGGAGATCGGCTATCTTCATGTCGGGTGGACCCGGGACCCCGCAGTTGGCGAGGATCTCGATACCCGCGACTGGGTGGAGGACCCTGATTCACCGATCTACTATCGGGCGGAGCAGGTCCGGGAACGCATCCTCAATTTCGGCGATGGAAGCGCGGCTCAGGCGAACGGGGGGATCATCCTCCTCCATCTGGGGACGCAGCGGACACACGATCGCGTTCATCGAGAGCTGCCAGTAATCATCGATGGTCTCCGGAGGAAGGGATACGCCCTTGTCCCCGTTTCAGAACTACACCGTGCCTTGGCATTGGGTGAGGATGGGAAAGGGTCAGCCTTCGCGGCGGAACGATGAGGGAAGATCAGCCGGGGAATTCTGCGGCACGTGGCCTTTCAGCTCCTCGAGTTCCTTCTCGAGCTCTTGCATCCGATTGAGCAGGCACTGCATCGCTTGCGCCACCGGATCGGGGAGGTCGGTCCAGTCAAAGTCCATCTGGCTCACCTTCTTTCCGTCCCGATAGATCACCCGTCCCGGGACCCCGACGACCACCGAGTTGGGTGGAACCTCGTTGACGACCACGGAGGAGGAACCGATCTTGCTGTTATCCCCCACCATGAAAGGCCCTAGGATCTTGGCCCCAGCACCGATCACCACGTTGTCGCCGATAGTGGGATGTCTCTTCTTGCGTTCCAGGCTGGTGCCTCCCAGCGTTACCCCCTGATAGATGGTCACATTTTCGCCAACTTCAGTCGTCTCGCCGATTACGACCCCCATTCCGTGGTCAATAAAGAGGCCCGGACCGAGGCGGGCAGCCGGGTGAATCTCGATACCCGTCAGGAAACGGTTGACATGGGAGATAAACCGACCGACGAACAGAAACCTTCGCATCCAGAACCAGTGGGCGAGTCGCTGAAGCCATAGGGCGTGAACCCCGGGATAGCAAAAGAGGATTTCTAGAGTGCTTCGAACTGCAGGATCGCGATCCCGGGCAGCCTGGATATCCCTTCGAAGTGTCTCGAACATTGCAATTCCTCTCTCAGAGGGGAAACGAGTCCGCTCGGTCCCAGACGGAAGCCGAGATGGACGTCAGATCGATTCAGTTTCTTGATGTGATGGTGGCGTTCAGGTCAGCCAGGAGCTGGTCGACATCGATGCCGTGGATTTTTGCGCCGACCTCGATATTGTCGAAGCTAGCCCCCGAGCAGCCTACGCAGGCTACCCCGTACCGGGTGAAGACCTGAATCGTCTCCGGGAAGGCCTGAACGACGTCTTCGATCTTCATCTTCTTATCGACCCACACCTCGCCTGTCCTCCTTTTTCCCACAGCTTCAGATGCTCTAAGCATAAATCTGGGACACGTGTGCCGTCAAGAAGTTTTCTCGCCGGGAGGACATCTCGTTGACATTCCCACCCCCCTCTTTTAGGGTGAAAGGGTGAATGAGCGCGTCTCAGCCGTCCTTGTAGCCCTTCAGCATCATTCCCTGCTCCGGCAGATATCTCGGGTGGCAAACGAGCGGGGCCATCTGCCTGTCTTTCTCGTGGGCGGATTCCTCCGAGATGCCCTTCTGGAGCGTTCGGGGGCTCTCGACATCGACCTCGTCTCCGCCGATCCCTCTGCGCTGGGTGCGGTCCTCCAGGAGAGGTTTACCGGCACAGGAATCTGCTTTGGCAAAGGGGTCCGCCGTGTTGTCTTTCCATGGAGAGGGGAGCGGGTACAGGTGGATCTCTCTTCCTTGGAAGGAAGGAGTATCGTTCACGACCTCGAGCGCCGAGACTTCACGATCAATGCTATCGCCTTCTCCTTGGGAGAAGAGCCGCCTCGCCTCATCGATCCGCTGGACGGCCTGCGAGACCTGGCAGCGCGGCGGATCCGGGTGAGTGATCCGGCGCTGTTGAGCGAAGACCCCCTGCGGCTCCTGCGGGCTATCCGGCTGGCTGCTCAGCTGAACTTTGCTGTGGATGAGTCCACGGTCAAGGCAATCCGACACCGGGCTTCTCTCTTGTCCCGCGTAGCAGCCGAGCGGCTGCGCGAGGAATTTTTTGAGATCTTGGACTGTTCGGAGGCCGGCCAGTGGCTCGGTATCATGGATAAACTTGCTCTGATCGAGGCCCTTTTCCCCGAGACCAGGGCGATGCGGGGTTGTCTCCAAGGCCCGCCGCATCGTTTTGATGTCTTCGCCCATTCGCTGGAGACGGTTCGCTCGCTCGACCGGATTCTCCTCGCGCTCCCGAAATACCTACCCCACGAGGCTCCCTTCGTGATCGGGCCCTTGCAGGCGGAGGTGGAAGGAGGGATCAGCAGGCGAGCCCTTCTCCGCTTCACGGCCCTCCTGCATGATGTGGGGAAACCCGATTGCCGTTCAACGGAGGACGGGCAGATCCGTTTCTTGGGCCACGCCGAGAGAGGGGCGGGCATGGTCGAAGAAGTTGGTCGCCGTCTGCGCCTCGGTTCCCGGGCCTCCACGATTACGGTGGCCCTGGTCAGAAAGCACCTTCGCCCTCTTTCCCTTCGACAGAGCGAGCCCATCACACCGCGGGCCCGCTACCGCTTCTGGCGGGGCCTCGGTGACTTGACTACGGATCTCCTCCTCCTCTCTCTGGCGGATATCCGGGCAACCTGGGGCGAGGAGGGAAGGCCCTTTCGAGCGCACCTCCGTTTCGTCCAGGACATGTTCGCCTTCCACCGGGAGCAGATAACCCCGGCTGGCCCCCCGCGGCTCTTGGACGGTGACGAACTCATGGCTCAGTTCGATCTTACCCCCGGACCGTTTCTCGGGTTTGTGTTAGAGCGGATTCGGGAAGAGGCGAGCGTCGGCTCCCTGAAGACCAAGGAAGAGGCCCTGGACTATTTGAAGTGCCATTTATACGAGCTCCGCGAGGAGTTTACCCGGACTCAATCTGCTTGATCTAGAAGGGAAAGGATGGTATGGGTGGCTCTGCATGGTGCGGGTAAGCAAGGACAGGGAGGAGCAGGAGGAGAGGTTGGGCGAGGAGGCCCGAAAGGTGGGAACCCGGCACATGTTCCTCGGGTTCCTGCTTCTCATTTTTCTCCTCTTCGTGATCGCGTGGTGTTCCTTGCCGGGACGGTGATCGCGTTCACCGATGGGTTTATTCGATCCTCCTCCTGTTAGGCCTTGCATTCCTCTGGAGTTGCCTCACCGTCCGTTGCCTTCCAGGCCATGAGGCAAACGACATGCGCAGGATACTGAGCCTCTCCCTAACCATATTTTTTGCCGTGGTCGCTTGTTCTCCTGCCGAGGGCCCTGAGTCGATTGCCCAAAGCTTTGTAGAACAGTATTACGTCCATCCGGATCTTCCCAAGGCCAAGGCCATGACGTACGGGCTTGCCCGGAACAAAATCGAGGAAGAAGAAAGGCTCGTTCGTTCGGTGGAAGGCGGGGGCGAAAGAGCAGACCGGGACGTTACCTATAACCTACACCAGACCCAGAAAATGGGGAAGGACAAGATTTTTTTTGTCTACGATATCACTATCTCGGTGGATCGTTTGGTGATGAAAAAGCGGGCGACCGTCGCCACCGGCCGGGTAAAGGAGGGATGGCGAGTCACCAACTTCGAGGAATCCGATATCTGACGGCTCCACTGCGCCGTTGACCGATTGCATACTCTTTGCTATGCTCAACCTCCCGGGCGGGAGTAATTCAGAGGCAGAATGCCAGCTTCCCAAGCTGGACGTCGCGGGTTCGATTCCCGTCTCCCGCTCCATCACCTCCGTTCAGCCGCAGCTTTTGCCGTCCTCCGTCACCCTTCCTTTGCCTGTCCCGGTCCTGCTGAGAAATCCGGATATCTTTTTTCTCATCATCCTCCTCACCTTTCGCCGTGCAGCCGCCTTCGGGTGTTGACATGGTACGTGTTCTAGGACACAATAACGCCTGATGGTTCCCGGTCAAATTCGGCAGAGGAGAAGTCCGGGTGAGCAGCAGCTCCCCCTTTTCTTTTTGACCGCTTGGGCGGAGACGCTTGCACTGCTGGAGTCGAAAGAGATCGGGGGAGGCAGGAGGGATCGCATTCATGCAGAACCTCATTCGGGATCTATTGAAGGAGCTGGGAGAGGACCCACATCGGGAGGGACTTCGGCAGACCCCGGAGCGCATGGCGAAGGCCCTCAGATATCTCACCAGTGGATACCGGAAGGATCTGTCAGAAATCCTGAACGGGGCCATCTTCACCGAAAAGTACGATGAGATGGTCCTGGTGAAGGATATTGATATCTTCAGCTTGTGCGAGCACCATCTTCTTCCATTTTTTGGAAAGTGTCACGTCGCGTACGTCCCGAGAACGAAGATCCTGGGCCTCAGCAAGATCGTCCGACTCGTCGAGATGTATAGCAGGCGCCTTCAGGTTCAGGAGCGGTTGACACAGCAGATTGCCCAGACCCTCAGGCGGGCTGTGCAGCCACGGGGAGTCGGAGTGGTCATAGAAGCGTATCACTTTTGCATGATGATGCGAGGGGTGGAGAAGCAGAACTCCAAGGCGGTCACGAGCGCCATGCTGGGAGTTTTCCAGAAAAAACCGGAGATGCGGAACGAATTCGTTCAGCTCATCAACGTCAAGGTGTGATGTATGCAGCAGATGTCGCGCTGACAGGGGGTACAATTCCCTTGACATGCGGCACAAAGCTTGTAGGGTTGAAACAAAAAGTCGTGCAATGACAAAAGCTTCTCGAAATCAGCGCGTGATGGTATGGGAGTTGCAGTTAGTGTTTTTGGGCGGTGTGTTTCGGCGGGTTGCTGACCAATGAACAGCGGAGAGGGTTCTCCTTAGCTTTGGAGTGGTGAGAACATAATGCCGGTGGGTTTGGAACGGCGAAGGGTCGAGCCGGACCGTGGCAGCTGAGGAAGGACTGGACATGCGTGAGCGGGAAAAACACCACGCTGAGACCGAGGCACTCCAGGGGCAGGTGAAGGGGCTGGAGGAAGAGGTGTACCAGCTGCGCCGCCGGCTGGAGCAGGTACCGCGGGAGTTCGAGTTACTGCGGGCACGGCTGCAACAGAGTCGGGAGCAGCTGGACCGGGCCCAGCGGCAGAACGAGCGGCTGGTGCAGACGCTGACCCAGGCGAAGGAGCAGATCATGGCGCTGAAAGAAGAGGTGGAGAAGCTGACGGCGCCGCCGGCCTCGTACGGGATTTTCGCGGGGACGAACGCGGATGGAACCATCACGGTCTGGACGGGGGGGCGGAAGCTGAAGGTCAATCTCCACCCGGCGCTGCAGGGGGAGACGCTGCGTCCGGGACAGGAGCTGGTGCTGAACGAGGCCCTCAACGTCATCGAGGTGAAGGCCTATGAGGTGCAGGGGGAGGTAGTGCACCTCAAGGAACGGCTGGAGGGGGGGCGAGCGATCATCAACCTGCGGGCGGATGAAGAGCGGGTGGCCGAGTTCGCAGGGCCCCTCGCCGAAGTGACGCTGCGGGCGGGGGATCCGCTCCTGTACGATATGCGGTCGGGGTATCTCTTGGAGCAGCTGCCGCGGGGGGAGGTACAGGATCTGCTCTTGGAGGAGGTCCCGGACATCAGCTACGGGGACATCGGGGGGCTGAATGCCCAGATCGAGATGATCCGGGACGCCATGGAACTCCCCCACCTGTACGCGGACTACTTCCGGCAACACAAACTGCAACCGCCGAAAGGGGTGCTACTCTACGGGCCCCCGGGGTGCGGGAAGACCTTGATCGCCAAGGCGGTGGCCCACTCGTTAGCGGAGCAGCTGAGCGCAAAGACGGGCAAGGCGATCACCGGCTACTTCATCAACATCAAGGGGCCGGAGCTGTTGAACAAATACGTGGGGGAGACCGAGCGGAAGATTCGCGAGATCTTCCAGCGAGCGCGGGAGAAGGCGACGGAAGGGATGCCGGTGGTCATCTTTTTCGACGAGATGGACAGTCTCTTCCGGACGCGGGGGTCGGGGATCTCCTCGGATGTGGAATCGACCATCGTCCCTCAATTCTTGGCGGAGCTGGACGGGATGGAGGGGTTGACGAACGTCATCGTGGTGGGGGCCTCGAACCGGCAAGATCTGATCGACCCGGCGGTGCTGCGGCCGGGCCGATTTGATGTGAAGATCAAGATCGATCGGCCGGACCAGGAGGCGGCCCAGGAGATCTTTGGCAAGTACTTGACGCCGGACCTCCCGTTGGCGGCGGCGGACGTGGCACAGGCGGAAGGCGACCGGGGACGGGTGATCCAGAGCCTGATCGAGGCGGCGATGGAGATCCTGTACGCCACCTCGGACGAGAACCGGTTTTTAGAGGTGACATATCAGAATGGGGAACGGGAGATCCTCTACTTTCGGGATTTCGTCTCGGGGGCGATGATCCAGAGCGTCTGCACACGGGCGAAGAAGGCGGCGGTGAAGCGGCAGATTCGGACGGGAGAGGAAGGGATCACGCGGCAGGACCTGGTGTGGGGGGTCCGGGAGGAATTTACGGAGAATGAGGACCTGCCCAACACGACCAATCCCGATGACTGGGCCAAGATCGCAGGGCGCAAGTCCGAACGGATCGTCGCTGTCCGGCCCCTCCCGCGGACACCGACCAAGCCAGACAAGGAGATCGAAACGGTCCGGATAGGACACTACCTGTAGGCTGGTTATGAGCAGTGGTGTAAGGGGGGAAAGTTCGAAGGCCGCCGAGGGGCGGCCTTTTTTACAGTTCACGATGGGGTCCCAAGTCTATCTCGATCACAATGCCACGACCCCTGTGGATCCGCGGGTGCGGGAGGCCATGCGGCCGTACCTTGAGGGGGCCTTCGGCAATCCAAGCGCCGCACATGCCATGGGCCGAGAGGCCAAGGCTGCTTTAGAGGGGGCCCGCGAGACTGTCGCCGAGCTCCTGGGGACGGCGGATAAGGATGAGGTGGTCTTTGTCTCCTCAGGCACCGAGGCGGACAATCTGGCCCTTGCCGGGGCAGCGTTAGCGTATCAGGAGCGGGGGAGGCACATTATCACCTCGGCCGTAGAGCACTCGGCCATCCTCGAAACATGTGCCGCGCTCGAGAAGTGGGGCTTCTCGGTGACGTATCTCCCGGTGGACGGGGAGGGAATGCTCGACCCAGAAGAGCTCCGGCGAGCCATCCAGCCGGACACCATCGTGATTTCCGTGATGCACGGCAATAACGAGACGGGTGTCCTCTTCCCCCTGGAGGAGGTTGGAGCCATCCTGCGAGAGCGGGGAATTCTTTTCCACACCGATGCGATCCAGTCCTTCGGAAAGATCCCCGTCAATGTCCGACACCTCAAGATCGACCTCCTTTCCCTCTCTGCCCACAAGATCTATGGCCCGAAAGGGGTCGGAGCGCTTTATGTGAGGAGGGGAGTTCGACTCCAGCCGCTGCTCCAGGGGGGAGGTCAAGAGCGGGGTCGCCGGGCTGGGACCGAGAATATCCCGGGCATCGTAGGAGTGGCGGAGGCGGCGCGGCTCATGTTCCTTGAGATGCCTGGCGAGCAGGAAAGACTCCGACAGCTCCGAGATCGACTTGAGGCGACCATTCTGGAACGGGTTGACGGGGTAAGGGTGAGCGGTCGGAATTCCCCTCGCCTGGTTCACACCAGCAATTTCAGCTTTGATGGAATAGAGGCCCAGACGCTCGTAGCCGCGCTGGACCTGGAGGGGATTGCGGTTTCGGCGGGCTCGGCCTGTCACGTCGGCAGCGTACAGCCGTCCCATGTGTTACGGGCAATGGGGCTGAGCCGGGAGCAGGTGGAAGGAAGCATTCGGTTCTCCCTGGGGCGGCTCACCTGTGACGGGGATATCGATCGCATTGTGGAGATTCTCCCGCAGCTCGTGGCAAGGTTACGTGAGAAGGTACCTGTAGTGAAATAGGAGGACTCTTTGTCTGCTCAGCCAGATTATTCATAATTCATAGAAAGGTGATATGAACCATGGAGAGAAGTGCAGAGCATGACGTTCGTCAGCGGTTACTCGATATCTATCAGCGGGACGGGAAGGTGACCGAGCGAGACTTGCTTCGGATATCGGCCATTACCGGGGTGGACTACTTTACCGTGTCGAAGACGCTGGAGGAGATAATCGTCCAGCGGACAGACGGGTCGGCTTCGCGAGAGTAGTTCGGCGTCACCAGACTTCTATCTGCAGTGGCTTCCAGGGATCTCAGAGGACCGGCATCTGCAGAGCAGGGAAGAATGAAGATTCATAGCTTTACGATTGGTCCGCTCGAAACCAATGCCTATCTTGTCGTAGATGAGGGGAGCCGACAGGCCGTACTCATCGATCCGGGGCTCGAGAGTGAGGGCATCTACGATGTCATCATTGAGGAGCGGCTCGAGCTGAGCGCCATCGTTAATACCCACGGACATTTTGACCATGTCTGCGGGAATGCCTTCTTTCGAGCGAAGACGGGCAAGCCGGTCCTGCTTCATCGGGAGGACGCGCCGATGATGTCGCAAGCGGCCGCGCAGGCGATGGCGTTTGGATTTCAGGTCCCCACGCCACCCCCCCCAGATCGCCTGCTGAACGAGGGTGATGAGGTGGTGATAGGGGAAACCCGATTCCAAGTTCTCCACACGCCGGGCCACACCCCTGGAGGAATTTCCCTTTACGGGGAAGGGGTTGCCTTTGTTGGGGACGCACTCTTCGCGGGTTCAATCGGGAGAACTGACATGCCGGGTGGATCCCATGAAATTCTCCTTGCCTCCATCCGAAGCAAGCTTCTCGTCCTTCCTGATGAGACGGCGGTCTACCCGGGCCATGGGTCTTCGACCACGATTGGCGAGGAACGGCTTCACAACCCTTTCTTGACCGGTCGAGGCGGAACGCCCCTCCTCCTCTTTGACGCTTGAAGTTCGGTTTCTCAGGAAGTCTCATGGGTGTAGAGGAGCACAAGGAAGCCGCAGAGGCCATCGGACAGATTTCCTTTGCGGTGATTACCGTGAGCGACAGTCGGCACGAGGCTGAGGATGAGTCCGGGAAATTAATCCGGGAGCGCGTGCAGGAGGCAGGGCATCGCCTGGTGGGCTATCAGGTTTTGAAGAATGACCTCGCGGCCATTCAGCGGGAGATCAGTCACCTGGTTGAGGCAAAAGTGGGATGTATCATCACCAGTGGTGGGACTGGGGTCGGCCGCCGGGATGTCACTATCGAGGGGGTCGCCCCGCTTCTCGACAAATCGCTCGAGGGCTTCGGCGAGATCTTCCGGTATCTCAGCTTTCAGGAGGTGGGGAGCGCCGCGCTCATGAGTCGGGCTATGGCCGGGACCTCTCGAGGAACGCTGATCTTCTGTCTCCCCGGATCACCCAAGGCCGTGAAGCTCGCCCTTGAGCGACTGATCCTGCCTGAACTCAAGCATTTGATTCGGGAACTCCAGCGCTGATCATGAGGAGGAGGCGATGCCGATCTTTGAATACCAGTGTCAGGGCTGCGGCACCTGTTTCGAGCGGCTGGTTATGAGCGCGGGAGTATCCGTCAGCTGTCCCACCTGTGAGAGTTCGGAAGTGGTCAAGCAGTTCTCCACCTTTAGCACGCAAACCGCTGCGGGCTTTTCCGGTTCATTGGGACCGGGCTGCGGTTGCGCGCCGAGTGGCTGAGGCACCTGCAATTGACCCGGCGTGTCCGGGTCGATGAAGGCGGGCGGGACGCGTGTCCCGCCCTTGTTATTTTCGGATCGGGTCGAACACTTCCAGGCCTGATTTGATCTCTTGCAGGAACTGGCCGGCCACCGCGCCATCGATGACGCGATGGTCGAAGGAGAGGCAGAGGTAGGTCATCGAACGGATGGTGACGACATTCCCAACCACCATTGGCCGTCTGGCGACCGCCCCGATCCCCAGGATGGCTGCCTGGGGTTGAACGATAATCGGCGTGGCCAGGAGGATGCCGGAAACACCGAGGTTGTTGAGGGTAAAGGTTCCACCCTGGACCTCGGTTGGCATGAGGTGCTTCTCCCGGGCGCGGCGGGTCAAGTCCTCGCTCCGTTGGGCGATCTCGGAAAGGCTAAGGGTCTCAGCCCCCTTGAGAACCGGGACGATCAGACCATCCGCCAAGGCAACCGCGATTCCAATATTGATCTCCCGCTTGAGCACGATCCGGTCCGCGTCAACCCAGGCGTTAAGCCAGGGATATTTCTTGAGCGCTCTCACCGTGGCTTGAGTAATAAAGGGCATGAAGGTCAAGGGGCAGCCCCAGCGCTCTGCAAAGGCGGCTTTTTCCCTTTCGCGGAACTGTGCGATGGCAGTCATGTCCACCTCGATAATAGCGGTGGCATGGGGGGAGGTCTGCTTGCTCCGCACCATGTGCTCGGCGATGGCACGGCGCATCGGGGTGAAGGGAATAATTTCCTCTCCCGCTCGAGGGACGGCTACCTTTTCCCGCTGCTCGATATAGGCGAGGATGTCCTTCTTGGTCACCCGGCCGTCCCGGCCTGTGCCTGGGACCTGTTGGAGTTCCGAAGGCTTCAGGTCATGATGCTCCGCGAGCTCGAGGACGGCGGGCGAATGCCACCGGGCCGCCTCCTCCGGGACCGGGGCTGCCCGCCCCTGTGGCGCTGGTGAGGGGGAGACAGTGCGACGTCGATCCGTTTCTCGCGCCTCAATGTACGCCAGGGGTGTTAGCACGGGTACCGTCTCTCCGGCTTGAACCAGGACCCGTGTAAGGATCCCGCCACCTGGTGATGGGATCTCGACGTCGATTTTATCGGTATTGATGGTGAGGAGGGCTTCATCCTGTTCTACCGGCTCTCCCTCTTGTTTAAACCACTGGATGACGGTACCTTCAGCAACGCTCTGTCCCATTTGGGGCATGACCACTTCAATGGTCATCCTCGCCTCGTCAACCGATCACCGATCACCGATGACAGTCGAACCGGTCGCTCGGGAAGCATCTATCGGTCGTCGGTGGTCGGTCATCGGTCCTTTGTCGTTCGGTCGTCGGTTAGCGGTCATCGGTCAACTAATAGGAGGCTAGGTCAGTCAGTTTGGCGACAATTTTTGTGGCGTTGGGAAGATAGTAGTCTTCGAGGGGGGGGCTGAAGGGGACAGGTGTGTGAGGGGCGGTGAGTCGCACCACGGGTGCGTCGAGATCGCGAAAGGCCTCTTGAGCGATGACGGCGGCGATCTCGGCCCCAATGCCGCAGACCTGAGGTGCCTCATGGACGATGAGGACCTTTCCCGTCTTCTTGACCGAGGCGAGGATCGTGTCGGTATCCAAGGGATATAGGGTCTGGAGGTCTACCAGCTCGACCTCGATCCCCTCCTGACTCATCTGGTCCGCCGCCTGGAGTCCCTCCTCGACCATTGCCCCATAAGTGATCAAGGCAATATCGGTCCCTTCCCGCTTGACGTCCGCTTGACCGAGCGGGACGATGTAGTCTTCAGGGGGCACCTCCCCTTTGGCGTGGCGGTACAAATACTTGTGCTCACAGTAGATCACCGGGTTGGGATCCCGGATACTCGCCTTCAAGAGCCCTTTGGCGGCGTAGGGGGTGGCTGGAGCGACCACCTTGAGGCCAGGGGAGTGAATGAACCAGGCCTCGGGGCACTGGGAATGGAAGGGGCCTGCATGCAGCCGTCCCCCGTAGGGGGCCCGAATGACCAGTGGAACCGGCTCGCGTAGTCGATAGTGATGCTTAGCAGCCATATTGACAATCTGGTCAAATGCGCACGAGATGAAGTCGGCAAACTGCATCTCTGCCACGGGCCGCATCCCCATGAGGGCGGCACCGATGGCTGCGCCCACAAAGCCTGACTCGGACAGGGGGGTGTCGATCACGCGATCTTCACCGAATTTTTCTAAGAAGCCCTTGGTGATTTTGAAGGCCCCCCCGTAGACGCCAATATCTTCCCCCAGGAGGAAGACCCGCGCGTCCTGGTCCATCTCCTCCCATAGGGCCTGGCGAATCGCCTCGAGATAGGTGATCTCTGGCATGCTCGTGAACCCTTTACTGTCAGTGCTCAGCTTCTTTTCAAGAAGGTTTTGACAGCTAGCGGCTAATCGCTAATCGTGTCTCATGGAGCAAAGACCCCCTCGAGCGCCTCCGGCCCATCGGGTAGGGGGCTCTTTTCTGCGAAATCGAGTGCCTCCTCGACTTCTTTGACCACCCGAGCCTCGACCGCCCTCAGTTGGTCTTCTGGCACCTCCCGCTCGCGGAGATAATGCTCACACTTTTGAATAGGGTCCCGCCCTCGCCACTCCTCCAAAAGTTCCCGGGGGACGTAGGAAGCGTCATCGTGCTCCGCATGTCCCCGCATGCGCATGGTCTTGCACTCGATGAAGATCGGGCCTCCCCCACCGCGGATTTGGGCCGCTGCCTCCTTCGTGGTTTGGTAGACGGCTAGGATGTCGTTGCCATCGATGATCCGTGTGGGCAAGCCGTAAGCCTTGGCCCGGTCCGCGACGTGCGGGACCGCCATCTGTCGGGAGACGGGGACGGAGTAGGCGTACTGATTATTATGACAGATGAAGAGTATGGGGAGCCTGAGGACGGCGGCCAGGTTGAGTCCCTCATGGAAGTCCCCACGGCTCGAGGCGCCGTCTCCAAAATAGGCGACGGCGATATGGGGCTCCCGTCGAGTTTTGAACGCCAGCGCAACACCCGTAGCCACGGGGATCCCGTCGGCCATGGGGCTGATGAAGCCGATAATCCGGCGTCTCAGATCGCCAAAGTGAATAGTGCCATCCTTCCCGCGTGTCAGGCCGGTTAGCCGCCCCAGATACTGGGCCATATATTCGTTCGGGGTCACCCCTTTGACAAGGTGGGCACCGAGGTCCCGGTGAGATGGGGCAATGACGTCATCAGGCTCGAGTGCACAGGCGCTCCCTACGGAGATCGCCTCCTCTCCGGTTCCAACGTAGCAGCCCCCGAGAATCCTCCCTTGACGGTACAGTTTGATGACCCGGTCCTCGAGACCCCGGGTCAAGCGCAGATAATAGTAGAATCGCAGCAGATCCGCGCTACCCAACCCCACTACCGTTCCCTCGATCATTACGCTAGTATAATTTGACTGCTGGTTGGCGCAAAGTCCTTTTTTCATGGGGTGACTTTGGAAAGTTGATTGATAGCCCGGTGAGCTTCCGCGATCGCAATTTCTCGTTCCATTGAACGTAGAGCTCATCACCAATGGACGAGGTTGGATGTCGTGGCGAACGTGAAGGGCCGCTGAAAAGGCGTCCCTGGCCGATTTGCAGTCTTTCAAATGAGTCCAGAAAAGTCTTGACACCCCTAGGGACTGCATTAGTATAGGGAGGTCAAATTCGATCATCGGTCGTGCAAGCAGAAGCGGGATCCCGCAAAACCGCTTCTGGTGCGACTTCCCGGGCTGGGTCTCATTGTGATTGTCGCCGGAAGGATTGTCGAGCATGGGTGGTTCGGATAAGACCTCTAAGTTTAATTCTCTCCGAAAGACGATGAGACGGATCTCTGGTCAGGATCCCAAGAGCGGTGTTCCGCCTTTCAAGGCAAGGGGAAAACACTATCCCGAGGTCGAGGCACTCCAGGGGCAGGTGAAGGGGCTGGAGGAAGAGGTGTACCAGCTGCGCCGCCGGCTGGAGCAGGTACCGCGGGAGTTCGAGTTACGGCGGGCACG
>Ga0255057_10000790_pt1 | contig 18228 bp, 18 predicted proteins | sample Cases_109_6_MG_FD_189022 | JGI IMG/M metagenome (GOLD analysis project Ga0255057, IMG submission 189022) | Seawater microbial communities from Amundsen Gulf, Northwest Territories, Canada - Cases_109_6 | ecosystem: Environmental > Aquatic > Marine > Gulf | place: Canada: Northwest Territories... | reverse complement strand
GCGACTATGCGGCCGCGCTAACGGTTGCGCGCAACCAGGTCGAGAACGGCGCGCAGATTATCGACGTCAATATGGACGAGGGGCTGCTCGATTCCGAAAAAGCGATGACGACGTTTTTGAATCTCATTGCAACCGAGCCCGACATTTCGCGCGTGCCGATCATGATCGACAGCTCCAAGTGGAGCGTGATCGAGGCGGGCCTCAAGTGCGTGCAAGGCAAGTCCATCGTCAACTCGATCAGCCTCAAGGAGGGGGAGGAGTCATTCTTAGAGCACGGCAAGAAGGTCTTGCGCTACGGCGCCGCCGTTATTGTGATGGCCTTCGATGAGCAAGGTCAAGCCGATACCGTCGATCGTAAGGTGTCGATCTGCGAGCGTGCCTACAAGCTTCTGACCGAAGAGGTTGGCTTCCACCCTGAGGACATTATCTTCGATCCCAACATCTTCGCTGTCGCAACCGGGATGGAGGAGCACAACGGCTACGGCATCGCCTATATCGAGGCGGCGCGCCGCATCAGGGAAAAAATGCCGCTGGTGCATATCTCCGGCGGCGTCTCGAACCTATCGTTCGCCTTCCGCGGCAACGAGCCCGTACGCGCGGCCATGCACTCGGTATTTCTCTATCATGCCATTCAAGCCGGTATGAACATGGGCATCGTCAACGCGGGCCAGCTCGCGCTCTATGACGATATCGATCCAGGCTTGCGCGAGTTGAGCGAGGACGTGGTCCTCAACCGCCGCGAGGATGCAACCGATCGGCTGTTGGAGGCAGCGTCCAAATTCAAGGGTGAGAGCGGGACGAAGAGGGTTGTCGCAGACCTCTCCTGGCGTGAGGGCACGGTCGAGGAGCGCCTGTCGCACGCGCTCGTGCACGGCATCACCGAATTTATCGTGGAGGACACCGAGGAGGCGCGGCAGAAAGTCGATAAGCCCATTCGGGTGATAGAAGGGCCTTTGATGGACGGCATGAACGTTGTCGGCGACCTGTTTGGCGCGGGCAAGATGTTCCTGCCGCAGGTCGTCAAGTCGGCGCGCGTCATGAAGCAGGCCGTCGCTCATCTGCAACCCTATTTGGAGGCCGAGAAAAAGGCGTCGGGTCTCGAAGCGCTTCCCGCCGCCGGCAAGATCGTCATGGCCACGGTCAAAGGCGATGTGCACGACATCGGTAAAAGCATCGTCGGCGTCGTCCTCCAGTGCAACAACTACGAGGTGATCGACCTCGGCGTGATGGTGCCGGCAGCCAAAATCCTGGAGACGGCGAAGAAGGAGAAGGCGGACATGATCGGGCTATCGGGCCTGATCACGCCCTCACTCGACGAGATGTGTTTTGTTGCCGCCGAGATGGAGCGCGAAGGTTTCGAAATACCGCTGCTCATCGGTGGCGCGACGACGAGCCGTGTGCACACCGCCGTCAAGATCAGCCCCAACTACGAGAAGGGACAGGCCATCTACGTGCTCGATGCCAGCCGAGCCGTTGGCGTGGTCTCTAAGCTCTTGTCGCAGACTGAGCGATCGAACTACGTGGGCGACGTCCGCACCGAGTACGTCAAGGTACGTGAGGCGCATTTACGTAACGAAGCCTCTAAGCGGCGCATCAAACTTAGAGATGCGAGGGCGAACAAATTCGCCATCGACTGGGAAGGGTATACGCCGCCTAAGCCAAGTTTCCTCGGGGTCAGGTCATTCTCGAACTACGACCTAGGCGAACTCGTGCCCTACATCGATTGGACTCCTTTCTTCCAGACGTGGGAATTGAATGGGCGCTATCCCGCGATCCTAAAAGACAACAAAGTCGGTGCTGAAGCGCAGAAACTTTTCAACGATGCGCAGGAGATGTTGAAGCGTATGGTGTCGGAGAAATGGATGAAGGCATCAGCTGTCGTCGGCTTCTGGCCAGCCAACAGCGTTGGCGATGATATCGCACTCTTCACGGACGAAGGCCGGACTTCCAAACTCGCCACGCTGCACTCGCTGCGCCAACAGATCGCGCGCGATCCTTCGCGCAAGCGTGCGCACACCGCGCTTTCAGATTTCATTGCGCCAAAAGACACAGGACTAGCCGATTACATCGGCGGCTTCGCCGTCACCACAGGCCTTGGCGAGGAGGAGGCGATCGACAGCCGCATTGCCTCAACCGACGACTATAGCCGCATCATGCTGAAGGCACTCGCCGACCGCCTGGCCGAAGCGTTCGCTGAGCGCATGCACGAGCGCGTGCGCAAGGAGCTATGGGACTATTCTGGCGCCGAGACCTTCACGAAAGAGGATCTCATCGCGGAGAAGTATCGTGGAATCCGCCCTGCGCCTGGCTATCCCGCCCAGCCCGATCACACAGAGAAGGCGACCCTGTGGGAGCTGATGGACGTGAAGGAGAACACCGGTATCGCACTCACTGAGAGCTATGCCATGTGGCCGGGCGCCTCCGTCTCTGGGTTTTATTTATCACATCCTGACAGTCATTACTTCGGTGTGGGCAAGGTCGAGCGCGACCAAGTGGCCGACTACGCAGCGCGGAAAGGCTGGACCCTAGAAGAGGCTGAGCGGTGGTTGGGGCCCGTCCTCAACTACGATCCGCACGCGGTCCGCAATGCGGCTGCTTGAGCGTTGCAATATGGCCCGGTAGCAAATCGCCTTCATCCACAACTCTCATAGCGTTGTTTCATGAGCGCCGTTCGCGTGATAGCTTCCCCGCACGTTGTTCCGCCTCTTCGGACCGGTGCTGCGAAATTTTGGGGGAGACACGAGCCATGCTTGGACGCCTAATCCTGCTACTGCTTCAAATCGTGGTCGCGTGGTTCTTGGCACCGATCATCGCCGGGTATGTTCCCGTGGCTGGCATTTTCGGCCTGTTTGTGTTCGCCATTATCTGCGCGATCATCGTCTTTTTGGTTGGCGTGCTCGGCGCACAGGTGCTCAGAGACGTTGGGCAGCCCGGCAGCGCGACGCTAACATGGTGTCTTATCTTGGCGGTGGTTGCGGCGGCGATCGCAACCTGGGGCCCTTCGCTTGTGCCGCAAATACCGTGGAGCCGTGTTCCAGCTCACGCGCTTGTCATAGCGGGCGCCATCCTCGGCTATCTCGTCAAGAAGTAAGGCTGGAGAGCACGTCTTTGCCAAAATACAAAGGCGCGGAGATAACTCCGCGCCTTCTCTTTGTGCCTTAGTCTTTTCAGTGCCGTTCCGAGTCTCGGGGGGATCGCTCGGAACTGGTATCGAAGCTCAATTGTGCTTGGACTTCAGCTGCGCATCATACCATGCCAAACACAATTGCAGCGATGAAGCCGAATGACAGAAGCGCAGCAAGTACGTTCAGTCTCATCGAGAGTTCCATCGTCGCCTCCATACCGGCCACCTTATTTGGTGGCTCGTTCCGATACGGAAGGGGTCCGCATCGGTTCGCGGACCCTAAGCGGGCACGAGAAGGCTTGCCAAGTTAAAAAGTTTTTGCAGTGCAAGAGCGTGCACGCACTTTCGTCATATACAATCAAACAGCAGGCAAACTCGGCATTGCCGCCACAGGTGTGTGGTTTGCGCGCAAAAATGCTTATCTGCTCGTGGCTTCCTCCCGAGAAAATTTGATGGAATTGCATCAGATGTAATGTTGTCCACGAATGCGCCGACCTCTCAGCGTATCAAACGGCACTTTATTGCGCCGCGAGATAAGCCTGTGAATCATTTGTCATTTCTGCCTTGCCGCTTGTGCACGGGACGGAAAAGGATGCTGGCAGGAGCTCAGGCGCGCGTTTCTGGACCGCCACTAAGGCCGGCTTTAGCGACGGGATTTGCGTGCGTCCTCGCTCAACCTCAACGTCCTTGAAAACGCGGTTTGCGCTTTTCGAGAAAAGCGCGGCGGCCCTCCGCGTAGTCCTCGCTGTTAAAGCAGGCGACGACGGCCGCATCGAGCGCAGCCATGTTGGGTGTTTCAGGGTGGCGGACAATCTCGTCGATCACTTGCTTGGCCGCACGCACCGTAAGTGGCGCGTTGGCAGCGATCTCTTTTGCGAGCGCGCGCACTGCATCTTTGAGCTTGCACGCTTCGACAACACCGTTAACGAGGCCCATGCTGGCGGCTTCAGTAACTTTGAAGCGGCGTCCGGTAAACAACATCTCCTTAGCGCGTGACGGTGGAACGGCAGCAAGAAGCGGGCGCACCCAGCGTGCATTGTATCCGAGCCCAAGCTTGGCAGCAGGAATGGCGAACTCGGCCTTTTCGTCGGCAAGGCGAATATCTGTACACAGGGCAAGCCCGAGCCCGCCGCCGAGACAGAAACCGTGGATCATGGTGATGGTCGGCTTGGTGCAGCCGCTCAATGCGGTGAAGGCGGCGTGATTCAGTGCGTCGTACTCCGCCGCATTCTTCCCGGTGCGTGCGCTTTCGAACTCAGAGATGTCGGCGCCGGCGGAAAAGGCGCGCTCGCCGGCCCCTCGCAACACAATGACGCGGATTGTGTCCTCGCGCTCCGCGTCGGCAAGCAAGTCTGGCAACGTCTTCCACATCAATGCGGTCAATGCGTTCATGCGCGCCGGGTTGTCGGCGATGATCCAAGCGATCTCGCCATCGCGCTCCAATCGAAGCGTGGCCGATGGGGTCGAATTCGGCATTGTGAATCCTTAAGTGACTTTTCCAATTTATAGAGCGCGCTTTAAGCACATCTGGCAATTGGGCCAGGAGGTGAACTCGAATAGGTGTTCTGGGGACCGTATATTGGCCTATTGGTTGGTAGGCGTTGACGTGGCAGCGCCATCTTTGTAGGCCGGTCGGAGTCAAAGCCGCGAGGTCAAATAGACCTCCGCTACAACCTTGAGCAGAAGGCTCAGGAGTAACATCATGGAAACCAGGACAGGCTCCGCGCCTGCTGGAAAGGTCAAGGCTTTGGACCCGATCTGGTCGGAGATCCGCAAGGAAGCCCAAACAGCCATGACGGCTGAACCGGCGCTTGGCAGTTTCATCTTCGCCACCGTGCTGAGTCACGACCGGCTGGAGGATGCAATTTGCCACCGGCTAGCCCAGCGCATACAACATGCCGACGTCGACGCCGTGCTCCTTAATCAGACATTCCAGGGCGTGCTGTCAGGACGCCAGCATCTCGGCGAAGTGTTTCGTGCGGATCTGGCCGCAGTATTCGATCGCGACCCTGCCTGCAACCGGTATCTGGAGCCGCTGCTTTACTACAAGGGGTTCCATGCGCTCGTCACATACCGATTTGCGCATGAGCTTTGGAATCATGGGCGGCATGACTTCGCGCTCTATTTGCAGAGCCAGAGCGCGCATATGTTCAGCACAGACATCCACCCCGCCGCAAAGTTTGGCCAGGGCATCATGCTCGACCATGCACACGGCTTCGTCGTTGGTGAGACGGCCGTGGTCGGCGACAATTGCTCCTTCTTGCATGCCGTCACGCTTGGCGGTAGCGGCAAGGAGACAGGTGATCGCCATCCCAAGATCGGCGAGAACGTACTCATCGGCGCAGGGGCAAAGATACTTGGCAATATCACGGTGGGCGAAGGTTCGCGCATTGCAGCGGGTAGTGTCGTTCTCAATGATGTCCCGGCGCATGTGACGGTGGCGGGTGTGCCGGCGAAGGTGGTCGGATCGGCGGGCTCCGCTGAGCCTGCTTTGGATATGGAGCAGACGTGGGTCGACGACTTCGGCGGCCTATGAGATCTGCCTTAAGCGCAGTTACGGCGCACGGCGCGCACAGGAGAATCTAAGAATGGATAAGGAAGAATTGGCCCGGCTGCAGACGTATCTGCGCAAAACATTTGGTACGCCTAAGCTGGAAGTGCGTGCACGGCCGAAGAAGACGGACTCTGCTGAGGTCTTCATCGGCGATGAATTTATTGCCGTGCTGTTCCGCGAGGACGAAGACGGCGAGATCTCCTACCAGTTCCAAATGGCAATCCTCGATCTCGATCTTGCAGAGGTCTAAGGCGGAACCGCAGGGGATAGAGGAAAGCCATGGCGCTCTACGAGCTCGACGGCGTACGTGTGGAGACGCCGGGCGAAGGCTGCTACTGGGTCGCGCCCAACGCCATTGTCATCGGTAAGGTCATCATCGAGGAGGATGCGAGCGTCTGGTTCGGTAGCATCTTGCGCGGCGATAATGAGCCGATCCGCGTTGGCGCGCGCTCCAATATCCAGGAAGCGTGCGTGCTGCACACCGATCCAGGTTTTCCCCTCACAATCGGACCCGATTGCACCATCGGTCACATGGTTATGCTGCACGGTTGCACCATCGGCCGTGCGAGCTTGATCGGAATCGGCTCCATCATCCTCAATGGGACGAAGATCGGCGAGGAATGCCTCATCGGGGCCAACACGCTTATTCCCGAGGGCAAGGAGATCCCGCCACGTTCAATGGTGCTCGGCTCGCCGGGAAAGATCGTGCGTCAATTGACCGATGAGGACGTGGCACGATTTGGGGGCGCAGCCGACCGATACGTCAAGAATTGGAAGCGGTATGCAACGGGCCTCAAGCCCCAGATGTGATCCATGCGGACCGCGAAGGCTGAAAAAACATCAGCGCCTATTCTGCACACCAGAAAGAGCGGTTGAAACTGGTGTGTGCCGCGCATCCAGCGCCACCCAAACCTGCGGGTTGAGATAGGACTGGCGCATCACGAACTCATAGGGTGCTCGGGTCCAAAGGCGAATGTCCTCAAACTTATTGTCGAGAATGAAATCGCCTTGCAGTGTGCGGGCGGTCAAGACCGCATGCCCGTCACCCTTCTCGTCGCGCACAACCGTCAGCAGCAGCGAGCTCACCGGCCACCCGCGGGCGATCAGCATGCGCCGCTTCAGGAGCGCATAATCTTCGCAGTCGCCGCGCGTACTAGGCAGCGTCCAATGTTCTTTGACCCCGTACACTTCCAAGTCGGTGGCGGGCGCGATCGCTTGGTTGATCAGTCGATTGATGGCGTCGAGCTCGCTGAGCCGGTCTGAGCTGGCGTTAAAGCGGTTTTCCGGGCCGCCGTCTCCGCTGCATTCCTCAGGCCGCTTTTCGCAGAAGCGAACGAAACCGTGCGGCGGGGACGCAGGCCCATAAATGCGCATGAAGGCAGGCGCGCGCACCGTCGATCGATCGACCGAACGATAGGCGGAGACTTCCTGTCCGGTTGCCCCGGTTGAGACCAAGAGGCTTCCAACAAGTAAAACTGCGCTATACCAAATCCGCTGCATGACAAACGACCCCGTTACTCCTTGCTCTAAACATATCTGAGAGTGCTCATTTTACTCTGAAGGCCAGAACCAAGAATTGAACCAAAAGTGGCGGCAGTCTTTAGGGTATTTTTCGCACCTCTTAATTTGGGTGTGCGTCACCGTTCGGTGAAAAATATTATGAAGTTGTTAGACTCCCCGACCACGCGTTAACAAATGACAAACCAGTACTTATTACTTGGTGGCGAACGGGCTCGCCGCGTGAGTTTCCCAATGGCCTCCGTACGGCGATTGCCGCGCTGGCTTCAGTGATGCGCGTGGCGTTCGATGCGGGGACGAGGAGGGAGGATGCGTGATCGAGCGCCCGCATGGATTGGCCGTTGAATGCGAATGCGGCTCTCGCGCGAGGGCGTTTATCGGCTCGGCCGAGGCCCGCAGCATTCAGTCGGCGACGCGCCGATGGCGCCAAACTCGTAGACATAAGCCGTTCCTGCGAATGGGCCGCGGTGTGCGGCCTGCGCGATTAGCGAGCCAGGGCTAGACGCGTACGCTGGAGGCTCTGTTCGTCGTCGAACTATGCAGGCAGGCCGTTAAAGAAGGGCTAATCAACGCACCAATTTCGAATAGGCGCGAAGGAGGAGCCTCAAAAGGCATAGCCAACTTGACGGCACGAGATGGAGGGAGTGGGGGCTTGGGGTTAGATTTCTTTGCCGGAATTCCGGCTGAGCCCGCCCTCATGGACGACAAACTGTCGTTGCGCAAAACGGACGATGCGCGCGTTGCCGTTGGAAGGATCCAAGGGGGGGGCGACCGGCATGTCGGGCATTGAGGTTTGAGGATTGAGACTGGGCCAAACAAGCTCATTGGCCATCAGGCGTTTGCTCAAGAGCGGCTTGTCGCCAAGCCAGCCCGGACTATCGAGGGAGGAACAGCAACCTAGAATCCGGTCGATCTTTTTCTTCGTGTGAAACAGGGGGAGCAGGAGAAGTTCGAACTCAATCGCTTGTTCATCTCTTGCGGTTGCTTGGAAGCGGATGAGCGCTGTCGCAGCCTGGTTGGTGAGAATGGAAAGATTGCGGATCAATAGAAGGCGATCATCTGATGACCAACCCTCCAGGAAGTCGGTGCCGCGCAGCTCGTTCCCGAAAATCTCGCACATGCGCGTCCCGGCCAAGCGGAACCGGTAAACCTCGGCGCTATGCCGCTCAAGGATGAACGTGGTCGGCAAGATGCCAGCGATCTTTGATGGCTCTATCTCAAATCGATTTGGCGCCGAGCGCTTCCCGCGCACCTGGTTCCAATACTGGTAGAGCTTCTCGGTTGTCTTATGTTTCATGGTATCAGATTGCAACAAAGCCCTCCCGAGGCGCGTGCCGGACGCATCGATGGGCGTCGACTGGTGTTTCGAATCGGCACACTCTGCCTCTGCCATTCCTCTGATGACACTTCACGCAGCAGCATCCGTGCCATCACGCAGGCGTGTGGCGTTCAGCTGGCTTCAAGGATGTGGCTAGAGCCGAAGATCGTTGTTAACTTGCCGTTGCCGCGGTTCCTCGACGCCGGACACATTCGCAAGCGCGGCTTCACATTTGTGCCAATGGGAGAGACCGTGAGCCAGCACCAACCCATGTTTAATGTTCCGAGAGTTGTGGTGGCCGTTGCGGCACTGCTCGTTGGCATTCATGTGGTCCTTATCCTCTTACCTGCGGCCTGGGAAAACTGGCTAACGCTTACGCTGGCTTTCATCCCCGCGCGCTATGCCGGATTTGCAGAAGCGCTACCCGGCGGCCCGATCGCCGCGGTAACTTCGTTTTTGACGCACACGCTCGTGCATGGCGACCTGGCTCACATTATGTTCAATGCAGCTTGGCTTGTTGTGTTCGGCGGGGCTGTCGCCATGCGGATCGGGGCAATCCGGTTCCTGTTATTCTTTGCGTTCTGTGCTGTGGCGGGTGCCCTTACATTTTTGATCCTTAATCCAGGGTTGATGGCCCCGGTTGTCGGCGCCTCCGGCGCGATATCCGGTCTCATGGGCGGAACCATGCGATTCCTATTCAGCTCGCTCGACCACGGGGGGTTGTGGATGCTGCGGGAAGCACCGCAGCGGATACCGTTGATGTCCATTTCGCAGATGCTCAATGACCGGCGCGTATTAGCCGTAAGCGGAATATTCATCCTTATGAATGTATTGGCTATGTTTGGCTTTGGTGGCGTTGCTGCGGGCGGAGTCGCCTGGGAAGCCCATCTTGGCGGGTATTTTGCGGGCCTCTTTGCATTTGGTTTCTTTGAGCCAGAACAAAAAGTTCATTCACTGGACAAGCAAGCTCTTCATTGAGGACTTGCGTCCTATTCACGATTGCAGCACCATAAGCGACCTGGGACGTCCCCTGATGTTCCTGGTCAAGACTAATAAAGTCTGTGTGTCGCACGCCGGGACTGCATGTCGTTGTGTTCTCTTAAAGGGAAATGTGCGCACAACCAGTTCCTCGCTTCGATAGCGCAGCGTATAGGGAGGAAGGGCCGTGAATATCGCTCAACTCTTGAAAGCGAAGGGCCGTGCGGTGACAACCGCTAGGCCTGACGTAAAGTTGCTCGACATCGTCACCTCTCTTGCATCGAAGAGAATCGGTGCAATTGTCATCGTCGGCGAGAAGGGCGAACTGGCAGGCATCATCTCGGAGCGTGACGTCATCCAGGCTCTCGCCAAATCCAGCGAGGCTGCGCTTGAGGATTCCGTTTCCAAGCACATGACACGTGAAGTCGTCACGTGTCAGGAATCGACGACGATCGACGAAATGATGGAGCTGATGACGCAAGGCCGTTTCCGGCATGTGCCCGTGATCGAGGACGGCGCGTTGATCGGGATCATTTCAATCGGCGACGTTGTTAAGAATCACATCGCTGAGGTGGAGATGGAAGTGACCGCAATGCGCGGCTACTTCGCGACCGGCTGAGTTCACGCGGCGCAGCCGATGCTCGTGCCCGAAATGGGTTTAGGACACGCCTTGTAGGGCATCTAATTTGGCGCCGCCGGAAATACGTCGGCGCGCTTCGATCTCGCGCGTCATGTCGCCAAGCTCGCGCTGGGCGGCTTTTTTGCCGCGCTCGATGAGTTCATCGGCGCGGTGGAAGTCAAACAGACCAATCCCATTTAGCCTCGGGTTGATCATCATATCTGGTGGGTCACCGGCCAGACGTGAACGTGCGATGCGGTCCTGCACAATATTGAAGGCCTCCATCATGACGGTCGAGATGCCAGGAGCCGTCTCACCCTTACCGAAAATCTGGCGCCGCAGAAGCCTGCGCACGGCCACGCCGTTTTTGCCAAGAATAGGCTCCGGTTCGGGCTCAGGGGGTACCTCGACAACATCGGGCTCGAAGTGCGGAACGATCGTGCCGCGGCCGCACATGTCGAAATTAAGATTGACGGCGATGACGTAGCGGGCGCCGTGGGCGCGGCACACCGAGACAGGAATCGGATTGACCAGCGCCCCGTCGAACAGCCAGCGGTTATTTATTTTCACCGGCTTGAAAACGCCGGGCAATGCATAAGAAGCGCGAACGGCGTCGACAACGCGTCCGTGCGACAACCAGATTTCATGACCCGTGCCAATTTCGGTCGCGACCGCCGTAAAGCGTGGTTCCAAATCCTCGATATGGCGGTCGCCAAGCTCCTCGACGAGCCGCTGGCAAAGCCGCTGCCCGTTGATCAGGCCCGTGCCGGCAAAATTGAAGTCGAGGTAGCCAAAAACGCGCCGGCGGGTTAGCTCGCGAGCGAAGTCTTCTAACCCGTCGAGGTGACCCGCGGCAAAGCAGGCACCCACAACCGCGCCAATCGAAGTCCCCACGATAACGTCTGGTTTGATCCCAGCGTCGGCAAGCGCTTTGACGACGCCGATGTGGGCCCAGCCACGCGCTGCTCCGCCTCCCAACGCCAAGCCGATTTTCGCCTTTGTCATTGTGGGTCACCAAATTGTGCCGCGCACCATTGCCTGGTCTTTCCGGGACAGCAATTTACGTGCCGTCCACCGACGCCGGCCAGTTTGCGCGTGTTCAAAAGTTTCTTCCCCCAAATATAGGAAGCCAAAATCAATTTAGCACTTTTTGGTGAGTCGGGGATGAATGAACCACGGTTGCGCGTTAGGTTTTTCTTAAGGTGTAAATTTGTCAACGCGTCTTTGTTTTTCCATCGGGCAAAGTAAGTTGCAAAGCCGTCGTTGGTGCAGTGCCAAGCGGCACGGAACGGTAAAAGCAACTGCGCTGTCTCGTATGGCAGGCAAGACCATCACCTTCGACATTTACGCGTAGCCAGACGACGTCTTGGTCGCAATCAATGAGCATCTCGATGACGCTCAAAGTGTTGCCGCTTTCTTCGCCTTTGCGCCAAAGGGCCCGGCGCGAGCGGCTCCAAAAATAGGCGGCGCGGTTTTGGATAGTGTGAGCCAGCGCGTCTTCGTTCATCCACGCAAACATCAGCACGTCGCCCGTTGACGCATCGGTGACGATGGCCGGGATCAAGCCGTCGGCATCGAACCTTGGTTGAAAGGCCGTGCCGGTCTCAACCGCTTCTTTGCCGCCGCGCGGCGCGAATTTGGGATTTATCGAATCAGACATCGTTCATTCTCATCGTGATGTTGCGTGCAGCGCGCGAAGACACCGTGAACGTGTCAATGGGGATGCGGGGCTTGTACCGCTTTTAGGAACCGGTCGCGCCAACTATCGACGGTCTCAAAGACGCCGGTGAAGTGTGCCGTTACCATCGTGGCGCCGGGCTGATTGACGGCACGCAAGGTCATGCATTGGTGTACGGCGCTGATCATGACGGCGACGCCTTTGGGTGCGAGTTCGTTTTGGATCGTGTTAGCGATTTGTGCAGTGAGTGATTCTTGAACTTGTAGGCGGTGCGCGAAAATGTCGACCACGCGCGAAAGCTTTGAGAGACCAACGACGCGCTTGTCGGGAACGTAAGCGACATGTGCTACGCCAACGAAGGGCGCAATGTGGTGTTCGCAGTGGCTCTCTACGCGAACGTCGCGCAGTAAGATCATGTCGGAATAACCCGAGACATCCTCAAACGTGCGCGCAAGTTCGGCTGCCGGGTCCTCACGATACCCGCAGAAGCGCTCCTCGAAGGCGTCAGCGACGCGTTTGGGCGTGTTGGTAAGGCCGGTGCGGTTGGGATCGTCACCTGCCCAGGCAAGCAGAGTACGCACAGCTTCTTCCGCCTCTTGGCGGGAAGGGCGAAGATGAGCGGTGCTTGCAGCCTGGATGCTCGAAGTTTTCTTCAAAACTGACCTTTCGCGCGCGTGCTTAAGTTTGGCGGTCGCCTGGATGGTTTTCTGGCAAATGCCCTTTTGGGCTGGCCTCACCTATATTATTGGCTGAGGTTTGAGAATTGGGAAGTCAGGATGGCCATTGGCCCCTGTAACCCGTTAAGGTTTTGCAATGGCCGATCTGGACGAGATCTACAATACAAAGCTTCTAGAGCTGGCGGCCCACATTCCGCATTCTGAGCGGCTGAAGGCCCCCGATGCAACAGCGACCGCCCATTCGAAGCTGTGCGGCTCGACGGTCAGCATCGATCTCACGATGAGTAACGGCCGGGCGACGGGCTTTGGCCAAACGGTAAAGGCCTGTCTACTGGGCCAGGCAACGTGTGCGATCGTGGGGGAAAGCGTCATCGGAGCGACGACGCAGGAGTTGCGCGAAACCGGTGCTGCGATGCGCCGGATGCTCAAGGAGGAAGGACCGCCGCCGTCGGGGCGCTTTGCCCAGCTCGCGCTGCTGGAACCGGTGCGCCATTACAAAGCGCGGCACGGCTCGGTCATGCTGGTCTTTGAGGCCATCGAGCAGGCCCTCGCCAAGATCGAGGGCCGCGAGGAAAATCGGGGCGGCCAGCGCGCGCTAAAGCACAAAAATGGCGAGCCTCACCTATGAGCATGGCGGGCTCCCTTCTGAAGGCGCCGGTCCATGTCTATCGTTGGACGCTGAAGCCTTATGTTGGCTGGCACTGCCGGCACGCGCCGACATGTTCTGAATATGCGCTTGAAGCCATCGACAAGAACGGCGCTTGGAAAGGCTTTTGGCTGACGGTCTCTCGGCTGTCGCGCTGCCGCCCCTGGGGAACGCAGGGGCATGATCCAGTCCCCGACCTTCGCGCCGAACGGCACCTATTCGCCCCGTGGCGCTATGGGCGCTGGAAGGGACTGCGGCATCCGACCAGATGACATCTGCGGTTGCGTCCCCTATATACCTCGCATCTTACCTGCTTGGTTGGCAGCGATTGAGAGGAGATGAGGCCGATGCCCGAAATCACTTTGACGTTTCCCGATGGCGCAAAACGCGCGGTGGAAAAAGGCATAACGGGCAAGGCGCTGGCTGAAGGCATCTCCAAGAGTCTCGCCAAGAAAGCCGTGGCGATCTCACTTGATGGCAAGCTTGCCGATCTCGCCGATCCAATAGACGCCGACGCCGAAATCAAGATCATCACCCGTACGGACCCGGAGGCCCTCGAGCTCATCCGGCACGATTGCGCGCACGTGATGGCTGAGGCCGTGCAGTCGCTGTGGCCGAAGGTTCAGGTCACCATAGGACCGGTGATCGAGAACGGCTTCTATTACGATTTTGCCAAGCAAGAGCCTTTCCATCCCGACGATCTGGCAAGGATCGAAAAGCGGATGCACGAGATCATCCAGAAGAACGCGTCCTTCACCAAGGAAGTGTGGAGCCGCAAGCAGGCGAGGGAGTTCTTCAAAAAGAACGGCGAGATGTTCAAGGTCGAGCTTGTCGACGCTATCCCCGAGGGCGAGGACGTCAAGATCTATAAGCAGGGTGAGTGGCTCGATCTGTGTCGCGGCCCGCACATGGCCTCGACCCATCAAGTCGGCAAAGCGTTTAAACTGCAAAAAATCGCAGGCGCCTATTGGCGCGGCGATTCCAACAAGCCGATGCTTCAGCGCATTTACGGCACGGCCTGGGCCAGCGGAGAGGATCTACAGGCCTATCTGACGATGCTGGAGGAGGCCGAGAAGCGCGACCACCGGCGGCTGGGCCGCGAGATGGATCTGTTCCACTTCCAGGAAGAGGCGCCGGGAGCTGTCTTTTGGCACCCCAAGGGCTGGGCCCTATTCCAGAATTTGGTCGAGTACATGCGCCGGCGCCAGAACGCGGCCGGTTACCGCGAGGTCAACTCACCAGACATGCTGGACCGGGCGCTTTGGGAATTGTCGGGTCATTGGGAGAAGTTCCGCGAGAACATGTTCATCACCGAAACGGAGGATGAGCGCGTCTTCTGCTGCAAGCCCATGAACTGCCCCGGCCATGTGCAGATCTTTAAGTACGGTCTCAAGAGTTATCGTGACCTGCCGTTGAAGCTGGCGGAATTTGGCAAGGTGCACCGCTATGAGCCCAGCGGAGCGCTGCATGGGCTGATGCGCGTGCGCCACTTCACGCAGGATGACGCGCATATCTTCATCACTGAAGACCAACTGATGGACGAGTGCCTCGCCATAAACGATCAGCTTTTGTCGATCTACGAGGACTTCGGCTTTACCGACGTCGTGGTGAACTTGTCGACGCGGCCGGAAAAGCGCGTGGGTTCAGATGAGCAGTGGGACCAGGCCGAAGGGGTCATGGGCAAGGTGCTAGAGGAAATCGCCAAGCGCGGCGGCGGACGCAACAAGACCTCGGTTACTCCGGGTGAGGGCGCATTCTATGGACCGAAGTTCGAGTACGTCCTGCGCGACGCCATTGGGCGCGATTGGCAATGCGGGACCACGCAGGTCGACTTCAACATGCCCGGCCGGCTCGGCGCATTTTACATCGATGAGCATTCGGAGAAGAAGATACCGGTGATGATTCACCGCGCCATTTTCGGCTCGCTTGAGCGCTTCACCGGCATTTTGATCGAGAACCACGCGGGCCATTTCCCGCTTTGGCTGGCGCCGCTGCAGGTGATGGTGGCGACGATCGTCTCTGACGCCGATGCGTATGCGCTTGAGGTCGTTGAGAAGCTCAAGGCGGCGGGTCTGCGTGCCGAGGTCGATCTGAGAAATGAAAAGATCAACTACAAGGTGCGCGAGCATTCATTGGCGAAGGTGCCGGTGATGCTGATTGTCGGTAGACGCGAGGCGGAAGAGGGCACGGTCTCTGAGCGCCGGCTGGGGAGCCATGACCAGCAGGTGATGGGACTTGATAAGGCCATTGCGGCCTTGGCCGATGAAGCCGTGCCGCCCGACTTGAAACGGGCGCGCGAAGCGGGGGTGGAGAGGGCAGCTTAAACCGCGCGCCTGCTATGTCCGCCTGGGCGTAGAGCGGACATTCCGTTCGCGCGCATGCTTGCTTTTGATGCTGTGGACGGCTCCCCTCATTGGTTCGCTTCAAGGCAACCACCCTATGGCACCTAGATGCCGAGAGTGGGCGCCGTCCACACATGACCCGAAGCAGACATTATCGACACCGAGACCTCCGCCATCTGTTGAGTAATATATTGAGAATGCGCGATGATCTTGGCGCCGAGAGCCCCAACAGTTACCCTGGCGCTCAGATCCGACGGTCATAATGAGAATGTAGGGTTAAACGAGGCAGACGAATAGATGTTCCCCCTTTCGAATATGATGAAGTCCTTCGTTCGCGTGGGCACCCTCAAGATTATTGACGCCGACGGCAAGGTTCATGTGTTTTCCGGGCAGCCCGGACCGAACGTCACCATGCGCTTGAGCGACCGGTCGCTCTACCACAAGCTCGTTTTCAACCCCGAACTGAACGCCGGCGAAGCCTACATGGATGGGCGCATGAGCTTCGAGGACTCGACGCTTCGCGATTTCCTGACACTGTTTTCGCTCAACCGCCTGTCGCTTGCCTCTTACCCTCTGCAAAAGGTTTTGCGCCGGGTATCGCGCATGTTCAAGAAAGGGCAGCAGGCGAACCCAATCGGTAAAGCACAGCAGAACGTGGCGCATCATTACGATCTGGGCAATGACTTCTATAAGCTCTTTCTCGATGAGGGATTGCAGTATTCCTGCGCCTATTTCACAAATGACGACAATACGCTCGAGCAAGCGCAGCGCAACAAACTGCGGCTTTTGGCAGCCAAGCTCAATCTCTCGCCGGGTCTGAAAATTCTAGACATTGGCTGTGGCTGGGGAGACCTCGCGCTTTATCTCGCGCGTCTGGCGGACGTCGAGGTTGTTGGCGTCACGCTCTCCAAAGAGCAATTTGAACTGGCCAGTGCCCGCGCGCGCAAAGCCGGATTGGACAGCCGCGTTCGTTTTGAACTCAAAGACTACCGTAAGGTGGAAGACCGCTTCGATCGCATCGTGTCGGTCGGCATGTTCGAGCACGTGGGCGTTCATCACTACGGCGAGTTTTTTGGCAAGATCAATGAACTCATGGATGATGATGGACTAGCGCTCATCCATTCCATTGGCCATATGAGCCCGCCTGGAACCGCCAGCCCTTGGCTGCGTAAGTACATTTTCCCCGGTGCCTATTCTCCCGCGCTATCGGAAGTATTCGAAGTCGTCGAACAAAACAGCCTTTGGGTCACCGATCTCGAGTTCTTGCGGCTTCATTACGCGAAAACCCTTGCCCATTGGTCGCAACGCTTCGAGGCCAATCGTGACAAGGTCGAAGCGATGTACGACGCCCGTTTCGCGCGCATGTGGGAGTTCTACTTGATTAGCGCCGAAATGATGTTCCGCACCGGCAGCCAGCTTGTCTTTCACATGCAGTTGGCCCGCAAACGCGATGCCGCTCCCATCGTTCGCGATTACATCACTGACCTTCAACGCGACTACAAACGACAAGAAACTAAATTCCGATCGCTGTCGTCGTGACATCGAATAGCGCTACGAGGGGAAGGCCATCAGGGCATCACGCCCATGCGCCTGAGGTTGTCTTTCGCGTCTTGATCCGACGGGTCGATCTCAAGCACTTTTCGGAAGTCCGCTATGGCGCGGTCGACCTCGCCCTTTCCATTGTAGGCGCAGCCCCGCAGCAAGGCGTAGGTCTTCGTCCATTTGGGGTTGAGCTCGATCGCCAGATCGAAGTCATCGATGGCGCGGTCAACATCACCCTTCTCAAGGTAGGCGCAGCCCCGCGCAGCGTAGGCAACGACATCATCGGGGCGGAGCACGATGGCCCCGCTGCAGTCGAAAATGGCGCGGTCGAATTCGCCCTTGTGTAGGTAGGCGCTGCCCCGCAAGGCGTAGGCGGTGGCCTCATCAGGGTCGTGTGCGATGGCCTTGTCACAGCACGCGATGGCGTCGTCATACTTGTCCTCGTTGAGGCAAGCCCTGCCATGATCAAGGTGCATGCGAACTGCTTCCTGCACGCTCTCAGGCATCACATTCCCTTTTCTGGGGTTTGCCACGAACCCGACAGTCGGCGTTTGCTGACTGGTTTTACCGTTCCGTAATCCGACCATCAACTGAAAGCACCTTGTGCGGCCTCTGGTGACGCCTTGTGGTTCTACCTCAATGCCCAGGACCCCGGCCATCACACTTAAGCACGTGTTAATGCCTGTGACCGCCCCGACTGACCATGCATGCATGCATGATCTAAGCCAAAGTCCGATTTTGGCACATAGCGGATATTGGCGCCGCCTCACAGAATGTCTGCTTGCGGGGGTAAATGGGATGTCAGCCCAGTCGCGCTGCTGGTTCAGATTTACATCGAAGCGGAGCCCAGCTATTGGCCTGTTTGTGTGCGAGCTATCTGCTACTCGAACTCATAACCGGCAACAAGGCGCAGGATCGCGTTTTCGCTATCGCCTGTGAGACCGAATGCGCCACCGATTCCGAGTTTAATGTGGTTCTCCAATTCGGCTTGTAAGTTGACGCCGAGGTATTGCTTCGTCTTGTCAGGATCAACGGTCAGTCCAAGCACAGAGTCACCCAGCCCACCGTATAGCTCGATACCAAGTGTCAGCTCTTCAACATCCCAGCTCTTAGAACGGAACCCGCCACCTTCGTGGCCCGCTCCCCCGCCTTCGGCTTCATAGAATGTATAGTTGAGGCCCGTGGCGTAGCCGAACTCCCACTTTCCGCTTTTAAGATTAGTCTCGTTGATC